>SESD01001174.1_pt1 | contig 14863 bp, 13 predicted proteins | sample 3171411 | NCBI WGS metagenome assembly SESD01 (sample SAMN06051880, study PRJNA518727) | freshwater metagenome | biome: subpolar coniferous forest; feature: holomictic lake; material: water; isolation source: holomictic Lake 442, 16.5 m depth | place: Canada: near Kenora, Ontario | collected...
TCGGACCGGTGACCTCTTCCTTACCATGGAAACGCTCTACCAACTGAGCTAGGGGGGCTGAATGCTTTTAGGCATACAGTCGAATGCGAAGCGTACAGGCAGTGAAGAGCTTTCGAAAATCCTTTTATCGGGCTGGATCTAAGGTGATTTTGCCAGTGGTTTCGCGGGCCAACATCGCTCTATGGGCAATAACGGCCTGACTCAAACCAAAAGTTGCACCAATAACAGGCTTTAGCTTGCCGGACTTAATCAATTCAAAGAGTTCGGCAATAACATCATTCATTAACTCTTTTTTACCGAAGCAATGAGAGAGCCAAAAACCCGTGATTGTCTTTGAGCCACCCATCAATGAGCCGGGATGAATTGGCGTTGGCGCTTTGCGAGATGCCATTCCATAAGTAATCAACCGACCGAAAGGAGCGAGAACTTCAAGGCTGGCATCAAATGTCGATCCACCAACCATCTCTAAAACTAAATCAACGGGCTTGCCGTTATTGGCGGCGAGAATATCGCGACCAAGATCTTCTGAATGTGCATCGATAACTACATCAGCACCGAGAGATGTTGCGAGTGCACGCTTGCCCTCACTTGATGCAACGCCAATAACTTTTGCACCCCATAACTTTGCAAGTTGAATTGCAACTGTTCCAACGCCACCTGCAGCGGCATGAACGACAACAGTTTCTCCAGCTTTTAAGTGCCCGACAGTTTTTAATATGTGCCACGCAGTTGAGCCTTGAACTAACATGCACAGAGCTTGCTCATCACTAACGCCATCTGGAACATCGATCATCGCGGCCGAATAAGCCAAAGTTTTTTGGGCATACCCACCGCTTGCAACGGGAGTTAAAACACGACGTCCAGTTGATGTGGTTCCCACAACTTCGATTCCTGGCACCAGTGGAAGTTTCTGTGGTGATAGATATGAATTCTCCGTTTGGTGAGTATCTGCGTAGTTGATTCCAATGGCACGGACATCAATTATCTCAAGACCCTCACTAGCGACTGGCTCTGGGAGCTCTACCAAATGCATGGACTCTGGGCCGCCAAAGGCGGTTATCTGAATGGCTTTCATGCTAGAAGAGTACAAGGGTCGGCTGGAATTACCTGCGCAATTCCTAAACAGGGGAATTACCCCTTGTCAATGCAGTTCAAGAAGAGCACTATAGATATCGAGCCCACTAGTTGCGGAGGAACCTAAGTTGAAGATTAGTTCACTTATTTCTGGAAAGCGTGTTGAAACAATCTCATCGAGTGCAACCATCCATGATTTAGTCAACTCCCTCAATACGCACCATGTAGGTGCACTAGTCGTTTCACCCGATGGGAAAAAAATTGATGGCATCGTTTCAGAACGCGATGTTGTACGGGCTATGCCCGGCAAGTTAGATGAGATCACACAAATGCGCGTTCGAGATGTGATGACGGTAGAGGTCATTACCTGTACTGAGACTTCAACGGTGGCTGAATTAATGACAGTGATGACTGAACGGCGAATTCGCCACGTTCCAGTCGTGGATAGCTCAGGTAACTTAATTTCAATCGTTTCCATTGGCGATGTTGTAAAAGCTCACATCAATGATTTAGATGCCGAGCGAAAAGCACTGAGCGATTACGTTCACTCTTCTTGATATGAGAGTAACTCGTCTATCCACCACAGCAATTAAGGGTTTCCAACTCCATCACCCACAATCAATTCAGATTACCGAACGCGGCGCAGTTGGTGATCGTGAGTTCTTTTTAATCGATGATGCCGATGTAATGGTTTCGATAACAATGGAAGGTGACTTAGTTTCTTTCACCGCCTCATACGACGCTGATAAAGCAACGCTTTCAATTCTTGAAAATGGTGAAGTCGTCGCACAAGGCAGCGTCAATGAAGGTCCCGCGCAAGCTGGCAACTTCTTTGATGCATGGGATGTCGAAGGGAATTTAATTGCCGGTCCTTGGAATGATTTGATTTCAGAGCGTCTCGGCAAAAGAGTCCGATTAATTAAGACCAGTAAGGGCCGCAACGGCAGCGATGTTGAGCCCCTTTCGCTAGTCAGTAGCGCATCAGTCGGCGCACTAGAAGATTCGGCAAAAGTTGGCCCAATAGACGCCAGGCGTTTTCGAATGCTTATCCAGGTAGATGGAACTGGTGCACACGAAGAAGATACGTGGACAAATCAAGAGTTTTCAATTGGCGGCGCGATAATCCGAGCCGGTGGCCCGGTGAAGCGGTGTGCAGCAACAACTAGAAACCCTGAGAGTGGGATAGTGGATTTAAAAACTCTCAAACTCATCGGTGACTACCGTGGTCGCCAAGAATCACGCTCTGGTCTGGGCTTTAACTTCGGCATCTACGCAACATGTGTGCAACCCGGACTCATAACCGTCGGTGATGAATTAATTAAACTTCCTACTTAGTCGTTTTGAGGAAAACCTAAGTTAATTCCACCATGGCTTGGATCCAACCAACGACTAGTGACAACCTTGCCACGAGTAAAGAAGTGAACGCCTTCTGCACCGTGAGCGTGAGAGTCACCAAATAACGAGTTCTTCCATCCACCAAATGAGTAATAGGCCATAGGAACTGGAATAGGAACGTTGATTCCCACCATTCCTACTTCAACTTCATTCTGGAAACGTCGTGCAGCTCCTCCATCATTAGTGAAGATGGCAGTTCCATTTCCATATTGATGTGAGTTAACAAGGTTAAGAGCTTCATCGTAAGTATTAACGCGAATAATGCTTAAAACTGGGCCAAAGATTTCATCGGTATAGACCGACATCTTCGGGGTGACGTTATCGAGCAAAGTAGGGCCGAGGTAAGGCCTTGTCTCTATCCAACGATTGGGCATATCTGAAGCCAGTTCAACGGCTGCACATGCCCAATCGTACCTTTGGAGGTTGATATGGCGAAATCAAGACCTATATCTAAGCCTGATTTAAGGCTACAAAGCCAGACGTGCGGTTGTAATCGCACTCTTAAGTAGTAGATCTGCAGCGCTTTGCGCATTTGTTAACGCTAAGCGAGCTGCAGTTGAATCAGTGAGATTCTTCGCGATAAATGGTTGAGCGGCAGTTGTAAATACCGCGTTGGCTGCAGTGGTTGCGGTTTTGTATGCAGTTTTTGCTGTGCTCTTTTGAAGTGGGGTTGAAGCGACATTTGTTAAAACCGCATTAAGGGTTGTTTTTGCAGCTGCAACGGCTGTATTTAAAGTTGTTTGCAATGGAGTTATCGCATTCTTACATGCAAGCTCACTGGCAACTTTGGCAGCGTTGAAAGTAACAACGGCCTTTGCAGTGCTTGTGTCATAAGTTGCAATAGCAGTTGTTAATACAGTTAAAGCAGCGGTTGCCGCAGGAGTGTTCTTAGCCTTTAGAGATTTCTGAACTTTCTGCGCGTCGCGAACAACAGTTGAGTGCTTCTTATTTGAATTCTCTTCGTCATCATGTGAAATCTGTGCACCCTTTGAGTTGCAAGACTTTAACGCTTTTTGAGTGATGCTCTCGCTGCTTCCAGAGCTTTCATTATCTGCATACGCACTAACTGCAAGCAGATTTGTTGAGATTAAAACGCTTACTGCGACTGTTGCTAGTTTGTGTGAATTGCGCATTTGAAACTCCTTATTAGTGGTTCGAATAAGGCAATTAAAAAGCGTGCGCTTGTGGAATACAGGTAGGAAACTTGCGAAAACTATGTGATTAAGCCAGCAGTTGGTGCAGGGGTTGCACCTCTTTGACTAAATCTTCTTCTTATAGCCAGTAGGGCAAAGCGGTTTTACTGCTGTAATTCTCTTGGTCACTTTCCCTTTAATGCAGGTAATAGTTTTTATCTTGCTTGCCGCGGCTTTATCTGCTGCGGCCTTTGCTTCGGCATCTTGTATGGCCTTTAGTTCGGCTGCGGCTTTATCAGCTGCTGCTTTTACTTCAGCTTCTTGCTTAGCCTTTAGATCTGCTGCGGCTTTATCAGCTGCTGCTTTTACTTCAGCTTCTTGCTTAGCCTTTAGATCTGCTGCGGCTTTATCAGCTGCTGCTTTTACTACTGCGGCCTTAGCAATTGCTGAGCTTGCATTCTTTCCAGCTGCGATAATCGATGCGAGTGCCTTATCAACAGCAGCTTGATCTGCCGCCATCTGCTTTACAACTATTGGAACGTATCCGATTTCCAAGCCTTTTGGTGGAGTAACTATTAAGCCTGCATCAAAGCTGACAAGTGAACCTGAAGTTGGGTCTTTCATCATTGGGAAATGTGCCCATTCTTTTTGCATTTTTTCAATTGCGCTCTGAATTCCATCCTTCTCTGACTGATTCATATCAAATCTTTGAAGGGCTGGTTGATCAACAAATTTGTACCAGCGATAGATAACTTTTGAACCATCATTTAAGTTTGCAGTTATATCCGCTGATGCAGCTGGACTTTGACTCCACCATGAAGGCTCTTGGTAGACATAAGAAGATGTTTGCATAAGCCCACCGAAGCTAGCTTGCACAAGTGCTGTGGGAGCTTCGGATTCAGGTATAGCAATTCGGGCATTGCCCACTTCCTTGTAGTACGTAGGTATTTTTTCAAGTCGTGCATTACCTGACGTTGAAAATCCAAAGGCAGTTTGTGAATCAAAAGCCTTTACAGCAAGTGTTGAGGATAAACTTCCGAGCGTTTTTCCTTCTTGATAAACGGCAGGGGTCCGAGAATTGAGTTTCGGTAAGAAAATTCCGCTGGGAGAAGTAGAAAGAGGTAGTGAACCTCCTGAAGTTAAGGCGCTTTTCACCGCGTCAGAAATAGCGGAAGTACCATATGCAGTTAGATTACGTGAAAGTGCCATATTGCCATTGGCATCAACGGGAAATTCCAGCCCAGGAATCTTCGTAAATATAGTTCCGGCGCTATCCACATACTTATAGAAAGGAATCTGCGCCCATTCAGCTGCCAAGTTAGTTATTCGGCCGCCTTTAACATCAAGAGTTAGGCCTTTTTGAATTGGGTTTGAAACTAAGCCATCTGCAAAGAACTGTGGGGCAATGAAAGCCAAGGGCCCTTTGAAATTTTCTGAATTTATAAACATAGTCCAACTATTTTCCCCAGCCATATTGTTATAAGCATGGTCAAAAGTTGGTAAAGGTAAAGACATCCAGGAGTAACCGATTTGTGCTCCAGAAAAATCAGGCTCTAACGGCATGCCATCAGGTGGAATTAGTAATTGATTGCTGATCTGAATAAGTCCGGTTCTATTCTTAGGTGTTGGATCAAAGCCAAGTGCAAAGCCAAAAAAGTTCCAACCCGGACCCTGTAACTGATTTGTATAACAATCTTGCACTGGACCAACAGTAAGTTTTGGCATTACTGTTTTGAATCTTTCATTAGCCAACCAACCAAGACCGCCTTCAATCGTTTGAATCAAATCAAATCCACGTGAGCCATTATTTATGGTGTCTGCTCGCACCCAGTCTGGACCATTTGCACACACTTGTTTGGCTATTGAATCTGGTTCATCCTCATTACTTGGAGTTACCCAGGAACCACTTAAACCCAACTGCATATTTTCAATCACAGTGTCGGTTAAAGGCCAAGCTGTTGAATACCAGCCAAATCCTGATCTGAAATTATTGGGAATGCGATCAATGTCTGAACTTACGTAAAAACTTGGATTCCCATCAGCAACAGACTTTGAAGTAATCGCCCCTCCGCTTATTTTTTGTAATGCTGGATCAGATGCCAATGTTGGCGTTGCAAGAGAAGCCAGGCCAAGAGTTAGGGCGATCGCTGGCAGCGCCTTCAGTTTCATTCAAGAATTGTAACCGCGGCTTACTCATTTAAATAGCGCGTTTCAAGATCACCTTAATCGTTTTGTGGGAAACCTAAGTTGATTCCGCCATGGCTTGGATCTAACCAGCGGCTCGTAACAACTTTGCCGCGTGTGAAGAAATGAACACCTTCAGTGCCATGTGCATGTGAATCACCAAACAATGAATTCTTCCATCCACCAAATGAGTAATAGGCCATAGGAACTGGAATAGGAACGTTGATTCCCACCATTCCTACTTCAACTTCATTCTGGAAACGTCGTGCAGCTCCTCCATCATTAGTGAAGATGGCAGTTCCATTTCCATATTGATGTGAGTTAACAAGGTTAAGAGCTTCATCGTAAGTATTAACGCGAATAATGCTTAAAACTGGGCCAAAGATTTCATCGGTGTAGACCGACATCTTCGGGGTGACGTTATCGAGCAAAGTAGGGCCGAGGTAGAAACCATCGCCATCAACTTTTAAATCACGGCCATCAACCACAACCGTTGCGCCTTCTTTACTGCCCGCCTCAATATATGAAGCAACTTTGTCGCGGTGAACTGCAGTAACAAGTGGACCCATGTCACTGCCCTTAGTGCCATCGCCAGTAACAATATTTGCCATGCGGGATTTAATGCGCGCGACAAGTGCATTACCTATTGGTTCAACGGCAACAATTGCAGAGATTGCCATGCAGCGCTCTCCGGCAGAACCAAAGCCCGCGTTAATTGCTGCATCCGCCGCAAGCTCTAAATCTGAATCTGGAAGAACGATCATGTGGTTCTTAGCCCCACCTAGAGCTTGAACGCGCTTGCCGGCTTTAGTTCCAGTTTCATAAACGTAGCGTGCAATAGGAGTTGATCCCACAAATGAAATTGATTTAATTCCTGGATGAACTAAGAGTGCATCTACAACTTCTTTGTCACCATGGACAACATTGAATACGCCATCAGGTAATCCCGCTTCTTTCCATAACTGCGCTAAGAACATTGCTGCCGATGGATCTTTTTCGGATGGCTTAACGACAACGGTATTTCCACAAGCAATTGCTACTGGGAAAAACCACATCGGCACCATCGCTGGAAAGTTAAAGGGAGAGATGATTGCAACGGGGCCGAGTGCTTGGCGGATTGAATAAACATCGACACCAGTTGAAACCTCTTCAGAGAAACCACCCTTTAATAAGTGTGGGATTCCGCAGGCAAATTCAACGACCTCGAGGCCACGTGTTACTTCACCAGCGGCATCGCTTAAAACTTTTCCATGCTCATCGGTAATTAATGCGGCAATCTTTTCTTTATTTTGTTGGACTAATTCGCGAAAAGCAAAGAGAACTTGGGTGCGCTTAGTTAATGAACTATGGCGCCATGTTGCAAAGGCGGCAGTTGCCGCATCGACTGCGCTATCTACAGTTGCCGCGCTTCCAAAGGCGACGGTCTTTGTAACCTTGCCAGTTGCAGGGTTATAAATATCGCCTGTGCGCGCTGGTTGTGTCGTATCAAGGGCGCCGTTAATCCAATGCGTAATCTGAGTCATGGGTGCAATCTACTTCCTATTAGTCGCCTGCTTTACGCAGGACGAAATCCCGAGTTTGTTGTTGGTGCTGCATGTTTAATCATGATGTGCCGTGTGACTGTGTACTCAGAAAGTGATTCCTGACTCATATCTTTGCCAAAACCGCTGCCCTTTACGCCCCCGTGCGGAGCTTCGGATGCGATAGGTAAGTGATCATTAATCCATGTAACTCCGACATCTAATTGATGGCTCACGCGTAGTGCGCGCGCAACATCGTGCGTCCATACCGAAGATGCCAAACCATAAGCGCTGTCATTGGCGAGCGCGATGCCTTGCTCTTCATTATCAAAGGGAAGAACTGCAAGCACGGGTCCGAAAACTTCGCCTTGAACTATTTCACTCTTTTGATCCATGTCGAAGAGAACAGTTGGTGGGTAATAAGCGCCTGGACCTTCAGGAATAAATCCACCCAGCGCATTCTTTGCGCCAGCTTGTACTGCTCGTTCCACGAAGCCATGCACCCTGTCGCGATGGGCGGCAGAAATAAGAGGTCCGATATCGGTTCCAACTGCGCGAGGATCGCCCCACTTTACTTGCGATCCAACTTCGACCAATTTCTCTACAACTTCTGCGTATTTGTTTCGCTCAACATAGACACGAGTTGCCGCAGTGCAATCCTGTCCGGTGTTATAGGTCGCACCCATAACAATTGCAGTTGCCATTGCAGAAATATCTGCATCTGCAAATACCACTGCCGGCGCTTTCCCACCTAACTCCAAGTGAACTCGTTTGGTTCCGCCCGCTGCTTCGCGCATGATTCTCTGCCCAGTTGCAGCAGATCCAGTTACTGAAATCATATTTACTTCTGGAGATTTAACGAGAGCTTCACCGATGTCGGAGCCACCCGTAACCACATTAAATACTCCTTCGGGCAATCCCGCCTCTGTCGCAAGCTCAGCTAGTCGCAGCGACGTATGCGGAGTTGTTGGAGCAGGTTTTAATACAACGGTATTTCCAGTTACGAGAGCTGGACCGATTTTCCAGATCGCCATAATTAAAGGAAAGTTCCATGGTGCGATGCTTGCAATGACGCCAATTGGTCGACGAATCAACATTGACGTGTACCCGCTACTTAAAATTCCCGCACCGGTGCCATCGAGTGATCGACCAGCTCCGGCGAAGTAGCGCATATTATCTACGGCAAAGGGAATTTCTCCCTCTAAGAATGTGGCGTAAGGTTTTCCTGAGTCAGAGACTTCCATTTCAGTGAGCTCCACTGCATTTTCCTCAATTAAATCGGCCAATCGCAAAAGAATTCGTGAGCGCTCACTCGGCGTCTTTGATGCCCAAGTTGGAAAAGCTGCACGCGCAGCCGACGTTGCTAACTCGACATCATCTAAGGACCCTTGGCTTATCTCCGAGATTTTCAAGCCAGTGGCCGGATCGAATAGATCGACAACCGCGCCACGTCCTACCCGGCTCTTTCCAGCAATATGGACACCGATACTCATAGTGAAATCTCCTCTACTCGAATGTGATTCATCAACTGTTAAACCCAACGCCTAACCGATCTAAGAAACGTAGCCATAAGCCATGCTTGCCCGAAATATCTTCCTTAGCTAACTCTGCTCGCGTTGCCTGTACGAGGGCATATCTAAGGGGTTCTGGAGGAAAGCTAATTGGCTGGCGCTTTACTAATGTTAACTCTGTTAACTCACTCTTTCGTTTATCCAGCAAATCCAAGGCGACACGTGCACCAAAGCGCGATGAAGCGACGCCTAAACCTGTGTATCCATATGCGTAGGCGATTTTTCCAGACATTGCAGTTCCAAATGCAGGTGTGAAACGCGACGTTGCATCGATCATTCCAGCCCATTTATGAGTGAATCTAACATCTGCTAACTGCGGGAAGGTCTCAAAGAATTGTCTGGCTAAGAGCGCATGAGAGCCAGCATGTTCTTTTACGCCAGCGTTTCTAGCACTTCCAAAATAGTACAACGCGTCATAACCGCCCCACAGGATTCGATTGTCAGGGGTTCGGCGATAGTAATGGAATTGATTTCCAGAATCAGTTACGCCTTGATTCTCTTTCCATCCTAATGAATCAATCTCTGATTGGGTTAGCTGCTCGGTAACTAATACATGATCAAAGAGTGGGATGATTTTATTACGCATTCTTTTCAAAAGTGGATCAAATGCATTAGTTGCTAACACCACTTTATCTGTTTGAACTTTTGCGAATTGTGTTTGGGCACTTACTCCTTTTGATTCATTAGAAAGCCCACTGACCTTAGTATTTTCATGAATTCGTACCCCATACTTCAGCGCCACATCCCGAAGTCCCCACACTAATTTTGCTGGATCCAATAATCCTCCTCCGCTATAAGAGCGCAGCGAACCAAGAAATGTGGGTGAGTAAATATCTGCCTGAGTTTGGCTTTGATCGCGATGCTCAACACGCTCAGCATAGGAACGTAACTCGGCGAAGGAATGAGTTAACTCGTCTAAGTGGTGATTGCGAGTAGCCATCGTGCTTTTCCCGCAGAGGCGAAGATCTGCATCAACTCCCTCGGCCTTTAAGAAGTCAATAATCTCTGAAACATTCTCACGTCCCAGTCGTAAAAGAGTCGCAATCTCGTCAGGCCAGGTAGCTAGTCCGTGACTTAGCCCGTGGGTCAATGACTCGGAAAAGAAACCGCCGTTGCGACCTGATGCACCAAAAGCGATTCGCTCTGATTCAAGCAGGAGTACGTCCTGTGATGGATTAATTCGTTTTGCCTCGATTGCAGCCCATAAACCAGTAAGACCGCCACCGACAATGAGTAAATCAGTTGATGTATCTGCTTCGAGCTTCGGCAATTCTGCTGGCGCGAATGGCGAATCGGTCCAAAATGGAATTGGATTTGCATCGCTAAGTGAGCGTTCAGAGTGAGATTTAACAGTCATTAATTATTCGACTCACTTGGACTATCGCTAGGCAAAACAATCGCTTTTTGTTCATCCCATGTAAGTTGAAGTTGGCTTCCGCGTTGGATAGACGTCGAACCAGGTTGCGAAAAGAGAATTGTTGTTGGGTGATTATCAATAGTTAATATGATCGTAGATGCGCCACCAAAGAAGGCAACATCTTGGACTTTGGCGCTAATTGAATGTTCGTCACCCTGTGCCACTCTTAAGTCTTCAGGGCGAATTAATAAATGTGCCGGTCCAGTGATGTTGCGCCCATAGTGATTACCAGGCATCGGGCCGAGTTTTTCATTAATGATTCCAGTGGAAGTAGCGATTCCATCAAAAAAGTTGCTATCACCAATAAAGCCACCAACGTAGCGATTTTTCGGGCGTTCGTATAAGTCCACCGGAAAATCAACTTGCTCGACTTTGCCTTTGGCAATAACTGCAATTCGATCGGCCATTGACATAGCCTCTTCTTGATCGTGGGTTACTACTACGAAAGTTATTCCAACTTCATGTTGTAAGCGCTTGAGTTCGATCTGCATCTCGGCCCGCACTTTGCGATCTAATGCCGAGAGCGGTTCATCTAGCAACAACAGCTTGGGGCGCTTGATAATGGCGCGGGCAAGTGCGACACGTTGACGCTGACCACCAGATAACTGAAGGGGGCGGCTCTTAGATTTATCTGAAAGCCCTACAGTTTCAAGTACCTCGGCCACTCGAGTTTTAATCTCGTTCTTGCCTAGTTTTTCGCGCTCTAAGCCATAGGCAATGTTTTGCCCAACGTTCATATGTGGGAAAAGTGCATAACTTTGAAACATCAAATTGATAGGTCGCTTATTTGGAGGAATAGAAATTAGGTCCGTATTTCCAAGCATGACCGTGCCGGCATCAGGAGTTTCAAATCCAGCCAGTACGCGAAGTAAGGTGGTTTTTCCACATCCCGAGGGGCCAAGTAAAGCGAAGAACTCATTTTCATGAATATCTAAGTTGATGTCATCAATTGCGGTGACATCACCGTATCGATGCGTCAAATTTCGAATCTCAATTAGGTTCTTCTTTTCGGTCATCATCGAGCCTCCGCTAGTTTCGTCATACGTTGCGCGCCAATTACGGCGGTAAAGCTAACAAGCATCAGCAAACTCGCCAGGGCGTTAATCTCTGGAGTAACTCCAAAGCGGACCATTGAATAAATAATGATGGGCAGAGTAGGAGTTGCAGGACCATTGGTGAAAAATGCAATGACGAATTCATCTAAAGAAAGCGTGAAGGCTAGTAGTGCGCCAGCAACAATGGCAGGAGTCAGAGATGGAAGAGTAATTTTGAAGAAAGTCGTAGATCGCGTTGCACCCAAATCCATGGAAGCTTCCCGAAGGGCTGGATCGCTGTTACTTAATCGAGCTTTCACTACGGCGGATACAAATGCCATACTAAATACAACGTGGGCAATTACTACTGAATAAAGGCCGAGAGTCATCGATAACAATGCAAACAGGGCGAGCAAACCAATACCTAAAACGATGTCGGGCATGATCGCAGGTGCCAGTGCAAAGGCATTTAAAAAGGCGGATTTCGTATATTGATGAAGGCCGACGGCCAAAGCTGTGCCAAGGATTGTTGCCAAAAAAGTAGATGTAAAGGCCACTATTAACGTATTTGTAAGACCTTTCATAACGGTGGAGTCATTAGCTAATACTCCGTACCACTTCGTACTAAAGCCATTCCATGTAAATGGCGATTCTGACGCATTGAAAGACATTCCAACGAGGGCGATGATGGGAACGTATAGAAAAAAGTAAGTAACCCCCATCGTCGCCTTTAACCAGCCTAACTTTGTAGAGTTGAATTTTCGGGGACGGCTAATTTGCATGAGCGCCACCAGAGATTCTCTTTTCCACTTTGCTTTGAATCGCAAATAGAACGAATACAAAAAGAATGACAACAAGGGCGAGCACCGAACCAAATGGCCAATCACGTGCTTTTAAGAATTGATCTCGTACGAGATTTCCAACCATTACGGTCTTTCCGCCACCTAATAATTCAGGGACAATGAAATTTCCTAAACTCGGAATGAAAACGAAAATCGATCCCGCTAGAACCCCTGAAATCGTCAATGGCAAAGTCACATCGAGAAAAGTTCTAAATCTATTTGCGCCTAGATTAGAGGCTGCTTCGCGAATCTCTGGATCCAGCTTTTCGATTGAGGCATACAGTGGCAAGATCATCAGTGGTAGGTATCCATATAGCAGGCCAAGAATCACGGCGCTCTGGGTGTACAAAAGATCCAATGGAGTATGGATAATATTTAGTTTAAGAAGGGCTTTATTGAGTAGACCCTCGCTATTTAGAAGCATAATCCACGAGTAAGTACGAATAAGAAAATTGGTCCAAAAGGGCATCACGATCAGAAGTAATGCAGTTGTACGAAATCTCTTCGGCAATCTAGCTATTCCATATGCCGTTGGATAGCCCAAGGCTAATGCTAAAACCGTAGTAATAGATGCAATCTTCAGCGAATCAAAAAGTACGCCTCGATAAACTGGATCTAAAGCACGAGTGAAATTATCGGTTGTAGCGTGAAAGACAACACCGCCGAATTGACCTCTTTGAAAGATTGAGTAAATAAGAATTAAACAGATTGGAACCGCCATAAAGAGGAGCAAGTAAACAAGCCCCGGGCCTTGCAAAGTGAGACGCTCAAGCAGGTCGCGCCGTTTGTTAACGGAGCGACCTGCCTTCACGCTAGTTATTGGGGTCACTTAGACGCTGTGATCTCCGTGGCAATCTTTGTATACATAGGCCCTGCTGCACCTAAATCAACTATTCCCTCGCCCTTAAGAAGGTCGGCGGGTGTCATCAATATATTTGGATAAGTGGCACCAAGTTTGGCGGCAACTAAATCCATCGCAGCTTTATTCGGAACCTTGTAGAGGATATTTTCAATAACCCATGACTGGACCTTTGCATCCAAAACATAGTTAATGAACGCATGTGCGGCTTCCTTATTCTTTGACGTCTTTAAAATGACCATGGTGTCTACCCATAGGTCGCTGCCTTCTTTTGGAATTACGAACTTGATATTTTTATTATCTGTAATTCCGTAGTTACACCAGCCATCCCAAGCCACTGTCATGGCCGCCTCACCTGATACCAGACGGGTGTAGAACGTGGTGTCATCGTATGCAAGCAAGTTCTTCTTAGCTGCAATCAAAGTGTCCTTGACCTTTGCCATTTCGGTTTCACTTGTCGTGTTAACCGAGTAACCAAGAAGTTTCTGTGCTGGAAGCATCAACCAACGCTCAGTTGCTAAAGCCGTTACTTTGCCCTTGAGCTTTGCGATTGGATTCAAAATATCGTTCCAACTTGTTGGATCAAATCCTGTTAAATCTTTACGGTAGCAAATTCCAGTTGTTCCCCATGAATATGGAACTGAATATTTGTTGCCAACATCGTAAGCAAGTTTCGTTGCTTCCGGATATAGATTCTTAAGATTCGGCATCAATTCAGGGTGAATTGGTTCGAGTAAACCCTGTGCGGCTAGAGCCTGGGCAAATTGACCAGAGACAAATGCAACATCAATACCAGAATCACCGCCAGCGGTGAGCTTGGCCATAATCTCTTCATTAGTCGCGTGGTGAGTAACAGTGACTTTCGAGCCGGTCAGTGCCTCAAATTTCGCTGGCAAATCCGCGGGCATATACGCATCCCAGTTTGAAACTACTAAGGACTGTTTCTTTAAATCGGCTTTCGGATTAAGTGTGTCCGATGCGCTATCGGATTTTGTACCGCTAGAACAGGCAGAAAGCAATAACAATCCAACCATTATTGATCCAACTGCGAGTAAGCGGCGCTTAGCATGCTGCCTTTTTGGCATCTAATACTCCCTTTCTACATCGCCGTTAAGGGGAGGGCGAATTTGATTCTCGGATCGGACGACTCGAGGATTGGTAGATTCTGACGTTAGATTCAGTTTTTATCAAGGGAGTTTGGTAACTATTTTAGGTTTTTTCTCATTATTTTGAATTCTAATTCAGTCTTCCCTTGAGAGTTGTTTTACGGTACTTTACGGACCATCAAGGAGGCGCTCCCCTAAACACGGGGGTTTAGCCTCACAGGCAAGGGGTCAGGCTGTGGCAGTTGCGAATTTAGGCGGAGAGCGTCGCATCAAGTTGCTCAAAGCCGCCCAGCGCGCAATGGCCGAACATGGGACAGCAGTTCGTTTGAATCAAGTTGCAGAAGAGGCGGGTCTGACATCTGGCGCCATTCTCTATCACTATCCAGAGCTTCAAGATCTGCTGACTGATGCTACCCGTGCCGTCTCGGAACGTTTTTATGAGGAGCGCCTGATTGCAATCGAAAGCGTCGTAGATCCCGCTGCTCGATTAATTATGATGGTTAGATCTGGTCTCCCTTTAGATGTTCATGATGAGGGAGTCAAACTTCTCTGCGCACTCGGTGGCGCTGCCCCACGTCATCCAATCTATGCCGTACTACTGACTTCACTCTACGATCGACAGGTATCGCTTTATCAATCTATTTTGGACACAGGTGCTGCATTAGGTAAATTTACTCTCACTAGCACATCTCTAAATATAAGTAGAAATCTCGTTGCACTCGAAGATG
>SESD01001176.1_pt1 | contig 14850 bp, 11 predicted proteins | sample 3171411 | NCBI WGS metagenome assembly SESD01 (sample SAMN06051880, study PRJNA518727) | freshwater metagenome | biome: subpolar coniferous forest; feature: holomictic lake; material: water; isolation source: holomictic Lake 442, 16.5 m depth | place: Canada: near Kenora, Ontario | collected...
CGTACGCCGTCAACATGCCGCACCGACCAGATCTGCGACTTGCCCTTGACGCACTTCTCGACATAGCTTGCAACGCAATTCCCCATCAGGGAGCCTTCTTCCTGAAGCGCACCCGGGCTCAGCAGCGGGATAATTTCGATCGCGCCGTAAATGTGCGGTTCGTCGCCGATCGACGGCCAGCGCAGGCCGCGCCAGAGTTCGGCCTCTTTGGCAAACTCCGCAACCGCGCGTCGATAGGCATCGCCAAAACGTCGAACCAGACTGCTGAGGCGGTCCAGCCCGACACCGGCCCTGAACTGTGACGCGATCTCGATCGGGCGCATCGCCGGCTGCGGTGATGAAGCGTTCCGGGGATCAGGTAGTGCCCAATACAGCGCCCGCCGGAGAGCATCCATGAACTCGTCGATGTCCTGTCCCAGTCGGACCAAATCTTCCGGTGTCGTCGCCGGAAGCTGGTACCCGTTTTGCGCACAGCGGCGCAACCACAGCTGGTTGGTAGCCGTCGTGATCGGGTGGCGAGACAGCTGGGCGATCGCGCTTACGGCGCTCGCGAATTGCCTCCAGGTCATGGCATCGCGGGGCCACCAGTCAGCGGGGATTTCGCGCAGCAACCGCACCAGCATGCCCAGTTGCCCGGCCTGGCGCCCCAGATCCTCGGCTTTCACCCCGCGCAGGGCGCGAATCATCGCTTTGGGTACATTGTGGTGCGCGGCCAGAACATCGATCAGCGGCTGGCCCTGATCGATGGCATGGCGCACGGTATCGAACGGGTGAGTCATCAGCACCGGCTGCAGCAGCGGGAAGGCCGCCATCGCCTGGGCCCGATTGCGGCGATGTACGGCACTGACGGTGCTCAGGTAACTGTAGGAGGAGGGCCGCAGTCCGTCTATCGTCCGGGCCTGCGCAACGACATCGCGATCCAGCCGCTCGATGAATTCCCCGCGGGTGGTGATCCATTCGTCCGTCAGGCGCCCGGTGATCGAGGCCCGCAGTTCCGACAGCGGGATACGCCCCGTCCCCGCTGGCACTGCTGCACCCGACTCCCTTGCCGCCAGCGCAATGGCGCGCGGGATGGCAGCGGTGACCATAAGCGGGTCATCCCGGTCGAGGTCAATGTCGATCAGTTCGAGGCTGATCCCGTGGCGTGCGCCGAATTCGCCGCTGATCCGCTCGCGCGAGGCGAGTTCGAACGGACGCTCGTCGACCAGGCGGGCCAGGTTCGCCGCAAGGGCGATGTCTGGTGCCGTGCGCAATGCCACCGTGGCGATGACAAGGCGTCCCTTCGCGGTTTCGACAACGAGACGATACGTCTGCGACGAGGCGACCTGTCCCCGGCCGTCGGTGGCGTTGGGGAAGCAGACCCACTGGCGCAAGGTGGTGGCCCCGTCCGGCGTCTGGTCCTCCTGGGTCATGGCAAGCGCGGATCCGCTCATGGGCCGCAAAGGGGTGTGGTTAGCAACATGTGTCCGTTCCTCGGGGAATCAGAACCGTGGCTTGCTCAGAAAGGGTAGTCATAGTCATCGACGGCCGGCGGCAAGGCACTCGTCACTGAGGTGGGCGATGAGCGGGTTGATGACGCCTTTGCAGCGTCGCTCCCGGTGGGCTTGCCGCCCAGCATCTTGAGTTCGTTGCCTTCGATCTCGGTCGTCGAGCGCTCCTTGCCGTCTTTGTCCTGCCACTTGCGGGTACGCAGGCGTCCTTCGATATAAACCGCAGAACCTTTTGTCAGATACTCGCCGGCGATCTCGGCGAGCCGCCGGTAAAGCACCACCCGGTGCCATTCCGTGGTTTCACGCGCGTCACCCGTCGCCTTGTCCTTCCATTTGTCCGTGGTGGCTAGGCGCAGGTTGCAGACGGACTCGCCCGACGCGGTGGCGCGCATTTCAGGGTCGGCGCCGAGATTGCCGATCAGGATTACTTTATTGACGGAGGCCATGGCTGTTCCAGTAGATTTGTTCAGATAGGAATTCTGGAGAGCAAAAGGCTCGTAGAGTGAGCCTGTGAACAAATTTGCTCAGGACATTTAGTGGCGCATTCAGTGAGCCCCGGCTTGACCAGAATTGGTGTGCAGGCAACAAGGAGTTTCTTGAAGTTGAGCTTCCGAGCGTGTTTTAACAACCACTCGGCTCGAGCGTTGTGTCTTACTACTAGAGGCACGCACGCCGGTTACTTTTCCTAATGGGGGTTGTTGAATGCGTTTGGTGACATGGAATATTGCTCGAGGAACAGCAGCCGAGAAGGCGCCATTTATCTTGCCGTTGTTGGCAGATGTCTTGGTGCTCCAAGAGTGCGCTCGGCCTGACGAGATCAACGACCGACATCTCTGGTTCGGCACCAATGTGCGCAAGGGCCTGAGTATTCAGACGTTTGGTGAATATCGGTTGAATGCCCTACCGGTGCGTCAGGACGTACCGCCCTTCTTCATTCCGCTGGAAGTTACCGGCCCCGAGTCCTTTGTTCTCATGGCCGTGTGGGCACAGAAGGAGCCTTACCTCTATGCTGAGGGAGTCTCCCGAGCAATTGCGGCTTACGCCGACCTGATCGGTACCCGTGCTACCGTTCTAATCGGCGATTTCAACTCAAATGCGATCTGGAACGCCGAACACCCGGCGGAGCACAATCACTCAGCGATTGTGTCGCGCCTCGATCAACTAGGGTGCTCCAGTGCTTATCACGAGTATTTTGGAGAGGCGCACGGTAGTGAGACGCGCCATACCTATTTTCACTGGTGGAAAGAGGAACGTCCGTTTCACATCGACTATGTGTTCATCCCAAAACTGTGGCTGCCCAGGCTCGAACGTGTTGAGTTGGGCTCTTTTGCACAGTGCGAAGGTGCAAGTGACCACCGACCGGTCAGTATTACGCTTCGAGACGTAGATGCCTGTACCTGAGCCGTGGGTCCTTCCGGCCGCGAGTCAGTTGAGCGGTGTGGCCAATAATGTTGCCTTAGTAGAAATGGGGAAACACGCATGAAAATTCATTTTGGGCTGTCTCTGGATGGCCAACGTGCGAGGCGGCAGGGCAACCGCCTTGGCGATTTTGTAGCCGGGCCGAGGGGTATGCTCGATGTGTTGGTTAGAAACGCCTATCCCGCAAAGCTAGCCACACTGCCTGCTTGCGTCGCCTTAAGCTCAAGTCGGGCATCAATCCATTCCTTGAGTTCAGCCACGTGCGAAATGATCCCCACCATTCGTCCCGCTTGTTGTAAATCCTTGAGAGCGCGGATCGCGAAGTCTAGCGATTCCGGATCGAGCGTTCCAAAGCCCTCATCCACGAAAATCGCATCGAGGCGGATGCCTCCTGCGTAGGATTGAACGACGTCCGACAAGCCAAGCGCGAGCGCCAGTGAGGCGAGAAAGGATTCGCCGCCGGACAGCGTGCTGACCCCTCGTGTGGTTCCCGTGTATTGGTCAAAGATTTCGAGATCGAGCCCCGCCGCAGCGCGCTGATTGACCGGGTCGATCCTGCGGCGTATTTCGTAACGTCCGCGACTCATGACACGCAGTCGAATCGAGGTCGTGGCCAACACTTCCTCGAGCAGCGTCGCCAGCACGTAGCGTTGGAGAGACATGCGCTGTGCGTTTGCGCCATTGGCGACGTCCGACACCTCCTTGAGCAGGGAATAGCGTTCTTCAAGAGATTGGTAGTCCGCCGCCAGTTGCTTCAGTGACTGGACGAAGGCGCTCGTGGCATCATGCGCCGCCACCATGTCGCGCACCGCGTTGCTGGCGGCAAGCAGCGCCTGCTTCGCTTCCTCGTGGGCGGCAGAAAGTGCGGTGAGGTCGGGCCGAGCAAGATGGTTCGTTTCCCCCGTTGCACGGGACTGTCGTTCGCGGGCAGCGGCCAGAGACGCTTCGAAGGTCCGGATGCTCGAGTCGAGTTCGGCAATCGCCGCGTCATCGCGCCATGCTGTCCGGTAGGCGTCGGCATTGGCAAACCCGGTGGACTTGATGCGCTGCTCGAAATCTGCGGTTTTCTCCTGTTGCTGCTTGGTAAGCTGCGCCTTCGCCTGCTCACTGGCTTCGGCCCGCGTTCTTGTTGCCGTGACCCTGCTCTCGGCCTCGCTCACAGCGGTCGTCGCCTCATCCAGTGCCTTTTTCAGCGAATCGCGCGCCTTCGCGGCTACCGCCCTGGCGGCTTTTAGCGCTTTCGGATCGGCAAGGTCAGGGGGGATGCCGGCTTCGCGCTCCGTGAGTTGGCCAATCAGTTGCTGCAGCTTTTCTTGCGCAAGCTGCGCGGCCGTTTCGGCTTCCTTTGACGCACCGTCGGCTTCTTTCGCGAGCCGTTCGGCGGCAGGGAGTCCGGCCTCGAGCAAAGCCATCTCATCTGCCGCGGCCTTGGCTGTTGCAAGCGCCACCCGCGCGGTCTCGGTTTGCGATTTGAGTTGCTCGGGAGGGATCCCTGCTGCTTCACCGAGGGCGGCCCTGATTTCGCCGATACGCGCCTCGAGCACGCTGACGTCCCGCTGGTCGGTGGCGAGCTTCCTTTCTGCTTTTCGCTGTGCCGCCTCGGCCTTGGCGAGTTCGTCCTCAACCGCTTTCAAGGTGTCGTCGAGCACCAGTGTGCCGTCAGCAGTCGCGGGGGCAGGGTGATCTGTCGCGCCGCAGACCGGGCAGGCCTGCCCATCCACAAGTTCGTGTGTAAGGCGTGCCGCCTGACTGGCGATCCATGCCTGACGTGTCTCCTCGCGCCGATGACGCGCCTTGGCGACAACGGCCTCAGCGGTCTTCAGGGTGGACTCGCAGGCCGTGACCTGCGCTGCCAATTCGACACGCGTCCGATTCAGTTCGATCAGTGTGCCAGCTTGCTCAAGCTGTGTCTTGAGTCGGCCGTGGGTTTCGTTCAGACCTTCAATCCCTGCGGCTTGTACCCGATAGTTCTGAATCTGGATGGCAATCTTCTGCTGTGCATCCATCGCCGTCTTCAACGCTCGCTGTGCTTCCTGGAACGCTTCGGCGGCGAGTTTGCTCTTGGTGCCTGCGGCAGTGTGTTGCGCGCGCGTCTCCCCCAGCGAAGCGACCTTGTCGGCCAGCGCATCCAATTGGGCGATACGGGCGACCATTTGGTCGGCTTCCGGCGCACGCGCCTGTTCGCGCTTCAGCGCAGCGGCGGCCGTCGTGAGCGTGCCTGTTGCGGTGATGAACTCTGCGGCGAACTGCTTGCCGCGGACGGCCTCCGCATCGAGGTGTTGGCCGAGTTCGACTAGCGCGACCTCATAAGGACGGATTGACGACGCCTGGCGCGCAGCGGTGAGTTGCTCGCGTCGTTCTCCCCAAGCCGGCTGTTCGTGGCTTAAGGCTTTCAGTGCGGTGGTGGCCTTGTCAAATTCCTCGAAGCGGGCCGAGACCAGACGTGCCTCGGCATAGGCCTTTTCCGCCACCTGCGCCGCAGCGGTGAATTGCTGCTCGCTGCTCCGGCGTGCAATGAGGTCTTCCGCTTGCTGCTGATGGCGGGCGTCGAGTAGCGCCTCGTTTCCCACCTGTGCCTGGTCAAGCAGCGTCTGGCGCTGCGTGCGCACTGTGTCTGCCTGCCGCGCCACGTCGTTTGCAGCGAGCTTCAGCGCTTCCTCTATGCGCTTGTATATCTCGGTGCCGAAAAGTGTCTGCAGGATCTTCTCGCGTTCCTGCGTGTTGCTCATCAGAAACTCGCGGAACTTGCCTTGCGGCAGCATGATGACTTGCCGGAATTGCTGGCTCTCGAACCCGAGCAGTTTGACGATTTCGCTGGTGACCTTGCTCCAGCCTGAAGCGAGCGGCTCTTCCACCTCTTCGCCCTCTGCCAACTGGATCTGCCATAGATCGGCGCTCTGATTCTGTTTCGTCTCGCCGCCGCCGCGCCGGGCCTTGCGCATCTGTTCCGGAATGCGCTTGATGCGGTAGCGGTCAGTACCGAGCGCGAAGTCAAAACAGACTTCGGTCAGGGTCTCGTTGTCGGCATGGTGGCTGCGCATCTGCCGACCGTCGCGCTCCCCGCCCGAACTGTCGCCGAAGAGCGCATAGCAAATGCCATCGAGGATGGTGGTCTTGCCGGAGCCGGTGGGTCCGTGTATCAGGAAAAAGTTCCTGTCACCGAGTTCCCTGAAATCGATCACCTGTTTGTGGGCGAACGGTCCGAACGCGTGCATCTCGAGCAGAATCGGCTTCATGACGCGCTCTCTTCGCGATTGCCGGCGACTGTATTCGCGGTCGTGTTGAATACCGCCAGCGCCGCTTCACCGACCTCCTGGCCGAGCATGTCGCGGTAAAACGCCCGGAAAAGATCCTCGGGCTGCCGACTCCGGTGGTCGCCACCAGCATGTGCCGCGGAATTACCGCTGGCGGGTCGCGCGAACTGGAGCTCCAGCATATTCGGATAGACCTCGCGCAGTCTTGCCATGGGGTCAAGCACTGGCTCGGTATCGGTGAGGTGAGCGCAGAGATAATCCTCACGGCTGCGATCCGGATCCGGGTTCGCCAGCAGCTCGGCCAACGTGCCGGTAATTATTCGGACGTCGCGTAGGGGTGTCAGCTCGATGTAGCGAATGGTCGGGGTCCCATCGGCGCCGATTTCGACGAGCGAGACGCTCTTGGTGTGCTCGGCCTCATTGAACGAATACTTGAGCAGAGAGCCCGCATAGTGAATCCGATCCGAACCGACCGTCTGCGGCCGATGCAAGTGACCGAGCGCAACGAAATCAAAGCCGGCGAAGGTGTCGGCCACAACCATGCCGGATCCACCCACCGAGAGGGGTCGCTCGGACTCGGATTCGCTGCCCCCGGCAACGAACGCGTGCCCCACCAGGATGTTGCGCCGACCGGCTTGCCGCTGCGCGTTCAACATCGACACGACATGCGTCATTGCACTCTGATGGTCACCAACGTCCTCGCCTCCAGGAAGCGCCCGCGCAAAAATAGGTTCGACGTAGGGGAGGGGATGGAATGCGACGTCCCCATACTCGTCACTCAAGACCACCATTGAAAGGTCGTCCAGCGATCCGCGCAGAATCAGGCGCTGCTTCTCCAATATGCGGCCGCCGAATCCCAGGCGCTCCGCACTGTCATGGTTGCCGGCAATCAGAATGACCGGGATGCCGGCATCAACCACCAACTGCGCCAATACGTGGTCAAGCACCGCGACAGCGTCAGCGGGTGGCACGGATCGATCGTAGACGTCACCGGCGATGACAACGACGTCCACCTTCTCCTGCCGGGCGAGGCTGACGAACTGCGCCAGTACGTGAATCTGATCTTCGAGCAAAGAGACGCCGTGCAGGTAGCGGCCAAGATGCCAATCGGCGGTGTGAAGGATTTTCATCGGACTCCTGTTCTCTGCTTTCCTCGATGGCTCCCACCCAAGTTGGCGGGCGCGTCATGACTGCTGCATTCTACCGTTCGACTGTCGTGCTTCCGATAGGTATTCCCTGGGTGCATTTGCGAAGCATCAGCGGTGTCGGCTACGGCCAAGAATAGCGGCCGTGTGGCGCACCTGGTGAGCCCGTAGCGGGTAAATATTGGCGATCTTTGGCAAACCGCGCTACTAAATGAAACTCTATCAATCCAGTCCTGTCAGGTCGCAGCGAGCACAAAGACATTCGGTTCGTAAATCGGGAGTCCTTATGCTTCCTTCAATTCCGTGTCATGATTCACGTTTCAGGGCTCACCAGATAAGCCCCAGCTTTCTCGCGATCCCGACGGAGGTTGGCATGAGTAGCATGGAACGTATCTATCAGATCGACCAAATCCTGGCCGACCGCAAGTTTGTTCCCCGACAGGAGCTTCAGGAGCGGCTCGGGGTCTCCTGGGCTACATTGAAGCGCGATCTCAATTACTTGAAAGACCGCCTTAACGCGCCCATCATCTTCGATCGGGAGCTGGGTGGCTACCGGTTCGAAACCGAAAGCAAGCGCGTTGGACCCCAGTATGAACTCCCGGGGCTATGGTTCTCCGCTGAAGAAATTCACGCTCTGCTGACCATGCAGCACCTGCTATCGAATCTCGATACCGGCGGCTTGCTCGGGCCACAGATCAAGCCGCTTCTAGCCCGCCTCACCGGCTTGTTGGGTACGGCCGACAATCCGGCGGAGGAAGTGCAACGCCGGATCCGCATTCGCACGGTCGGGGCGAGGGAATTCCATCTCCAACATTTCCAGGCGGTCGGATCGGCATTGCTCAGGCGCAAGCGGTTGGTCATCCGCTACCACGCGCGGGGCACCGATGAGACCACGGAGCGGGAGGTGTCCCCTCAGCGTCTTGTCCACTACCGGGATAACTGGTACCTGGACGCCTGGTGTCATTTGCGAGAAGGCTTGCGGGCGTTTTCCGTGGATGCCATCGAATATGCCGAAATACTCGACAGACGTGCCAAGGACGTTGCCGAGAAACGCCTCGACGAAATTCTGGGCTCCAGCTACGGAATATTTTCCGGTGACGCTGTTTCCTGGGCGACCCTCCGCTTTTCCGCAGAGCGCGCGCGGTGGGTGGCCTCAGAGCGCTGGCATCTCAATCAGGAAGCGCGCTTGCTGAAGGACGGTACGTACGAGCTGAAGGTTCCCTATTCCGACGATAGGGAGCTGATCATGGACATCATGAAGTACGGTGGAGACTGCACTGTCATGGCTCCTGCCCCCCTAATAAAGCGAGTCGCAGCTGAATTGGAACGCGCACGCAGTCAATATCGCTAATTGGCCGAGAGGTTTTGTCACTGCTTGTTTCTGGTCCGGCATCGTGAAGCATTTCATCCCCATATCTCGGCTGGAATGCTGAACCGAAACACAGAGGCGCATCTGGTGAGCCTCTGGAATGCAACAATCCTCAGAACGAAACGGGAGGAATTGATGACAAAGAGTGATCCTGGATGCACCTTGCTGAAACCCTTGGAAAAGGCAGTTGTCGGGGGCTTGTCTCTTCAAGCTGACATGAAGGATACCGCCGAGCTGGTTCAGGATTGGATGGCCTCTTTTTGTTTGGAAGCGGAGACCGATGGGTTTCGTGAATTCACGGAACTAGTGGAGCATCTCGACCTTTCTGGCGCACCTGAATCTATGCTTGAGGGAACGGTTCAACTGGTCGTTGCCGCCGGTGCCTATCGAAGCATGGATGGGCAGCCCGTTGGGCCATTCCTGCAATTGCAGCAGTATCGACCTGCCGTTAAGGACAAACATCACTACAGCCTAGTGTTCGATTTTTGCGGAAAAGCGCTGGGACGACTGGTTGCTGATCGGAATCTTGCGGAAATCGATTTTGCTGACCTGTTCAATCACCCGTGGGAACCGTATCGTGTTGCCGGATATCACAATGTCTGGATATCCCGAGTTGATGGTGAGCCCATTGATGACGATGAGGCTGAAAATCTTGGCCAACTTGTCAGAGAAGACCTTTACTACGATTTTGACGAGGAGGATATTCAACTGACCATATCCCTTTCCGACTCCGGGAACGCTGTGATCATCGAGGTTTTCGATGTCTAGGGCATCAGGAGAGATGTCTTGACTATTACTTGGACACTGCGTACACGCCTTGGCATAAAGGCGGTCGCTTCTTGATCTCGCCGAACGCCGATCTGCCACCGCTCTTAGTGGTCGCAGTTTCTTCACGCGCATTGTTCGTGCTCGAGGAAAGTCATCGTATCTTCGAGGAAACGGGAGAAGCAAGTTACGCCCGCTATCAGATCGCCCATGAGGAAGAGCCACTGGCTCCGGGTGTCGCTTTCCCTCTCGTCAAGAAACTCCTCGCCCTGAATCGACCCGACCAGCCACCGTGCGTTGAGGTGATTCTCGCCTCGCGCAATAGTGCAGACACGGGGCTGCGGGTGTTCCATTCGATTCGAGAGCATGGTCTCGCTATCACCCGCGCAGCCTTTACCCGTGGCCGTCCTACCTATCCTTATCTTCGGGCGTTCGGTGCGCAGCTATTCCTCTCGGCGAACCCGGATGATGTGCGTGAGGCCCTTCAGTCCGGAATGGCGGCGGCCACCATCTTGCCTTCCGCCAGTGGGGAGGACGCACACGAGGACCTGCGAATAGCCTTCGACGGGGATGCAGTACTGTTTTCTGATGCGTCGGAAAAGATCTATGCCGAAAGCGGCCTCGAACGGTTCAACCAGAATGAGACCGAGAACAAGAACCAACCATTGCTCGGCGGGCCGTTCAGGCCGTTTCTGGCGGCGCTACACAGCATCCAGGCAGACTATCCGGCTAATGGCTCGCCGATACGCACGGCGTTGGTCACCGCGCGTGGCGCTCCGGCGCATGAGCGCGTGATCAAGACCCTGCGCAGCTGGAACATCCGCATTGATGAGGCACTGTTTCTTGGTGGCATGGACAAAGGGGTGTTCCTGAAAAACTTCGGGGCGGACATATTTTTTGATGATCAGATGCGGCATTGCGGTTCTGCGGCCGGTTTTGTGCCAACGGGTCATGTGCCGTTTGGCGTCAAGAATGTCGTATGAAACTCATCTGCAGTGTCGGCCATCAAGTCTTCCCTTCCTGTCACACTGACGTCATATAACCCCTGCGCGTCGGACTGAGCCCGCCCATCCATGGAAATTGATGACCTTCCCATTCCCGAACTTGTCGTCGAGGCCTTCTGTCGGTTGGCGGACAAGATCGACCCTGCGCTGATATTGGCGATGTCCGCAGAAAATCCGAAACTGTTTCAAGGACATCGAATCATCCTGAAGAATGTTCCGGTGGCGTGTCAGCGCATCAAGTTGTTGCTCAAGAGCGAGCGCCAGCTTGACAGCGCGACATCCGTACTTCTTCGCAGCGTCGGCCTTTACAGGGCGGTTGTGGTTGTTCTTTCCGAGTCGGCAATGGAAACGGGCTTTTCAAGCCTGGCGGCATATTATGGCGAGGCGGATTTTCTGGCGGCGGCACTTCTCGACGAGCGCGAGTCGACACGTAAACTGGCCCACGAGTTCATTTCCGGTTGGGACGGTCAGATCTTGGACGAATCCCGGCGTAAGGATGCAGCGGAAGACCTCCGAACGAAATTCACCATGTTTCTCTCCAACATGAAGGAGTTGCTTGGCGACGTCCTACCCGCTGTCGCGCCCCCTGCACAACGTGACGGCCGGGATGAGAAGATCAAACTCGACGCCGCGCTTGAGGTAGCCAAGGCCGAGCTGGCGCGCCAGTCCCAGCGGCATGCCCGAGATCAAAAGGATCTCCAGAGCAAGATCGAGCTGGAGCAACAGGAGATCAAGCGACTGCGGACGCAGTTGGCTGATGCCGGCGCTGAAACCAAAGCCCTCAAGGCCGGGCTATCTGATGTTCAGCAGCAATTCGGAGACCTGCAAGCGTCCGTGCAGCAGCGCATTGATTCAGGCGTCGGCACGGCTTTGTCCGACCGGTTGCGCCAATGGCTGGAACCTGTAATCAGTGTCGAAGATGCGCTGGCGGAGTCGAAGCAGAGCGACCTGCTGATCCGGGCAGCCGAAGCGCTGGCGAAGCAGCGCTCGGTCGATCGCCATTTTGGAAACCGTGTGGAGCTGACTCGGGTCATCGAGGAGCGTCGGCAGATGCTCGCAGAGATAAAGCGCGCGCGGAACGAGGCACTGAAGCCGATTCCCGAGCTTGCAAGCATCGCGGCCGCTCTGGAGCGCGAAATAGGCCACCTTGGGCGCCAGATCGGGCTGACGGGTGACCCGGCCACCTCAACATCATCGGCCCTTCTGGCAAGGATCAATGCCGCGCTTTCCCTCGACGAACTGTCGGCGGTGCGCCGGTTCATCCAGCAGGCGGCTACCTATGAGTTGCTGCGCCGGGAGGAGCTTCACCGCTTGTATCGTGCGACCAATGACAAGGCGGGCCAGCTTTACGACACGATTCAGCTACCGGGTGAGGATCGCCCCGGGCCTCCAGCGACGACGTATTTTCACCCGCTTCATGCCGTAGCGCAGGGACAGCCCTTTACGCTGTTCATCGACGGCCACAATGTTCTCTTTCTGCTTGAGGATCTCTTCGGTCGCTGGTTTGAGAAGGGCATTCCAGGACGCAAGGCACGCGTGGAATTCGCGAACAGCCTGCTACCGATTTTTGACAAACCGGGGGCCGATGTGATGCTGTTTTTCGATGGGAATGACGCCACCGAACAGGCTCTTTCGGATCATGTGCGAGTCTTCTATTCCGGCGGTACAGGGGACCATCGGGCCGACAATGCGATCCTTGAACATATTGCCTTTTCCCTGCAGTCGTCGGCGTCGACGCCTATCTGCCTAGTCACCAAGGATGGCGATTTCGCCCGTCAGGCGGGCGCAAAGGGCGTCACCATCATGGATCCGGAGGAATTTGCGACATTGCTTGAGATTACGGCAGATTGACATCCATTGATGGGCACGCCTCACTGCAATGACCACGGCGCCAGAAACAGCGACCGGGAAAGGATTGATGAGTGATTGAACGTGGAATGGAACGGGAGTCCGTCAGAATCGGCGTCCGGCTTGGCGATATCGTCAAGCAAGTGGATTGCGATGCAATTGTCAATTCCGCCAATCAGAATCTGCGCGCGGGCTCGGGTGTTTGCGGCGCAATCCATGCCGCAGCGGGTCCGGAACTCGAAACCTTCAGTCATGCACTGGCTCCGCTCGGCCTGGCAGAGGCTGTTGTGACGCCGGGCTTTCGATTGCCCAACCGGGTCGTGATTCATGTACGCGGCCCCAAGTATCACTTTGATCCGGACCCTGCACGACACCTGGCCAGGGCGATCAGGAATGTGCTGCTCCTCGCGGATCGGCACAAGGTCGTTCGCGTTGCCGTTCCCGGAATATCCATGGGGGTCTATGCCTATCCGGCGGCCGAGGCGGTACCCATTCTGGTTCGGACTGCTTATCAGTCGGGCGATGCTCTCAGCCACCTGCAGGAGATCCGTTTCGTCGTCATGGACAAGGCCATCAAGTCGCTGTTTGAGGAGCAAATCGCTCAATCGGAATCAGGCGCGCGCGACGAGGTCGGCGCCGGCGCCGACGTCTTGCAGGAGGCAAGCGGCAAAGTCATATCACCGCGTTTGATCGACGCCGTCCGGAAAAAGTATCGCCTTGCGTGGTCGGGAATCCACGGTGTGAGCCATTGGGCACGAGTAAGAAAAGTCGGACTGCAGCTCGCCGGGGTGACGGGCGCACGACCTGACGTTGTTGAACTGTTTGCATTCCTTCATGACAGTTGTCGTCACGATGACGGTCGCGATCCTGATCACGGCAGACGAGCGGTCGAATTCGCAAGACAACTGAGAGGTGAGTGCTTCTCGCTGGATGACCAGGGGTTCGCTCTTCTTTGCGAAGCCATGGAGTTTCACAGCAAAGGATCGATGGACGCGGATGTCACCGTTCAGACCTGCTGGGACGCGGACCGGCTGGACCTGATCCGGCTTGACATCCAGCCTGAGGCGGAAAGGCTCTGCACCGACGCCGCACGGCAGATGCTGATGTCGGTGTCCTACCTCCTGAATGCTGGCAGGTAGCGACAATGAAACTCATCTTCCTCGACTTCGACGGTGTTCTTCACCCCAATTTTTGCCAGGAAGAGCACTACTTCAGCCGTATCGGGTACCTGATGGTGGCTCTTGACGGGTTCAAGGATGACGTGGAGGTGATCATTTCCTCCAGCTGGCGATTCCACTGGCCAGCCGATGTTCTGCTGCAGAAGCTGCCGGCATCTCTTGCGCCGCTGGTGGTCGGCTTCACACCAGAGGTGGATCCTGGGCGGCATCAGCGTTATCGGGAGATTCACTCTTACTTGAAATTCCGTCGAGGCCATGCCGACTGGCGGGCGCTGGATGATGCGGACAACGAGTTCCCGAAGGGCTGCCGCGAACTGATCCGATGCGAAGGGCGGACCGGGCTCGACGATTCGACCGTGGCGCGCCTGCGGCTCTGGCTGAAAGGAGCTTGAATCCGGTCCAGCGCAGGTAGGCCAAGTTTTTTAAAGAAGGCATGTTCATCCTGTGAGTCGCAGTGCCGCTATCTTGGGCGTCGTTGCTGTCCGGCGTTACAGCTGGTTAGGCGGATCGAAGCCATATATTTCGTCGGCTCGTAAAGGTCTCAATCCCAGAAACCGTTGCGGATGAACCGCATCCTCGTTTCTCCGCATTTCGGACATCGAAAGATAGAGGCTTTCCCGACAGCAAGGGGTTCATCCCGAGTAGTCATGTAAGGATTGGAAAATATTTCTAAGCCGCGCTTCACCGCTTCCTGTTCAATCATCGTAATGAGTTGGCCGCAGCCGGGATCGTAAGCGACGACCATGTGACTCATTCCAAGCTTCTCGGATACCCCTGGCATAACATCGCCGCGGAATCCACACGGACATTCGGCAGTCAGCATGTGACCAGGCATAACGCTCCCCTCAATTCGCTGGACCCAGGTTTCTACTTGCTTGCCGAGATAGGCTTTCGAGACACTGGCCCGGCTTCAGTCACTCGCTTTGCCAGTCGCGCCGCTCCCTCGAAATCCGGCTTCTCGCATCGCCTGCCAAAGTAGTTCGACAGCGGGTAGTTCATGTAGCTCCCGTACTTCAGATAGCGCCTGTAAAGGTCTTGTTTCAAGCCTTCATCTGGCGACCATGCTGCGGCGTGGCACAGCAGCGCACGGTACGCCTGCGATCGCGTGGGCAGCAGGTTGGCGGCGGTCACCGCATGATTCACCGCGCGGTAGCGGTAGTGATAACGCTTGTCGATTCCGGGTGCCGTCTTGTTGAAACGACCGATCTCCAGGGCCGACATCTGTTTTTTTCCATACGCCGTTGCCGACGGATCGCTATCGGAAGCACTATCAAGCACGTAGCTAAATCCGTAATTACCCGAGGCATAGTGGAAGTCGGGCGCCAGCTCATAGGCGAGGATTTCCATCCCGTGTCGGCGTGACACCTCTCCTGCGTGG
>SESD01001179.1_pt1 | contig 14801 bp, 16 predicted proteins | sample 3171411 | NCBI WGS metagenome assembly SESD01 (sample SAMN06051880, study PRJNA518727) | freshwater metagenome | biome: subpolar coniferous forest; feature: holomictic lake; material: water; isolation source: holomictic Lake 442, 16.5 m depth | place: Canada: near Kenora, Ontario | collected...
GCTCCCGCTCCCGGGCCCGGTCCAGGCCACCGCCGCCGATGAAGCCGAGCACGCGGTGCAGCTCATCCCGGTCGAACCACAGGCCGTGCTCCTTGCAGACATCCAGCACCACCCCGGAGCGCTTGGCGTAGTTGGTGCGGTTCATGAGCTTGGCGCAGGCGGGACAGGGGCGGTACTGCACGGCCAGGGCAGCCGCTACCGGCGTCCCCGCCGGGGCTGGCAGGACCCCCAGGACGGCCCCCTGGCGTTCCCGGCTGGTCCCTAGCTCCTCGAAGACCTGGCGGTCCAGCCAGAGGCCGCCACAGGCCAGGCAGGCCTGCACCTGCAAGTCCCCCACCCGGCTGGCGCCCAGGGGCTTGGTGCAGGCCGGACAGGGTGCCCCATCGGGCACGATGGAGGCCCGGGGTGCCAGGGCGGCGCCGCAGCCGGGACAGTGGGCGGCCCCCACAGGCGACAGCGCGAAGCAGGCGGGACAGGCCACCGTGGCCAGCTGAGCACGGCAGTAGGGACACTGGGGGGCGTCCGCGGGCACCGCCGCCCCGCAGCCAGAGCACCGAATGGTCCGGGCCTCCATCAGTTGGGCCTGGGATCGCTGGGGGGGGCTGGCGGGGGTGGCAGGACAGCTGGGGGTGGGGGCGGGGTCATCTGGGGCGGCGGGGTGGAAGGCGGTCCCTCCCGCAGTGGCGGCAAGGCTTCCCGGGGCGAGTCGGCGTTGCCGTAGAAGCGCGGCTCCGTGCCACGGGTCCACCGGAAGAAGGCCGAGGCCTTCTGGACCACCACCCGGGCAAAGGCCTTGGCCTCTTCCTCCCGGATCCGGCCATCGTCGTCCCGCAGAGACCGGGGCAGCGGGTCCATGGCCTCCACCACCTCCATGGGGTCGATGGAATCCACCCACAGGGGCTCGGGATGGCCGGGCTGGACCAGGCGGACCTGGGCCGACACCGCCTGGGGCAGGTAGCCGAGGCGGCCCATCACCCGATCCCGGTGCATGGCCGCATGGCTGCCGGCAAAGAGGCCCCAGAACAGGCCATCGACCACGCCCATGCCCCGGTTCCCCGAGGCGGCGCTGAGGACACCCACCGTGGCGCCTACCGCCAGGCCCACAGCGGCAGGGTTGGCCGTGCCGGAGCGGGGCGAGACCTCCCGGATCTCCACCAGCAGCTCCGCTGCGCCGGGCGGTGGCTTCACGCCCTCAGGCACCACCTCGGCCCGGTAGGCCAGGCGGGACCGCAGGACGGCGGCGTACTCGCTGGCCAGGCCATCCCGGTCATTCACCCGCTCAGACAGGGCTACTCGGACAGCGATGGGCGCTGGCCGGAGCCGGAAGGCCTCCACCTCAGGCCTGGAGCAGGCGGCAAGGAGCAGGACGGGAACCAGGGACCAACAGAGCGAGCGCCGCATGGAGACCTCCAAAAGCAGGGGTGCTGCCAGTCCCAGTGTGGTGCCCGCCCCCTGGGCCTGTCCAGGCTCCCGCTACAATGGGCCTCCCCGGCGCCGGATGGCCCCGGACCACCCCGTTCCCAAGGCCCTGCATGCTCATTCTGATGGAAGCCAATGCCACCCCGGACCAGATCCAGGAAGTCCTGGCCCTGCTGGAGGCTGCGGGCCTCCGCTGCCAAGTGAACCCGGGGCCCGAGGCCCTGAGCATCGTGGCCCCCAACGCCTCCAGGGCCCTCAAGCCCGACCGGATCGAGCCCATGGCCGGCGTGCGGCGGGTGGTGCCCATCACCAGCCCCTACAAGCTGGCCAGCGCCGATGCCCTGGCCGGACGCACGGTGGTGGATGTTCGGGGCGTCCGCATCGGCGGCGACGACCTGGCCCTGGTGGGCGGCCCCTGCGGTGTGGAGAGCCGGGAGCAGCTGTTCACAGTGGCGCGCTATGTGGCCGAGGCCGGCGTCAAGCTGCTGCGGGCCGGGGCCTTCAAGCCGCGCACCAGCCCCTATGCCTTCCAGGGCCTGGGGCTGGAGGGCCTGCGCCTGCTGGAGGAGGTCCGGGCCGAGTTCGACCTGGGCATCGTCACCGAAGCCACGGAGGTGGAGACCTTCGACGCCGTGGAAGCCACGGCCGACATGGTGCAGATCGGTGCCCGCAACATGCAGAACTTCGCCCTGCTCCGCCGGGCGGGCCGCTGCCGCAAGCCCGTGCTGCTCAAGCGGGGGCCCTCGGCCACCCTCGAGGAGTGGCTCTTCGCGGCGGAGTATGTGCTGGGGGAAGGCAACCGGGACGTGGTGCTGTGCGAGCGCGGCATCCGCACCTGGGCGGACCACGCCCGCAACACCCTGGACGTGAGCGTGGTGCCGGCGGCCAAGGCCCTCACCCACCTGCCGGTGATGGTGGATCCCAGCCACGCCACGGGCCGCCGGGACCTGGTACTCCCCTGCGCCTTGGCTGGGGTAGCCGCTGGTGCAGACGGCCTGCTGGTGGAGACCCACTGCCACCCAGAGAAGGCCCTCAGCGACGGCCCCCAGGCCCTCCTGCCCTCCGACTTCCTGCGTCTGGTGGCCCAGGCCCGGGCCATCCACGAGGTCCTGCGGGCACCCTCGGCGCTGGGGCGGTGGCTCTAGGTCCTTTTGGGCGTGCCCCCGGAGCGTCATTCGTGGCAGACTAGGAGGTTGGAGTTTCCATGAACGGCCTCGCCCTCGCACTTCTCATCCTGTTCGGCGTCCTCCTCATCGGGGCGGTCCTGCTGCAGCCCGGCACCAAGGGCGGCCTCGGCGCGTCCTTTGGCGGCGGCGGCGCGAACAGTGCCTTCGGCGCCCAGGGCGCCACGCCCTTCCTGTCCAAGGCCACCTACTGGCTGGCAGCGGGGTTCCTCGGCACCACCCTCTTCATCGAGGTGCTGATCATCCGCCAGAACCGCTCCGTGCTGGACAAGACCGCCGACCGCCCTGCCCCCGTCGCCCCTGCGCCGGCCCCGGCACCGGCCCCTGCGGTCCCGGGTTCGTCGCACGCACCGCAGGCTCCCAAGAAGTAGTCCCGTCCGCCGGGAAACCCGTCATTGACCGCATCCGGCCTTTGAGCGACACTTGAATTTCCTCGTTGCCCGCGTGGTGAAATTGGTAGACACGCCATCTTGAGGGGGTGGTGGCCACAAGCCGTAGCAGTTCGAGTCTGCTCGCGGGCACCAAAGAAAAGAGAGCGCCTCCGGGCGCTCTTTTCTTTTCGCTGTCGGCTATCAGCTGTCAGCTATCAGCCAAAACAGATGGGGGTAACTCAGGGCGCGCGGGACGGTTCCTTTGCGAAAAGCAGCTGGCTGATAGCCATTCCACCTCGCGCCATCCTCGACGCCCGGATTCGATCAGTGGCTGATAGCTGATAGCCGACAGCTGATAGCTTAAAACCCATGCCCTGGCCCTCCGCCGCTGTTCTGCTGGCTCCCCTGGCCCCCTGGTTCGACCGGGTGCGGCGGGACCTGCCCTGGCGGGCCGCCGACCTGGATGGGCCCCACCCGGATCCCTATGCGGTGCTGGTCTCGGAGCTGATGCTGCAGCAGACCCAGGTGGCCACCGTGGCCCCCTACTTCGTGCGCTGGCTGGACCAGTTTCCCACCCCCGTCGCCCTCGCCACTGCCAGCGAGGACACTGTCCACAAGGCCTGGGAGGGCCTGGGCTACTACCGCCGAGCCCGCTTCCTGCAGGCCGCTGCAGCCTCCGTCGCTGCTGAGGGCTGGCCCAGCGACCTGGCGGGCCTTTCTGGCCTCCCGGGACTGGGCCCATACACCGCGGCTGCGGTGGGAGCGATTGCCTTCCAGTGGCCCACGCCAGCCTTGGACGGCAACGCCTTTCGCGTGCTGGCCCGCCTGCTGCGCATCGAGGGAGACCCCAAGCTCCAGGCAGCACTCCTGCGGGACTGGCTGGCCCCGGCCCTCCAGGTCCATGGCCCCTCCCGCCTGACCCAGGCCCTCATGGAGCTGGGCGCCACCCTCTGCCTGCCGAATCCGACCTGTGCAGCGTGTCCCCTCGCCCAGGCCTGTCGGGCCTTCCAGGAGGGCTGTACCGCCAACATTCCGCCCCCGGCCCGGCGAACCCCCGTCCAGAAGGCCGACCTTTGGCTGGTGGCGCTAGAGGTGGAGGGGCACCTCCTGCTACGGGAACCCGCCGCTCGGGGCCTATTGGCGGGCCTCTGGCGCTGGCCAACCCTGCCCGCAGAGGACCTGCCCGCGACCACGCCGGCCCCGGCAGGCCTGGTGGCCTGGCCCGGCTGGACCCAGGTCTACACCCACCGCCGGGAGGCCATCAGCCCCCTGTACCTGCCACTGGACCGGGCCTTCCCCGCCCCCGAAGGCCTGCGCTGGGTGCCGCGCGCAGACCTGCCCACTCTCCCCCTGGGCAAGCGCGACCAGCGCCTCCGCAACCTGCTAGACACCCCGGGGCAGACCCCCCTCACCGCACCCGAGACCTCCGCACTCCTTCAGGCAGTGGGGTACACCGAGTAAAGGAAAGAAGATGGAAGCGGAGGACTGCCGAGGAGCCGAGGAAAGCTGAGGTAAAGCAGAAGTTTTGTTCTCCGCTCGCCTCTGCTACTCCGTCTTTCCTCCGCTTACCTTTATCCCTTTTCTCTAGCTGACCAGACCCTACAGCCCCAGGTCGCTGAGCTCCTGCTGGGCGGTGCGGGCTTCGGCGCTGCCGGTGTAGCCGCTCACCAGCTCCTGGAAGGCCTTCACGGCCCCGGGCTTGAGGCCCTGCTTGAGCAGGCACTGGGCGCGCTTCAGCTTGGCTGGCAGGAACTGGCTGGAAGCAGCGTGCTCCTTGATGATCCGCTCGAAGACCGGCTGGGCCTTGTCGTAGGCGCCCTGGTTGTAGTGGCAGAGGCCCAGGAAGAAGAGGGCATCCGGCCGCTTGGCGCCCTGGGGGTAGGTCTTGAGCCAGAGCTCCAGGCCCTCCGCCGCCAGGGGGTAGCTGCCCCGGTTGTAGTCCACCACCGTGGCGTTGAAGGCCCGCTCATCCTCGCCCGCCGGAGTGGCAGGCTGGGCGGGCTCGGTGCCGGGCTTCACTGGCGTGCGCGGCAGGTTGCCCAAGCGGTTGTTGAGGGCCCGGGTACTGTCCTGCACGCCCCGCAGGCTCTCCTGCAGGTCCGCCTGAAAGCGGCGATCCTGGACGCGGGCTTCGGTGGCGGCCTGCTGGTCCGTCTGGGCGCGCTTGTTGCCGTCCTCCACCTGCTGGCGGAGCTTGAAGACCTCCAGCTTGAGGTCGCCAACTTCCTGCTCCACTCGGCGAAGCTGATCCTCACTGCCACAGCCCACGGCCAGCAGGGCCACCAGGGCGGGCAGGATCACGGTGCGGTTCTTCATGGGAACTCCTGGGTGTCTTCATCGTAGGAGCCTGCTGCGCTCCGGGGTAGTCCCGCCGGAGGTCAGCGGCCCGAAACAAAGAAGCGGGGGCATCGGCCCCCGCTTCTTTGCGCTACAGAGTGGGACCTACTTCAGCTTGAACTCGCCGCGGCGGTTCTGGCTCCAGCAGCCTTCCTTGGCCTCGGTGCAGAGGGGCTTTTCCTTGCCGAAGCTGATGGTGCTGAGGCGAGCCTCGTCCACACCCAGGGTCTTCAGGTAGGCCAGGGCACCGGCGGCGCGCTTGTTGCCGAGGGCGAGGTTGTAGTCGTTGGTGCCTCGCTCATCGCAGTGGCCCTCGATCTGGACCTTGGCGGCGGGGTAGGCCTTCAGGAAGTCCGCGATGCCCTGGAGGATGGCCCGCTCACCGGCCTTGATCTCGGCCTTGTCGTAGTCGAAGTGGATGTTCTTGAGGGCGCCTTCAGCAGCGCGGCGGTAGGCGGCGGCCTTCTCGGCGTCGGCAGCGCGGCGAGCGGCATCCTCGGCGGCGAGCTTGGCGTCAGCGGCAGCCTTGGCATCGGCGGCAACCTTCGCATCAGCGGCGGCCTTCGCATCCGCAGCAGCCTTGGCATCAGCAGCGGCCTTGTCGGCTGCGGCCTTGTCCCAGCCGTCAAACCAGCCCTGCTTCTTGTGCGGGTTGTCCTGGTCGTTCATGTAGGGGTTGGTGGCGCGGGCCTTACCGTCCTTGAAGGCCTGGTAGCCCTCGTTGAAGGCGGCCTGGGTCTCCTGCTTGAGCTCTTCTGCAGACTTGGGGGGCTTGCATGCCAGGCTGCCCAGGGTGAGCACAATGGCTGCGGGCACCACATAGATTCCGTATCGCATGGGATGTTCCTCCTTGATAAGCCTGAGTATAGAGGGAGCCTACTCTGGGAATCGGCAAAATTTTTCAGCGGCCCCGGATCCAGCGGGGGCTCTGGCAGGCGCCCAGGTCGGACAGGCGCACGGTCTGGCGGCCCGAAAGGTCCGTGGTGAACAGCTGGGCGGACCCGAAGCGGTTGCTGGTGAAGACCAGACGCCGCTCGTCCGGGGACCAGGATGGGGACTCGGAGGTGCTCACCCCCGTGGTGATCTGGTAGGCCTTGCCTTCCCCCAGCTTGTGGATGAAGAGGTCGAACTTCCCCTCAAAGCGGGACACATAGGCCACCATGGCCCCGTTGGGGCTCCAGGCGGGGCTGGCGTTGTAGGAGCCCTCCTGGGTCAGCTTCCGGAGGTTGGAGCCGTCGTCCTGCATCAGGAAGACCTGGGGGCCGCCTTCCCGGTCGGAGGTGAAGGCGATCTGGGTGCCGCTGGGGTTCCAGCAGGGCTCCGTGTTGATGCCCGACCCGTCCGTGAGACGCCGCACCCGGCTCGCGGCCAGCTCCAGCACCATGACGTCCGTGTTGCCGCGGCGGTCGCCCTGCACGAAGGCCAGGCGCTTGCCGTCCGGGGACCAGGCTGGGGACGAGAGCATCATGCCCGCCGGGCCCGTGGGGTACAGGCGCTCGTGGGGGCCATCCTTGCGCTTCTGGCCCCAGATCTCCGGGGCACCCCCCTTGTAGGTGACATAGGCCAGGCGGCCATCGAAAGCGAGCGTGGGGCTGAGGGTGAGGCTGCCGTGGCGGGTCAGCTGCACCAGGCCCGCGCCGTCCCGGTCCACCTGGAAGATCTCCTTCACCCCATCCCCCAGCTGCCGGACAAACACGACCCGGCTACCGGCCACGCCCTTCTCCCCCGTGAGGCGACCCACCAGGTCGTCAGCCAGGGCGTGGGCCACTTGGCGGAGGGGCACGATGCGGTTGACATTGTAGGTGCGGGTGAACACGCCCTTCTCGGCGGAGGTGTCGAGAACGGAGGCGTCGAGCTGCAGGTCTCCGCTGGCGGCCCGGGCAATGCGCACGCTGAGCAGCCACTGGGCCCCGGCTTCCTTCCAGGCCGCCGTGGCGGCCCCCTCGGCGGGCAGGCGCTCCTGGAGGGTGGCGATGACGCCGGTCTCATCCAGATCGCGCCGCAGCACGGCCGTGAACTCCGCACCCACACTGGCTGCATCCAGGCCGGTCACCTTGGGCGAGGTCATGCCCAGCACCAGCTTGGCACTGCTGCTGGCCGTCAGGACCACCTCGGTCTGCTGGGCGCGAAGCCCTGCCACCGCCACGAGGCAGAGGAAGGTCCGTAGGAGAAATCGCAGCATGGAGGCTCCGGCTTTGGGGCTTCAGACTATCAGATGAGGCGGCGGCGTCCGAGGTTCCGCCCCCTGCGGAAGCCCGGCCAGCCTCAGGATCAGCGGCTGGTTCGCCAGTGGCACCTGGAGGTGGAGCAGCTCCTCCGCTGTGAACCAGCCCCAGGCGAGTGCCGTCTGCGGCGCCCCGGCCACCGTCACCAGGAACGGGCAGAGGCGCACCGCGCCCTCGCTTTCGGGCCAGGGCTGGGCCGAGTCCAGTACGGTTCCCGTCTCCTCCTGCCACTCCCTCGCCAGCGCCTGCAGGGGTGTCTCGCCGGCCTCGACCTTGCCGCCAGGAAACTCCCACAGGCCCGGCAGCACCGGGTTGGCGGGGTCCCGGCGCTGGAGGAACCAGCGGTCTCCACGACGCAGAAGCCCGAGGACTGCCACCGTCACTGGGCCTGGCCTTCGGCGGTCGCCAGTTGGGCCAGCCGCTCGGCATAGCGGTGCCGGAGGGCCTCGACCCAAGTCAGTTTCATGCGACCGTAGGCCGGACGCAGGGCAGTGCCCACCCAGGCCTGCAGCTCTGCCACGGAGGCGCACTGGTCCAGGCTTGCGCCGAGCGCCGCCGGCAGGCCTTCGTCGAGTCGCTGGCGAGCGGCCACCGGCGCATAGCTGATGCGGTGCACGGGGCTGGCCCCCAGCTCCTTCAGGCCCGCCTGGTGCTGGGGCGTGCCGTAGCCCTTGTGGCGGGCCAGCCCGTAGCCTGGGTGCTCATCATCCAGGGCCACCAGCAGGGCATCCCGGTGGGCCTTGGCCAGGATGCTGGCAGCGCCGATGGCGCAGCTGAGGGCATCCCCGTCCACCACCACCCGCTCCAGAAGGCCCGTGCCCGGGGCTCGGTTGCCGTCTATAAGCAGGATGCGAGGACGCACCGCCACCTGGGCCACAGCCTGCCGCATGGCCATCATGGTGGCCTCCAGGATGTTTTCCCGATCGATGGCCATGGCCTCGACTTCACCGATGCCGTAGGCGGGGAGGATGGCCTTCAGCTCGGCGGCCAGGGCCTCGCGGCGCTCGGGCTTCAGCTCCTTGCTGTCCCGCACGCCCCGCAGCACATGGCCCCACTTCTGGACCGTGGCGGCGTCCAGCACCGCACAGGCCGCCACCACCGGCCCCGCCCAGGCTCCGCGCCCCGCCTCATCCACGCCACCCCAGGCCACCCCCGGCGGCACGTTGCCCAGGTCCCAGTCCAGGGGGCTCAGCATTGCAGGGACTCCCAGGCCAGACCGGGTTGAAGCCAGCTCAGCATTTGAGGGACTCCCAGGCAATGAGCCACGTATCCAATACCCCTCTGAAATGGCTCCGATGCACCCCAGGACGGTAGATGGCCTGGATGGGGATGTGCGCCCAGTGGAGCTTCCAGTCGGCGGCCTTCATGGCGATCTCCATCTCGATGGCGAAGCCCTCGGCGCGCAGGTCCAGCCGGTCCAGGACCCGCTTGCGGATGAGCCGGAAGCCGCTCTGGCTGTCCTCCCACACCACGCCGGCGATGCGGCCCAGGGTCCAGCTGCCCAGGGCATTGGTGCGCCAGCGCCGGGGGGGGATGCGGGCCCGGTCCAGGCGCCGGGAGCCGATGAGAAAGTCCGCCTCGGGGTGGACGGCGAGGTAGTCCAGGAAGCGCTGCAGGTCCGCTGGATCATGCTGCCCGTCCGCATCCAGGAACAGGTAGAAGTCGAAGGCATCCCCCCGCAGATGGGCGAGGCCAGCCCGCAGGGCCTGGCCCTTGCCGCCGCCCTGGCCGGGCTCCAGTCGCAGCACCTCGGCCCCTGCGGCCGCCGCCACGGCGCCGGTGCCATCACCGGAGCCGTCGTCCACCACCAGCACCCGATGGAGCCCGAAGGGCCGCAGGCCTGCAAGGACCGGGGTGATGTGGTCCGCCTCATCGTGGGCGGCGATGATCGCGGCGATCTTCACGGCCGGCCGGACCGCTTGGCGGCAACGGCGGGATAGGGCAGACCGTAGGAGGACCGGAACCCCGTCCGCTGCGCAGCACCGGCCCGGGGGTCTGCCACCAGCCGGTGGGTCCGCTCTGGGCTCTCCGCCACTCGGACCTCGGTCTCGAAGACCCGGCCCCGGTCTGCCGCCAGCACCCGGGCCGTGCCACCGGGCCCGGGAGCTGCCAGGGCCCGCTGGACCTCGGCGGCGGTCTCGGTGCGCCAGGCGTCCACGGCAAGGATTTCCATGCCAAAGCTCAGGCCCGCCGCCGCCGCCGGGCTGCCCGGCAGGACATTGGCCACGGTGGGGGCCCCGCCGGAGAAGACGAGGCCGGTCCAGGCCCGGGCCCGCCGGAGGGCATCCGGCCCGGTGCGCTCATCCTGGGAGAGGCCATCCCACGGGGCGCGGGCCTCCAGCTCCAGCCCGAAGGCCCGGTGCAGCAGGCCAGCATCCAGCTCGGCGCAGCCGGAGATCCAGGCCTCCCAGAAGGGGGCGGCGGGCTGGCCCGACAGCTCTTCAAAGCCCTGGCGCACCTGGGCGTCGCTGAGGCCCGACTCGCCGTGCCGCCGCCACAGCAGGGCAAACAGCTCGGCCAAGCCACTGCGCCCCTTGCTGCCTTCCCGCAGGGCGGCGTCCATAAGCCAGCCCACCAGCTCGCCTTTGTCGTAGTAGCTGACGCTGCTGTTGGGGCTGAACTCGTGGGGCTTGTAGAGCCGAATCCAGGCGTCCCAGCTGGACTCCTCCAGGCTCTGCTCCAGGCGGCCCGGGCGCTGGGTCTGCTCGCTCCAGCAGCGGGCCAGCTCGCGGGAGGTGTGGCTCCAGGGCACCACGCCAGCCCGCAGGACGATGGTGTGCTCCATGTAGGAGGTGAGGCCCTCGTGGAACCACAGCATCTTCGTGGGGTTCTCCCGGCTGTAGTCGAAGGGGCCCAGCGCGGGGTCATGGAGGCGCTTCACGTTCCAGGCGTGGAAGAACTCATGGGCCACCAGCTGGTAGAGGGCGAAGTAGCCCTCGGGCCGCTCGAAGGCATGGCTGTCCGAGATCAGGCTGGTGCAGTCCCGATGCTCCAGGCCCCCGCGCAGCTTGGGCGTGAAGGTGAACAGGAACAGGTAGCGCTGGAAGGGGAAGCCCCCAAAGATCGCCCCGGCGGCCTCCACGATGCGGCGGGTGGCCTCCACCATGCGGCCCTCGTCCCCGTTGTGCTCGCCGGTGAAGGCCAGCTCGAAGGCTGTGCCCCCGGAGGCGAAGCTGCGGGTGCGGAAGGTCCCCAGCTCGAAGGGCGAGTCCACCAGGGTGTCGAAGTCCGCAGCCACCCAGGCGCCCCCCTTTTCCGGCAGGGGCGAGGCCACCTTCCACTCCGGGGGCCAGCCCTCGAAGCGCACCTCAATGGGCCGCTCCAGCTGGTCCTCCAGGTAGAAGAAGGTCGCCGCCGGGATGATCTGGGCGTGGTGGGTGTCCACATCGTTGGTGCGGACAGTCAGGTCGTGGCCATAGACCCGGTAGCGCACGGTGAGGGGCTTGGTGGACACCGGCAGGGCCCAGCGCTGCTTGTCGAGCTTCTCCAGCGGGCGCTCCCGGCGGGCCTCCTGGACCCGCACCCGGTCCACGAAGCGGGCGTAGTCCCGCACCAGATAGGAGCCCGGGGTCCAGGCAGGCAGGGCCAGTACGGCACCTCCAGCCAGGGCCTCGGCGGGCAGGGTCAGCTCCACCTCGAACAGGTGCTGGGCCAGGTCCAGCGGCCGCAGCACGGCTCGGACGGGGGCGGGCTTGCGCATGGGGCTCAGGCCCGCAGGCCGCGAAGCCAGCGCTGGGTGACCCACCGAACCTCGTCCGGGGTGATCTGGTACTGCGGATCCCGCAGCTTCTCCTCCACCAGCGAGCCCGCCAGGGAGGTGAACAGGAGAACTTCCTTGCGAGCGGCTTCCAGGGGCACCCCAAAGACGTGATGGATGAACAGGCCAAGGGGGCTGAGGCCCCGCTCCACCAGGGGCATGAGGTCCCGGAAGTTGGAGTCCGGTGACGGCACGGCGACGGAGCGCAGGATGAAGCCCGTGAACTCCTGACTCTCCAGGAGCATGGCCAGGTAGGACCCGGCCAGCTTCAGCGAGGCGGCCTCGGCCTCCGCCTGGTCCTTGATGGGGGCTGCCAGGAAGGGCTCCACCATGGCGTGGATGCGCACGGCCATGGCGGTGAGGGAGACCAGGCAGAGCTGGCGGAACAGGCCTTCCTTGCTGCCGAAGTGGTAGTAGAGGGTGGGCTTCGAGACCCCGGCCTCCTCAGCCACCTCCTTCACTTGCACACCGTCGTAGCCTTTGGCTGCGAAGTGGCTGAGGGCCGCCAGCAGGAGGCGCGCCTTGAGGTCACCGCCCTGCCCCAGCCGCTCCAGGCCCGCCCGGAAGCTGCCGTCGGTGCCCACACCCAGGGCCTCGGGGCCGAATACCGGCACCATCTCGCGAAGACCGTGGTCTTGGATCGTGGACATGGGTGGCCTCAGGTTTCAACCAGGATGCCATGAACCCCGGTCGCCTGGGAGCCCAGGGCCGGGGGGTGGGCGGGAAGGGCTCAGTCCAGGGCCTGCCCCAGGTCCATGAAGATCTGGCGCCAGGGGTCCGGCAGGGCCTGGGCATCCCGGGCAATGGTGGCGCCATCGCCCCGGACAAAGGGGCCGGTGCGCCCAGCGGCGCCCAGCTCCGCCAGGTTGCGGAGGGTGGCCTCCGCCAGGGGCAGCAGGCCTCGACCCGGCAGAGCCACACCCCGGGCCCGCAGCAGGGCCTCGGCCCCCAGCCAGAGGGTGGCGGCGTGCCCGCAGGCCAGGACGGCAGCGGCATGGTAGAGGGGCTTGGCCTCCGGGGCCAGCTCGAAGGGGAGGAAGCCCAGGCTGGTAAAGGCTGTCCGCAGGGTCTCCGGCACGGGTCCAGTGAGGGCCAGGGGCGTCCCGGTCCAGTCCCGAGCGCAGCCGTCAAAGCTGGTGAGGGGATGGGCGCAGGGCACCTTGGGCAGGTGGAGACTGCCGGACATGTGGACACAGCGCCCCGGGAAGTCCGCAGCGTGGGCAGGCACGGCATCGTCGGGCACCGCCAGCAGCACCAGTCCCTCGGGCTTGGCACTGCTCTCCGCCAGGGTCACCCGGTCCCCCCAGGCCTCCGCCAGCGCTCGCCCAGCCCGTCCTCGTCCCAGAATTGTGAATGCAGCAGCCATTGGTTGAGGCTATCAGCTATCAGGTGTCAGCTGTCGGCTGTCGGCTGTCGGCTATCGGCTATCAACTGACTGCACCGAGCGGTTAGCCCAAACCCGCCGACACCCGCTTTGGCTGACAGCTGATAGCTGATCGCTGAAAGCCAACCTAAACTAGCCCATGCTCCTTCCCCATCCCGCCCCCTGGGCCCTGCCGCCGGACCTGCCGTGGCCGCAGTTCCTGCGCCTGCTGCGGCGGCCGGAGCCGCCTCCGGGGTGGCTGGCGGCGGCAGCGGACCTGCCGGAGCTACAGAAGCGGCCCCTGCTGCTGCGCTGGATCGCCCAGCACCCCAAGGCCCCGGCCCACTTGCGGGCCAGGCTCATGCCCCGCCTGACCTGGCGCAGCCTGGCGGCGGTGGCAGCGGATGCGGGGGCCCATCCCCAGGCCCGCCAGCAGGCCACGGAGAAGCTTCAGCAGCAGTGGGCCGGCCTGACTGCCGGCGAGCGGCGGAGCCTCGCCCCCCAGGCGCCCCGGACCCTCTGGCCCCTGGTCTGGCGCACCCCCTCCCCGGCCGTGCTGGAGGCCTTCCTGCGGCACCCGCACCTGGGCCTGGAAGGCCTGCTGGCCCTGCTGCAGCCTCCCCTGCGTCCGGCTCAGGCCGAGGCCCTGGCCGGGTCCCCGTGGTTCGGGGCCACGCCGCTGGCCGAACAGGTCCTGGTGGCCCTCGACCGCACCCTGGACCTGCCCGAGTCCGGTCTGGCCCTGGGCCATGGGGCGCCGTGGATCAAGGCCCTGGAACATTCAGAGCGGATCCGCATCGCCAACCGGATCACCACCCCTGCCCTGCGGCGCATGGTGCATCCGCGACGAACCCAGGCCGACTGAGGGTCACTGAACCACCGCAAAAGAAAAACGAATCAACCACAAAGAACACAAAGGGCGCAAAGAAAGGCAAAGGCTGGGATGGGGATGCTGAGGGTTAACCGTCACACTGAGGGCTACGAGGCCGGTTCATGAAGCCAATGACGATGGCAGCGGTGGTTGGGATTCTCCTGGCGGCGCTGCTCTACACCACAGCGACCTTCGCGGAGCGGCGGGCCCGGGTCTTGAAACCCAGCCACCTGAAGCTCTTCTGGGCCGGCTTGTTTGTTGACACCATTGCCACCACGCTCATGACCATCCTTTCGGGCGGCCTTCACCTCAACATCCACGGTGTTCTGGGGGTCGGTGCGATCTTCGTCATGCTGGGGCACACCACCTGGGCCACTGCCGTGCTGACCTTGAAGCAGGACAGGCTCATGCATCAGTTCCACACATTCAGCACAGCCGTATGGGCCCTCTGGATGATTACGCTGGTGAGCGGCTTTGCGCTGGCCCTGCCACGGATGGCGACCAAAACGAGACCGCAGCCGAATGTCCTCACCCTCCCCAACTAAGGGCAGCTGGTTCTCCTAACAAATGGAATAAATCAGAATAAGCCCCAACGTTTGACGCTCACTTTGTAGGCTTCGTAGTCCGCACCATGGGCTAGGAGGAGGCGTTTTTCCTCCGCAGGAACGACGTGGAAGTTAAGGAAAAGGAAGAAGAGTGGGAAGTGCAGGAGGAGCGGATCGAGGGTCCCAAGAATCAAAGTGAGGCCGAGAAATGGGAGGACATCTAGGAGGTAGAAGGGGTTGCGGGCAACAGTGTAGGGGAACTCCGTGATCAGGGCTGGTGCGTGCTCTTTGAACATGGGATTTGCACCGTGTTTTGCGAAGAACTTGACCATCCACTTCTTGCTTAAGATGAATGCAGCGATGCACAGAACAAACAGAGCCCAGCGAAGAGGAACCAGGAACGCCGCCAGGTGCAGGACCGGTAGCAACCAGGCTCCGAGCGCCCATTGGGTAAGAATGACGAGCAGATGAAGGAGGAAAGCCTGCGGTGGCTGGATTCGTACCTCTTTGGTGTCCATCTCTGCTCCTGTGAAGAAAAATGGCTGCGTGAACCCAGGGATCAGGAGGTTGGGGCCTTGGGTGGTTGCCACAGCTCCACCCGGTTGCCTTCGGGATCCATGACCCAGCCGAACTTCCCGTAGTCAGAATCATCCACCTTGGCATCGACCTCACACCCCTCAGAGCGCAACGCTACCAGGACCGCGTGCAGGTCTTCCACCACATAATTCA
>SESD01001184.1_pt1 | contig 14755 bp, 12 predicted proteins | sample 3171411 | NCBI WGS metagenome assembly SESD01 (sample SAMN06051880, study PRJNA518727) | freshwater metagenome | biome: subpolar coniferous forest; feature: holomictic lake; material: water; isolation source: holomictic Lake 442, 16.5 m depth | place: Canada: near Kenora, Ontario | collected...
TACTCAACATCGGAAAGAAAATACTGGCTAAAAAAACGACCACCGCCACCGCCCACATGCCTTCGTTGAACAACGTCACCGAACCACTCAACAGCGTGCCATCGTGGGTATTTTCTAAAATTTTAATGCTGACAATCGGCAATAAATTCGCTGGCAACAGCAAAAATAAGCCCGCCAATGACAACGCAAACGTTCGCGTAATGCTTTGAATACGAGGTCGATGCAGTAAATAATGGCAGCGTGGACAATGCGCTTTTTCGTTCACAGCCGGAAAAACGCGCTGCAAAAGCAAGTCACATTCGGGACAGGCAAGATAATTTGAAATTTTCATAGCGGTAATTTTAACGCATGACAGAATATCGTCGTGCAATTGATGGTAGAATTTTTGCATTATTTTATGTTATTCCATTTCCTGAGAATGTCAGTATGGTCGCCCCTAAAGATTTACAGTTTAACAACCTCATCAATGACCTAATTAAAGAAAAATTCTTAACTGTCACAGATGCCCAAAAGTATTATCAAGTGGCTCAAAAAGAAGAGGTTTCTCTGATTAACTATTTGGTCACGAATAACATTGTCAATTCGACTCTTATCGCGTCTAAAATTTCGATGGAGTTTGGTATCCCATTTTTTGATTTGGATGTCATTGATTTGAGACATGTGCCGCGTGATTTAGTCAGTAGCGCATTGATGAAAAAACATCATATTATACCTTTGCACGTTCGCGGTATGACGCTATTTGTGGCAATTTCCGACCCACTCAGTTTTCAAGGTTTTGACGAAATAAAATTCCATAGCCACCTTAATCCTGAACCCATTTGTGTGGAAGAGCCTAAATTAGTCAGTGCGATTGAAAAGTTATTAGAAATCGCTAATTTGGTGATGAGCGACCTGCTCGATTCGGATTTGGATAATCTAAATATGGGCGGTCAAATCGATGCAACAGACATCGGTCCGACCAGTGACTTGTATGATGCGCCGATTGTCCGTTTTGTGAATAAAATTTTGTTGGATGCCATCAAAACAGGCGCGTCAGATATTCATCTTGAACCGTATGAAAAAATCTTTCGCATTCGTTATCGTGCAGATGGCATGTTATATCAAGTGGCTGCGCCTCCTATCAGTATTGCAAACCGGATTGTTTCACGAATTAAAGTCATGTCACGCATGGATATTGCGGAACGGCGAGTGCCGCAAGATGGACGTATCAAGATGATTTTATCCAAAAGTCGCGCCATTGATTTTCGGGTGAATACTTGTCCGACGCTATTTGGCGAAAAAGTGGTTTTACGGATTTTAGATCCAGCCAGCGCACAATTGGGCATTGAAAAATTGGGTTTTGAACTCGACCAACAAAAATTATTTTTAGATGCCATTCACAAGCCGTATGGAATGGTGCTGGTCACAGGACCGACGGGGAGTGGTAAAACGGTGTCGTTATATACCGGTTTGAACATTCTTAATACACCGGAACGAAACATTTCCACCGCTGAAGATCCGGTCGAAATTACCGTTGAAGGCATTAACCAAGTCAACGTTCATCCGAAAGCGGGGCTGACCTTTGCCAGCGCGTTACGTTCTTTTTTACGGCAAGATCCTGACGTGATTATGGTCGGTGAGATTCGCGACCTTGAAACCGCTGAAATTGCGATTAAAGCCGCTCAAACCGGGCATTTGGTGTTGTCCACGTTGCACACGAATGACGCGCCACAAACCCTTAACCGCTTAATGCAAATGGGGATTCCGGCGTTTAATATCGTTTCAGCCATCAATTTAATCGTGGCGCAACGTTTGACGCGGCGTTTATGTGAAGCGTGTAAAACACTCACTTACTATCCGGACGATTTTTTATTGAAATCCGGTTTTAAAGCCGACGAACTTGGCACGCTTAAACTCTTTAAAGCCGTCGGTTGTGATTTGTGTACACACGGTTTTAAAGGACGTGTCGCGATTTATCAAGTGATGACGTTGAGTGAAAAAATGCGGGCGTTAATTTTACAAGGGGGCAATGCGATGCAACTTTCTGAACAAGCGGCGGCGGAAGGTATTAACGATTTACGCGCTTCGGGATTAAATAAAGTACGTTTAGGCATGACCAGTTTGGAAGAAATTGATCGCATCACTATCGAAAATTAAGTAAGAGTCAATTATGGCGGATTTAGAAAAACAAAGAATCGTTGCCAAAGAAATCGAATTTGTTTGGGCGGGTAAAGATAAGCATCGACATAAAGTGCTGGGCGAACTGGTGGCGATAGATGAAAAAGCGGCACGGACGGAGTTGCATCGGCGGCGCATTATCATTACGCGCTTAAAGAAAAAACCGCCGCCTCTTTTTAGCAAAAGAGTTACTAAAATTACGTCCGCCGATATTTCCATTTTTGCGCGGCAATTCGCGACGATGCTCAATGCCGGCGTTCCGGTTGTGCAAGGTTTAGATATTGTCGGGCATGGACATGAAAATGCCAGTATGCGCGATTTGCTGTTAACGATTAAAACCGACGTGGAAAATGGCGACAGTTTGACTCAAGCATTGCGAAAACATCCCGCACAGTTCGATGATTTATTTTGTAATCTTGTCGCCGCCGGGGAACATGCGGGGGTGTTAGAAACATTATTAGACAAAATTGCGACCTACAAAGAAAAAAGCGAATCCATGAAAAAGAAAGTCAAAAAAGCCATGACGTATCCGGTTTCGGTGATGGCAATTGCGTTGATTGTCACGACGATTTTATTGGTTTTTGTGGTGCCGGTGTTTGAAGATTTGTTTAAAAGTTTTGGCGCAGATTTACCCGAATTCACCAAAATGGTGATTGGGATGTCAAAATGGATGCAAACGTATTGGTTGTTTTTTGTCGGGGGTTTATTCGTAGCATTTTATATCTTTAAATTTTTCCAAAAAACCTCGGAACGCTTCAATTATTTGGTTGATAAAATGCTGTTAAAAGTGTCCGTTGTCGGCACCATCATCAATAAATCGGCGATTGCCCGATTTTCACGAACCTTAGCCACCATGTCAGCAGCGGGCGTTCCGTTAGTGGAAGCATTAGAATCGTGCGCGGGAACGTGTGGCAATCGAATTTATGCTGCCGCCGTGCGGCAAGTACGCGAAGAAGTGGCAATGGGCGAACGATTACATTTTGCGATTGCCGCCTCGGGATTATTTCCACACATGGTGCAACAAATGATTCAAATTGGCGAAGAAACGGGCGCGTTAGATGCGATGCTGTCTAAAGTTGCCGATTTTTACGAAGAAGAAGTCGATAATTTAGTCGATAATTTAAGTGCTTTAATGGAACCCATGATTATGATGATTTTAGGTGTTTTAGTAGGCGGGTTAATCGTGGCAATGTATTTACCCATTTTCAAACTTGGATCGGTGATACATTGATGCAAATTTTTAATGAGTTAACGTTATTAACCACGCCGATGGCGTTCACCGCGTTAATGGGAATCGTCGGTTTATTAGTTGGCAGTTTTTTGAATGTGGTGATTTATCGTTTGCCGCTGATGATGCAACGGCAATGGCGTTACGATTGTTTGGAGTATTTGAAATTGGAGCCGGACGCGCCCACGGCAACGTTCAATCTCGCGCTGCCCATGTCGCGCTGCCCACATTGTCAAACGCCGATTTTGGCGCGACAAAACATTCCCGTATTAAGTTATATCTGGTTGCGCGGTAAATGTGCCAATTGTAAAAATCCGATTTCAGCGCGGTATCCAACGGTTGAATTATTCACCGCGTTTGCGTCAATGATGGTGGCGTGGCATTTTGGTTATGGCGAACAAGCGGCGGCAGGATTATTGTTGACGTGGGTGTTAATTGCGCTGACTGGCATTGATTTAGATCACCAATTATTGCCCGATGTGATTATTTTGCCGATGGTGTGGCTTGGTTTGATTTTGAGTTTATTTCACGTTTTCATCGACGGCGAAACCAGCATTATTGGCGCGACGGTCGGTTATTTGCTGTTGTGGTCGGTGTTTCACGGCTTCAAATTGATTACGGGCAAAGAAGGCATGGGGCAGGGCGATTTCAAATTATTGGCGATGTTGGGCGCGTGGTTGGGCTGGCAATATCTGGGTTTGATTATTTTATTATCGTCACTCGTCGGCACGGTGATTGGCTTAACGTTAATTTCACTCAATAAACAGAAACGCGACGTGCCGATTCCGTTTGGCCCGTATTTGGCGGCGGCAGGCTGGATTGCGTTGTTGTGGGGCAAGGGTTTGAATGCGTGGTATTTTGGCTGATTCGGTTCTACCTGAACGCCGCGAACAGGCTATAATGCGGCATTCCCCTTTTTCAAACAGGCTTTAAAATTATCATGGCGCATTATCTTGAAATTCACCCCGAAAACCCGCAACCTCGCTTTATTCAACGTGCCGTTGAGATTCTTCGTGACGGTGGCATTATTATTTATCCAACCGATTCGGCTTACGCGCTGGCGTGTCAACTCGATGATAAACCCGCGTTGGAGCGAATTCGTCGCATTCGACAATTGGACGAAAAACACAATTTCACGCTCGTTTGCAAAGATTTAACGCAAGTTTCCAGCTTTAGCAAAATCAATAATGAGTCTTTTCGCTTGATTAAATCTCTCACGCCCGATGCGTTCACGTTCATTTTAGAAGCGACGAAAGAAGTGCCGCGTCGGCTGCAACATCCGAAGAAAAAAACCATCGGCGTATGCATCCCTCAAAATATGATTGCTCAAAAATTGATTGATGAATTGGGTGAACCGTTAATCACCACGACGTTAATTTTGTCATCCGATACAACGGCGTTGTCCGATCCGTATGAAATTCGTGAGCGTTTGGATGATTTGGTGGATTTGATTATCAACGCGGGTGTGATTGATTATGAACCGACGACGATTATTGATTGTACGGCGGGTTCGTGCGTGATTGTGCGCCAAGGCAAAGGCATTGCGCCGCCGTTAGATTGAGAGAGAAATGACAACAATGATGAATGAATTAACCTTAATGCAGCGGATTGTGGTGTGGATTCTGCCCGTAATTTTTGCGATTACGGTGCATGAAGTCGCGCACGGTTGGGTAGCGAAAAAATACGGCGATAATACCGCCGCGATGTTGGGACGATTGACGCTGAACCCGTTTAAACATATCGATTGGTTCGGCACGGTGATTTTGCCGAGCTTGCTGTTAATGACGGGAACGGGTTTTATTTTTGGTTGGGCAAAACCGGTGCCGGTGGACTCACGGAATTTTAAAAAACCGCGTCAAAATATGGCAATTGTCGCGCTCGCTGGGCCGGTGTCGAATTTGTTGATGGCGATTGGTTGGGCATTGTGTGCGCGAGTTGGTGTGACGATTGGCGCGGGAAATGAAACGATTGCGATGCCGTTAATTTATACCGGCGTGGCGGGAATTTCAATTAACCTTGTGTTGATGTTGTTGAATATGTTGCCGATTCCGCCGCTCGATGGCAGCCGAATTTTATCGGGGATGTTGCCGAGTTATTGGGCGTGGCAATTTAATAAATTGGAACGTTTTGGTTTTATTATTTTGTTGGCGATGCTTTACACCAAAGCACTAAATGTGATTTTGGATTATCCGTTGTATTTTATTCAACAGTGGTTTTTTACGTTGGCAGGCTTATGAATCCCATTTTATTAGGCGTAAACATTGACCACGTCGCCACGATTCGCCAAGCGCGAGGCACACGTTATCCCGATATTTTGCAAGCGGCGTTAATCGCTGAACAAGCGGGCGCGGATGGCATCACCGCGCATTTGCGTGAAGATCGCCGCCACATTCAAGACCGTGATATTTATTTATTAAAAGAAAATATCCACACGCGCTTGAATTTTGAAATGGCGGTGACGGACGAAATGCTGGCGATTGCCTGTAAAGTTCAACCGTTTGCCTGTTGTTTGGTTCCCGAAAAACGGGCGGAATTAACGACGGAAGGCGGTTTGAATGTGGCAGAAAATTTGTCACGTTTGCAAACGGCTTGCGCTCAATTAGCGGACGCTGGGATTGAAGTCTCGCTATTTATTGATCCCGACGAAGCGCAAATTGACGCGGCGGTCAAATCTGGCGCACCGGTGATTGAATTACACACCGGCGCGTATGCTGACGCAGCAAATCGTGTTGAACAATTGCACGAATTGGCGCGAATTCAACACGCAGCGCGTGTCGCTCACGCGGCGGGTTTACAAGTGAACGCAGGTCACGGGCTGAATTTTCATAATGTTCAAGCGATTTGCGCGATTCCTGAAATTATCGAATTGAACATTGGTCACGCGATTATCGCGCAGGCGATTTTTTCAGGATTAGCGCAAACGGTGATAGATTTGAAAGCAGTGATGGAAAAGGCAAGGGTCTGTACAAAATAATCCAACGTCACAACTTAAAGCCCGTCAGTTCGATTTCCATTTCGGTGGTTTTCGTGTCGTTGTCGAAGTTTAATTTCACAAACGTGGTCTTATCTGTTTGCGCGTGAAACCCCGCCGTTTAGGGCGGGGAGGATGTCAATTAAGTAATAATAAGTGAGCCTGTACCAAATGTACTATTAAACGAATTTACTGAACCTATAAATTCTTGAGCTCCTGTTAAACCGGTCAATACAAGATGAGTCGTTGTGCTACCCGACGCATACGTTACATCAATTTTATGATCCGTGTAGTCAAAATTACTCACTTGTGGTGCATTGCCCGCTGGGAAATGAAGCACGTCACCGCTAGCAAAATTTGCAATGGTGTAAGTGTAATCTCCAGGCGTGACATTAAACTGAAGATTGCCAGTGGCTGCATCGGTTGTACCGCTGCCCGTTATTGAAACTATTGAGTTGCCGCTATTATTTGTAATTGTATCGACAATTATTGTTTTTGCTGCGCTCATACTCGTATTCCTCGCTGCATCTGTTGCAATCGCCGTAATGGTAGTTTCAGTACCCGTAAACGACTTATAATCGTCATTGGTTAAGGTGTAAGACCACGTTGTACCGTCAACCGTTGCATCTGCTGCGCTGCCATCGACGAACGATAACTCGACAGTTGAACCCGCTTCAGTGATGCCGGTTAAGGTAACTCCCGCCGCTTTTTCAGCTTTATCAATAATGCCATCCGTCGCGACTGCGTCAAACGTAGGCTTAACAGGTGGTTTGGTATCTTCAACAGCAACCGTTGTCAACGTTGTATCACTGACATTACCGGCTTTATCCGTTGCCGTGACACTAACGTCAATGTTACCAAATCCTTTGGCGGGATAATTCGCACTAGTCAAAGGATAAGACCAATCACCGTTTGTATTTGTTGCTTCAACTTTGGTTTCAATGCCATTAACCGTCAACGTCAAGTTCACTGTTGCCCCCTTTTCAGCGGCACCTGTGATAATCACGCCAGCATCTCTTTCAGCCGAATCAATTCTGTCATCGCCCGTCACAAAATAAATACTTGGTGCATTGGGTGCGGTGCTGTCGAATGTAAATGACACAGGCGCACTTTCATTGCCAGCTTTATCTGTTGCTGTTGCTACCACTTGTTGTGCCGTTGCGTCCGTTAACGCTCCCAACTCCATGCTGCTAATCGATTTCGACCAGTTACCCGAGGCATCAGCAAGAACTATTTTTACTAAGCCGGTCTTTTCATTATCACCAAAGACCAATTTTACTGTCGCGCCTGCTTCAGCTGTGCCGGTTAGGACTAAACCTTTGATAAGTTTTGCAGTCGTTGGTTCAATGATAACAGGCATAGCGGGTGCAACCGTATCCGCAACAATAATCGTCGCTTTAATCGCATCGCTCTCATTACCCTCTGCGTCAGTCGCGATAACGGTCAATGCTAACGTCGTTGCACCGGTTGTTTCGCCTTCAGGATAAACCGCTGCCGCATAATCTGCGGAATCTAACGGATGCGTCCATTTACCTTCGGCATCTGCTTTAATGATTACAGAAGCTGCATCACCAAATGTCAACGTGACATCAGCATTTGCTTCCGCTGTACCCCCCACTATCACACCGTCGTCTTGTTCAGTTCTGTTAATGTAACCATCGGTAGCGACTGGGTTAATCACAGGTGCGTCCGGTGCAGTTGTATCGGCTACTGTGATGTAATCGAGAATAACTACATTATTACTTACAGAAATCGAGTTAAACGAAGCGTCTAATAACGAAACATTAAACGCTTCAAAACCTTCCGTCATGAAATCGTTAATGGGTGTTAACGTAAATATGCCGCTAGTTTGACCAGCTGGAATTATCACCGTGCCGGTCACGTTTCCTAAATCATCTGCTGGACTAGCTTCAACAGCAACACCAGAATTTACGCCTTTAATTTGGTATCTAAATGTCGTATCTGCTGCCACAGCCGAAGACATAGCAATCGTGAAGGTCAATGTATTGCCTTCAGTGATTTGAGTCTTATCCGTAGTGATTTTAACGGTTAATTTATCAATGGATTTTTCCGAGTCGATAAACGTTTGAACCGTTTTTTGTGTGCCATCCGAAAACTGCACAATTTCAATGTCTGATAAAGTGTCTTCGCCTTCGTCGAGTTCACCTGCACCTACATATTTGATGACGAGTTGCGCCACGCCTTCTGCATCGGCGTTTACCGTGATTTGATAATTGTCTTCGGTGTCATTATAAATCGCCACGTCTTCGCCTGCGCCCCCATTTAATTCGTCGTTGCCTTCGCCGCCTTCGAGTGTGTCGTTACCACCTTCAGCGTTAATCACATCATCACCCGCCGCGCCGTTGAAATTGTTGGCAACAGTGCCGCTGTCGGATTCTTGCAAGGTGTTGTCCAAATCGTTACCGATACCCGAAACAGCTTTTTTGCCTTGCAATGTTAAAATTTCGATGGTGGGATTCGTACTCAAATCATAAGTGACGGTCGCAATGATTTGGTCTTCGTCGGTGCTATTTTCGTTTTCAACGATTTTGTCTTCGGTGTTGTTCATGAAATAAGTATCCGCGCCCGCACCGCCAACCAGCGTATCCATCCCCAAACCACCGTCCAGCGTGTCGTCACCATCGCCACCGAGTATGGAATCGTTGCCCAAATCGCCTTTGAGTAAATTGTTGCCAATGTTGCCGGTAATGACGTTGTTGAGTTTGTTGCCCGTGCCAGTGTTATTGGTGATGCCCGTTAAAATCAGATTTTCGACGTTGTTGCCCAACGTATAATTCAACGTGGTTTCGACGGTATCTCTGCCACCGAGTTTCTCGTTTTTATTGATTTCGATAACGGTGTCGAGTTTGTTATCGACAATGTAATAATCGTTGCCATCACCGCCCGTCATAGCATCTGAACCGATGCCACCTTTTAACGTGTCGTTCCCCGCTCCACCATCGAGTTTATCGTTGCCTTTGTCGCCCGATAAAAAGTCGTTACCTGTGCCGCCGAGAAGTTGGTCGTTACCGTCGCCACCGATTAAACTGTCGTTTCCAGTGCCACCATCTAAAACGTCATCGCCTGTTCCACCGTCGAGCGTGTCATTTCCCGCCATACCGTTTAACGTATCAGCCCCTGCTAATCCAGCAAATTTGTCCGCTGCTGCTGTACCGATAAGTTTGTCTTTGTTAGGAGTGCCAGTTGGGTTTTTGATTGCCATTTTTAAATCCTGTTTTTATGGGTTGATTTCGGAAGTGGTAAATAAAAACACGGTTTTTTTCGTGTTCTGATTTTGTGCAATAATACGCGCATCTTAACTTTTAAACATCATGGGACAATTCATTTTATGACACCACTTATGACACCACGAAAAATTTTAGTCACCAGCGCGTTACCGTACGCCAATGGCGCGATTCATTTAGGACACTTGGTTGAATACATTCAAACCGATATTTGGGTGCGCTTTCAAAAACAGCGTGGTCACGAATGTTATTACGTTTGCGCCGATGACGCACACGGCACGCCGATTATGCTCAAAGCGGATCGCGATGGCATTACGCCAGAAGAATTGATTGCCGAAGTGGGCAAAAGTCATATTGCCGATTTTAACGAATTTGGCATTGCCTTCGACAATTATCACAGCACGCATTCGGACGAAAATAAAACGCTTTCATCGTTGGTTTATACTCGTTTGCGCGACGCGGGACACATCAGTTCACGCACCATTACGCAAGCGTTTGATCCGGTCAAAAATATGTTTTTGCCTGACCGTTTTATCAAAGGCGATTGTCCAAAATGTGGCGCGAAAGACCAATACGGCGACGGCTGCGAAGTGTGTGGCGCGAATTATTCGCCCACCGATTTGAAAAATGCCGTTTCGGCGGTTTCGGGCGCAACACCGATTGAAAAAGAATCAGAGCATTATTTTTTCGATTTGGCGGATTTCACTGAAATGCTGCGTGACTGGACGAACGCGGGACATTTGCAAGCCGAAGTGCGTAACAAATTGGCGGAATGGTTGGAAAGCGGTTTGCAACAATGGGATATTTCGCGTGATGCGCCGTATTTTGGTTTTGAAATTCCCGACGCGCCGAATAAGTATTTTTACGTTTGGCTCGATGCGCCGATTGGTTACATGGCGAGTTTTCAAAATTTGTGCGACAAAACCGATTTGAATTTCGATGATTTTTGGGCGAAAGACAGCGACGTTGAGTTGTATCATTTCATCGGCAAAGACATTATTTATTTTCATGCTTTGTTTTGGCCTGCAATGTTGCGTGGCGCGAATTTCAGAACGCCCGACGCGATTTTTGCCCACGGATTTTTAACTGTGAACGGCGAGAAAATGTCGAAATCACGCGGCACATTTATCACCGCGCGAACTTATTTAGACCATTTAAATCCTGAATATCTGCGTTATTATTTTGCGGCGAAATTGAGCAACACCATCGACGATTTAGATTTGAATTTCGACGATTTTAGTCAGCGCGTGAATTCGGATTTGGTCGGTAAAGTCGTGAATATCGCCAGCCGGTGCAGCGGTTTTATTCGTAAAAAATTCGACAATCAATTGTCGGCAACCTGCGTTGAACCCGAATTATTTGCAGAATTTATCGCGGCAAACGGCGTAATTGCCGATTATTACGAACACCGCGAATTTGGCAAAGCCATGCGCGAAATTATGGAATTAGCCGACAAAGCGAATCAATATATCGACCTCAAAAAACCGTGGTCAATCGCCAAAGAAGAAGGCAAAGACGCAGAATTACACGACGTGTGTTCAGTGGCGATTAACTTGTTCCGCATTTTGGCGGCGTATTTGAAACCCGTTTTACCTGCGTTAACGACGGAAGCAGAATTGTTTTTGAACGCGCCCATCACAACGTGGATTGATGAATTACAACCGTTGGTCAATCACACGTTGAACGATTTTAAACCGCTAATGACGCGCGTTGAAGCCGATAAAATTGCCGCAATTATTGACGATTCCAAAGAAAATTTGCTCAAAGTTTAAGTTTTTTCGGGCATCGAGCGTAACGCAAAATAGAGTGAGGATTTATGCGACTTTTATTGGTTGAAGATGATGAAATTTTGGGCGATGGATTGGCGGCGGGCTTGAAAATGGAAGGCTACGCGGTCGATTGGCTGACGAATGGCAAACTCGCCGACGAAGCCTTAAAACTGAACAGTTATGAGTTAGTCGTATTGGATTTAAATTTGCCCGACATGGATGGCATCAGCATTCTCCGCGCGTTGCGAAGTCGTAAAAATGAAACGCCCGTTTTAGTTTTGACGGCAAAAGACACGATTCCCGACCGAATTTTGGGATTAGACAGCGGCGCAGATGATTTTGTCATTAAGCCGTTTGATTTAAATGAAGTGTGCGCTCGATTACGCGCATTGGCGCGACGCAATGAAGGACGCGGCACGCCAACGATTGAACACAATGGCATTATTCTGGATCCTGCGTCGCGTAACGTCACGTTTCAGGGTGAAAAAGTCGATGTTTCTCAAAAAGAATTCGAGATTTTGAGTTTTTTAATGAGCAATATCGGGCGAGTCATTTCTCGCGCTCGATTGGAAGAAAGTTTGTATTCGTGGAATTCCGACGTGGAAAGTAACACCGTCGAAGTTCACATTCACCATTTGCGTAAAAAACTCGATGCTGCCGTGATTCGCACGGTGCGTGGCGTGGGTTACATTATTGACGCGGATGATGAATTTTGAATTATTCGCTGCGCCACTTATTACTATTTAGTTTGTTGAGCGCGTCGATGTGTATTTGGGGCGTAACCGCTTTTTTTACCTACAAAGTGACGCGCAACGAAGTCGCCAGTTTATTCGATGCTGAACTCGCGCAATCCGCAAAAGTGTTGCACAGTTTTATTGAAAGTTTATTGCGCGAAGGGTCGTTGTCTACGCATTGGATGCAAGCGCAAAACGACGACAATTTACACGTTCCGCAAGGTCGTAAACACAATAAAAATCGGGCGTTTCAGTTGCTGACGGACGACGAAAATAATTTGTTAAAACCCGAATTTGTGCCGCCAATGCTGCACAGTTTTGACGAAAAAAATATCGATGATCAACTGTGGGGCGTATTCGATGATTTGTTGCAATCAGGGACGCTGGGGCATAAATACGAACGAAAAATTGCCTTTCAGCTGTGGTCAAATACGAACGGAATTGTGTTGCATTCGGACAGTGCGCCTTTATTCGCGCTGTCTTCAGCGGATCACGGTTTTAGTGAAACCAATATCGATGGGCATTTGTGGTACGTTTTCAGCATTGCCAGCACCAATGGCGAATACGTTATTCACGTTGGGCAAAAAGAAGAAATTCGCGCCGAATTGACCGATGAAATTTCGACGCAATTAGTGATGCAATTTTTAGTGGGTTTACCGATTTTGGGTTTGGTGATTTGGCTGATTGTCGGGCGTGCGCTGGAACCGTTGCATCGTTTAGAAATTGCGTTATCGCGTCGGGAAGCGAGTTATTTAAAACCGTTGTCGATTGAGCGATTACCGAATGAAATCGTGCCGATTGTTCATGAAATCAACACGCTGTTTGTGCAGCTCGAACAAGCCTTTGAACATGAACGCCAATTTACCGCCGATGCCGCGCATGAATTACGCACGCCGTTGGCGGGTTTATTGACTCAAGCGCAAGTGGCGTTGCGGACGGAGGATGAAACCGTGCGAAATCAAGCCTTGAAACGAATTGAACAAGCGGTTTATCGCATGACGTATTTGGTGCAGCAATTATTGACGTTTTCGCGCATCGATTCCAATACCGAATACTTAGCAAAAGCCGTGACGCAAGTGGATCAAGAAATTGTGCTGGTGATTACGGAACTCGATGCAGAAGCTTATAAAAAACGCATTCCCGTCGAATTTATTGCTGAAAAAGTAGTGCCGATTATGGCAAATACGCTGTTGATTAACATTTTGCTGCGAAACATTATTGATAACGCCATTAAATACACGCCCTTGCGCGGCAACATCAAAGTGAGTTTGGTGGGTACGGAAACCGCGTTGGTTTTTTGTGTCGAAGATTCCGGCCCTGGCATTGCACCCGATCAATATGAGAATTCGTTAAAACGTTTTCATCGGTGCGTCGAAACGGCTCACACCGCCCACGGTACGGGTTTAGGCTTTTCGATTGTACAACGAATAGCCGCTATTCATCATGCAGAGTTAGCGTTAGGAAAATCCGAATTAGGCGGATTGAAAGTCAAAGTGACGTTCATTTTGCCAGAATCTCCCACGGTTAAAAAACGCGCTCGAAAATTAAAGTTTTTTTAAACAGCGCACAACTAAAATTTTGGAGATATATTTATGCCTCGTGTTGCTTACTTTTTTGGAATTTCAATTTATATGTATTTAGACGATCACGGTGTGCCGCATTGTCACGGAATTTATGGTGATTATGCCGGCTCATTTGCGATTCAATCGGGTGAATTATTATCGGGTCAAGTTCCACCACAACAATCCAAAAAAATTAAAGATTTTATTCTCGCCAATCAAACTGAATTGATGGACAAATGGAATGAACTCAGCAACTAAAATCACGCAAATCCGAGCCGAACCGCCTTATTTTCTTTACGTCATGTTTGAAGGGAAGGAAATCACATTGGATTTAACGCCGTTAATTGAAACCCGCGAGGCCTTTTGGCGGCTTAAAAATTTTCGGTATTTTCGCAACGTTGGAATTGACCCGTTGGGTGGGATTTTTTGGTCAGAAGGAGAAGACATTTCACCCACCAAGATTTTTGAGTATGAAATAAACAGTTGAAAACAGCGATTGCGGTGTCGGCACATCGATATTCCGAAAGCGTTTTATAAAATTTACATCACCGAAGAAAGCGACAGCAAACCGGCATTTGCGTTGGCGTTTATCATGCCGCAAACCGTGACCGGCAAAGAACAGATTTCACAATTTATCACCACGATTGACACCGTCGACGCGCAAACTGGTTTGTATTTTCTGACTGATTTGGACGACAAAACCGAAAAACGTTTAGAAGGCACGATTGAAACTGCACCGTGGAATTTGAACGCGGTGAATAAAATCGCGCCTCGTTATCCATAATCGCGACTTCAAATGACACACTGCGGGCATATTTTGGAAAAATATGCTCGAAAACACGGGGTTTATACCGATTTTTTGCAAAATGAGCGGTTTTGACGGTGTCGAATTTTTTAGCGTCGAACCGTTTTTTTGTAAAAGTTTTTATGTTTCAATTGGTTAAGCGTTAATCGTGAATTTTCGACACGGTGACTTTGAAAAATATGCTCGAAAACACGGGGTTTTGACCGATTTTTTGCAAAATGAGCGGTTTTGACGGTGTCGAATTTTTTAGCGTCGAACCGTTTTTTTGTAAAAGTTTTTATGTT
>SESD01001185.1_pt1 | contig 14752 bp, 12 predicted proteins | sample 3171411 | NCBI WGS metagenome assembly SESD01 (sample SAMN06051880, study PRJNA518727) | freshwater metagenome | biome: subpolar coniferous forest; feature: holomictic lake; material: water; isolation source: holomictic Lake 442, 16.5 m depth | place: Canada: near Kenora, Ontario | collected...
GACACAGCAAGAGATAACCGACATCGCTGACAGGGTAGCAAGACAGCAACTAGGTGAGCATGTCACTAGCGGTAAAGCAGGTGACACACGTAACCTTGCAGGTCGGTCAATGAAAGAGTCTAAGCGTGTCCAAGACTTAAACTATAATCTAGAACGTACCAAAAATATCCAACCATCCACTGTGTACAACAGACAGCTCGGTGACATAGACATTGCGCTACCTGGTGACCAAACCATCTCTGACTTCCATCTACTAGACATCAACGGACATCCGATTGAGTCAACACAAGAAGGTGGTTCACGCTATGGCTTAGGACACAAAGATAAAAAAGATCCATTGTTTTGGGCATCAGGTACTAACGTAGCGCAGTCATTCCAAAACAAGGTGAACAACCTTGCTGACTTGAACAACACAGACAGGATAATGGCACACCATCTAGCAATGGGTAGTGACTCCAACAACTTTGCACAGCACATGGCTGATGCTAACCTAAGAGCGATTGCTAACACTGATGTGCATCCAAAGAACATGGAAGCCTTCAACGACATCATCAAGCAAGGCTACACAGACCAAAAGGGTAAGCACACCTTTGAAGACTTTGCAGGTATCCATAACCCTGATGAAGCGTACCTACAGATGCAAGCTGATCCGTTATTGCGTAAGTTCTTTAACAACCGTATGAAAGTACCGAAGATAACTGATTCATTGGGATTGCCTAATGGATTGGACATACAGTGGGCAGTGACTGAACCTGAACTACGCAACATGGAGATTAACCTGACAGGACACTCTGTCGGTAAGATGAAACCGAAGGCTGAGTTAACAGACACAGCAAACCATAACACGTATGAGTCAGGCATTCAGGGTGAGGCACAAGGACATACACAAGAGCTTGCACCCTTTGAGATGGCATTCCCTGATGCAACAGGCTATGTACGTGCAGTGCAGAGACCACAGGACTTCACAGGCACGATACAGAAGGTGTTTCCATCACAGGTAGTGGATGACCAACATCTCAATGAGATGAATGAATACTACAAGAGGTTGCGTGAGATTCGTGGCTTCAAGGATGGTGGTTCTGCAAACCTAGAAGATGACTACAAGCTTGCTGACATGTTTACTGCTGAACCTGAGAGTGGTGGCTTGAACTATAGAGACTATCCTAATCCGCATGGTGTGAGAGCATTCCCAATCAAGGATAAGCAAGGCAACATCACAGGCTATGGTGGTGAAGAGCTACCGAAGTACAAGGGATGGCTAGACGTACAGAAAGGCACAGGTAAGCTCAAAGGTTCTAAGGTGACTGAGTATTCAATGGATGATGCTAAAGGTAGCTTCCCAACATTGACACCACTGCTGAGTCAGGCAGAGAGAGACTCAGTAGCTTCAGGCAACGTCACACCTGAGATATATGCGAAGGCTATCCTATGGCGTGACCATATGGCCTCACAAGGACTGTCACCGTTCTATAACCCACCAAAGTTTGGTAAAGGTGGTTGGTTAGGTGGAGTAAAGACTATCGTTAATGAAGTAGGTAAGGCCTACGATGCATCTAAGCCTGTAAAGACAGAGTATGAGATAGCACATAAAACAGCACAGTTAAATGCCGCATCACCAGTAAGTGCAGGGGGATTAGGATTACATGGTAATAATACTGCTGTGGAACGAGCTAATGCTATGGGTTATACAACACCTGCTTATCATGGAACAAACCAAGATATAAAAGGTGGATTTGAACCTGTTTATGCAGATAAATTAACATTTACAACACCTAACCCACAGTTTGCATCTAATTGGATTGGTAAAGGCGCAAAGCAAAAACGTACAGGTGATGTTGCTGAACAAGAAAGAAACCAAGCATATCAAGAATATAAAGATATTCGTGCAAAACATATGGGAAACCTTGATGATTTGAATAATTTAAAAGGTGAAGAGTTTAATAATGAATATGATAAACGTAGTGCATTGGCTAAGGAAGCATTAGCAAAAGCAGGTCTTTCAAGAATGGATAGTAGTATTCATGGGAATATTCTTCCATTAAAGGTTAAAGTTAAAAACACTTTTAATCCATCAACAGATTATGCGTTGATGAACGATTATATAAAGTCAGCATTTCCTAATGAAACAAATGATGGGAATGTTTTGAATATGTTTAAGAATGGAGATTATTTAGTTTATGAAACTCCAAAAGCAGTTGAGCATTTAAAAAATCTTGGATACGATTCTATGTTGCTACGTGAATCAGCTTCACAACCAGATTCAACTCTTGCAATATTTAATCCTAAGCACATCCGTTCAACTAATGCCGCATTTGACCCTGCTCATGTTGAAAGTACTGACTTACTTAAAGCTAAGGGTGGTGCTATCAACCTTGAAGATGAATACAAAAAGGCAGACATCGTTGGCATGGCTAGTGGTGGCTCTGAGATAGAAGCATTGCGTAAGTCAGGACTTCTAAAACCACAAGAACCTAAATACAACGTAGGTAAGGTTTTGCATGGTGTAAAGAATGCACTTGAAAAGGAATGGAAGACAGGTACGCAACCAATCCAAGACGTTACAGGAAGAAGCCTAGCAACACTCGCAGGATCTATCCCTGATATCGCTAACATGCTTCTTCCTATGGGTGCTGATTATGGTGGCTATACAAAAGGCGCTGATGAGAATCCTGTTGGTGGTTCAGAATGGATAGGCAATAAGATGCAGAAGCATGGTTTAGTCTCTAATGTTAGAAGACCATTTGCTGAAGCATTAGGGTCATTGGTAGATCCATTTGCTGTTACAGGCGCTGTGTTAAACGCACCTAAGATAGCTAAGAATGTTGTCAAGGGTATTAAAGCAACTGAAGGATGGCCTGTGGGATTATCAATACAAGATGTCAGCAAAGCTCCTGAACACCATCCATTCATTGGCTACATTACTCAAGACGGTAAGCATGAGATGTTCAATGAAGCGAAAGCTAAAGAAGCTGACTATCACCACTCACATCTAGTGAAAGACATGGATGCTTATGACCAAGACAGTTCATTGCGCTTCGTGCGTAACGGTAGTGAGAACCGCTATACATTGACAGGTGACTCAGCCATCAATCCATACAGCCCTGAAGGTAAGAAGCAAATCACTGAACTCGCAAAGCAGTTGATAGCTAAAGGTGCAGATCCAAGAGCAACATTCTTAATAGATGATATGGCATTGCCTAAGAGTGAAGCACCCTATCAAAACAAAGAGGTTGGTAGATTATCTGATTGGTTTACACCTGAAGAGAAGAAGGCTGAGTTCCACTCTACGCTGAACAAAACTATAGATACTCATAAGATGGAAGCCATGTCAGGGCCACAATGGTCAGCATGGTTGAAGTCTAATGCACCTAAGTCTGCTAAGAAAGAAGCTGAAGCGACAGGTTTGAATGATTGGTTAGAGACACAAGGTAAGGTAAGCAAGGAAGATGTCAAAGCCTACACCGATGCTAACCGCCCTCAAGTGAAAGCGATTACTAGAGGCACTCCTGGGAAGATGACATTTGATGACCATGAGAGACTGAAAGACTTATGGACTCGCAATAACGATAGTATCCGTCACAGAGAAGGTGAAGGTTTAACGACTGACGAATACACTGAGCTAATGAAGCTAGAGAACATGCGTGATAAGCACAGTGTTAATACATTGCGTAATCAACAAAGAGAACAAGAACGAAGCGCACAGCAAGCACAAGCAAGGGGTGACAATGCTACAGCTAACATGAGATTCAACATGGCTGAACACTTTGGCAACAGAGCTGATGCACTAGAACTAAACCCTGAAGAGATGGGTGGTGGTACTAAGTTCAATACGTGGCAATTACCTGGTGGTGAGAACTACAAAGAGACTACATTGGCATTACCACCAAAGACAACTAAGCTTAATAGCAAAGACTTAGATGTTATGCAACGTGAAGACTTTGACTCTTATGGGGTATACGATAAGAGTAATAATCAAGTATCACCAACATTCAAGACGTTGGATGAAGCTAGAGAATGGAAGAATAATCCTGTTATTGAAGGGGATAACCACAAAGCTCCGTATGCACATGCCTATGGCAATGAAGACTCTGACATCAATCGTGTAGCGCATTTCCGTACCAATGAACGCCCAACTGCTGAAGGTAAGAAGGCATTGTTCTTAGAAGAGGTACAGTCTGATTTAGGACAAGCCGCATACCAAGCTAGGAAGAGTTTGGTTGAAGCGAAGGCAAAGGAACTTGGGATTACTAAAGAAGAAGCGAGTAAATTAGTTCCACAAGATGCAGGGTTTTCAAAACCAAAACTAACGCCAGAAGAAGAAAAAGAATACGGAATGCTTATTGAATATGGTTCAAGACAATTGTCACCTGAAGCTAACGCTAGAATGCGTGAACTAAGCGCTCGTAAATATTCATCAGGTATACCTAAACTTCCATATGTTGCAGACACCAAAGATTGGACAGCACTAGGACTTAAGCACGCACTCAAGCAAGCAGTAGATGAAGGGCATGACTACCTAGCTTGGACTAATGGTGAACAGCAAGCTAAACGCTATGACTTGAGTAAGCATATTGATAGAGTTGACCATGATATGAACCCTGATGGCACATATAACTTATCTGCTATTAAGGATGGGCAGGAAGTATTCTCACAAGAAGATATCCCTGCAAGCCAACTTGCTGAACATGTAGGAAAAGATGTTGCTGAGAAGATTATCAAGGGTGAAGGAAAAGAGCCTACAAAAGTAGATAGGTGGGAGCCGACAAGAGAGCTTATTAATACAGATAATGGAATGCAAATAAGAGACTTTGTGCCACCAAAATATAAATCAATATCAGGACTTGACCTACAAGTTGGTGGTGAAGGGATGAATCGTTACTACGGTACTAAGATTGATCCAAAAAACCCAAACTCTCCAATCAACGGAATAATGTCTGAGACTGCTAATGACTTAATGAAGCAGATTGGTTCACCACAAAGAACACAGGTTATAAACTTTAAGCCTGATAACTATACGGATCAAGAGTGGGCTAGTCATTTAGCTGACTTAGAAGATAGTTTTGAATCAGTACCACCACATCTACAGCAAGGTATTGAGATTACACCTGAGCTACGTGAGCAGATTCAGAGTGAAGGTTTGCCACACTATCATGATGGTGGTAATGTGAGCAAAAAAGTAAACCTTGAAGACGAATTCAAGATAGCACAACTAAGGAAAAATTATGGCTAAACAGATGCCCATTGAGCAAGAGTTCGGAAGACACGTAGCACCTATCACTGAGAATGAGGATGGCAGTGCTGAAGTAGAACTTCCTGAAGATGGTTCAGATGTTGAAGAACAGCCTGATGGTTCTGCTATCGTTCACATGGACAAGTACAAAGGGCCGTCTGAAGATGAAGAGTTCTACTCCAATCTAGCTGAGACTGTAGATTTATGGCAACTCCAAAAGATTGGGATGAAGTATCTAGACCTGATTGAGAAGGATAAGCACGCACGTAAGAAGCGCGATGAACAGTACGATGAAGGTATCCGCAGAACAGGCTTAGGTGATGATGCTCCTGGTGGTGCTAACTTCATGGGTGCTTCTAAGGTTGTCCATCCTGTGATGGCTGAAGCCTGTGTAGACTTTGCATCAAGTGCGATTAAAGAGTTGTTTCCACCTGATGGGCCTGTGCGTACTAAGGTAGTTGGTGAGGTAACAGAAGACAAGACTGAAGTAGCTGAACGTAAGCGTGACTACATGAATTGGCAACTGACAGAACAGATTACAGAGTTTCGTGATGAACAAGAGCAGTTGCTTACACAGCTACCATTAGGTGGTTCTCAGTTCATGAAGCTATGGTATGACGAACAACTACGCAGACCTCGTGCTGAGTTCGTGCCTATTGATAACATCCTATTGCCATTCTCTTCAGTAAACTTCTATACATCACAGCGTGTGACTGAAGTACAATACATTACTGATGAAGAGTTTCAAATGCGGATTGATTCAGGCTTGTATCGTGATATCAGTTATGTACGTGCAACCTCAGAACCTGAAGAAACTAAAGCAGAGAAAGCCTCTAACAAAGTTGAAGGTCGTGAGTGGCAAGACAATGAAGATGGAGTGCGTAAGGTATTCCATATCTACACTAACCTAGAGCTAGATGAAGACAAACGCTCTAAAGGTGAGAGAGCGCCTTACATCCTAATGATAGATGAACTTGATAGTAAGGTTCTTGGTATCTATCGTAATTGGGAAGAAGGCGATGATACGTTGGCTAAGTTAGATTGGCTGATTGAATTTAAGTTTATTCCCTGGAGGGGCGCATATGCAATTGGTTTACCTCATCTTATTGGTGGTCTTTCTGCCGCTCTTACTGGTGCCTTACGTGCATTACTTGATACAGCGCACATTAACAACTCAGCAACAATGCTTAAACTCAAGGGTGCGAAGATTAGCGGACAGTCGCAAGAGATTGAAATTACGCAGATTACAGAAATTGAAGGCGCACCAGGAGTAGATGACATCCGTAAGTTAGCGATGCCATTACCATTCAATCAAGCTTCACCTGTGCTATTCCAATTGCTAGGTTGGTTAGATACAGCCGCTAAAGGCGTTGTCAGTACCGCAGAAGAGAAGATTGCAGACGTTAATAGCAACATGCCTGTAGGAACAACACAGGCGTTGATTGAGCAAGGCGCTAAAGTATTCAGTGCTATTCACGCACGTATGCATGATTCACAAAGACGTATCTTACAGGTACTAGGTCGCATCAATCGTTGGTACTTAGATGAGCAACGTAAGGGTGAGATTGTAGAAGACTTGCAGATTACTCGTGATGACTTCAGACGTAACTCAGATATCGTGCCTGTCTCAGATCCACATATCTTCTCTGAAACACAACGTATGGCACAGAGTCAGGCTGTCTTAGCATTGATGGGGCAGTTTCCTGGAATGTTTGACCAACGTGCAGTACTGAGTCGCATCTTGAAACAGATGAAAGTTCCTGCTGTGAATGAACTGATGCCAAGTGCAGGAAAACCTGCTGAGATGGATGCAGGGAATGAGAACGCAAGTATGGCATTGAACAAACCTGCATTCGCATATCCACGCCAAGACCATTTAGCGCACATACAGACACATTTAACCTTTGCCCTAGACCCTAACTTAGGAAGCAACCCTTTAATCGCACAGCACTACGTACCGCAAGTCCTAGAGCATATTAAACAGCACATGATGTTGTGGTATACCAATCAAATGTCTACTTATGCTACGCATGGTACAGGTATCAACTTACACAAGTATGAAGACAGTAAGTTAGTAGACCAAATTGATAAAGCAATAGCACTAGCAAGTGAGCATGTGAAGACAGATTCAGCACAGGTATTTCAAGGTGTTACACCTGCGTTGCAACAGCTTGGACAACTTATGCAACAGTTTGCACCTAAACCACAAATGGATGGTTCAGATACAGCGTTATTACAAGCATCTATGGCAGAGACTCAACGTAGGACTGCTAAAGACCAATCTGATGCTCAACTAGAACAAGCTAAGATGCAAGAGACACAACAAGAGACTCAAGCTAAGTTACAACAGCAATTAGGTATTGCTGATAACGATAGAGAGTCAAAAGTTGCAATGAATGCGGAAAACAACTTAACAGCAGAACGCATTCAAACAGCCCAACTTACGGTTGATGAGGTAAGGCTACGCAAGGAGCAGGAAGCAACTGCTATTAAACTCAACCAAACCACTCAAAAAGGACTAGGAGATTAATATGGCTACTACAGATAAAGACCAACTTAGTGAAATCGTTCCTCAACACAAACGTATGGCAACAGGCGCATGGGTTGATGGCGAAGTATATGCAGAAAAAGGCAGTGCAACTATGCCTAAAGCTAACTCTGATAATGGGAACTTCGGTACAGGTATTCAGAAGAAGAACGCATGAACTACGTCTCCGACTTTATAAGCGTTGTAAAAACGCGACAAGCTGAGATAGCGATATCACTAGCTAGGGGTACTGCCTCTAACTTTGAGTCCTATCAACGGTTAGTTGGAGAATATGCAGGATTAGATTTAGCTTTAGAATTATTAAATAATCTTTTAAAGGAAGATGAAGATGACAGATAGCACAGAGGCTGGTTATTCGGCTGATATAGCGGATGCTTTTCCGCTTGTAGACCCTGGTGCAAAACCTTTAGGCGCTCGTGTATTGGTACAACTACGCAAAGCGAAAACTAGAACGACACATTCAGGGATTATTCTTGCTGAGGAAACACGCGACACCGAACGCGCACAAAACCCAGTAGGTAAAGTAATTGCAATCGGCCCATTAGCGTTTAAAAAGCGCGACACGATGGAGCCATGGCCCGAAGGTTCATGGTGCGAAATTGGTGACTATCTACGTGTTCCTAAGTGGACAGGTGATAGATGGGAAGTAGCAATAGGCGATTCTAAAGATAACGAAAAGGTAGAGTTCATGATTATGAATGACCACGAAGTTATCGCTAAAATCACAGGTAATCCACTTGAAGTGAGGGCATTTATATAATGGCTAAAGAAGAAACCCAAGAGATGAAAATCAACGAGAGTGCTGACGGTTCTGCCGTTATTGACCTTCCCGATGATATTGAGTCACCCGATAAACAAGAAGTAGAGCATGAAGATTCTGATTCAGGTGATGATGCAGAAGCTCGTGCCGAAATTGAAGCGAATGGTGAGGTAGATCCTGAACAGGAAGCCATTCGTGAAGCTAAACGTGCTAAAAGACGGTCTCGTAAAGACTATCATAAGCAGGTTGCTACAGAAAAAGATGTGCGTTTACAGCATTTACAACGTCAAAACCAAGATTTATTGGAAAGATTGTCTGTTGTAGAGCGTAAAACACAGGGTACAGAGATTGCACGTATTAATAAGGCAATTGAAGACCAAGAATCACGTATTTTATTTGCTAAACAGAAGATTAAAGAGGCTACAGAGACAGGCAATGGTGATTTACTCACTAGCGCACAGGAAATGTGGTTTGAAGCACGTAAAACGCATGAATCACTAGAGAATATGAAGGCTAGGTCTACTGCACCACAACAACAGCAGACTATTCAAGCGCCTGATCCTTCAGTACAACGTCATGCAAGTGCATGGATGCGTGAGAACGATTGGTATGACCCTAATGGGCGCGATCCTGACTCAAAGATTGCACTTACCATTGACCAAGCTATGGCTGATGAGGGCAGTTGGGATCCTAAAAGTGCTGATTATTGGGAAGAACTTGATAATCGCTTGCAAAAGTATTTACCGCATAGGTATACTAGTGATAATAACGAAAGTCCAACTTATAAACCTAAACATAAGAATGTTGTTACAAGCTCAGGAAGGGAGTTCGCTCCAAGCAGTGCAGGTGGTAAAAACACCTTCACACTTTCACCCGAACAAGTTCGGGCTATGAAGGATGCAGGGATGTGGGATGACTCAGAGAAGCGGAATAAAATGATTCGCCGCTATGCTCAAGATGCTAAACAACAACGTAACTAATTAGGAGTATATATTATGGATTCACGTTTAAAAAAATCATTATCTGCTGGTGGGCGCGAAACTCGCGCGAGTCATGACTCTGTTCGTGAGGCTCCAGAAGATACGTTTGCTTCAGCCGATGATCGTCGCAAGATGTGGAAGGATGAGTGGACACAAAGCGCACTGCCTAATGTACCTGCGCTAAAAGGCTGGCATTTATGTTGGCTATCAACAACTAACAGTTACGACAGTATAGATAAACGTATTCGCTTGGGTTATACGCCTGTTAAGTCAGACGATATTCCTGGGTTTGAGAATTGGCGTGTAAAGGCTGGTGAACATGTTGGTTTTATCGCGTGTAATGAGATGTTGCTTTATAAGATACCTGAAGATATTTATCAGGATATTATGACTCACTTCCATCACGATGCACCTCTAGACGAATCAGGCAAGATTAAGTTAAATGCCGAAAATGTTCAGGGTGCGAGAGATAGTTCAGGCAAATCGCTTGGAAATGTTGAAGGTGAAGGTTTAGGCAATATTGATAATTCGTTGCCTACCCCACGATTTGGGTAGGTTTAAAATAAGGAGTAAATTATGACTACATTAAGCGCTCCGTTCGGATTACGCCCTGCTTTCCACCCATCTGGTTTGGATCGCGCTCAGGCGTTAGCTGGCGGTATTGCATCAGGACATGTTACTAACATATTTAAAGGTCAGCCTATTACTTATGTTCAAGCAACAGGTACTATTGTTGAAGTTACGACTACAGGAGCTTTCTCAGGCGCATTCGCAGGAGTTGAGTGGACTGATACAACAGGTCGCAGACGTGTTTCTAACTATTGGCCTGCAAATACTGCATACCAAGTTGGTTCATGTATTGCCTATTTCTACAACGATGAAAAAATCGTTTATGAAATTCAAGCAGATGCTACTGTTGCTCAAACTGCAATCGGTAACCAAGCAAACTTCAGTAACTTAGGTGCAGGTAATACCTACGTTGGTTTATCACAAGCAACATTATCAGCTTCTTTAGTTGGTACTACTGTTCAAGGTCAAGTGCGTATCGTTGATATCGCTCCGTACCCTGATAATGCTTGGGGTGACAATTTTCCAATCTTGCGTGTAACTGTTGGCTTCAGCCAATTCGTTGCGCCTACACAAGCAATCTAAGGAGGGAATGACAAATGGCAGCTCCGATGAGAAGTACGGACTTTCGTAGTATTGTTGAACCAATCCTCAACGAATGCTTTGATGGTATCTATGACCAACGTACCGATGAATGGTCACGCGTTTTTCGTGAACAAGAAGGTATTCCACGCAACTACCACGAAGAGCCAGTGTTATATGGCTTTGGTGCGGCTCCACAATTACCTGATGGTACGCCAGTAACGTATCAACAAGGTGGTGTGTTGTTCCTAAAACGCTATGTATACTCTGTATACGGCTTGGCGTTTGCTTTGACTAAAGTATTAGTTGAAGATGGTGACCATATCCGCATCGGTCAAGTTTATGCTAAACATTTAGCACAATCATTGATTGAAACAAAAGAAACATTAGCGGCTAACGTAATGAATCGTGCATTTAATCCTAACTACATTGGTGGTGATGGTGTTCAATTGAACTCTAACGCTCACCCAATCGTAAACGGTAATGCAAGTAACTTGTTAACGACTGCGGCTAACCTTTCACAAACTTCATTAGAACAAATGTTGATTCAAATCCGTCAAGCAGTAGACAATAACGGTAAGAAGATTCGTTTAGTTCCTAACCAACTTGTTGTTGCTCCTGGCAACATTTTCCAAGCTGAAGTATTGTTGAAATCTGTACTACGTACTGGTACAGCAAACAATGATGTCAACCCTATCAAATCTATTGGTTTGTTGAACGAAGGTGCCGCTGTACTTTCACGTTTAACTTCACCAACAGCATGGTGGGTTCAAACTGATGCGCCTGAAGGCTTAAAACTCTTAATGCGTAGAAAGCTTGAAAAAACTATGGAAGGCGATTTTGAAACTGACTCTATGCGCTATAAGGCAACAGAGCGTTACGATTTAGGCTGGACAGACTGGCGCGCGGCTTACGGCACACCAGGTATTTAATGCGAAGGGGGATAGGAGAAATCCTCTCCCCTTTTTAACTAGGAATAGTCAGTCTTATCTCCCTTCCTAGAGGGACTTTGTAGAGAGGATAGGACATAGAGCTACAACTCAAAGGAAATTATAATGGCACAATCAAATTGGTCAGGCCCGATTAATTCGGACAACGGTTTTATGTCAAGTGTGCGATACATTCTTGGCGCTTCAACAACATCAGCAACAATAGAAGCAGGTTGTACTTACGTTATTATTGCTGAGAATCAAGGTGGGCCTACAGGCGTAGTTACCTTGCATTTACCATTAGTAGTAAGCGGTTCATTTGATCCATCATTTGGTAATCAACAACCTGCGGATGCAAATTACAACGGTATTCAAGGTCAAGTATTAAATCAAAGTACTACTTTAACTCATCTATTGGCAGGTACTAGTGGTCAAACAGTAAGTGGTGCGGCTACAGTTAGTATCGCTCCTGTACATGTAGTTCAATGGGCAGGTAATGGTAATAAAGATGCTCCCTGGATTGCAATCAGTAACGCTTTATTGACATCTTAGGAGCTATATCATGGGCGAATTTAAACCAATGGTTAAAATGGAAACCACAGAACCATCCGTTGAATTAAAGTTGAAAAAAGGCGGTAAAGTAGGACATAAGGCTATGAAGCAAGAAGGTCATGGTCACTCTCCTATGAAGAAAGCAATTGGTGGCAATCAAGGCTTAGGTGCATTAGCAGGTGTAACTCCTTCTATTGCTCCTACAGAAGTAGCACCACCTACACGTTTGGCTATGAAACCTGCATTAGCATTACGTAGACGAGCTATGGCTATGCCAACTCGTGGCGCTATGCCTAGTCGTGCGGCTTTACCATCACCTTTAGTTAGTGCTAAAAAGGGTGGTTCTGCTGAAGGTTCTAAAGCTGAAGAAAAAGGTGAATCTAAAGCTGAAATGGCTAAAGAAACTAAAGCAGGTAAGCCAAAGGGTTATGCCACAGGTGGTGTCATTTTAGGTAATGGCGGTGGCTTTAAAACTGGTGGCGTAGTACTTGGTAATGGTGGTGGATATAAAGATGGCGGTACTACAGGTGAAGTGAAGCTTGGTAATGCAGGTGGATACAAGAAGGGTGGTGCAACAAAAAAGTTCGCTAATGGGGGTAGCGCAGTTGCTATGCCTCAAGGGAACAAAAAACCACCTGCACCAGTAGCTATTAATATGCTTTCAGGCACTTATAAAAAAGGTGGCGATGTATCAGTTAAAGCTTTGCGAAATGCATTCAAAAGTGAGAATGCAACAGCAGTGAAAGAAGCTAAAGCTGATTCAAATGAATCATATAAATGTGGTGGTAAGGCGAAGTAAATAGGATGGGATCTACGGATCCCACCTTTAAATTTAGGAGTTAGAGATGCGACCAATTAAATTAGGGCCTTTTGCACCCATCACAGCATTAACCACTGCATTCAATGCACTGACATTTACAAGTACAGGGGCGGCAGTAGCACCAACAACAACTGCAACTACTGATTTACTTGCACATACAGTGACGTTAACTGCCGCAGTTCAAGCAACTTTAGCAGGTATTACATTTACGATTGTTGGTACAGACCAAAATGGTCATGCACAGACAGAGACAGGCATTGTTGGCCCTGCTAGTGGCGCTACAGTAACAAGTACAAAGTACTTCAAGACAATTACAACAGTTCAGCCATCAGCAACGATGGGTGGCTTATTAGTTTCTATCGGTGTATCTGCAATTTCACTTACACAAGTTATCCCTTTGGATAGACGTTCAGTAGCTTCCGCAGGTTTAACTGTTGCTATTACAGGTACAATTAATTACACAGTGAATGAAACATTTGCAGATGTATTTGATTTAGATATTGTTGCACCATATACACCTATCACTGCATTAACAACTAAAGCGGCAACCACTACAGGAAGTACTACTGTGAGTGCTACAGGTGTAGAATTAATAGTTAATTCTGTGACTAATAGCGCTACATTCACTATCTACTTGAACCAAGCTAGTTCAGCATTAGGATAATATTATGCCTTCTACTTCAAAGTCTCAGCATCATCTTATGGAAGCAGTAGCCCATAATCCTGAGTTTGCGAAAAAGGTTGGTATACCTATAAAGGTTGGTAAAGATTTTGCCAAAGCTGATAAAGGTAAAAAGTTTACAGAAGGTGGTAAAATAGATAAAAATAACAGTGGTTGGTAGGGGATAAAATGGCTTATTCAGGTACAGTTGGTACTACCGTAATTAAAGTTCAAGACCTGATAGATCATGGTGCTAGACGTTGTGGGAAACTTGCTGAAGAACTTACCTCTGAACAAGTATTATCTGCACGACAATCATTGTTTTTCTTTCTATCAAGCTTAATCAATATTGGCATTCAATATTGGGCTATCAATAAGACTGTAATAGGTCTTAATCCAAATCAATATATCTATGAGCTTCCACTAGGTTCTAACGATGCTCTGAATGTTTTATATCGCACGATGGCTAGACCATCAGGTGACTATACTTCATCGGCTGGCGGTGTCGTAGCGAACCTCTACAATAGCAATATTACTGATTACTGTCAGCAAACTAGTCCTAATGGGAATGTACAAGTATTTTATGGCACTAACAACGACATTTATATCGGTTCAATCGGAATTATGCCGTTTGTATCAGGTGGTGGAACTGCGGTTTGGTCTTATGTATTTGAATCATCCAGTGATGGTACTACTTGGAATAATCTTTATACTGCTACTAATGTCACAGTTCAAGACAATCAGTGGATATGGCAAGACATAGATCCAGGTGCAAATGTCATGTATTACAGAATTCGTGCCTTTGGTGGTACGACTTTAGCACTCTATCAACTGTACTTTGGTAATAACAGTACAGAGCTTCAAATGTCACGTTTGAATCGTGATGACTACACAAATCTACCAAATAAGAATTTTACTGCAAATCAACCTTATCAATATTGGTTTGATAGAACAATTCCATTGCCAACTATCTATTTATGGCCTACTCCTAATACCCCATTTGTACAGATGACTGTATGGTATTCACGACAAATCATGGATGTTGGTGCATTATCAGGTGAATTAGAGATTCCACAGCGTTGGTATGAAGCTGTTTTGATGAATTTATCACATAGAATGAGTC
>SESD01001186.1_pt1 | contig 14743 bp, 14 predicted proteins | sample 3171411 | NCBI WGS metagenome assembly SESD01 (sample SAMN06051880, study PRJNA518727) | freshwater metagenome | biome: subpolar coniferous forest; feature: holomictic lake; material: water; isolation source: holomictic Lake 442, 16.5 m depth | place: Canada: near Kenora, Ontario | collected...
AACCGCGGCGGTATTCGAATTTATCCACCGCCTTCATCAAACCAATATTACCTTCCTGAATCAAATCAAGGAATTGCAAGCCGCGGTTGGTATATTTTTTGGCAATCGAAATCACCAGACGCAAGTTCGCCTCAATCATGTCGCGCTTGGCACGGTGCGAACGCGCCTCACCATTGGTCATGCGGCGATTGATTTCTTTCAAATCGACAATAGGCAGACCAACACGCTTTTGCATATTGATCAGATTCTGCTGCTTTTCGATAATCGCGTGCTGATAGCGCACCAGCAATTCGCTGTAAGGCTTGGCCGCTTTAATTTCCTGCGCTAGCCAGTCCATATCAACTTCATGACCGATAAAGCTCTTGATAAAATGCGGACGCGGCATCTTGCTCTTCGTCACACAGATATCCTGAATACCGCGCTCGTTGGTGCGAATTTCTTCCACCAGCCCGCGCATGGTGTTGCACAAGGCATCGACCTGTTTGGCGGTAAAACGGAATGCCATCAGCTCTTCGGTAATACCGGCCTGATGCACATTGTATTGTTCACTCAGATAGCCGTACTTCTCATACGCCTTGCCCATCTTATTGAACAGATCAGCGATCACAGCGAAACGCGCCAGCGCATCGGCTTTTAATTGAGCAAGATCGGCAGCGGCAGCGGCAGCAGATGCAGCAGCCATCGCCTCTTCGTCTTCCTCGTCCTCGTCTTCAGAACTCGACTCATCCGAGGATTCTTCCTCTTCGGATTCATCCTGCTCCTGGTCATCGCTGGCAGTCAAACCGGATTCGTCTTCCAGTTCGATATCCACAAAACCATCGATCAGTTCATTGACACGAATTTCATCAATTTCAATTTTTGCCGCCAGCGACAGAATTTCCGCAATCGTCACAGGACAGGCGGAAATCGCCTGTATCATGTTGCGCTGACCTTCTTCGATACGCTTGGCGATTTCGATTTCTTTTTCGCGCGTAAGCAGATCAACCGTCCCCATTTCGCGCATATACATGCGCACAGGATCGGTGGTGCGGCCAAATTCTGAATCGACCGTGGACAAAGCCGCTTCTGCTTCTTCGGCAGCGTCTTCATCCGCAGCGGTCGGTGCAGAATCCGTCATGATCAGCGCTTCGGCATCGGGCGCGACATCACAGACACGAATCCCCATGTCGTTGATCATGCTCGCCACGCTCTCGATTTGCTCGACTTCGAGCATATCCGGCAGATGGTCGTTGATTTCGGCGTAGGTCAGATAACCGCGTTCTTTACCCAGTACGATCAGCGCCTTCAGGCTGGTGCGTCGCGCATCGATGTCCTGCTGCAACTCGGCAAGCGGCAACGCAATCACGTCATCCTTCTTGTCAGTTTTTTTCTTGGTCTTTTTAACCGTTACCATAATCTTGTATCCAATTGCGTGAGACCTACGTTAGGACCGCAGAAAAGCGCGCCATTATACCCGAAAAACACGGGCGCTTTACACCCTTGACGAACATCAGCCATTTAGCTCGCTGACCACACCCGAATTACCCCGCTGAAGTAAACGCAAATACTGCTCGCGCTCCTCAAGACTTAACCCGGACAAGCCAACTTGAGACAACCGGCTTTGCAACGCCTGAAACTGATCGCGGCGCTGCCCTTCCTCCAATTTACTGATCAACCCAGAAAATTCAGCCGCAACATCAAATGAATCCCCCCAAGCCAGCATTTCCGCTTCCGCCTGAGCCAGCGCTCTGGCATAACTCGTCCCTTCAAACATTTGCATCAACGCCGGGCTACTGATTTTATAATCCGCCTCGCGCAAAGCCGACAGCACGGCGACAATCGCCTCAGCCTCTGCCCCTTCACCGTGCCAGTCAGCCGGCATCCGTTCAGCCAACTCGGGCTGCGCGATCAGACATTGCAACATCAAACGCTGTACTGGAAATGGGGTGCGTGCAGCCTTTTTCAAGGAGGGTCGCGGCGCATGCGCAATCGGCTTGATTTCATATAGCGCCTCCAACTCCGCCTGACTGACACCCGAGAGCGCCGCCACTTCCTTTCTCAGCAACAACGAGGTAACGGGAGACGCAATCACTGACAGCAAAGGCTTTGCGCGATGCAGCAATTGATTGCGCCCCTCCTGCGTATGCAAATCCAGATCTGCCGTCAACTCACTGAGCAAATAGCCGGACAGCGGCATCGCCTCGGCAATGCGCTGTTCGAACTCCACCTGGCCGAACTCACGAATAAAACTATCCGGATCGTGCTCTGCCGGCAAAAACAGAAAACTCAGCAGCTTGCCATCCTGCAAATGAGGGAGTGCATTTTCCAGCGCGCGCCATGCCGCCTTGCGTCCCGCCTTGTCGCCGTCGAAACAAAATACGATCTGCTCCGCCAGTCGCAACAGCTTCTGAATATGATACGGCGTGGTCGCCGTACCCAGTGTCGCCACCGCATAATCGACACCGTGCTGCGCCAGCGCCACCACATCCATATACCCTTCAACGACCAGCACGCGACCGTGAGCGCGTATCGATTTTTGCGCCTGATACAAGCCATACAGCTCACGCCCCTTTTCAAATAAAGGCGTCTCGGGCGAATTCAGATACTTAGGTTCGCCCTTATCCAGTACACGACCGCCGAAGCCGATCACCTGCGCACGCACATTGATAATCGGGAACATGACGCGGTCGCGAAACCGGTCGTAGCGTTTATCGCCCTCGCCCGTAATCACAAGCCCGGTTTCAACCAGCGTCGCACTCTGATAATCGGGAAAGGCGGCGGCGAGATTTTGCCAGCCATCCGGCGCAAAACCAATACCAAATCGTGCCGCAATCTCTCCGCTCAAGCCCCGATTTTTCAGATAATCAATCGCGCGCGTGGACAACTTGAGTTGCTCGCGATAGTAACGCGTTGCAACCTGCATCACCTCATATAAATCGGGCGCTACTTTTTTGAAGGACTCGCCTGATGCCTGTTGCTCATACGGCACCGCCATCCCGACACTCTGGGCCAAGTCTTCGATGGCTTCGACAAACCCCAAGCCCAGATGCTCCATGACGAAACCCACTGCAGTGCCATGCACGCCGCAGCCGAAACAGTGATAAAACTGCTTGGACTGACTAACAGTAAAGGAGGGAGATTTTTCGTTATGGAACGGACAGCAGGCGACGTAATTACCACCGGCTTTTTTAAGCGGCACATAACGTTCGATGACATCGACGATATCCAGACGATTGAGCAGGTCCTGAATGAAACTTTTTGGAATCATGCCGGAACGCCCTTTTCATCATGACAAAAAGCGTCCTGAAGACGCTCATTGAAAACTGCAATACAATCAAACTACTGGGAGAGCTGAGCCTTAATCAGAGCGGAAACCCGACCCATATCGGCGATACCTGCCAATTTGGATTTGAGCACACCCATGACTTTCCCCATATCCAGCGGACCCGCAGCGCCGACAGCCGAAATCGCTTCAACAACCGCAGCCAGCACTTCTGCCTCGCTCAGTTGTTGCGGCATATACACTGCCAACACGCCCATCTCGAATTTCTCGATATCGGCCAGATCCTGACGAGATGCCGCCTCGTACTGACTAATAGAATCACGGCGCTGCTTATTCATCTTCTCGATGATCGCAACGACATCTCCATCCGCCAGCTCGATGCGCTCATCCACTTCACGCTGCTTGATCGCAGCGAGCAATAGACGAATAGCCGAGAGACGCGCCGTATCTTTGGCACGCATCGCGACTTTCATGTCATCGGTAATTTTCTGCTTTAAATTCATTACCACGCGAACGGGTAAGACTTAATACAGCTTAGGTGGCAGAGTCTGACTGCGCAGACGCTTGTAATGACGCTTAACGGCTGCCGCGAGCTTGCGCTTGCGTTCAGCTGTTGGCTTCTCGTAAAATTCACGTGCACGCAAATCGGTCAACAGACCAGTCTTTTCTACAGAACGCTTGAAACGACGCATTGCGACTTCAAACGGCTCATTCTCTTTAACACGTACGGTTGTCATCTACGAACTACCTTCTACCAAAAAATTGAGGGCGCGATTCTAGCAAAACCATCCTCGCATAACAACCCATATTTCAATATGGGCACAAATAAACTTAATTAAAAACCCTAGTCCACTAAAGACACGAAACTCTCGAACAAACCAAAAGCCACCAAACATGAACTTTTTCTCAGAAAAAACCTGCCCACTGACATGGTCTGCTCTCGTGTTTTTTGTGATTTTCGTGGACCGGCACTTCTCATTGCACGGTGATTCGGGCGAATTTACGCTTACCGACCTGCGCCACCACCACGCGTCCGGCCGACACTGTATCAGTCTTATCGTTCACGCGCTCGCCATCGAGCTTGACGGCCCCCTGCGTAATCATGCGCATCGCCTCCGACGTCCCCTCCACCAATCCTGCCAGCTTCAGCAGCAACGGCACTGTAATCACGCCATCGGGTGCCGTAACGGTAACTTCCGGCATATCGTCCGGCAGCACGCCCTTGCGAAAACGCGCCTCAAATTCTTCCAGCGCCGCCTCAGCATCCCGCTGACTGTGAAAACGCGCCACAATTTCCTGCGCCAGCAGCACTTTAATATCGCGCGGATTGCGCCCGCTCGCCACTTCAACACGCCACGCTGCGATTTCGCTCAAACTGCGGAACGACAGCAATTCAAGATAACGCCACATCAGCACATCGGAAATCGACATCAGCTTGCCGAACATCTCCTGAGGCGCATCGGTGATGCCGATGTAATTGCCGAGCGACTTGGACATCTTGTTCACGCCGTCCAAGCCTTCGAGCAACGGCATGGTCAAGATACACTGCGCGGGCTGACCGTAATGACGCTGCATTTCGCGCCCCATCAACAGGTTAAACTTCTGGTCCGTGCCGCCCAACTCCAAATCCGCCTTCAAGGCGACGGAATCGTAACCCTGCACCAGAGGATAAATGAATTCGTGAATCGCAATCGGCTGCCCGCCCTTGTAGCGCTTGGCGAAGTCATCGCGCTCGAGCATTTGCGCGACCGTATGGGTTGCGGCCAGCCGGATCAAGTCGACCGCACTGAATTGATCCATCCAAGTTGAATTAAATACGATCTCAGTTTTTTCCGGATCGAGCACTTTAAAAACCTGATCCCGGTAAGACTGGGCATTTTCCAGCACCTGCTCGCGCGACAGCGGCGGACGGGTAGCATTCTTGCCGGTCGGATCACCGATCATGCCGGTGAAATCTCCGATCAAAAACAGCGCGTGATGCCCCAGATCCTGCAACTGGCGCATTTTATTCAGCAACACGGTGTGCCCCAGATGAAGATCCGGCGCGGTAGGATCAAAACCCGCCTTGATGCGCAACGGGCGACCCAATGCCAGTTTTTGTTTGAGTTCAGCCTCGATCAGCAATTCGTCTGCGCCGCGTTTTATTACTTCCAATGCCTGTGTCATGTCATTCATATTTTTCAATTAAAAATTCAGTCAAATTACTACCGCTCGTCACAACTACCTACCATTTATCGACCAGACTTTACCTGCCGGCCCATTTTTACACAAATTATCAGTTAAACCTTTAAGGGATAGCGTGTTTCTGTTAAAGTTCGCTTTAATCAGATAATGCCGTCATCATAAAACGGCAATCCGCTCACGGAGACGCGAATGTTAACGCAAAACTTGCTCAACCAAGAACGCAAAAAGAAATTGCGCTGGTTTATCACAGTATCAACCATGCCGCTGCTGGGCGTCGTCACCGCTTTCGGATTGGTGCCTGCCAACAATCTTGGTTTAAACAGCGGAAAAGTTGCCATAGAGCAACTCGCTTTGCCGTCAGCAGCACCCGCCGACAGTCCCCTTGCCACTTTTTGGCACACCGAACGCCTGCAACGCGGCGACACGGTAGCCGAACTTATGCAGCGCCTCAACATTAAAGATACCGTTGCCAGCAATTATTTGCGCAACAGTGCTGACGCCAAGGCTTTCCGGAAATTATCCGTCGGCAGCGAAGTGCAAGCCGAGACTAATGGAACAGGCGCGCTTGTGTCATTGAGCTACTTAGGTGAACAAGGCGCAAAAGTTATCATCCAAAAACAAGGCGACTCGTTCGCTTCAAAAACGGTTGCCGCACAGTTAGAAAAGCGTCTGTTTGTCCGCACAGGAGAAATCAAGACCAGTTTGTATGCCGCCACCGATGCGGCCGGCATGCCGGAATCAGCGGCTAACCAGCTGACCGAAATATTCAGCGGCGATGTGGACTTCCATCACGATCTCAAACGCGGCGATCGCTTCACCGCCGTCTATGAAATGACCTACAGCAACGGCGCATTGGTGAAAGCCGGGCAAATTCAGGCCGCCGAATACATCAATCAGGGCAATGTGTATCGCGCCGTACGCTTTCAAAGCGATGCGAACCACAGCGATTACTACACCCCCGAAGGCCGCAGCCTGAAAAAAGCTTTTTTGCGTTCACCAATTGCTTTTTCGCGCGTGAGTTCGGGCTTTACCATGGCGCGCTTTCATCCGGTACTGAACAAATGGCGCGCACACAAGGGTGTGGATTTCGCAGCGCCAATCGGCACGCCAGTTAAAGCCACTTCCGATGGCATCGTCTCTTTTGTGGGACAGCAGAACGGCTATGGCAATGTCGTGATTCTGAAGCATCAAAGTCAGTATTCCACGGTTTACGGTCATCTGTCTCGCTACGCCAAGGGCCTGCGTAACGGCGCCCGCATCAGACAGGGCGATGTGATTGCCTATGTCGGCATGACCGGCATGACCAGCGGACCGCATCTGCACTATGAGTTCAGAGTCAACGACCAGCAACGCGACCCATTGCGCGTCGCACTGCCTAATGCACTGCCAATTACCGGCGCAAACCGGACAGCCTTCAAAACGATGGCAGATAAATTTGTCGCAAGCCTGGTTCAGTTGCGCAACACCAACCTCGCCAAGCTGGACTAATTGGGCGAGCCACACTTGAGTCAGCCCGATCTGTATATCGGGCTGATGTCGGGAACCAGTCTGGACGGCATTGATGCGGTTTTGGTCGATTTTGGCAAACCTAGCCAGACGCTGCAGGGTAAATTTTTCCTCCCCTTCGATGATGCACTGAGGCAAGCCATACTCGCTTTGCATCTGCCCGCACATAACGAGTTGCACCAGACACAACTGATCGCCAATCAACTGGCAAAACTGTATGCCCAAGCTGTCAATGCACTGCTGGCGCAAACCTGCCACACCCCTGACCAAATCCGCGCAATAGGCTGTCACGGCCAAACCATCCGGCATTGCCCGGAATACGGCTATACGCTGCAAATCGGCAATGCAGCACTGCTGGCTGAATTGACCGGCATTGCCGTTGTCAGCGATTTTCGCAGCCGTGATATCGCAGCCGGCGGTCAAGGCGCCCCTTTAGTACCCGCCTTCCACGACAAACTACTGCGCACGTCCGGCGTGCATCGCGTGATCGTCAACATCGGCGGCATCAGCAACCTGACCCGCCTCGCGCCCGGCATGGCCACCTCAGGCTTCGACTGCGGCCCGGGCAATTTGCTGATGGATGCATGGTGCATGCAGCACATCAACAAGCCCTACGATGAGAACGGCACATGGGCCGCAACGGGGCAAGTGTTGCCTGATCTGCTGAAATTGATGCTGGCGGAACCATTCTTTGCACTGTCGCCGCCCAAGAGCAGCGGTCGCGACCTGTTCAATATGGAATGGTTGCAAAGCAAACTGACCGGGAATGAATCAACTGAGGACGTACAGGCGACCCTACTGGAACTGACCTGCCGCACCATTGCAGAGGCGATACAAACCCAATGCGAGGGCGCTCAAGCTGTTTACCTGTGCGGCGGCGGCGCGCGCAACCTGACGCTGCTTAACCGCCTAACTATCCTGCTTGCAGGTTGCATTGTGCAGACCACCAACGAACTCGGGGTAGACAGTGACTATCTGGAGGCCATCGCCTTTGCATGGCTGGCCCAACAAAATTTACAGGGACTGCCTGCTAACCTGCCGCTGGTGACCGGCGCCCGGCATCCGTGCATCCTCGGCGCCGTTTATCCTGCATAACAGTCTCACCCACCTGCTCATCGCCCATTTCGCAAAGACACCTCATGACTGAAGATCGCTTCGTAAATATCGAAACAAAAATATCCTATCAAGAAGATCTGATAGAGGAACTCAATAAAATTGTCTATCAGCAGCAGCAAAAACTCAGCCAGTTAGAAGCGATTTGTGCATCGCTCACAGGGCACATCCAGTCACTGAATGAATCAGGCAATATAAACAAGACGTTGAACGAAAGACCGCCACATTATTAACAGAACGTACAAACGGGGGGATTCACAACGGATAACCCGCCGCAAGGAATGACAGTGTAATTAATCTCAGCAACGTTATAGCCGACACATCATGCCGGCTATAAGTGAAGATCAACTATACCGAAAACGACGAACCGCAACCGCAAGTGGTTGTCGCATTCGGATTTTTAATGACGAACTGAGAGCCTTCCAACCCTTCTGTGTAATCGATCTCCGCGCCGACCAGATACTGGTAGCTCATTGGATCGATCAACAGTTGCACGCCATCCTTATCCAGAACTGTGTCGTCTTCGTTGGTAATTTCATCAAAAGTAAAGCCATATTGAAAGCCTGAACACCCGCCGCCGCTGACAAACACGCGCAGCTTCAGTTCGCTATTACCTTCTTCTTCGATCAGTTGTTTGACTTTGGCAGCCGCATTGTCGGTGAACACCAGCAAATCTTGTGACTCTGTTACAGCAGTTGTTGCATCCATGATTTTTCCTTACATTAATTAAGCATTATTCGATTTAAACGCGACCACATTTTCCTGATCGGCCGCATTGGTATAAACCAGATGACCTTGAAGCACCGCACCGATCTGAATTTCCAGCACCTTATAGTGAACGTCGCCTGTGACACGCGCCTTAGCATGCAGTTCCAGATATTCAGAAGCGCTGACGTCCCCGCAAATTGCCCCGTTCACCACCAGATGCGTTACATTTACCGCGCCATTCACGCTACCCAGCTCGCTTAAAATCAGGGTCGAGGGTTTGCCCTGTATCGCGATCACATCACCGTTCACCTGCCCGTCAATGCGCATTCCACCACTAAAACTGATATTGCCGTCGATGACGGTTCCCGCCCCGATGAGGGTGTCAATCCGGTTTTGTGGCTTACTGTGTTTCTTATTGAACAAACGAGACTCCTGTCGCTACAAAAGATTTACACTCTGCCTGATTCGGGGTTCACGAACACCCTGCTCAAACAACCTAACCTGCACACTCTTCAATTGAGTATCCGCGGGAAGCCGCAGAGTTTGCTCCAGTCGCTGATAATACTTTAATTTCAGAGAAAATTGGGCAAGCCCCGACTCGACAGAGGGAAATAACTGAGTCACTTCACGACCATGTTGCACGATGGTCGCAACAAGTTGGTAGCCTCCGGCAAATTCTTTGCCACGCTGACCGCTCTGCACCATCAACATTTTCACGCGATATTCACCGGGAATCTTATCGCGCTCTAGCGTGAACCGGTGGATGGCCAGTTCGCCTTCTTTACCGCTGGCCGCAGTCAAATTCTGGAAAAAATTTAAATCATCCTGCAAGCGTGCGTTCTCTTCAGTCAGATTCTGCAACTGACGCGCGGTTTCCCCGCTACGCCCTTGCTCTACCTGTAGCTGCTGCTGATATTGCGCAGCCTGACTGCCGAGTTGGCTATTTTCCAGCGTAATTTTTGCCAGTCGCTCCTGCAATCCAGTTACTTCGCGCTCAGACTCACCGCTCCGGAACCCCGCCAATTCGAGTCCGCTGTCATAGGCGAACCAGATCAGCGCTGCCGCAACAAACACAAAGGGCAGCACCATGCTCCAGCGATAATACCAGGCAATATGCGGACGAACCGACAGCGGCCGCATGCTGAAGCCGCGTCTGGCACGACGAAACGCTTTAATGACTGCCTCCCGCTGGCATTACGGCAACAAAGGCACGATATTCAACGCCATGCCCTCAGGAAAACCGAACATGATATTCAAATTTTGTACGGCCTGACCTGCCGCCCCCTTGACCAGATTGTCGATTACCGACAACACCACGACCGTATCGCCGCCTTGCGGGCGGTGTACCGCGATGCGACACCGGTTCGAACCTCTGACCGAACGCGTCTCCGGATGACTGCCCGCTGGCATCACATCGACGAATGGCTCATCGGCGTAGCGCGCCTCGAACAGGGCCTGCAAATCGATATCACGTGTGAGCTTACCGTACAGCGTTGCATGGATGCCGCGTATCAAAGGCGTCAAATGCGGCACAAAAGTAAGCCCGACGCCGTTACCTGCCACGCGCGCCAATCCCTGTTTAATTTCGGGAAGATGACGATGACCTGCAACCCCATAGGCTTTAAAGTTATCACCCGCCTCAGCAAACAGCGCGGGAATTTCAGCCTTGCGTCCTGCGCCTGACACGCCCGACTTCGCATCGGCGATCAGACTACCCGCTTCAATAACGCCCGCTTCCAGCAACGGGAAAAAACCCAGTTGTACCGCGGTTGGATAGCAACCCGGATTGGCGATCAAACGGGCCGTCTTGATTTGTTCACGGTTGACTTCAGGAAGACCATACACGGCCTCAGCCACCAGATCAGGACAGGCATGGGTCATGCCATACCATTTTTCCCACGAGGCGATATCCTGCAAGCGAAAATCCGCCGCCAGATCGATCACCCTGACGCCCGCTTCCAATAGTGCGCGCGTCTGCTGCATCGCAATCCCGTTCGGGGTCGCAAAGAACACGGCATCGCACTGCTCTAAATGCGCCTCGTCCGGATGTACGAACAGAAAATCGACCAAACCACGCAGACTGGGAAACATCTGATCAACGCGCGTACCCGCATCGGCGCGCGAGGTAATCACCTGCAAGGTAACCTCTGGATGTAAGACCAATAGGCGCAGCAACTCAACGCCTGTATACCCTGTACCGCCCACTATGCCCACTTTAATCATCGCTGCCCCCTTTAAAATCACGCGGCATGATACACCAAAACAAAAACCGCCCGAAGGCGGTTTTTGTGATCCAACCAAACGATTAACGCTTGGAGAACTGTTTCCTGCGGCGAGCTTTACGCAAACCGACTTTCTTACGTTCGACTTCACGTGCATCACGTGTCACCAGGCCCGCTGCCTTCAACACAGGCTTGAAGTCTGCATTGTAGTCAATCAGCGCACGAGTGATACCGTGACGAACTGCGCCAGCCTGGCCGTTTTCACCGCCGCCTGATACGTTAACCATGATATCGAACTGACCCAGTGTTTCAGTCAGGCCCAAAGGTTGACGAACAATCATGCGGCCTGTTTCACGTGAAAAGTAAACATCAACTGGCTTGTCATTGACGATGATATCGCCCTTGCCAGCCTTCATGAATACACGTGCTACCGCGCTTTTGCGGCGACCTGTTCCGTAGTTATAAGAGACCGTCATGATTAAGCCTTCAACAAGTTAATGAGTGTCGGTTGTTGTGCTTCATGAGGATGTGCAGGACCTGCATATACCTTCATTTTGCGCAACATCGCGTAGCCCAATGGGCCTTTAGGCAACATGCCCTTGACGGCTTTTTCCAGAACGCGGGCCGGATGACGGCCTTGCATTTTGGTGAAGTTTGTCGTGTACAGACCGCCAGGATAACCTGTGTGGCGATGGTACAGTTTAGCCTCAGCCTTATTACCTGTTACTCGCAATTTATCCGCATTGATGACAACGACGAAATCGCCGGTGTCAACGTGTGGGGTGTAAATTGCTTTATGCTTGCCACGCAGACGCGAAGCAATTTGTGCTGCCAAACGGCCGAGCACTTGATCTGCAGCATCAACAAGAAGCCATTCGTGCTGGACTTCGTGTGCTTTTGCGGAAAATGTTTTCATATCCACTAACCCTAAAATTCTATATTGAAACCTCGAAGGGCGTGAATTCTAGACTCACGCCCCGCTCATGTCAAATGATATTTTCATTTATTACCGTACCAGACACCAACGCACTCCATTGTTACGTCTACCCAAAACATACAGTGTGCTGGCTGCCTTGAATATAGGGGGCCGCTGATGTATTCCGCTTTGTCGTGCTTGCCTACCCAGTGGCAGACAGGCGGGATCGAGTTCAACCAGTGTTTCCTTAGGTAGTAGTAAGAATTTACCAATAGCACCCAAAGCATTCCCGGCACATAATGCACAGCACAAATTTATTGCCGACCTTGGGTTTCGTCAGCAATGATGAAAAAGTCGGCACAAAGCTGACGTTCGTGACAAGCAACAAAGTGCCATCAGCTGCCCGTCAAGGTGTTGAATATGCAGCAGAAAAGCCGACGGTCGTGACCTGTTACGACATGCAAAAACGTTATCTACAGCGAGTAGGATTTTATAAGTTGGACTGTCCTAGTGTACTAGGATCTGGCACTCAATTGTCGTGAAATCCTGATTTTCAGGTAGCCATAGGAGAGGAAGATGAAAAAATTTGCTTGGTTGTATTTGTTACTTTTCGTTGCATCGGGTGAGTTGCTGCCGACAGTTGCATTTGCTCATGTCGGGGTTGGTGAAGCCAGTGGATTCCTGGATGGCCTTATGCATCCAGTCAGTGGATTGGATCATATTTGTGCGATGGTGGCTGTTGGATTATGGGCTGCACAGATGGGTGTCCGCTCCATATGGGCAGTCCCGATAACTTTTGTAAGTGTAATGGTTTCTGGCTGGATGTTAGGGGTGTCTGGAATAAGCATGCCCTTTGCTGAGTTGGGCATTATGTTGTCTGTGCTGATGCTCGGGGTATTTATTGCGACATCCGTTCGTTTGCCACTCTGGCTGAGCAGTGCCATAGTTGGACTATTCGCAATGTGTCATGGTCACACACACGGAACTGAAATGCCAGGCTCGACCTCATCTATGATGTACGCCTACGGTTTTATTCTATCTACTGTGTTTTTGCATATAGTGGGTGTTACATTTGGTTTGGGAATGCATAGGCAGGCGCAGAAACTTATTGTTCGTTTAGCTGGCGCAAGTATCGCAATTTTTGGACTGTATTTGGCCATTTTTTGAAGTGCGACAAAATGTCACATTCCTTACGCGTTAATAATATTGAATAATGCAGGCACGGAAAATGAAAGCGCTTTATTTGCCACGTAATCTCCTCCCAAAGCAGTATGTTGTGAATGGCTTTCCTTAACGTAATGTTTTAAATACTCCTTCTACATTGTAGAAAAACAAGCCGACTAGCGTCGGCTTGTTCGTTTCTGCACTTAGGTTAGCTGCGACAAATTGTCGCGCGACAATATGCCACATTCCGCAAACGCGTTTATTTCAGAAACGGGTCAGACATATGACGCGCGCTTGAATAAGCCGATGTTTTGTCCTTCACATACGCGATTTAGTTAGTTGAATAGTGGGGTTTTTGAGTTGTGATTCATGACTTTTGTGTCTTTTCTATCATCGAAAAATGTGGCGCCTTACAGGGTGCGGCAATTTGTCGCGCGACAATTTGCCGCATTCCTAGGCTGGCAATACCCTCGTAAAATCAGGTGATTCCAGTCAATTTTCAGGTGTCCGCATGTTAAAAAATATATCAAAAATTGTATTGTCCACGGCCTTGATGGTCGGGTACGCCAGTGTTGCTCAGGCCGAAATGAGCCGTGAAGACTACGCGATCAAGTTTAGGCGTGGGGGATACACGGTGCTGGGGTGGTATTACGGCCCGTTGTATCGGATGGCGAAGGGTGAGATGCCCTACGACAAAGCGCTATTCTTGCGCAATGCAGATTATCTGGCCGTGTTGAGCAAGTTGCCTAAAGATGGTTTTATACCGGGATCGGGGGCGGGAGAGACCAAGGCTAAGCCTGAAATTTGGTCGAAAAGCGATAAATTTAAAGAGGCTAACGACCGTCTGGAAAATGAGTCAGTCAGACTAGCCGAGCTGGCGAAAACGGGCGATTTAGATGCCATCAAGGTACAGTTTGGCAAGGTACAGAAAAGCTGCAAAGCTTGCCACGATGATTTTAAAAATAAGGCTGATTGACGTATGAAGTGCGGTGCGTGTCGCCGAATCTCTTTTCACAAAGACAAGCGCTTATGCCATTTTCACCAGCAGCCAGACCGCAACGGAAGCGATGCAAAATAGCAGCAAAGCCAGCCAACTGCTGCGCAGGTGAATGGTCGGGACACTCACCTCTTGTGGCAGGTGTTTGATGCCGGTCAACATGGGAAGCAGCAGATTTTCTTGCTTAAAAAACAGGCAAACCAGCATCGCGGTGATATGCAGTGCTACCAATCCCAGCAGGCCATAAAAACTTTGTTCGTGCCAGGATGTCGCCAGATCGCTGATAGATTTGCCGACATCGTTGGCAAAGGGCCCTTCCAGCATCATGTCATCGTTGGCGAACAAGCCAGTTAAGACTATTAAAAATACCGTGCCGATTAGCGCCAGCACCATCCAGCCCCCGGCTGGGTTGTGGCCGATGTGATGTATGACGTCCTTGTTTTTGACGCGCGCCAGATAGCCCAGTACCGCGCGAGGTGACGCGATAAAACCGGCAAACTGCGCACTGCTGCTACCCATCACCCCCCAACTCAGGCGAAACAACAAGAGTGCGAGCACTGCATAGCCGCAGCGAAAATGTAATTCCATATCGCCATTTTCGGTCGATGACCACCAGCCGACGGCAATCAATATCAGCAATGACCAGTGAAATAAACGTGTCGGTAAATCCC
>SESD01001187.1_pt1 | contig 14739 bp, 5 predicted proteins | sample 3171411 | NCBI WGS metagenome assembly SESD01 (sample SAMN06051880, study PRJNA518727) | freshwater metagenome | biome: subpolar coniferous forest; feature: holomictic lake; material: water; isolation source: holomictic Lake 442, 16.5 m depth | place: Canada: near Kenora, Ontario | collected...
GGCCATTGTGGAGTACTGGCGGGCGCGGCGGGACGTGGCGGGCATTATGGGGCCGATGTACCTGGATTACAACGATATGGGGTTGACGTCTCACAACTTTCTCGATTTGGCCAACCTGGTTCTGGAACCACACTTCGCAGACTACACGAAGAACGCCTACTCTCCCCTGGCGGTCATGATCGATGACTTAACGCGACGCCTCGCCCCGGGGTCTCGTCGTGAATACCGCATTATAGTGACGAATGATGATTCGAAAGCGCAGAAAGGCGTCCTTGAGCTGAGCATAATGGGGAAAGATGAAAAGGATCTCACCCAAATCACACAGGACTTTTCGGTGAAACCCTGGGAACAGGCTCAGTACGTTTTGCCGATAACGCTACCGAGTCAGCCCGGAGAGTACCGCCTGATGGCCCGGTTATGTCCTCGTGGGACGGAGGTCGTTCTCAGTCGCAGGAATATTCAGGTGGTCACTCCGGAAGAGGCCGTCAGGCTGAACAATCTTGCTGTCGGATGTGCGGTAACTGCTTCCAGCGAATTGGCAGGATGTCCCGCAAAGTTCGCCACTGACGGCAAGCGATCCACCTACTGGGCTTCCGAGGCCAGCGATCCGCAATGGTTGACCGTGGATCTGGGTCGGGAGCGTACGATCGGGGCTGTGAGCATTGATTGGAGCTCATCGATCTGGGAGATGAAGATGGCCAACTCACGCTACACAAAACAGTATGAGGTGCAGGTTTCCAGTGACAACCAGAACTGGGCGGCAGTGGCAAAGGTTGACGCCGGTCACGGTGGTCGGGATCGGCTGGAGTTCAAGCAGACCACCGCGCGATACGTCAGGATTTACGCAACCGCCCGTGGAGTTCGGTCCATTCGCGGAAACGTAAAGGAATGGCAGTCAACGGCCCGCGGTGAGAGGGAAGCATTTGCCCTGTGTCTGGAGGAACGCGAAGCATGGGGCGGTATGGAAAGAGAAGGCTATGACATCTGGGAACTAGAGGTGTTTGAGAAGTGAAAGGCGTAGACATTATGAGACACACACAGGGCATGAAATACGGATTGGCGGGGGCTGCGCACGCGGCACTCGCAGGGCTGATGCTGGTCACGGCGAATGGGGCGAAAGGAGCAGAGAAGATGACAACAGCGGACTTCTATGTGGCGGTCAGCGGCAAGGACGCGAATCCCGGCACGGCGAAGGCGCCATTTGCCACGCTGGCGAAAGCGCGGGTTGCAGTGCGCGGGAGGATCAAGGAAGGGCTGACCAAGGACATCATCGTCCAGATTCGCGGCGGAACGTATCCGGTGACCGAGACGTTAACCTTCGGGCCGGAGGATTCCGGCACGGAGAAGTTCTCGATTACCTATGCCGCCGCGCCTGGCGAGAAGGTGGTGCTCAACGGCGGGCGGGCAATTACCGGTTGGAAGAAAGGCACGAACGCAGTTTGGACCACGGAAATCCCGGATGTGAAGGCCGGGAAGTGGTATCCTCGCCAACTCTTTGTCAACGGCCAGCGCGCCATCCGAGCGCGTACGCCGAACAATGGCTGGTGTGAAGGGAAGCCGTTGCAGGCGATCAAGGCCTATCCGTTGACGCCGGCTGGCGTCAATGAGGATGGAACCGATCAGAACATCGTCCTTCGCGTCAACACGGCCGGCGGAAAGGGCATCTTTGGGTTTTACCGCGAGTTCGAATACAATCAGGCGAAGATCGAAGGCGGAATCGCCAACTGGGGCAACCCGGGCGACATCGAGTTGGTCTCCCTCCGTCACAACGAGGGTGGGCGCAAGGCGCTGCAGTCTGTTGACCCTGCCGCCCAAACCGTCACGCTGAGCCCGCCTCACCGCTGGGGGCCCAAGTGCTACGGGAACGACTGGTTCAACAGCGTGCCGGAAGGCCGGTGCTATCTCGAAAACGCGTTGGAGTTCCTGGACAGTGCCGGCGAGTGGTATCTGGATCGAAAGACCGGAGTGCTCTCCTACTGGCCGCGACCCGGCGAGGATTTGCCCCGGTGTGAAGTGATGGCGCCGGTCGTGCAAACCCGCATGTTGTACGTCGAGGGCACAAGGGAACGCCCGGTCGTGAATCTGCACTTCCGCGGTCTGCACGTCGAACATGTGGACTGGCCGCTACCCCCGCAGGGTTACACGGCCATGTTCTGCTGCAATGTCCCCGTCTTCCGTGAGGGCAACCCTCCGAGTCACCGGCCGGTTGAGGCCGCCGTGGAGATGGCCTACGCCCGCACTTGCAGCTTTAACGATGGTGGCATTGCCCGGGTTGGAGGCATGGGACTGGTCCTGGAAGAAGGCACGACGGACATTGCCGTGGAGGGCAACCATATCCAACAGACCGGCGCCAGCGGAATACAACTGGGGGAGAGAAACGTCGCCTATAGCTGGCCGAATGCCGCGCCTTCTCCCCGGCCGGGCGACTACGAGCGGTTCCGGATTCGTAACAACTACATCCATCACTGCGGCATGGACTACTACGGCGCCAACGGCATCTCGTTGTTTCGCACGAAAGACGCGATCGTTTCGCACAACCTCATCCATGATATTGCTTACTGCGGCGTGGTGTTTGCCGGCGATCAGAATCCGAAATGGAATTTCGAGGGTGGCAACACGCTCGAAAGAAACCACATTTATCGTGCCATGCAGGTCACGCAGGATGGCAGTGGATTCTATGCATGCTTCGCCCATGCGGGTGGCAAGAATATCATCCGCGCGAACCTGATCCACGACACCAGCAGCAACCCGATGAGCGCCGGCGTCTGTCTCGACGGCAGCTCCGGGTTGATGTTCGACCATAATGTCGTCTACCGCAACCCGACCTGGACACTGGTCGCCTTTCGCCCCGTGGATCTTGCCGAAAATGTCTGGAAAGGTAACCTCTTCATTCCGCCCCGGGAAGATGGCACCTCTTCGGTCAAGCCGCAGACACTCTTTGACGGTCGTCGCGGTTGGGCGCTCATGCCTGCGAAAGAGGGCGCTACGCCGCCGGAAGAATTTGTCGAGGCCATGACTGCCTACGCTGGCCTTGAACCGGCCTATCGGAAGGCGCTCCAGGAAACCGATCCCACTCCCTGCGATCTCGATGTGTCGGATGACGGCACAACCTGGCAGTTCGATTTCGCGAAGCAGGGGCGGGGTGTCGTCTACCGGATCGACGTCCAGGCAGGGAAGGGCGCCGTGCCGCGGGCCGCGGAAGAGAAAGGCGTTACGTTGAAACTCAGGAAACTCGACGCCGCTGCGAAATATACGCTAAAGGCGTATACTGGCCGGATCCAGCCGACACCCACCGACTCTTCCCTCGAAGACTTCACCAAGGGCGCACTATTTCCCATGGCCCTCAAGATCGGCCCGGCACCCGATCTGGGATTTCCCGAATCGGCAACCGGTCTCGAGTTGATGGAAAAAGGTCTGACGCTGAAGGACGCCACCGGTGTGCTTTGGGTCGCGTATCGGAAGGTGCAGCCATGAAGGTTTTGCGAGATCAGCAAACGCAGAAAGGTGGGTATACATTATGGAACACACACAGTCCGGCAAACACGGAGCGGCACGAATGGCTGGCGCGGTTCTCGCGGGACTGATGGTGGTCGCGGCCAATGGAGCGAAAGCAGCAGAGAAGATGGCCGCAGCGGATTCCCCTGTCGCGGTTAGCGGCAAGGACGGCAAACCCGGCACAGCGAAGGCGCCGTTTGCGACGGTTGCCAGGGCCATCGAGGCGCTCTGCCTTAGCGGCGCGGACTGGCGGATTCACGACGACGCCGACGGCAAGGGCGACCAGCGGGGTATGCCCCTCGCAGATCCGGCCGCGGCCGATTGGATTCCGGCCACGGTGCCGGGAAACATCCAGGCCGACCTGGAAGCGGCGCACCAGCTCAAGCCCCTGTGGTACGGCGCGGGCGATCCGCGCATGGACGACGTACCCAAGAAGGACTGGTGGTACCGCAAGGATTTCGACGTGCCAGCCAGCTTCGCCGGGCAGCGGTTGACCCTGGTGTTCGACGGCGTGGACCACGAGTGTGACGTGTGGGTGAATGGGAAGCGCATCGGCCGCAATGCCGGCATGTTTCGGCGGTTCTGGTTCGACGTGACTCAGGCAATCGAGCCGGGCCGACGGAACCGGCTTGCCGTGCGTATCGCGCGTTTGCCTGAGAGTCTGGCAGCGGCCATCGCGCATGCCGATGACCAGGCAGGGGCGAACGTTCAGAAGTGTACCGCTGCGTTTCTCAAGGAGCTCAAGGAACTCAAAAGCCCCACCAACAGCGGCTGGGACTGGGGCGTTCCCATGTACACGCTGGGGATTTGGAAAGACGTGCGGCTGGAGCCAACCGGCCCGGCACGCATTGACTGGGTGCGGGTCGAGACGCCACTGAGCGACAACTACCAGAAGGCCAAGGTGAAGGTCGGACTGGAAGTTGATAGCCAGATCGAGGGACCGGTAAGGGCCATGTTTCGGGTGAGGCGGTTTGTTGCAGGAACGAATGGCACGTTGGAAACGTGCCCCCCGATGAGCGTTGATACCGTATTGAAGAAGGGGACGAACCTGATCCGCGCGGATTTGACGCTGGACGAGCCGGCTCTCTGGTGGCCCAATGGCCAGGGCGAGCAACCGCTGTACGAAGTGGACGCCGTCGTGACGATCCCCGACGAGGGCGGCAAGTTGGAAACTCGCCTCGCGGACCGGCGGGTGACCCGCTTCGGCGTGCGGGAGATTCGCTGGGAGCAGTGCCCCGGCGCGCCGGCCAACTTCATCAACCCGTTTAAACTGGTGGTCAACGGCCGGCCCGTGCGGCAGATGGGATCGAACCTCATCCCGCCGGACTTGCTGTTCGGCCGCATGGATCAGCGCGGCCTGCGATTGCTGGAACTGGCGCACCGGGCGGGCATCAACTGCCTGCGCGTGTGGGGTGGGGGCGTGATCTACTCCGAGGCGATGTACGACCGCGCCGACGAACTGGGCATCCTGTTGCTCAGCGAATTTCCGCTCGCCAATGCCGTACCGGAACCCGATCCGGTCTTTCTGGCCAATTTCGAGTTCACGATCATCAACATCATCAAGCAGACGCGGAACCATCCCAGCATCGTGGAGTGGACCGGCGGGAACGAGGTACCCTGGTGGCCATTCCCATTCCCCTTCCCGGAGCCCGGCCCGCGCCACCCGGCACTGCAAATGATGGCGCGGTTGGTCCGCGAACTGGACGGTCGCATCTTCCGGTCGACGGAGTGTGCCCAAGGCTCCGGTCAACATGCACTCTACACTTACGTGTACCACACTGAGCCCGCGCCATACCTGACCTGGCTGGGGGCCGGAAAGCAAAACCTTTACCAGCGGTACGACACGAGTCGTGAGATGCGGCTCAGCGAGTTCGGCTGTAATTCCCCCGCGAACCTGGAAGTCTGGCATCGCGAGATCCCGCCCGAGTCGCAATGGCCGTTGACCAACTACCTCGATTCGGTGCTGGTGCGCAAGAACGTATTCTATGGAGCGGCACTTCCGCAGAACTGGCTGCACAAGGAGATCAACGAGCGGGTTTTCGGGCCGGCGGAGGATCTGGAGCAGATCGTCCGGGGAGGGCAGTTTCTGGCCGCAGAGGGTGTGCGTTACGCCATGGATGCCTTGCGGCGCAAGGGCTCGGCCTTGGGCGGAGGATTCATGTCGTGGGACTACAACGAGCCCTGGCCCAACGGGGCGGGCAGCTACATGATTGATTACGACGGCCGGCCGCTGATGAACTACGACTTTGTCAAGCAGGCCCTCGCACCCGTCGTCCTTTCGCTCAAGTACAACTCGCTGCTCTATGATTCGGCAGCGGGCGTGAAGGCGGAACTGTGGATCGCTAGCGACGCGCCGCAACCGGCTGCGGGGTTGAAATGGCGCTGGCTCGCGCGCGACTGCCGCGGGCTGGTGATCGCGCGCGACGGTGGCGAGACTTCGATCGGCCCGCAAGAGGCGAGGCGGCTGGCCGCCCTCGATGTGAAGCCGCCGGCCAAGACCGCATTGGGGCCCGTGTTCGTGGAAATACAACTCCACGACGGGGCAGGCAGCCTTCTGGCGGAGCGAATTCACGTCTTCGGCGCCGCCGGCGCCAATGATCCTCTTGCCGGGCTGCTGAGAAACAGGACACCGGACAAGGACGACGATGCCGGGCTGGCTGATCCGGTGGATCTGCCGAACGGTCCCGCCAACCTGGCCTTCGTGGGCAACGGTGCCAGGCCAGCCACCGCAACGTCCGCCCGGCCCGAGGATGTCCACCTACCGCGCCGTGTTGTCACTCGGACGGCGATCAAGGCCATCACAAAGCCGCTCCGCGCGGAAGGTGATACGGAGGTGCTCGAATTGACGCTGGAGAACACCGGGCGCATGACGGCCCTGTTCTGCGAGCCGCACCCGCTGATCGAGTACCGTACCGATCTGTTCATCGAGAACAACAACTGCTTCATCCCGCCGGGCGAAAAGCGGACAGTCACGATCCGGGCCGCCGCCAAGCCCAGGGGCGGTCTTGGCCTTGCGCAGACCGGCTGGAGGATCTCCACGTGGAATGCCGACGACGTGACGATCGAGCCGAGCAGCGACGTACTGCTTGCAGTCGGCCGCCGCGACGCGATGTGCCGCGAGTTCCTCGGCTATGGTAAACCCGAGGGCAGCGCGGAAGTTCGCTCCATCGAGTTGTCCGGCCGGCGTCCTGATCCAGCTTCGCTGCCGTTCATCTTCCGCTCAAACACCGTCATCCGCCTGGCATTCCCCTGTGACAAGCCTCAGGCTGGGCGTCCGGCCCGGTTGCGAATTCATACCGCAGATCAGTCGGCCGAGGTCGAAGCGCAGGTTTCGGTCTCGATCAACGGCAGGCCCTTCCAGCGCCAATTGCCGCGGGGGCTGGGCATCCAGCGGCAGACGCCCGCCCACCTAGCCTTCCAGGCCATCGCCGAGTTCCAAGTCCCGAAGGACGTGCTGAAGACCGGAACCAATGTTCTCGAAGTACGTTTAACCAACGGCGGCTGGTTCACATGGGACGCGTTGGACCTGGTTGCCGACGACGATTGAACCCTTGACGTGGCTCTGGCTGTCGGGTTTCAGGGTTCGGGGATTACGGCCGACGAAGGCGAATGTGAAAGCTGGGTATGCATTATGAAACACACACAGAGCGGCAAACGCGGAGTGGCACGAATGGCGGGCGTGGTTCTCGCGGGACTGATGCTGGTCGCGGCCAACGGGGCCACAGGAGCCGAAGATGGGGCCACGCTGACGAAGGCGCGGGACGCGGAGCGTGAAACGATTTCACTCGACGGCCAAAGGCAGATTGCCGAAGGCTCCATGGATAACATGCCGGCGGGCCAACGAAGGGAACAGACAACCATGAAGAACACAGCCCGTGCCAATGAAGTGGAAGGCGAATACATCGGATACGAATACGCAGCGGGGGAAGTGATCCTGCCGTTTTCCTATACGATAACCCGCTCGACGGCGCCGCAACCAGAGGGCCTCAACTTCTCCAAGCAACCGAATCCTGACAACTGCATGGTCTTTGTCCGTATGGGAGCTGAACTATACGAGTTTCGCTCCCAATGGATTCTGAGCCTCCTGAAGCCGCCGACTCCAGGATTCGACACTTCGGCGTGCTATGTGGGACCGGACATTGACCACCTGAAGCGCGTGGACAACAGCCCCTATCCAAACGGGATGACCATGTGCTGGTTCCTGGGCGGAATGTGGTACGACGAGTCTGAAGGCAAGTTGTACGCTCCGATGCATGTTGAACCGACAGAGGAAGATCGTCACCATCCCGTCATGAGCTGGGGTTCTCGGAAGATCGCTTTGGCCGCCAGCACGGACAAAGGGAAGACCTGGCGCTTAGAGGGAGACATCATCACCTCCGAGACCTACTTCTACACCCACGACGCATTTAAATATTCCGGTTCGGATTACGGCAACGGGGTCTCGGATTTTGGGTTCTACACCGACACCCGCGGGGGCTATTTCTATATCTTTCCCGATGAAGGTTGGTCTCATAAAGGAAGCGGCGCGATGCGCTGGAACGTTCGGGCTGCGCGCTGCGCCATCAGCGACAAGATGGCGCCCGGAAAATGGAAGTATTTCTACAACGGAAAGTGGGAGGAACCGGCGCTCGGCGGCAAATCCTCCGCCGTTGCCCCCAGCCACTTCTGGGGTGTCATTTACAGCTCGTATCTCGACAAATACATCTGCATGTTCCCGGCCAACCAGGACCCCCTCAATGCGCAGAACCTAGACGGCGTGTATATCGGCGCGTGCAGCGATCTGGGGAAACAGGATTGGGTCTGGGGCTATTGTCCGGAGGCCAGCGACTTCTTTGGATTCTGCACCGTGATGAATTCCGAAGGCACCGATGTGATCGCGTGCGGGCAAACTTTCCGTTATTACAGCTATTTTGCAAATAACAGTTTCCAGCGCCTGGATGTGAAACTGGAGCGCGGCCAGACCATCGCCACGGATCTGCGGGGTCGCTATTTGTTTGAGGCGCACCCGGAATCGTCCGATCCGCTCCAGGGCCGCAAGACCAAGATCATCGGCGCCGCCAGTCCCGAAATGAAGTATTCGGGGCCGTGGGACGAACACGCGAACGCTGATTCATACGAGGGTAAGACCAGAGAATCTGCCGGCGTTGGCGCCAGCGTCGAGTTTGCCTTCGAGGGCGCGGACGTCTACTGGCGCGCGTTGCGTTCGCCCGCGAGCGGCAAGGCGGATGTCTACATCGACGGCGTGTTGCGGAAGACCGTGGACTGCTACAGCCCGCGCAGCACCTCGTTCGAAGAGTTCATGTATATTCGAACCGGGCTGGCCACGAACAAGAAGCACGTCATCAAGATTGTGGTCAAGGGGGACAAGCACCCGAAGTCGGCCAGCACGGCCATCAACCATATCGCGTTCGAGTACGCAGCGGAGAGCTACAAAGCTTCGGCTGGTTTCAGTAGTGTAATGGGGAAAAACAACTGGTATTACCAGCAGGGAACCGGGGCGAGGGCGAGCGATCTTCGGTTCGTTCCCGATGCCGTTCGTTCCAAGATGTATTGGTTTGACAACGGGAACTGCAGGGTGGGAAGCAACTACCAGATTCCCGATAGTCAGGACGCGGTACGACAGTGGGTGGCACCGCATGGAGGTGTGGTACGCATTGAAGGAACGGCCGCCGTGGACAAAGCAGGCGGCAACGGGGTGATGGTCAGCATTCAACAGAACTCGAATAAGTTGTGGCCGGCAAGAGTCCTCAGCCCGGGGCAACCCGCAGCGCACGATTTGACAGTGAATGTCGAACAGGGTGATGCGCTCTCGTTCATCGCCGCCAAAAATGACCCTGCGGCGAAAAGCACCAATCTTGACCTCGACAAAGTCACATGGGACCCGGTTATCACCTACACGAAGAGTGTCCCGGCGGTCTGGAGGCCGAACGCGCCGAGCGAACGGAACTTGGCGATCGGAAAGTACGCCCGGTCGAAGATCCTCCTTTCCACTTACCGTCCTTTCGCGGGTGTGGACGGCGACCCGGCAACCGCATACGTCATCAAGGCCGATGACAAGATCTCTTCGGGCGACGATTGGTTTGCGGTTGACCTCGATAAGCCCCATATGATCGACCGCTATGTGTTCGTCTCGAAGCCCGACAATCCGGCGTACCGCCCCGCCGCGTTCACGCTGCAAAGGAGCGACGACGGGTTTGCTTGGATGGACGTCGATACGGTGACCGGCAACACCAGCGATCGGGTTGAACGTAACGTCGCGGCGTTCCGCGCCCGTTACGTGCGCCTCTATTTACCTAAAGGGAAACCATTCGCAATGAATGAAGTCGAACTGTACTACACAGGTGCAAAAGCTGCCGCTCCGGCCAAAGGCATTTCCGCCGCAGCGCAGACCGTTCGCGACAAGATCAACTTGAAAGCGTCCGATGGCTGCAGCCATATTTACGGGTTCAATTACCAGCCGAGCTGGGGCTCCAACGGAGTGACCGTCTGGGGCGAAAAGTTTGACCCCAGGAAATACCGCGAAGAGTTGGCATCGGGGAAGAAGTACTTTCCGAAGATGAACGCCGTGCGGATCTGGCTGTCTTGGAGTTCTTACCGCGTGGATCCCGTCCGGTTTGTCCGTCAGTTTCAACAGGCGGTCGATATCTGCGGTGAGCTTGACCTGTTGGTTGTGCCGGTGATGTTCAACCGCTGGATCGGGAATCCCGTCTGGGATGTGGTTGCCGATCCGGAAATGGTTGCGGACTTCGACGCGACGTTCGTCCCCTATATCCGCGATCTGGTCGGGCCGCTGAAAGGCGACCGCCGGATTCTGGCTTGGGATCTGTGTAATGAACCGCCTCTGCGCGGCGGCGAGCTTCCGTGGTTGGGCAACATCCACAAGGCCGTCAAAAAAATCGATCCAGACGCATGGACGTGCATCGGCACGGTTACCGTTGAACAAACCAAGACATGCGCGCCCTATCAGGACATTCTGACACCACACCTCTACTTTGGCGGATATCCGGTCTTTGGCGAAGAACCGGGATGCGAATATGCGAAGAACGTCCAGCTCGCGAAAGATGTGGCGAAGCCGTTGATTTCGACGGAGTGTTGCTGGGGTTCGCTCGACGACAGCGTGCGTGTCAAGCGCATCCGGGATGAACTGGGGGCACTGCAGAAATACAAGATCGGGTTCTTTCCGCATGCGCTTTACGAGAGCTATGTGGCCGATCTGCACCGGCCGCAGTACGGCTTTGTGGACAAGCCCGGCTATATGGCGTTTATCAATATGGACGGCACGTTGCGAGCCGGCCACGACGTGTACAATGCGTTCACGGATAGGGTAACCGCGGGTGTTTCGACAAACGCTGATCAGGTCGTCTTTGTCGACACGCCCGGCCATCCCGCACGCAAGGAAAACCTGGCCTATGTCGGTAATGGCGCAAAGCCGGCGACGGCCTCGTCGGCCATCCCGGGCTTTGCGCAACATCGACCGGAGGGGCTTAACGACGGCAAGTACGGCAACGCCAGCGGGTGGATTTGTGCACCCGACGATGCCGCGCCATGGTTTCAGATTGACCTCGGGCAGCCGGCCAAGGTGAGTTGCGTCGCCTTGGGGCGCGACCGGGAGGGGAAGTTCAGCGATCGCAGCCTCACCTCGTTGGCGATCTCCGTGTCAACCGACGGCCAAGCGTGGCAGAAGGTCTATGCGGCCGACAATGTCTCCGGGCTGGAAGGCTACGGCCCGGGCCTGACGGCCTTCATCGCCTTCAAGGAAACGGCTTGCCGGTATCTCAAGGTCAATGTCAACAACGGGGCCTGCGTGGATGAGTGCGAAGTGTATGCCACCATGCCCAAGGCTGTTCTTGCATCGCATATTGAGGAGGAAGTGGTCACGGAAATCCAACCGCTCACAGCTCAACAACTGTTTCGTCAGGCCGGCACCGACAAGGAGGAGTCTTTCGCGGCGGTGCGGGCTGAGCATCGCTTTGACGTGGTGAACAGCAGCACGTCGCACCTGATGGTGGCATTTGGCGGATGCGCCGAGGCGACGGTTACGCCCGGCATTGTCCGGCTCGCGCCCGGTGGACGACAGGCCGTCACACTGAAAACGCGGGCCGGCGCAAAGACCTTTGCGCTTTCCTATGCGCTCACGATGGCCGCCACGCCGTTCACCACGCACTCGAACCGCTACCGCGCGTACAGCGACGGCGAGACGGTGCTGTGCGTGCCGGTCGCCCCCGTGCATTATGCAGCCATGAAGAGCCGGACCCGTGCGATCCTCAAGGATTCGCTGGAGAAGGTCAGCGATCCGGCCATGCCGGCGGGCACGTTCATCTATACGCCGGGGCCGTTCTACAAGCAGGCCGGGATCTTTGCCCGCGACTTTCTCTACCAGTTAGAAGGGGCCGGCCGGTACACGGCGACCGCCGAAGAGGTCAAGCGGGCCGTGGACTTTCTGGCGCTCAAGCAACTCACGGAGAACCGGAAGGTTGGCGCATTCACCTATCCCAAGGGGGCCATTCCGGATCATGTCTATCCGGATGGACGTTGGGCCTGGGGGCCGGGCCTGGTCTACGGCGACAACCCCGCGCATTTCCGCCGGCCGTCCCTGGACGAGGCGATGTGCTTTGTGACCCTGGCCTGGCACTACGGCTACAAGGCCGGCTGGGACGCGGCCTGGCAGGCGTGGTTCAAGGAGAGGGCCGCACGCTTCGCCGATGCGTGGAACAGCGTGCCGCGCAATCCGAAGAGCGGCCTGGTCACCCAGTGGAGTACCCCGGGGCATATCGGCGCCAACGGCATTGCCGAGACCAACGGCGCGTGCGTGATGTGGGGGTTCCACGACTCCTACGGCTTTGGCGGCGATGACGTCGGCGTGTCGGTGCTGGCCTGCAATGCGGCGCGTGCGCTGGCGGACATGCACGAACATGCCGGTGACGCGGCCGCGGTCAAGAACTGGAGCGGCATCGCCGACGCGATGCGCGATGCCATTCGCGCGCAGTTCCACAAGGACGGCTACCTGCCGTGGGGCGTTGGAACGAACGCGCCGACGATGGCCTCGCCGGACTTCACCGGCTATGCCGTGTGGTCCGGCATTTTGACCGACGCCCAGGCGGATGCGGCCTCTGACTGGTTCGCCGCGCGCTACCGGGCCGATAAGGCGGCCGGCGGCGCGGCTGATCTCTTCCATATGTCGGCCCCATTCCGCGGCACCGTGCGCATGGCGCGCAAGGCCGACGATGTCTCGCCGGGGCGCCACGTCTGGCCCGACATGCGGGACGGGAACCACTGGGAGAACCTGACGTACGGGTACAACGCCTATCAGGACGGCGGCTACTGGTACTACATGAGTCTCGGTGTGGCCGTGACCCTGGCGCGGCAGCATCCGGATCTCGCGCGGGAGTGGGTGGGCAACGCCTATGCCGACCTGGCGGGCGCGGATGCCAACCCGCCTTACGAGCGCATTGACGGTATGAAGCCCGTGAACAACCGCTACAACGCTTCTGTCGGTCCGCTCATGGGCATGGGCATGCCGGCGGTGGTCTCAGCGATAAATGTCGTGGTCCAGCAATTCTAATAGTATTGGTGCGGAAGAACGGCGAAAGACAAAGTAGAAAGACAAAGTAGAAAGATGAAGAGGAAAGACAAAGCAGGATAGGCAAGCCTTGCTTCGTCGTTCCTCTTGCTTGGTCAATACACCTCGTCATGGGAGCCGATGGCGACCGGGATGATGGTGCGGCCCTCGATCAGGAATTCGATGGTGATGCGATACGAGAGGTTGATAGAAACGGAGTGCAGGTCGCTCAGGCGACCCTTCAGCTTGTGAAGGCGCAGGGACGGGTGGAACGGGTTCAGTTCGAGAAGCTCCAGCGTTTTCCCGTAGGCCGGCCGCAATTCCGGGTGCTTGCGCATGAACCGGAGCGCGCGGCGGGTGTAACTTTCTGTGAAGACCAGGCTATACATGACGCTCCAGCCGCTTCAGGTGGGCCTTGACGGAATCGTCCGCAATGCGTCCGGCGGCGTAATCTGCTCGCGCCTCGCGGACGGCCTGGTCTAATTCGGCCTCGCGCAGCCGGTTGTAGGTTTCCATCTTCATCACCACGTATTGGCCCTTGCCGCGGACCGTGATGATCGCCTGATCGTCTTCGACCAGCGCCGGCGCCAGTGCCGATACCCCGCGCCGTTTCAATTCGATCGCCGCAACCGTACTCATAAGAGGACTCCTGTATGTCCATTCAAGGGTACTGTAATGAGTACGGTGTGTCAACGTGAAAACGCGGGAAAACGCGGGAAGCCCCGTCCCTGGGCGCATGGGGACGGGCCTCCCATCAGCATCCTCGTCCTCGTCCTCGATTTCACGATTCGAGGACGAGGACGAGGACGACGACGAGGACGAGAGGTTCGCGCTGCCCCGATTGCTTCGCGCTGCCCCAATCGCCGTCAGTTCAAGGAAAGGCGCTTCGCGCGAGGTAGAGCAGCGGCGTCCTCGCCGCTCCGCAGGCCAATGGAGAGGAGAAGGGTTCAGGGTTCGGGGTTCAGATCGTTGTCGTAATCTTTGTCGACAACGATTAAGACAAGGATTATGACAACGATGGGACAAAGATGGGAGATCGGTGGACGACTACGGCGACGATTACGGTTTACGCGGAGAGGCTCTCTAGTCGTCCACCGTAATCGTCGCCGTAATCGTCAACCGAAACGGAGCCGGATGACGAGGACGAGGACGATGGAATCGCCCTTTCGCCTCTCCTCGTACTGAACGCCGCCTCCCTGTCGCTTGCCGATTACGGACGCGCCTGTAATTATCGTTGTCGGGGATGGGCAGTTGAAGTAATAATGTACTGGTTAGCGAACAGGAGATCCGATATGAGTAAGACCGACAGTCATGCCAGCCGCCTGCCGCGACTGGGCGATTTAGTTTCTTCGAGTGTTGAGACCGTCCGGCGGTTTGCCGGCGAGTGGGCAGCAGCCGCAGCCGGTGTGCCGGGCGATCCGCATGCGGTGCGGGTGGTTTCCTGGAAACAGGGGTGGGGCGCATTGAGCGCCGATCGTGCCATTACGGGCGGGGCCTTGGTCATTGCCAACCAGACGTTCGCGCATGGTCTGGGCACCCATCCCGACAGCGAGATTGTGGTGCGTGCCGGACGCCCCATCCGCGCTTTTCGCGCGTGGGTCGGGATGGACGGCTTTGGCACGTGTCGCTACCATAACGAGCAGGTCTGCCGCTGTGCGGAACGCCTGATCTTCAGCGTTGAAGCC
>SESD01001188.1_pt1 | contig 14737 bp, 12 predicted proteins | sample 3171411 | NCBI WGS metagenome assembly SESD01 (sample SAMN06051880, study PRJNA518727) | freshwater metagenome | biome: subpolar coniferous forest; feature: holomictic lake; material: water; isolation source: holomictic Lake 442, 16.5 m depth | place: Canada: near Kenora, Ontario | collected...
TTATTGCTTGGATGATACATTTGGTGCGCGACAAGCTACGCACAGGCTTTGAAAAAATAGATCGGGTCTGGTCACAAGTAAGTAACGTATTGGCGGACACCATTCCTGGTATCCGGGTCGTTAAAGCATTTGCACAGGAAGGTCGAGAATCTAACCGCTTCCGTGAAGCCAATCAGCACAACTTAGCGGTGAATGACCGCATCAATAAAATTTGGTCGTTATTCTCGCCCAGCGTCACCTTGCTGACCGAAGTGGGTTTACTGATGGTATGGGCGTTCGGTATCTGGCAAGTATCACATAATGAAATTAGCGTGGGTGTGCTGACTGCCTTTCTAGCGTATATCAGCCGCTTTTACACAAGACTCGACTCCATGAGTCGTATTGTTTCGGTTACCCAAAAAGCTGCTTCTGGCGCAAAACGTATTTTCGATATTCTTGACCATGTCTCAAGCGTTCCTGAACCGACTAATCCGGTGCACCTTGATGCTGTGAGCGGTCAAATTGAAATACGCAACGCTGGCTTCCGCTATGGCAACCGTGCGGTGATTAAAGACATTAACCTCACTATCGCGCCGGGCGAAATGATCGGTCTAGTGGGCCATAGTGGCTCAGGTAAAAGTACGCTGGTGAATTTAATGTGTCGATTCTATGACGTGTCGACAGGCTCTATTAGCTTAGATGGTGTGAACATTCGGGCGCTGCCTATCTCTGAATATAGACGCAATATCGGCCTAGTGTTGCAAGAACCTTTCTTGTTTTTTGGTAGTATTGCTGAAAATATTGCTTATGGTAAACCTGAGGCCACCCGTGCAGAAATAGTCGCTGCGGCACGCGCTGCACATGCCCATGAGTTTATCTTGCGTTTACCGCATGGTTACGACTCTCTAGTTGGAGAGCGTGGTCATGGCCTGTCGGGCGGTGAACGCCAACGCATTTCCATTGCCAGAGCACTATTGATTAATCCACGGATTCTGATTTTGGATGAAGCGACGGCCTCGGTTGATACTGAAACCGAAAAAGAAATCCAAAAAGCACTCGATAATTTAGTGCATGGCCGCACGACCATTGCCATTGCTCACCGACTTTCCACTTTGCACAAAGCAAATCGCCTAGTCGTATTAGATCAAGGTCAAATCGTAGAAGTAGGTAACCACGATGATTTAATGGCACGCGAAGGGGCCTATTACCGTCTGTATCAAGCACAAGCGCGTAATGTAGATACAGACTTGGACGATCTCAACAATGACGATGACACCCCCAACAAAGAAATCGACATATAAGTATGGAACACTTGCCTAACATTACTCAATTTAAGCTGTCTCGCAATGCTGCTGGGCAGCTACAGCTGATGACAGATGACGGCACCCTCCATGTGGGCGTATTCCCTGTGCGAGCGTTTCCTATTAGCGCTGCCGATGAAGGTTTATCCCTCGTGAGCGCGGATGGCCATGAGCTGCTATGGATAGACCGTGTGGCAAACCTCACTGACGACAACCGACAACTACTCAATGCAGAACTCAGCCAACGTGAATTCATGCCAGAAATTCTACGTATACATGAGGTTTCTAGCTTCGCCACCCCCAGTACATGGCGGATAGAAACCAACCGTGGCAATGCCGAACTCGTGCTTAAAGCCGAGGATCATATACGGCGCTTAAGTCACACCAGCTTACTCATTACCGATAGCCATGGCATTCACTTTTTGGTGCGTGATATTGACCTGTTAGACAAACACAGCCGTAGGCTATTAGATAGATTTTTGTAGCACTATCTTAGATTAACTACGCCATAAAAAAGGCTTACAGATTAACTCTGTAAGCCTTTTGTCTTAAGCGCTCTGATGGCATCAACTCATCAAATGAAAAGTTGATGCCTTATCAAAAAGCTTACATCATACCGCCCATACCGCCCATACCACCCATATCACCACCACCCATTGATGGGCCATCTTCTTTAGGCAGTTCAGCTACCATACAGTCAGTCGTTAGCATTAAGCCAGCTACTGAAGCCGCATTTTGTAATGCAGAACGTGTTACTTTAGTTGGATCAAGAATACCCATCTCAATCATATCGCCGTAAGTTTCGTTTGCAGCGTTATAACCATAGTTGCCTTTACCAGCTTCTACGTTATTAACTACTACAGACGGCTCAACACCAGCGTTTTGAACGATTTGACGTAATGGCTCTTCAACCGCACGCAATACGATTTTCACGCCTGCATCTTGGTCATGGTTATCGCCTTTTACTTTAGCAATAGCTGCGCGTGCACGAATTAACGCAACACCACCACCCGCAACAATACCCTCTTCAACCGCTGCACGTGTTGCGTGTAAAGCATCTTCTACGCGCGCTTTTTTCTCTTTCATTTCGATTTCAGTGGTCGCGCCAACCTTGATCACTGCAACACCACCGGCTAATTTAGCCACGCGTTCTTGCAATTTTTCACGGTCATAGTCACTGCTTGCTTCTTCAATTTGTGTTTTGATTTGAGCAATACGTGCTTTGATGTTTGCTTCAACACCATGGCCATCAATGATAATCGTGTTCTCTTTACCTACTTCAATGCGTTTAGCTTGACCTAAGTTTTCAAGTGTAACGTTTTCAAGTTTCAAGCCTACTTCTTCAGCAATCACGGTACCGCCAGTCAGCATAGCAATATCTTCTAGCATCGCTTTACGACGATCACCAAAACCAGGTGCTTTAACCGCTGTTGTTTTCAAGATACCGCGGATGTTGTTCACCACTAATGTCGCTAAGGCTTCGCCATCAACGTCTTCAGCAATAATCAATAATGGACGACCAGATTTAGCCACTTGCTCTAAAGTTGGTAGTAAATCACGGATGTTTGAGATTTTTTTATCATGTAATAACACGAAAGGGTTATCTAACAAGGCAATTTGACGCTCTTGGTTGTTGATAAAGTATGGTGACAAATAGCCACGGTCAAACTGCATCCCTTCAACTACGTCTAATTCGCTTTCTAAGCCAGAACCGTCTTCAACAGTAATAACACCCTCTTTACCTACTTTGTCCATCGCATCAGCAATGATTTTGCCGATTGTTTCATCAGAGTTTGCAGAGATTGAACCTACTTGAGCGATTTCTTTACTTGTTGTACATGGTTTTGATTGTGCTTTTAAATCAATAATCGCTGCAGCAACTGCTTTATCAATACCACGTTTTAAATCCATTGGGTTCATACCAGCAGCAACAGATTTCATACCTTCACGAATAATCGCTTGCGCTAAAACCGTTGCAGTTGTTGTACCGTCGCCAGCGATATCAGAAGTTTTTGAAGCCACTTCTTTTACCATTTGTGCGCCCATGTTTTCGAATTTGTCTTTTAATTCGATTTCTTTAGCGACTGAAACGCCATCTTTAGTGATGGTTGGTGCGCCAAATGAGCGCTCTAATACAACATTACGGCCTTTAGGGCCTAATGTTACTTTAACTGCGTTAGCAAGAATGTTTACGCCGTTAGTCATTTTTTGGCGAACTTCATCACCAAATCTTACGTCTTTTGCTGCCATTTAAATTCTCCTGGTATTTCTTAATTTGATTGAATATGCATCAAGCGATAAATTTGTTGAAATTATTCAACAATCGCCATAATGTCTTCTTCGCGCATCACCAATAGTTCTTCGCCATCAACTTTTACAGTTTGACCCGCGTATTTACCGAACAATACTTTATCGCCAACTTTAACGTCTAAAGCGATTACTTTACCGCTTTCATCACGCTTGCCTGAACCTACAGCTTGGATAACACCTTGATCTGGTTTTTCTGTTGCGCTATCTGGAATCACAATGCCAGATGCTGTCGTGCGCTCTTCTTCTGAGCGTTTTACGATGACGCGATCGTGTAAAGGACGAATTTTCATACAATTTCTCCAAAATTAAATCAAAAAATTAAATGCTAAGGGACTAAATAAAACTAATCTTATAAAGCTAAATAATACAGAGCGAGTGCGATTTTAGCACTCAAACCCTTAGAGTGCTAGTTATTGGGTCACTAAGCGATATTTCAAGATTAAACTTAGAAAAAATTTAACAAAAATTTATGTACACCTACTGATTACCATTTAAAATGAGCTTATGTCTGAAAATGAATCAGCAATTGAACAAATTAATCTTGGCTACAATGAGCAAGAAGATCGCTTATTACTAAAAGTGGGCCTTGCTGACAAAACGGAAGTAGCAGTATGGATTACGCGACGTGTATGTAAATCTATATATGGTTCGCTACAAAGTGCTACTAGCTCGCTACTGCCTACCACCACTCAATTTGCTGCACCTACCATCACTACGCCAGATGATAAAAACCAAGCCATTGATAGTTTTATGCGTGAATCAGATGATCAAAAAAAGATTGAAAACCTAGACTTTAAATCAGAATACATCACCGATCGACAAGCGCGCTCAGAAGCACCCATGCTAGCCGTACAATGTATGATTGTAAGCATCGGAAACTTACCGCCCTATTTAGAGCTGCAATGCACGAATGGCCAATCTGTAAAAATGGCACTCACCAATGAATTGGTCCATGCACTCACCAGCATGATGCAGTTAGCAACCCGTGAAGCTGGCTGGGATTTATTGATAGCCGCAGACAGCACGCAAGTGAATATCCACGCATCCACACAAACGCTACATTAAACGCACGCTTTAAGACCGTGCAACACTCAAAGAGAAAGCCACTATGACTGATTTACCTAAATGCCCCAAATGCAGTTCTGAATATACTTACGAAGATGGCGACATGTATGTCTGCCCAGAATGTGCACATGAATGGTCCAAAGATGCCGCTGCTGAAAATGCGGACGATGCCAAAGTCATACGCGATGCTAATGGCAATGTGCTGCAAGATGGCGATACCATTACCGTGATTAAAGACCTTAAAGTAAAAGGCTCTTCATTAGTCGTGAAGGTGGGTACCAAAGTCAAAAATATCCGTCTAGTCGAGGGCGACCACGATATAGACTGCAAAATCGATGGCATAGGTGCGATGAAGCTAAAATCAGAGTTTGTGAAGAAAGTGTAGTTTTTCTGGGGGCGCATTAATTTGCCCCCAACGCTCTATTGACGCTTATCAAAGAAATGTACAACTTGCGGCTGCGGCAGATTGAGCACCGGCTTACGTATCTTGCCCATCACATGCATTTCACAGGGCTTGCAATCAAACTTGAGGGTAAACCTGTCGTTTCCATTAATTAAGGTCATCGGCTCCGCCGTCACCGTACCCTGCACCCCAATCACCCCTTTCGCTTCTTTTGGGCATAAGCCATGGCTAAAACGTAAGCAGTGCTTGGTAATCATCAACGGCACTTCGTCCAACTCTTTGTTAGCTTCATAAGCCGCCGCAATCATTTTTACGCCATGTTTTTCGTAAAACTGCCGGGCCTTTTTGTTATAAACATTGGCTAGATAACTCAAGGTATCTTCAGGATAAATAGCCAATGGATGGGCTTTAGCTCGAAGTGACGGGCGTTCATAACCATGATCACGCGCGTGCTGTAATTGCTCAATCGCATCGCGTCGCAAACCATTCACAATAGAGGCTGGCACAAACCATGGCTGAGCGGTTTTAAGTGCTATCGCTTCAGCCACAAAATCTGTATTGCCCAGTTTGGCTAAGTTCTCATGTAAGCTAGCCTGTGATTTTTCAATATTGTCTGCAATCTGTTTTTCGGCGCTGCAATGAACCGTTGCACTAAAGCCAGCCTCATCAGTCACCGTCAGTGAAAAGCCTGTGCCCGTTTCTGCAAACACCATCATCAACGCAATTTTTCGCTGTGAAGAATCCTTCTCCAGCAGGCGCATAAAGGCATGGTCACGGTTACGATAAACCGCCATGCCACGACGCATATCAAGCGGCATTTCATTGGGGTAAAGTTTTGTGCCCACTACCGTATTCACACGTAAGCCCACTAATTCTTTGTGTACATCAAAAAAACAGATGCCATCACCATTATGTAGCTGCACCTCAGTATCCACTTCAAAATAGTCATGCCCTACTTTGCTAACCTTGCCCAAGGCTTCACCTGAAAATTTAGGCGTATCAAAAGCGCCAATATCGGCTTGTCGACCATTGGCAAAATAATCTGTCGCACTACGGTTAAAAGTTTTTTCGGGCTGGGGGTTAAACGTATATTCACAATGCCCATGCGATGATTTTGCCAACTCAGGCGAGTCATGCAAAATTTCATCTAGCAATTGCCGATAATGTGCAGTGGCATTTTTCACATAAGGTAAATCTTTATAACGGCCTTCAATTTTAAATGAGCTCACCCCAGCATCAATTAAAGCGCGGAGATTAGCACTTTGGTCATTATCTTTCATAGATAAAAAATGCTTATCTTTGCCAATAATGCGGCCTTTTTGATCTTCTAAGGTAAATGGTAAGCGGCATTCTTGCGAACATTCACCACGATTTGCGCTACGCCCGGTATGGGCGTGACTGATAAAACATTGACCGCTAAACGCCACACATAAAGCGCCGTGAATAAAATATTCTAAGTTGCAAGTGGTGGCCGCTGAAATTTTTTGTATGGTGGGCAAATCTAACTCTCGCGCTAACACTAATTGCGAAAATCCAACCTGATCCAAAAATACTGCTTTTTCAACCGTGCGGATATCGGTTTGCGTACTTGCATGCAATTGAATGGGTGGCAAATCCATTTCAAGCAGCCCCATATCTTGCACAATCAGCGCGTCCACTTCAGCTTCGTAAAGTTGCTGAACCAACTCACGAGCGCCTGCCAGCTCGTTATCATGAAAAATGGTATTGAGTGCGACAAACACTTCTGCATGATAGCGATGCGCATGCTTTACCAAACGCGCAATATCCGCCACGGTATTAGGTGCTTTAGCTCTTGCACCAAACGCTGGGCCGCCGATATATACAGCATCTGCACCATGATTAATGGCCTCAATGCCAAACGCTACATTTTTTGCAGGGGCGAGAAGTTCTAGGTGGCGACGAGTTTTTTGCATTGCGCGTGAGTAGACTGTTAGATGAGACTGAATTTTAGACTAAACAATAGCTTATGACGACATTTGATTTATTTGCATAGGCAAAAAGTCGTACAATTCACACATGAGCAATCAAACGCTATTAAACAGAAGTCTGCAGTCAGTGTGGCACCCTTGTACACAGATGAAACATCACGAGAATTTCCCGCTAATCCCCATTCAACGAGGCGAAGGTGTTTGGCTTGTTGATGCTGATGGCAAGCGTTATTTAGATGCGGTCAGCTCATGGTGGGTGAATCTATTTGGGCATAATAACCCACGAATTAAAGAAGCCATTAAGTTACAGCTAGATACTTTAGAACATGTGATGCTGGCAGGCTTTACGCATGAACCGGTAGTGAATCTATCTGAAAAACTCGCCAAACTCACTGGTTTAGGTCACGCCTTTTATGCCTCTGATGGCGCGAGTGCGACGGAAATTGCACTTAAGATGAGTTTTCATTATTGGCGCAATACTGGCAAGCTACTTAAAACTAAGTTTATCAGCCTAAAAAATAGCTACCACGGTGAAACGTTAGGCGCACTAGGCGTGACGGATGTGGCAATTTTTAAAGATACCTATGCCCCACTTTTGATGCAATCAGCGCAAATGCCTAGCCCTGATTTTAGACTAAGTGCTGAAGGTGAAACTGCAGAAGATTTTGCGTTGCGCTGTGCCCATGAATTAGAACTATATGTGAACGAACATCATGCCCAACTGGCTGCTTTTATTATAGAACCTCTTGTGCAATGCGCAGCGGGCATGGCGATGTATCACCCCACTTATTTGCGACGCGCGCGCGAAATTTGTACGCAATATGATGTACATTTAATCGCCGATGAAATAGCCGTAGGGTTTGGTCGTACCGGCACGATGTTTGCCACCGAGCAGGCAAAGGTTACGCCTGACTTTATCTGTTTATCCAAAGGCATTACTGGCGGTTATTTACCCTTATCGGCCGTACTGACCACCGACAAAGTCTACCAAGCGTTTTATGATGACAGTACGCTCAAAGGTTTTTTACATAGCCATAGCTACACTGGCAATCCTTTGGCTTGTAGTGCCGCATTAGCCACACTCGCGATATTCGAATCAAACCATGTGTTAGAAAAAAATAAACAGAAAGCAGCTTATTTAAGCAATAAAGCACAAGCCTTTAATACCCTACCCATCACGCATATGCGTCAGCAAGGCATGATTTTAGCGTTTGATGTGCAAACGAATCATACTAAGTTTGCGAGCGCTTGTTATGCTACTGCGTTAAACCAAGGTCTGTTATTACGCCCCATCGGCAACACAGTGTACTTTATGCCACCGTATACGATTACTGAATCTGAAGTAGATTTCATGATAGATGCAACATTAGGTGCGCTCAAGCAGGTTTTATGAAAAAACGCCTGATTTATTTTATCCTTTCCCTAGTGAGCTTAACTGCACATGCCGAGTTGCCAAGTACGGTCGCTGAGGCATTGAAGAAATCAGGTATCCCGCAAGAGAATGTTGCCATCGTGGTGCAAAGTGTCGATAACGCCAACACTGGCCTGATGCATAACGGCGATAAAATTCTTAATCCGGCCTCGGTAATGAAGCTTGTCACCAGCAATGCTGCGCTGGATTTGCTTACCCCAGCCTATCGTTGGAAAACTGAAATTTATAAAGAGGGCGTAGTTGCTAACGGCGTGCTAAATGGTAATTTAGTTATTAAAGGTTATGGCGACCCTAACTTTAAGGCGCAGGATTTTTGGCGGTTGCTCATGAGCTTACAGCAATCCGGCATTAAAGAAATTAAGGGCGACTTAATTATTGATAAAAGCTATTTTTCAAAGAATATTGCCGGTAAAAATACTTTTGATAACGAAATCTGGCGTGCCTATAACGCCACCCCGAGCGCATTTTTAGTCAATGGGCGTAACACTAGTTTTAAATTTACCGCAGTAGCCAATAATTCGAATAGAGGGCAAGTCGATATTGTCCAAGAGTTTGCCCTGCCAGAATTAGACATTATCAATTACATGCGACTGATCCCTGGCCCCTGTGGCGAATGGCGCAACCACATGACTTACAATGTGAACGTTGAAGAAAAAAATGGTATTGAAATAGGCAAAAGCGTTACTTTTAGTGGCACGTTCTCACCTGATTGTGCTGACAAATACCTAGAGCTCAGTGTGTTTAATGATGAGCAATATGCGTTTTACACCTTCAAAAAATTGTGGGCTGATCTCGGTGGTAAGTTTTCTGGTCAGCTAAAAATACAAGATAAACCTACGACTGCAGTGAAAGTTGTTGAGCAGTTATCAAGCCCGCTGAGCGATGTCATCCGAGAAATGAATAAGTGGAGTAATAATTTAATGGCGCGGCAATTGCTACTCACCATTGCCGCTGAAAAAATATCAACCCCCGCCACCGAAGCTAACGGCGCTATCGCCATTAAAAACTGGTTGACTAGTAAATCATTCAAGGGTGATAACCCTAAACTTGACGAATTAGTGATTGAAAACGGCTCAGGTTTATCTCGCACTGAACGTATTAGCGCTACGCTTTTATCGCAAATACTAGTGAGCGCCTACCATAGCCCCGTGATGCCTGAATTTATCAGCTCACTACCTATCTTGGCATTAGATGGCACGGTCATGAAACGCTTAAAAGATAGCCCTGTGGCAAATCATGCCCATTTAAAAACAGGCTCTTTAGAGGGCGTCAGTGCTATTGCGGGTTATATATTAGATAAGCAAAACAAACGTCAGGTAGTTGTGATGATCGTCAATCATGAAAAATCTGGCGCCAGCAAAGCCGCGCAAGATGCGCTTATAGAGTGGGTTTATAGCCAACCCTGATACGTTAATCTCTGATTGCCGACTATATAAGCCAAGCCAGTTTGCGGTATCATATCGCTTTAAATAATTAAACGAATTAACTCATCGAGGTTTAGCGCATGAAACTACTTAATCTTATGCTGGCATGTGCGTGTGCAATTACACTTAATGCTTGCAAAGCCGAATCAAACAAATCAACACAGGAAAAACCAGCAATGACACAAAACACCATTACCGCATTACAAAAAATTGACACCCAAGTAGGTACAGGCCGTGAAGCAGAGGCAGGCTTTAATGTCACGGTGCATTACACAGGTTGGCTATACGACGAAGCGGCAGAAGGTCATAAAGGCAAAAAATTTGATAGCAGCTTAGACCGCAAGCAACCTTTTAACTTCTTTTTAGGCGGTGGCCAAGTGATTCAAGGTTGGGACGAAGGCTTTGCGGGTATGAAAATTGGCGGCAAACGCACACTCGTCATTCCATCAGAAATGGGTTACGGCGCACGCGGTGCAGGTGGTGTGATTCCGCCAAATGCAGCATTGATTTTTGATGTTGAATTATTAGACGTTAAATAAATGAAGTGGTGGGGCGATTTTTTTAATCGTCCCCACAGGAGACACATATGCACGTAAGCATTAAATGGATAGATGGTGTCAGTTTTGTCGGCGAATCAGAATCTGGTCATGCCGTCGTATTAGATGGTGCACCAGAAAATGGTGGTCGCAATATTGGTATGCGCCCGATGGAGATGTTACTAGTTGGCATGGGTGGTTGCACTTCGTTTGATGTGGTTGCTATATTAAAAAAGGCAAGACAGCCTATTACCGCTTGTGTCGCTGAAATTGATGCCACTCGCGCCGATGAAATCCCTAAAGTGTTCACTAAAATTCATGTGCATTTTGTAGTGACTGGCGATAATTTAAATGAAGCTCAAGTAGAACGCGCTGTTAAATTATCTGCAGAAAAATATTGCTCTGCTTCTATCATGTTGAGCAAAAGTGTAGAAATCACCCATGATTTTGAAATTAGGCCAGCATCGGCAGCTTAAAACCACCACAAAAGTAAACTATTAGCACCATAAACTGCCTTAACAATACTGAGGGCAATATGCATATATTTCTTTGGCTAGTTAAGGCAAGCTAGTCTAAAATTACACCTCCATTGCACTATTAATTACATTCCGGATTTTACTTATGCCAGTTTATCGTTCACGCACCACCACACACGGCCGCAATATGGCAGGCGCTCGCGCATTATGGCGCGCCACAGGGATGAAAGATGGCGATTTTGATAAGCCCATTATTGCGGTTTGCAACTCGTTTACACAATTTGTACCCGGCCATGTTCACTTAAAAGATTTAGGTCAATTGGTAGCCCGAGAAATTGAACGTGCTGGCGGTGTGGCAAAAGAATTCAATACCATTGCGGTAGATGACGGCATTGCCATGGGCCATGGCGGCATGTTGTATAGCTTACCTAGCCGCGATTTAATTGCTGACAGCGTGGAATACATGGTGAATGCGCATTGCGCTGATGCCATGGTGTGTATTTCAAATTGCGACAAAATTACCCCCGGTATGCTAATGGCTGCCTTGCGTTTAAATATTCCAGTAGTCTTCGTTTCTGGTGGCCCCATGGAAGCGGGCAAAGTCAATTGGCAAGGCGAGGAAATGAAACTCGACTTAGTCGATGCGATGGTTGCCGCCGCAGACAGTAAAGTCAGTGATGAAAAAGCAGAAGCCATTGAACGTTCAGCTTGCCCTACTTGCGGCTCTTGTTCTGGTATGTTTACCGCAAATTCCATGAACTGCTTAACCGAAGCGCTTGGCTTAAGTTTGCCGGGCAATGGTTCTGCGCTTGCCACGCATGGCGCACGTAAAGAGTTATTCTTAAAAGCAGGTCGTTTAATTGTAGAACTTGCAAAACGCCACTACGAGCAAGATGATTATGGTGTATTACCGCGCAGTATTGCCAATATCAAAGCATTTGAAAACGCCATGAGTTTAGATGTCTCCATGGGTGGTTCAACCAATACCGTATTGCATTTGCTCGCTGCCGCGCATGAAGCCGAAGTGGATTTCACCATGGCAGATATTGACCGCATTTCACGCAAAGTACCGTGTTTAAGCAAAGTAGCCCCTGCTACGCAAAAATATCATATGGAAGACGTGCACCATGCAGGTGGTGTCATGGGTATATTGGGTGAGTTGGATCGTGCGGGGGTATTACACCGTGATACGCCAACCGTGCATAGTGCAAGCTTAGGTGATGCCTTAGATAAATGGGACATTATGGTCACGACCGACGAAGAAGTGAAAAAATTCTTCCGCGCCGCGCCAGGTGGCATTACCACCACCATCGCCTTTTCACAAAGTATGCTTTACCCCACCTTAGATGATGACCGCGCTGAAGGCTGTATTCGCGATAAAGCCCATGCCTATTCTCAAGATGGCGGCTTAGCGGTGCTGTACGGCAATATTGCTATAGATGGCTGTATTGTTAAAACCGCTGGCGTAGATGACAGTATTTTAAAATTCACCGGTCGTGCGCGTATTTTTGAAAGCCAAGATGCGACAGTAGAAGCCATTCTTGCCGATAAAATCGTCGCTGGCGATGTAGTGGTCATTCGTTATGAAGGCCCACGCGGTGGCCCAGGTATGCAAGAAATGTTATACCCCACCTCTTACTTAAAATCTAAAGAGTTAGGCAAAGTGTGTGCCTTGCTCACAGATGGTCGTTTTTCTGGTGGTACCTCTGGTTTAAGTATTGGCCATGCTTCACCCGAAGCGGCTGAAGGCGGCGCCATTGGTTTGGTTGAAGAAGGCGATACGATTGAAATCGACATTCCAAATCGCACCATCCACTTAGCCATTAGCGATACAGAAATGACAGCACGCCGTACAAAAATGAATGCTAAAGGTAAGGATGCTTGGAAGCCAGTCAACCGCCAACGTGTGGTTTCACCAGCCTTGCGCGCTTATGCGGCCATGAGCACCAGTGCAGCGCGTGGCGCGGTACGTGACGTGTCTCAAATTGAAAAATAAAGCGAGTATAAAAATCATATGAATACAGAAACTTTAGAAGCTAGCCCAGTAGAGACTTCCCCGCTTAAAACGACTAAACGTTTGAAGCTTCATGCCCATGTGATGCAAACACAAGATGAAAATGGCATGCAATATCTTGAGGTGGATAATCCACTGGCCCATGCAAAAATCGCCCTACAAGGTGCGCATGTAGTGGGCTGGCAACCTAAATTTTTAGCCCATCCTGTATTGTGGTTATCGAGCAATGCGCGCTTTGTTAAAGGCCGCTCAATACGTGGTGGCGTGCCCATCTGTTGGCCTTGGTTTGGTGCACATCCTACCGACAGCACTTTTTGCCCACACGGCTTTGCGCGCGTCATTCCTTGGCGGGTGATAGACATTGATGCAACGCCTACCGGCGCCACACGCATCATATTAGAAATGGTAGAAACGCCAGAAGCGAAACGCCAGCTTTCTTACCCCTATAAACTCAAGGTCACCATTACCGTAGGTCGACGTTTACGCGTGGATATGGCAACCACCAATAATGCTGACCACCCATTTGTGATTGGTGAGGCGTTTCACACCTATTTAAATATTAGCGACATTGCCAACGTAAAAGTAACTGGCTTACAAGATTGTGTGTATGCCGACAAGATACAAAATTACCAACGCCAAGTAGAACATAATGCACTCACCTTTGATGGTGAGTTCGATCGCGTGTTTATCAACCATAGCTCAGATTGCACAGTGCATGATACCGGCTACAACCGCCTGATTCATGTGCAAAAATCAGGGAGTGATACTACGGTCGTTTGGAGCCCAGGCCCTGAAAAAGCAGCCCAAATGGCAGATATGGGTGAGCCTGATGAATGGCGAAAAACCATATGCGTCGAAACAACTAATGCGCTAGAAAACATGGTGGTCATTAATCCAGGGCGCACCCATACCATCAGTGCGGAGTATGTTATCGAGACACTTTAATGCCAAATGCGTTAAAGCAAGAAACCAGCCCTTATCTTCTGCAACATGCAGACAACCCGGTGCAATGGTACCCATGGGGTGAGGAAGCGCTGACTTTAGCGCGCAATCAAAACAAGCCTATCCTGCTTTCAATCGGCTATTCAGCGTGTCATTGGTGCCATGTCATGGCGCATGAATCGTTTGAAGACGCCGCAACAGCCGCGTTGATGAATACGCACTTTATCAATATCAAAGTAGACCGTGAAGAGCGGCCAGATATTGACCAAATATACCAAACGGCACACAGCATGCTATCTAAGGCGAGCGGTGGCTGGCCACTCACGGTGTTTTTAACCCCCAACCAAGAGCCCTTTTTTACGGGTACTTATTTTCCTAAAACAGCGCGTTATCAACTGCCGGGGTTTGCCGATTTAATCCCACGCGTGGCGGCTTATTATCATGAACGCAAAGCCGATGTTGCTAGCCAAAATGAGCAACTCAAAGAAGCTTTAAAAAGAACCATCCCCATTGCTAACCATATCGTCACGGCAGATGAAGCTAGCCTAACACTGGGGTTTCAACAACTGCACGATAGCTTTGATTTTGAAAACGGTGGCTTTGGTACTGCCCCTAAATTTCCTAACCCTGCTGATATCACACTGCTGTTGCATCAAGCTCACGCTGGCAATCAAGTCGCAAAAGCAATGGCATTGCAAATGTTAAGTGCCATGGCAAGGGGGGGTATTTACGACCAAATCGGTGGTGGTTTTTGTCGCTACAGTGTGGATGAGCGCTGGAATATTCCTCACTTTGAAAAAATGCTGTACGACAATGGGCAGTTATTATTTTTGTATGCCGATGGCTGGCAGATGAGCCAAGATGCTCACGAAAAAGCGCTCTATAGCAAGGTTGTAGAAGAAACCA
>SESD01001191.1_pt1 | contig 14718 bp, 11 predicted proteins | sample 3171411 | NCBI WGS metagenome assembly SESD01 (sample SAMN06051880, study PRJNA518727) | freshwater metagenome | biome: subpolar coniferous forest; feature: holomictic lake; material: water; isolation source: holomictic Lake 442, 16.5 m depth | place: Canada: near Kenora, Ontario | collected...
GCCTAAGTCCGACAGTCTCCTAGAAAGATTGTTCCGGCAACTCATTGCCAACGTAACCATACCCGCAGGGCCGCGCGCTTGTAAAGGATTACAACGGGTGGAAGACTGGAAGATTGGAAGACTGATGACCTTCCCCTTCAGCCGGAACGTACCAAAGTGGGCCACGCCCACAACCCAATCAACTTGAACAGGAGGCAACAGAGATAGCAGAGGAATTCTTACTCTGTTGCCTCCTGTTCAAAACAACTTGTTTTTTGTAGAGGTTCCCATTCTTCCATGCTTCCGCATCACGTTCAGCCTTGCCTCCTGCGCGGATGTTGGGATAATGGCGCGCATGGCTGACATTGAAAAAAAGGCTGCGGCTCACACCGCCCTGGTGGTGTTTTCCAGCGAGGATCTCTGGAGCTCTCTGCAGAGCATCGCGCACTTCCAGGAGCGGGAGCGCCTGGACGGCGTGTTCATTTACCAGACCACGGACCGCCATTCCGCCGTGCCTGCCGAGCGGCTGCGGCGCTTCTGCTCGCGGCGCTGGCCGACCCTGCGCGTGGTGCTCCCCGGCGAGCCGGGCGCAGCCAGCGCCGCCAAGGTGGCGGAGCGCGTCGGCGACTGGCGGCGGTTCCGCCCGGATGTGACACGCTGGGTGATTGACGCCACCGGCGCCACGCGCGCCATGCTCGGCGGCGTGGCCCGGGTCCTGGCTGCTGACAAGGCGTTCGAGGCCATCTACCGCGAAGCCGACGGCTCCTGGCTTGCGCTGCGCCCGGCAGGCACGGGACAGCTCGAAACGACGGCCATGGCCGCGCCCATTCCGGCAGATGCGACCGATGCGCTCCCGGTGACCGAGCTGGTCGAGCTTCTGGCCGGCGACGTGGCCGAGATCCGCTTCCGCGAGAGCCGCGCCCCGGAGCCGCTGACGCCGGAGGAGATCAGCCGGCTGGTCATGTCCGGAGGCAAGTGCAACTGGGACTGGAGCCGGATGTACGCCGTGGCCCTGAACCGGCCCGGACGGCTGGAGGAGTTTGCCTTCGAGGACTTTGTGGCGGCCACGCTGCTAGCCATGGGCGTGCGCAATGTGCGCGTGAACCTGAAGGTGGTGCAGACCGGGCCGAAGCACCTGGAGACCGTGCTGGATCTGATTGTGAACCGCCGCGGCCGGCTCTATGTGTTCGACTGCCGGGCGCGCGACGAGCAGCGCGACCCCGGGCCGCCTGCGCCGCTGGTGGCGCTGGACGGGCTCTGGCCGGTCTGCGTGGCGCTGCGCCCGAACCGCTGGGCCACGGATGCCGAGCGCCTGCTGGCGGCCATGGGCAGCCGCATGCACGTGATCGATGCCGACGGCTGCCGGCACCTCTTTTCGTGGCTGGCCGGGCTGATGGACGTTAATCCGCCTGCCACCCTGCGCGAACTGGAGCGCGCGGCGCTGCGCCTGGGCGTCAACCGGCTGCCGGTCTTCACGCCTGCCACGCAGGCGCAGCGACTGGGCGATGCGGTGCGGCTGGATGACCAGGTGTTCGATTTGGTCAAGGGCGGCCGGGTCGATGACGGCGGGAACGAGACGGTCTGGCGCGCCGCGCGCGTCACGCCCGACCTCTGGTTCCTCGAGGGGCGCGTGCTGCAGGGCGGCGTGGGTGCCGAAATGCAGCGCCGGCTGGCCGCCCGCTTCGCCGAGCAGAAGCTCCCCGCCACGATCGTCTTCTTCGAGCTGCTGCCGAACAAGAAGTTCTGGCATGCGCTGGTGCGACTCCCCGGTGACAATGGCGCCTTCACCAAGGCGCTGCACAAGTGGCGGAATCTTCCGCTGATCGTGTAGAAGAGGGCATGGGTCAGCAGTCATTGGTCATTGGGGGCGTGTTCGACATTCGGAGTTTACGGATCACGGATTACCGATCACTGTTCATTTCCCATCACTCTGCGAGGCATCATGAACGCCATTTCTTCTCCCGCCGCACCCCGGGCTATCGGCCCCTACTCGCAGGCGATCGTGGCCGGCGGTTTTGTCTTCTGCTCCGGGCAGCTCGGGCTGGATCCCGCCACGGGCGCCTTTGCGGCCCCGGATGTCGCCGGGCAGGTGCAACAGGTGCTGCGCAACCTGTCGGCCGTGCTCGAGGCTGCCGGCAGCGGCCTGCGGCAGGTGGTGAAGACGACTGTGTTCCTGGCGGACATGAACGACTTTGCCGTCATGAATGCCGAGTATGAGAAGGCCTTCGGCACCCACAAGCCCGCGCGTTCGACGATTGAAGTGAAGCGCCTCCCCAAGGATGCCCGCGTCGAGATCGAGTGCATCGCCACGGTTTAGTTTTCGTGCCGGTTTTCGCGCTGCGAAAACCGGCACGAAAACGATCGGCGGCCGGCGAGCCGGCCGCCGCAGCATGAATTTCTCTCGGTGCGGCTTTTTCTGTGGCCTCTGTGTCCTTCCATGATAACGCCTAACCCCTAACCCCTGTCACCTGTCCTCCCGCATGCCACCCCGAACCTCCAGCTTCAAGTACCTGCCCGCCTCGCTGGCCGAGTCTGTGCACCGGCTGGGGATCCGCGTGCGCCGGCCGGTGCGTGGCCGCGGCGAGGGGCTGCACCGCTCGCCGGACTTTGGCGCCTCGGTGGAGTTTGCCGAGTACCGCGACTACACGCCCGGCGATCCGCCCGGCCGCATCGACTGGTCGGTCTACGCCCGCTCGGACCGCTACCGCGTGCGCCGCTTCCACGAGGAGACCAGCCTGCGCGCGGCCATCCTGCTTGACTCCTCCGAGAGCCTGGCGTTCCGGGACACCGGCGCCATGAGCAAGTGGGACTACGCCTGCCACCTCGTGGCAGGCGTGATGTACGCGCTGGTGCGGCAGGGCGACATGGCGTCGCTCGCGGTGTTTGCCGGGGCGGTGGAGCGGACGTTTGAGCCGGCCGGCACGCTGGTCAGCATGCGCCCCATGCTCACGGCGCTGGAGGAGCTGCGGCCGGCCGGAAAAACGGATATCCGCAAGGCCATGTTCGACGTGGCGGAGCAGACCCCGCCGCGCAGCCTGGTGATCGTGGTGTCGGATTTCCTGCAGGCGCCGGACCAGGTGGTCAACGGCATGCAGCGGCTCAACCACGACGGCCACAACCTGATCCTGCTGCACGTCATGGACGGCGGCGAGCGGCACCCCGGCTTTGGCGGCATCGCGGAGCTGCGCGAACTCGAGACGGCGAACCGGCTGGTGGTGGACATGGACGACATCCGCGCCCGCTACGAGCAGGCCGTGGCGCACCACATCGAAACGCTCCGCCGCGCCTGTGCCGACTGCATGGGCGACTACCACCTCATCGACACCCGCGAGCCCGTCGAGGCCTCGCTGCAGCGGCTCGCGGGCGGCAAGGTGTGAGGGCGGGAGATGCCGCCTTGTGCCGTGCACGCCTTTTGGCACATAATGGGCCCACCTTTTCAAGGAGGCCGCCCATGACCGCACGCCGCGCCAGACAGCACCGCCAGACACGCGAGACCGACATCGCCATTGCGCTCAACCTCGACGGAGCCGGCCGCTGCAAGATCGACACCGGCATCCCGTTCCTCGACCACATGCTGGAGCTCTTCGGCCGCCATGCGCTGGTCGATCTTCAGGTCAAGGCGCGCGGCGACCTTCCCGTGGACTATCACCACACGGTCGAGGACCTCGGGCTGGTCCTCGGCACCTGCATCGACCAGGCGCTGACGGCGCGCAAGGGCGTGCGGCGCTACGGCTGGTGCCTGCTCCCCATGGATGAATCGCTCTGCCAGGTGGCCGTGGACCTGGGCGGACGGCCATTCCTGGTCTACCAGATTGCCAACCGCACGCGCCGCATCCGCGACTTCGACGTCAAGCTGATCGAGGAGTTCTTCCGCGCCCTGGCCGTGCAGGCGCGCCTGAACCTCCACATCCAGCACCTCTACGGCGACGAGGTCCACCACGCCTACGAGTCCGTGTTCAAGGGGTTTGCCCGCGCCTTCCGCATGGCCGTCGAGCCCGATCCCCGCGACAAGGGCATCCCCTCCAGCAAAGGCAAAATCTGAACAAGAGCATGCGGACACAGAGAGCACAGAGATTCAGAGAGCACAGAGAGGCGTGGTTGTCTGGTGCTCGTGTTGGCGGTCAGCCGGCAACGGGGATTCTCCGTGATCTCAGGATCTCTGTGCCCTCTGTGTCCAAACCACTCGTATGATCATCCTGCCCGCCATTGATCTCCAGAACGGCCACTGCGTGCGGCTGCGCCAGGGGCGCGCCGAGGACGCTACGATCTACTCCGCCGACCCCGCAGCCATGGCGCGGCAGTGGCTGGCGCAGGGCGCACAGGCGCTGCATGTGGTGGACCTCGACGGCGCCTTTGCCGGCGCCCCGAAGCACCTGCCCGTGGTGCAGCAGATCGTGGCCACCATGGGCGCCGTGCCGGTCGAACTCGGTGGCGGCCTGCGCACGGACGACGACGTGCGCCGTGCGCTCGACGCGGGCGTGGCGCGCGTGATCATCGGCACGCGCGCGCTGGCCGACCCGGCCGCGCTGCAGCGCCTCGTGCAGGCACATGGCGACCGCATGGCCGTGGGGATCGACGCCCGCAACGGGCTGGTGCAGGTGAAGGGGTGGGTCGAGACTTCCGGCACGCGCGCCACGGACCTGGCGCGCCGCGCCGCAGACCTGGGCGTCGGCACGATCATCTACACCGACACGGCCACGGACGGCATGCTGGCTGGCACCAACGTGGCGGCCATGGACGAAATGTGCCGCACCGTGCCGTCCTGCCGCGTGATCGCCTCGGGCGGCGTCAGCGCCCCCGAGCACGTCCGCGCGCTCGTGGCGCTCGGGCACGCCAACCTCTACGGCGCCATCGTGGGCAAGGCCCTGTACGACGGCCAGACCACGCTGGCGGAGCTGCAGCAGACGGCGAATGAATGCGGACACCGAGAGCACCGAGCGAAGACAGAGAACACCGAGAGTTTTTGTGGCGGGGAAAAGGACGAGTTGACAAGGCGGATCATTGCGTGTGCGCTGCAAGTACACAGGACACTTGGCCCGGGTATGCTGGAATCTGCCTACCAGAAATGCCTCGCAATTGAATTTGCTGCCGCCGGGTTGCGGTTTGAAGAACAACGTGTTGTTGACGTGACCTACCGCAATGAAGTTGTGGAGAGCGCCTACCGGATGGATTTTGTGGTCGAAGATGCGGTCGTTGTAGAGTTAAAGACCGCAGCCGAAATCATGCCGGTGCATGAGGCGCAAGTCTTGTCCTATCTACGATTCACCAAACTTCACAAGGGCTTGCTCATCAACTTCAACGTTCGTTTGCTCAAAAACGGAATCCGGCGTTTCATCCTCTGAGATCTCTGAATCTCTGTGCTCTCTGTGTCCGCATTGCCCCTGTGTCCAAAGGAAATCATACCATGCTCGATCAAGTCCGGATCACCACGCTCCCCAACGGCGCCCGCGTGATCACCTCGCCGCAGGCCGACGCCGAGAGCGTCGCCGTCGGCTTCTGGGTCCGCGTGGGCGGCCGACACGAGGAGCCGGCCATGGCCGGCGCCAGCCATTTCATCGAGCACATGCTCTTTAAGGGGACGCGCCGCCGCACGGCCCGGGAGATCTCGCAGGCAGTCGAGGGGCGCGGCGGCTACCTCAACGCCTACACGCAGGAGGACGCCACCTGCTACTACGCGCGCATCCCGCACGAGCGGCTGGGGGAGGCCTTTGACGTGCTGGCCGACATGTACTGCGAGCCGAAGCTCGCGCCGGCGGACATCGACCGCGAGCGCGGCGTGATCATCGAGGAGCTGCGCATGTGCCACGACCAGCCGCAGCACGTGGTGCAGGAGCAGCTCATGGACGGCCTCTGGTGCGCCCACCCGCTCGGCAGGCCGCTTGTGGGCAGCGAGAAGACCCTGCGCGCCATGACGCGCGCCGGGCTCGACGGCTTCCGCCGCCGCCACTACCAGCCAGGCAACACGGTCTTTGCGGTGGCCGGGCGCATGGAGCACGCCGCGGTTGTGGATCTGGTGCGGGATGCGGTCGGACGCCTCCCCGCCGGCCGGCGCACGGCCTTTCGCCGGGTGGACCGCGCGGTGCGTCAGGAGCGCTTCCGGCTTGCGCGCCGGGAGATCGAGCAGGTGCACGCGGCCATCGGGTTCCGCGGCTTCGGGCGGAACGACTCCCGCCGCTTTGCCCTGCGCGTGCTCAACAGCATCCTGGGCGAGAACATGAGCTCGCGGCTGTTTCAGATCGTGCGCGAGAAGCACGGGCTGGCGTATGCGGTGCAGTCGAGCTTCCAGCTGTTTGACGAAACCGGCGCCCTGGTGGTGTCGGCCGGGCTCGACCGCGCCCGCGCGGCCGGGGCGCTGCGCCTGATCGCCCGCGAGGTGGCGCGCATGCGCGAGAAGCCGGTCAGCGCCGGCGAGCTGCGGCGCGCGCGCGACTACCTGCAGGGGCAGTTCCGGCTCGGGCTGGAGGGGACCAGCAGCCAGATGCAGTGGATCGGCGACACGCTGTCAAACTACGGCCGCTTTGTGAAGCCGGACGAGGTGCTCACGCGCCTGATGGCCGTCACGGCAGAGGAGATGCGGCAGGTGGCGGCGGAATTGTTCGCGCCGCGGCGCCTGACGCTGTCGCTGGTGGTGCCGGAGAAAGACCCGGCGGACGAGAAGCGCTGGCTGCAGACACTGGACGCGCTGGGTTGAACGTGGCAGCGGCGTCCGGTTGATTAGCTCCGGTCCGCGCTGCGGAAGTAGTCGATCGTGCGGCGCAGGCCGGTGTCGAGATCGATGGTGGGCTTCCAGCCGAGCAGCTCGGTGGCCCAGGAAATGTCGGGCTTGCGCCGCTGCGGGTCGTCCTTGGGGAGCGGCTTGTGCACGATCCGGCTGCGGCTCTCCGGGATCAGGGCGAGCGTCTTTTCGGCCAGCTCGCGGATGGTGAATTCGCCCGGGTTGCCGACGTTGAGCACGGGCAGGGGGAACCCGCGCGGCGCAAAGAAGGCATCCAGGCGGGCCTTGGGCTGCCCGACCAGCGCGAGGATGCCGTTCAGCAGGTCATCGACATACTGGAAGCTGCGGGTCTGCGCGCCGTCGCCGTAGAGCGTCAGGTCCTGGCTGGCCAGCGCCTGCACGATGAAGTTGCTGACCACGCGGCCGTCATGCGGGTGCATGTTCGGCCCGTAGGTGTTGAAGATGCGCACCAGGCGCACGTCCACGCCGTATTCGCGCGCGAAATCCGTGCTGAGGGTCTCGGCGGCGCGCTTCCCCTCGTCGTAGCAGCTCCGGACGCCGATGGTGTTGACATTGCCCCAGTAGGTCTCCGGCTGCGGATGGCAGAGTGGGTCGCCGTAGATCTCGGACGTGGAGGTGTGCAGGACGCGCGCCTTGGTCTTGAGCGCGAGCTCGAGCACGTTGAGCATCCCCACGAACGAGGTCTTGATGGTCTCGACCGGGTTGCGCTGGTAATGGATGGGCGATGCCGGACAGGCGAGGTTGAAGATCACGTCGAACTGCCCCCAGAACGGCTGGGTCACGTCGTGCAGCATGAACGTGAAGCGCGGGTTGTCGAGCAGGTCGTAGATGTTGGCCTTGGCGCCGGTGAACAGGTTGTCCATGGCCGTGACTTCATGGCCTGCTGCGAGCAGCCGCCGCGCCAGGTGCGACCCGATGAAACCCGCACCGCCGGTGATCAGACACTTTTCCCGCATCTTCCTGGCTCCTTCCGAATTGCGGGTCAGATTGGCACAATCCGGCACCGGCCGCAAGGGTAAGCAACAAGCCAACAGATACCATTGAACCACCATGCTTTCTCGTGTAGGCTACTTTATGTAACGCGATGATTCGCTGACGAAGAACATGCAGGAGTTTTCAGATATGGATAGTCAACCGAAAGACAACCTTGCCGGCGCCGCCATGCGGGTCGAGCCCGATATCCTCTACATCTCGGCCCCGGTCAACGCCCTTGTCGAAGGCATCTTCCAGGCTGACACCCGCCTCGGTGAGATCCGGCGCCATGGCGATTTCGCGCTGGGGACGTTCAATCACCTGGACGGTGAGATGGTGATGCTGGACGGCCACACCTACCAGGTGACCGGCACGGGCGAGGTCCATCCGGTGTCCGACGATGTCTGCTCACCCTTTGCCATCGCCACCTTCTTCCGCGAGTTGAGCCGCGATGACCTGGCGGAGGGCTTCAGCAGCGTGGAGGACCTGTTCGCGAAGCTCGGGCAGCTGTTTCCGTCCGAGAACATGATGTATGCCCTGCGCATCGACGGCTGCTTCTCGCTGGTGCGCACGCGCTCCGTGCCGCGCCAGGAGCACTACCGTCCGCTGGTCGAAATCACGCGAAACCAGCCCACCTTCGAACGTGCCGACGTGGAAGGCTCCCTGATCGGATTTCATACGCCGAGCTTCATGTCCTCGCTGAATGTGCCCGGCATTCACCTGCATTTTCTCTCCGATGACCGCACCTTCGGCGGGCATCTGCTGCAGTGCCGTGCGCGGCATGCCCGGGTGCGGCTTCAGATTCTGCGCCGGCTGCGCATGGATCTGCCCACCTCGCTGGCGTACCTCACGACGGACTTCTCGCGGGACACAGCCGGCGACCTGGCGGAGGCGGAGAGCGAGAAGAAAGCGCCGGCCACGCCGGCGTGAGTCTTCGCGAGCAGGCCCCGAGCCAACTCCCGCAGTTGCAGTCGCGTCCCTTTTCGCCTATCTTCTCCTCCCGTGTCGCGCATGATGAGTTTCATGCCTGCGCCGTTGCCCGGTGAAACCGGTGCGTGCAACCGGTCGCGACGGACAGACTGACCATGAGCATTGATCTCCTGTTGCACCGCATCCCTGAAGCTGCGCGTTCGGCCGCCGAATCGGCCGGTTTTCGTGACGATGACGTGCTGTTCAGCGTTTCCAGCGATCTTGACCTGCAGGGCGCCGCCGCCGAGGTCTGGACGATCATTTCCAGCGTTCAGATCGTATCCTTTGTCGTTTCCGGCAACAGCGCCGGCACGATCATCGGCCCGCACCTCCTGGATCGGGTGTCGAAAGTCCGTGCCCGTCAGAATGTCGGCAACTCCTATCTCGCGCTGCGCATCGAGGGTCTGTACATCGAAATCGCCCGCTATGCCAACACCCGCCGCGAGACCTTTGGCCGCGTGGCGACTTTTTTGCAGCGGCGCATCGAAGGCAAGACGCTGCCCGACAGCTATCTGGAAAAGGCCAGCGAGCTGGTCTGTCCCGCCTGCCACCTTCCGCTCCCCGGCCGCGGCGCGGGGTGCCCGCGCTGCCTGCGTGGCCGCGGCATCTTCGTGCGCACGCTGGGGCTGATGAGCGCCTACTGGGTGAACATCATCGCGCTGCTGGCGATGATGATCGCCGGCGTGGTGCTGGACCTGATTCCGCCGCTGCTGACCCGGACGCTGGTGGACCAGGTCATCCAGCCGCGCACGCACCTGGACTGGCTGCCGGTCATTCTCCTCGCCCTGGTCGGCGCCTCGGGCGGGCGCATGCTGCTCAACATCTTCATCGGGCGCACGAGTTCGATCATCGGCACGCGCATCACGCGTGACCTGCGGGAGAAGCTCCAGAAGAAACTGCTGAGCCTCGCTGTGGACTATTACAACCGCCACTCGGTCGGCGGCCTGATGAGCCGGGTGCTTTATGACGTGGATTATTTTCAGAGCTTCGTCCAGCAGGTCGCCCAGGGCTTCCTGCTCAACCTGATGCTGGTCTTCGGTATCGGCGCGATGCTGTTCTACATGAACTGGCACCTTGCGCTGCTCGTGCTGCTGCCCATCCCGTTCGTGGTGATCGGCACCACCTTTTTCTGGCGCAACATCTACCCGCTGCACTACCGCGTGTGGGACAGCCAGTCCAAGACCGCGCAGCTCCTTTCCGGCCTGCTGACCGGCATCCGCCTCGTCAAGGCCTTCGGGCAGGAGCAGCGCGAGGAGCAGCGCTTCAGCAACTCCGCAAGTTACCTGCAGCGCAGCCGCCGCAACCTCGAAACCAGCATGGCGACGTTCAACCCCATCATGGGCTTCATCTTCGGCCTGGGCGGCCTGATCATCTGGTGGGCTGGCGGCAAGCGGGTGATGGAACCCAACGGGATCACGCTGGGCACCCTGATGGCCTTTTTCGGCTACATGGGCATGTTCTATGGCCCGGTTTCCGCACTCAGCATGTTCTCAAACTGGGTTACGGGGTTTTTGTCCGGCGGCCAGCGGGTGTTCGAGGTGCTCGACGCGCAGGTCGGCGTGACGGACCAGGCCCAGCCCAGGCGCCTGCCGGCACCCCGGGGCCAGATCGAATTCCGCAACGTCACCTTCGGCTACGACCCGTACAGTCCGGTTCTCAACAACGTCTCCCTGACCATTGAGCCCGGACAGTTTGTCGGCATCGTCGGCAAGAGCGGATCGGGCAAGACCACGCTCGTCAACCTGCTCTGCCGCTTCTACGACGTGCAGGAGGGGCAGGTGCTCCTGGATGGCGTGGACGTGCGCGAAATCGCCCAGAAGGACGTGCACCGCAATGTCGGCCTGGTGCTCCAGGAGCCTTTCCTGTTCCGGGCGACCATCGCCGAGAACATTGCCTATGGGCGACCCGACGCCACCCCCGGGGCGATCATCAGCGCCGCGCGCGCCGCCAACGCCCACGACTTTATCGCGCGCCGCCCGGCAGGCTATGACACGCGGCTCGGCGAGTCCGGCGCCGGGCTGTCGGGAGGCGAGCGGCAGCGCATCAGCATCGCCCGCGCGCTGCTTTGTGATCCGCGGATCCTGATCCTCGACGAGGCCACCTCCTCTGTGGACACGGAGTCGGAACAGGAGATTCAGCGGGCGCTGGCCGTGGCCTGCAAGGGACGCACGACGATCGCCATTGCCCACCGCCTCTCCACGCTCAAAAATTCTGATCAGATCCATGTGGTGGACGAGGGCAGAATCACCGAGTCGGGCTCCCATGAGTCCCTGATGGCGCTCAATGGCACCTACGCCAAGCTGGTGCGCATTCAAACCGAACTCACGCGCCTGGAGGTGTGACATGACCACCGACAACCTGCCAGCCTCTGCCGCGCCGGTGTTCGATGACGACCGGCTTGCCCGCCTTGGCATCAACTGGCTGACGCCGGCAAACACGGCGATCTTCGAGGGCAGCTTCTCGCTGCTGCACTGCCAGGTGAAAGGCGACACGCTCTACCGCGGCGTTTTTGCCGTGCTGCTGTTTCCGGTCAGCCACCCCGACCGCCTGGTTTCGCTGCGCTACGTCGACACCGGGGACAAGGAGCGGGAAATCGGTGTGATGGATGACCTCAGCCAGTTCCCGCCCGCCGCCCAGGCGCTGGTTCGCGACAGCCTGCGCAAGCACTACTACGAGCTCATCATCACCCGGGTTTATGCCATCCGCCATGAATTTGGCCTGCTGTTTTTCGAGGTCGAGACCCAGTCCACGGGGCGCCGTGAATTCGTCATGCCCTGGCGCGGCGATCGCACGGAAGACTACGGCCACAGCGGCAAGGTGCTGCTCGACGCACTGGACAACCGCTACCTGATTCCCGACGTGACCGCGCTGCCTGCCAACGACCAGCGCATGTTCACCCGGTTCATCTACTGGTAGTGCAGGCTCAGAGAACAACCATTCCCCCGGGAGAGATTATGTCACGCGCTGCCCCCGACCCGGCCGGCTCCGGCGACACGCTCAGCGTGCCGCGCAGCCGCATCGTCTTTGCCAGCATGATCGGCACGACCATCGAGTTCTACGACTTCTACATCTATGCCACTGCGGCCGTTTCGGTCTTTCCGCTGCTGTTTTTTCCGAAGGGCGACTCCGGTGCCGCCCTGCTGGCGTCCATGGCAACCTTCGGGGTCGCCTTCGTGGCACGCCCGGTGGGCTCGGTGCTCTTCGGGCACTACGGCGACCGGATCGGACGGAAGGCGACGCTGGTGGGGTCGCTTCTCACCATGGGGCTGGCGACATTCCTGATTGGCATGCTCCCCACGATCTTGCAGATCGGATTGTTGGCCCCTGTCCTGCTGACTATTCTGCGGTTCTGTCAGGGGTTGGGGCTGGGGGGGGAGTGGTCGGGGGCGGCGCTCCTGGTGACCGAAACCGCCACGAAGGGTCAGCGCGCCTGGGCTGCCATGTGGCCCCAGCTCGGCGCGCCATTTGGCTTCATTCTTGCCAATGGCTCATTCCTGCTGCTGACGGTCCTGTTCCATTACAACTCGGCGCAGGCTCAGATGACCCACGGCTTCCTGACGTGGGGCTGGCGCCTCCCGTTCCTTGTGTCGATTCTCCTGGTGGCGGTGGGGCTGTATGTGCGTCTCAAGCTGGATGAGACTCCGGTCTTCGCCCGGGCGATGGCCCGGGGCGAGAAGCTCAAGCTGCCGCTCGGCGTTGTGTTCCGGAACAACCCGAAAGAGCTCATCCTCGGCACCTTCATCATGCTGGCCACGTATGTGCTCTTCTACCTCATGACCACCTGGATGCTCTCCTATGCCATCGGCAGGACCGAGCTCGGCTTTCTCGGAATCGGCTACCGCAATTTTCTGGTGCTGCAGCTCGTGGCGGTGCTCTTCTTTGCCGCGATGGTCCCGGTGTCCGGACGCCTTGCGGACATCTATGGCCGGCGCAGCGTCCTGCTGGTCGTGACCGCGGCCATCATCCTCTTCGGGCTGACGTTCAAGCTCTTCCTCAGTCCACGGATCATGGGCACGGGCGAGCACGCGAACATGGGGCTCCTGCTCCTCTTTCTCTGCATCGGCATGACGCTGATGGGGCTGACGTTCGGCCCCATGTCGGCCATCCTCCCGGAGCTGTTCCCGACCAATGTCCGCTACACCGGCTCGGGCATCGCCTACAATGTCTCGTCAATACTCGGCGCCGCCCTGACTCCCTTTGCCGCGGTCTGGCTTGCCAAAAATCATGGCGTCGGCTCTGTCGGCCTGTACCTGTCGGCGCTTTCAGTATTAACCTTCATCGCGCTTTGGGTCTCCAAGGAAACCAAGCACGCCAACTTTGACTCGCATGAGGAGCCGCGTGTGACATGAATTCCCTTGTGCTCATCATCGCCGCGCTGTGCGTGTTTACCCTGGGCTATCGCTTCTATGCCTTGTTTATCGCCCGGAAAGTCCTGCGGATCGACCCGCGGATGGCGACGCCGGCCGTCGTGCACGCCGACGGCCACGACTACTACAAAACCAGCCGGTACACGCTCTTCGGCCACCATTTTGCCGCCATTGCCGGGGGCGGGCCGCTCATGGGCCCTGTTCTGGCCGCCCAGTTCGGCTATCTCCCCGGGGCGCTCTGGATCCTGTTCGGCGCTGTGCTGGCCGGAGGCGTGCACGACATGGTTGTGCTGTTCGCCTCGGTCCGCCACCAGGGCCGGAGCCTGGCGCAGATCGTCGATCATGAGCTGGGCCCGACGGCCGGGATTGCGGCTTCGGCTGCCGTTCTTTTTATCCTGGTGCTGACCCTGGCCGGGTTTTCGATCGCCGTCGTGAACGCGCTCTGGGGGAGCCCGTGGGGCGCCTTCATGGTCTTTTCCACCATGCCGATCGCCGTGATCATGGGCATCTACACGTTCAAGATCCGCGAGGGCGATGTGCTGGGCGCGACGCTCATCGGGCTGGCGCTTCTCTTTCTGGCGATACTTGCCGGGCCGCATGTGGCGGCGCATCCTTTCTGGAAACGGATGTTTACACTCTCCAAGAACGAGATTTGCGGCTTTCTCTCGATTTACGGCTTTGCGGCCTCGGTGCTGCCGGTCTGGATCCTGCTGTGCCCGCGGGACTATCTTTCCTCCTATCTGAAGGTTGGCACAATCGCCCTGCTCGCCATCTGCCTGATCTACCTGCACCCGTCGATGCAGATGCCCCACCTGACGAAATTCATTCACGGCGGCGGCCCGGTCATCCCGGGGTCGGTCATCCCCTTTGTCTTTATCACGATCGCCTGCGGCGCGCTGTCAGGCTTTCACTCGACCATCGCTTCGGGAACAACACCGAAGATGATCGCGAGCGAAAACGACATTCCCTTTATCGGCTACGGCGCCATGGTGCTGGAAGGGTTTGTGGCGATTGTCGCGCTGATCTCGGCCTGCCTGCTCGCCCCGGGCGACTACTTTGCCATCAACGCGACGCCGGCGGTGTTTGCTTCGCTGGGTCTGACGACGGTTGATCTGCCGGCGCTGTCAGCTGCGGTGGGCGAAAACCTGGCGGGACGCACCGGCGGAGCCGTCTCGCTGGCCGTGGGCATGGCGCATGTCCTGACGGGCATTCCCTTCATGAAGCACATGCTTTCCTACTGGTATCACTATGCCATCATGTTCGAGGCGCTGTTCATCCTGACCGCGCTGGACACCGGCACGCGGGCGGGACGGTTTCTCCTGCAGGAAATGGCGGGACGAATCAGGCCGGAGCCGGGGAAGCGGAGGTCGGTTGCGAGAATGCTCCTGGCCGGCCTTGTCTTCACCTCTTTCTGGTCCTACCTTGTCGTTACTGGCGAGATCTCAACCATCTGGCCCATCTTTGGCATGAGCAACCAGCTGCTCGCCGCCACGGCGCTGACGCTGGGAACCGTGATTATCCTGAAGACCGGGAAAAGCCTGTACGCGTTCATCACTGCGGTGCCGGGCTTGCTGATGTTCGGCATCACGCTGTGGGCGGGGACGCTAAATGTCACGACCAACTACCTTCCCCATAAGAACTATGTCCTGACAATCCTGTCTCTGGTGCTCATGGCCCTGGCGGTCTTCATATTTT
>SESD01001196.1_pt1 | contig 14674 bp, 10 predicted proteins | sample 3171411 | NCBI WGS metagenome assembly SESD01 (sample SAMN06051880, study PRJNA518727) | freshwater metagenome | biome: subpolar coniferous forest; feature: holomictic lake; material: water; isolation source: holomictic Lake 442, 16.5 m depth | place: Canada: near Kenora, Ontario | collected...
CAAAGCTGCTAGTTTGGGGGACGCAACCGCCAAGCGCCGGAAAACAGTGAAATACGCAACCAAAAGAGCAGCCGGAACAATATTTCTTTCTGTAATTGAGTTTTCGCAACCCGCGGGCAGCGGGTTGCACAACTAGGAGACTGTCGGCAGAAGGCCCTGGACCGATCCGAGGCCTAAATCCGACAGTCTCCTAGCAGCTTTGTCAGCACAAAGTTTGTGAAGAACTGAGGCTAAGTCCGACAAGCTGTGCTTGTGCCAGGCAAATGCGCGGCGCATAATGCATATTCGTGTTCTCACACGTTGCCGCAAATGCCCCGTGGGGCGAGAGGAACAGGTTATGCATCGGTTGCTTGTGTTTGCGTTTGCAGGTCTTCTGGCGATCCCGTCCCTGGCCGGCGTCGGCGATCCCCAGACCCGGACGGACCACCCTTGGAATCCGGGCGAACTGTCCTGCTCGACGTTCGACCGGCTCTTTCAGACCCAGGCCGAACAGTACACCCGCGTCACCGGGCGCAAGGTTGACAGCGAAGAAGACAAGGCGCTCGCTTCGTGGTTCTGGCGCAACCGGAACCACTGGCACAGCGAGATGGTGGGAGAAAACTATTTTCCCGGGGGCGAGGGGCTGGTGCGCGAATACTGGAGCGGCATTTTCGGCTATGGCTTCGGCCTTTGCTTCGACACGCACCACCAGTACGGCGGCGAGATCTGGAAGTTGCTGGGCCCCAATCGCTACCGCACCATGGGTGTGGACGGCCACACGAGCTTCGAGGTCTACCTCAAGGGCGGCGCCTATGGCGATGGCACCTGGGTGCTGCTGGACCACAACATTTCGACCGTGGTCTTCCTTCCGGACAACAGCCGCCTGGCTGGTTTGCTCGAGATCAGCAAGGACATGTCCCTGCTGCAGAAGGGGGGCCGCGCACGCGGCTGGCTGCCGAGCGGCCTGCATTCCAGCGATGCCAGGGGCGTGTATGGAAACGTCAAGTTTGCCGCCTATGGCACCGGCTACGCGGGCGCTCCGCCGATCGTCAACCTGCGTGCAGGCGAGACGCTGCGCCGCTATGTCCTGCCCGGGCTGGAGGACGGCAAGACCTTCCTGTACTGGGGCGTCAACAAGAACGCCGGCATTCCCGGTCCGGATCGCGACCTGACCTGGGCCAGCCAGCCGGAGAAGATGTTTCAGGCCAAACAGTCCTGCCCCGGCAAGACCATGCGCTACGGCAATGCGATCTACACGTACAAGCCGGACTTCAAGAAGGGCACGTACAAGGAAGCCGTGGTTTCAGAGGATGCCAGCCAGGTCACGTTCGAGTGGTACTCGCCCTACGTGATTGGCGCGATCCCAGCTCCCGCCTCGGCCAGGGAGAAGGCCGGCGTCACCAAGCCGGGCTGCACCGGCGGCCTGGTCCTCAACGGCAAGATCACCTGTCCGGTTGAAGTTTCCGTGGACCAGGGCTCAAACTGGGTCAAAACCGCGGAAGCCCGGGATGGCCTGGACCTGACCGACCAGGTCAAGGGGTGCCACCAGTACCTGCTGCGCTTTGGCGCCGGTGCCAAGTCGCTGGCCGACAGCGGGCTGACCATCACCACCGGCTGCCAGAGCTCGCCGACCATCATTCCCCATGTCAAGGACGGCGTGAATCAGGTGGCGTATGAGGCGGATGGGCTGGGCTTTGTGTCGGCCGGGCCGAACAAGGACCAGGCGCAAACGCACGTGATTGCCGGGGCCATGGGCTCCCCGTCGGTCACGCTGCAACTGGAAGCGCCGCGCGGCGCCGCGGTCACCGCCATCTACGCGGGAGCGCATGTTGCCTGCGGCTGCCCGCCGCGCGAATCGAAGTACAACATCGACTACTCGGTGGACGGCGGACAGACCTGGAACGCGATCCTCAAGGACTACCAGGTCCGGCAGATCGCTCCGGAGCCGAACGACTGGTGGAGCCAGGCCCTGTTCCAGGGCGATGCCCGGGTCGACCCGGTTGCGAAGCCGGTGCAGGTGCGATTCTCCAACTCCGGCAAGCGCGCCTTCATGCGCGTCGAGGCGCAGCTCGCCTATGCTGTTCCGAACACCTCGGCGGTCAAGGTCACCTATGCCTGGAAGGAAGCCGGCATGGTCAAGACCGACAGCCATGTCGTGCCCAGGGGGACCGACAAGACCGCGTGGACGTTCACGGCCGGCGCCGCGCCCGAGACGTTCTACGTCGAATACGCGGCGCAATGACGCGCCGCATCGCGCGTGCTCGCTGCACCTCCCCCCCGGCACGCATCATCAGGCCTTGTTAAGGAAGGATTCTTATGCCTGCCGCCGTTCGTAAAAGCACCCCCGGCGCCACGAAGCTGCCGCCGCCTCGCATGGTCGTGGGCGTGGGGTCGCATGAGCCGATCTTCCACCGGCTGCGCACCGGAAACGCCACGGCCGGGGAGTGGGCGCGCTGGGAGCGCGAGACCTCGGTCGAGAACCTCGATCTGCTCGAACGCCTCGGGATCACGCGGGCCCACATCGCCTGCACCAAGGGGTTCGGCCTCGAGTACGAGAAGCCGCTGATCGAGCGCGCCGCGAAGTTCTGCGAGCAGGCCAGGCGCCGCGGCATCCAGACCAGCATCTACGTGCAGGGGTATCCCGTCTACTACGAAACCTTTCTGCGCGAGCGCCCCGAGGCGGAGTCGTGGCTCGCACGCACCCAGTCCGGCGACGTCATTCCCTGGGGCGGCCAGACCTTCCGGCGCTGGATGGACCCGGCCTGCACCGCCTTTCAGGACTACGAGGAGATGCTGCTGACCTACGTCTACCGGCAGCTTCAGCCGGACGAGGTGACGATGGATAACACCCTGCCGCCGTGGTGCTGGTCTGCGGCCTGCCGCGACAGCTTCCGCGCCTGGCTGCGCAGCCGTTACGATGCCGCCGCCGCGCGCCGCGAGTTCGGCATCGACTCATTCGACGCCGTGGACCTGCCGCATTTCCACCCCGTCTACTTCCCGGCGGAAGCCCTCCGCATCGTCAAGGACCCGGTCCTCCAGGAGTGGGCCCGCTGGTACTCGCACCTCACGGCCGACTTCCTGAAGCGCATGCGCGACGTGTCGCGGCGGCTCGCGCCGGGCGCGACGTTCATCGCCGGCGCCGGCTGCGAGGTTCTGCGCTACAACATGCTCTTCAACGGTGGCGTGGACTTTGAGGACCGCTTTGCCGTGCTGGATGCGGTCGGCACCGAGGAATCCGGGTGGCGCCCCGGCGTGGTCGAGGGCGCGCCCGCCCATGGCCGCCTCGTGATGGACGAGCGTTCGCCGGAGGAAAAATCCGGCCGGACCGAGTTCAGTCTGCGCGTCTCCACGGACGCGCGCTGGCGCAAGATCTGTACCGAATTCGGCAAGCCGACCGGCGGCAGTTTCTGGGGTGAAACGGACCGCGCCAGCAAGCTCGTGGCCATGGCGCACGACATGGCCTTCGCGCAGAACGGCCACCACGTCGGCACCGTGGGCCCGCTCTGCGCCGCGCCGCAGATGCTCGACGACATCCGCGACGTCATCGACTGGGGGCAGGAGCACATCGGGGTCCTGGCCGGCCGCGACGCGCACCATGCGCCGGCCGGCGTCTGGCGCGGCAACACCACGACGAACTTCATGCGCCACCGCCCCGTGTGGGAGGCGTGCGCGGTCGAGCAGATGCTGTTCGAGCACCACGTGCCGTTCACGATCCTGCTCGACGGCGTGCTGGAGCGGTTCCTGTCCGACGCCGGCAGCCGCCTGCTGATCCTGCCGGGCACGGCGTGCGTTTCGGCCGCGCAGGTGAAGGGCATCACCGCCTTCGTCGAGCGCGGCGGCGCGCTGCTGCTGCTCGGCGAGGCCGGCACGCGCGACGAGCGCACGCGCCTGCGGCCGCGCTACGCCTTCGAGCATCTCTTCGGCGGCGCGGTCCCGAACCTCGAGTATTACGGCCCCCCCCACTGGGTGCCGGAACTCGACTTCCGCAGCATGCCGGAGCGGCTCACGGCCCTGTTCGGCAAGGGGATCGTGGTGGCGCTCAAGGTCATCACCCCGCGCACGGCGCTCGACCTAACGCGCGACCCGTACATGCCCGAGCGCCAGGTGATGGTGAAGGACGTGCTGCCGCCGGCCAACGAAGACGCGATCATGACGGAGGTGGGCGACCTGCTCGGCGGCACGGTGCGCGTGGAGGCGCCGCGCACGACGCTGTGCGAGTACTGGCGCTGCGGCAGTGACCTGCTGGTCTGCTGCGCCAACCTGCGCAAAGGCGCTGACGGCGGACCCGTCACCCTGCGCCTGGGGTCGCTCCTCGCGCAGACGGCGCAGGTTCACATGCTCCTGGAAAAAAAGGTGGCGACGGTGAACATCACCGACCGGCGCATCCACCTGCCCCGCCTGCCGCACTTCGCGGCGATCCGGGTGCCCGGCGCGCTGGGGTGAGGCAGCGCCCAAGCCCGCGCGAATCACGCGTTCACCCGCCAAATCCTGCGAACGGCGCACCCAAAAAATGAAGATTCACGGCAGCATATCAATCGGCAACAAGAGTTATTCCAGTGGTGACACCATTGCGTGGCACCAGGTCTATCCGTTCTTTCTGATCCACATGCTGATGTTTGGTGGATCCGGGTTTCTCATGGCATACGTCGCGAACGGACCCCCGGCGTCCTTTCTCTTCCTGCACGGCGGCTTCGCCATTGCGATCTACACCGTTTTTTACATTGCCATCTTCGGCCGTGATGAAGTCAAGTGGATGTTCATCAATGCCATCCTTGGCTTGGTGGGCATGTGGAGTCAGATCGACTGGATGCTCGCTCGGTTCGGCAAGCACATGGGCGACTATCCGCCGTACCGGCATATTGTCCCGTTTCTGTATTACGTGCTGTACACATTCCTGCTCCGCAATGCCGTCCTTGACATCACGAACTGCCGTGAAGACGACAAGAGGAAGAGAGTCGTGGACAACGCCTACATCATTGTTTCCGTGGCGGCATACGCCGCGTCCTTAATCTTGCGAAAGCCCCACGCTTGGTTATGAATGGCTAACCAGGCGCGGCGTAGCCGCAACCACAATTTGGAAATCAAGTTGGCGGCGGCTGAAAGCATGCGGACACGAAGGGGAGGATAACTTTTGACAGGATTGTCAGTCCTGGTCGCCCCAAATTCTGAAAATCCTGTTCATCCTGTCAAAAATGCAGCCTGAATAAATTTTTCTGTCTGTAATCAAGTTTTCGCCACCCGCTGATAGCGGGTGGCTCAACTAGCAGCCTGGTCGGCAGACGGTTTGTGCGGGCGCAAAACCTAAATCCGACAGGCTGCTAGGTCCGACAAGCTGCTGGCGAAGCTTCTACAGTTTCGCCAGCACCTCCAGCATATCCAGAAACGCCCCGTTGGCATGATATAGCGGATCGCCCTCGGGCACGGCCGGCACGACGTCGAGGACTTTGCCCGTCTGGCCGTCGCGCGTCTGGAACGGGAAGAGCAGGTTGTCGCGGTTGGGGTAGTGGCTGAAGTAGGCGTTATGGCAGAGCCGGAATGCTTCCAGGCAGCGGATGCGGATGGAGTCGGATTCCGCCACGGCATGCGCCCGCACCGCGGCGCGCATGGCCTCGGGCAGATTCCACCAGGGCATCTCGAGATTCATGGGCTCGCCTGTGCGGTTGTTCACGCCCTTGAACAGGCCGGGGTGGCGCGGGTTGTAGCCGAGAGCCACGGCCTGCAGTAGGATGCGGGGCAGCTCGCGGCGGCTGCGGACAATCAGCGCGGCATGGCGCGTGGACAGGGCTGATTGTTCCAGCTGCTCGAGCATGCCGAGGCCGAGGCCGGCCAGTTCCGCGGCATGGCCGGGGTCGAGGTAGGGCTCTGGCTGGCGCGTTTCCGCGTCGTAGTATTCCGAAAAGCGGGATGTTTCCGGGTTGTAATGCCGGTTGAGCACCTCGCCCAGCATGGCGGCCGCGAGGTCGAGCGCCTCGTCGCGCGCCGCGGGGTCAAGCGCCTTGCGCGCAAAGCAGGTGCCGGCGCCCTGCATGAGCATGCGCGTGCCCTGGCCCACGCCGCCGACGCCCGGCGTCTGGGTGGATTGTTCCGGCTCGTTGCGCTGGACCCGCGTCGCGGCGCTGCGCAGCAGCCGCAGGCCGCACGCCTGGCGCGCAGGATCGCGCGACGACAGGAGTCCCTTGGCGCAGAAGATGTCGGCCGCGTCCGCCTGGACGGCGGAGGGGTCGAGCGGCTTTCCCTGCGCGTCCACGGCCGCGAGCGTGCGGTCCACGCGGAACGGGATGGTCTGGCCGTAGCGCCGCTCCAGGTCGGCCATGGTGCGTGCCATGTTGTCGATCCAGGCGGCAAACAGCGTCCGGATGGTGGCGCGCTCGTCCGCGGTCAGCGCGTCGCACGCATCCAGGATGCGGAGGTGCTCATCCAGCGCTTCGCTGCCGCGTCCGAGGAACCAGGTGTGGATGATGTTGTACGCAGCTGCCGGCAGGTCACAGCCGGTGTTGGGGTTGAACTTGGTCTCGACAAACGGCCAGTCCGGGCGCCGCTGGTGACGCGCCAGCAGCAGGCGGCAGCCGGGCACGACGGCGGCGTCCAGAATGAAGCGCCGGTATCCGGGTGCGCGCAGGGTTTCGATGGAGATGCGGTCAAGTACCAGCGGTTGCCAGTTGTGGCAGGTGTTGGGTTGCATGGGCGGCATTCTCCAGTGGCCGGCCGCGCGGCGTCAATGACGCATGCCGCAGCAGCGCGTCCACGGCGGGCGGGCGCCCGCGGAAGGCCTGGAAGACCTCCATGGGGTGCGTGCCGCCGCCGAGCGCCAGGAGGGTGTCGCGGTAGCGGCGGCCGGTGGCCTGGATGGCGGCGGGGTTGTCCAGCCCCGCCTCTTCAAAGGCGGCAAAGGCGTCGGCGGAAAGCACCTCGGACCACTTGTAGCTGTAGTATCCGGCCGCATAGCCGCCGGCAAACAGGTGCGAGAAGCCGCACAGCGCGCGGTCTTCCGGCAGGATCGGCATGGGGAGCAGGCGGCTGGCGGCGGCGCGCTTCACGGCGTCGGCGTCCGGCCACTCCGGGCGCGGGTAGCGCGCGTGCAGATCCATGTCCGTGACGCCCAGGTACAGCTGCCGCAGCAGCCCCGAGGCGGCGCGGTAGTTCTTGGCTGCGCGGATTTTTTCGAACAGGTCGTCGGGCAGCAAGGCGCCGGTCTCGATGTGGCAGCTGAGCCCCCGGGCCGTGCTGCGCTCGTAGCACCAGTTCTCCATGAACTGGCTGGCGATTTCCACCGCGTCCCACTCCACGTTGTTGATGCCGGAGGCCTCCGCGTCCTCGACGGTGGTGAGCATGTGCTGCAGCGCGTGGCCGAACTCGTGGAACAGCGTGGTGACTTCGTCAAAGCGCATCAGCGAGGGGCGGCTGCCGGCCGGCACGGTCTGGTTGCAGACCAGCACGGCCATGGGCAGCTGCCGTGCGCCGTCGGGGCGGCGGTCGCGGGTGCGGAACAGGTTCATCCAGGCGCCGCCGCGCTTGGTGGCGGGGCGGCTGTAGGGGTCGAGATAGAAGCACGCGATCGCCGGCGGCGCGGCCGCCGCTGCGGCGGTGGGGTTTGCTTCGTACACGCGGAAGAAGCGCACGTCCGGATGCCAGACCGGCGCCTCGCCGTCGGCGGCGGCCACGCGGATGCCCAGGAGGCGCCCGGCCAGCGCGAACATCCCTTCCAACACGCGCGGGAGCTGGAAGTAGGCGCGCAGTTCCTCCTCGCTGTAGGCATAGCGCGACTCGCGCAGCCGTTCGCCCCAGAAGGGCGCATCCCAGGGCGCGAGCGACGTCTCTGCAAACCCCTGGCTACGCGCAAACGCCTGCAGCTCGGCCAGCTCGCGGCGCGCCGGTTCAGCCGCCGCGGTGGCGAGCTCGTTGCTGAACCGGTCCACAGCGGCCACGGACGGCGCCATCTTGCGTGACAGGCTGAGGTCCGCATAGGTGGCGAAGCCGAGCAGGCCGGCCATCTCGCGGCGCAGGGAGAGGATGCGCTCGATGTGGGCGGAGTTGTCGAACGCGCCGGAGGAGGCCTTGGTGGCCTGGGCCCGGAAGAGCTGTTCGCGCAGGGTGCGATTGCGGCAGTGCATGAGGAACGGCACCGCCACCGCCGCGTCGAGCGTGATGCGCCAGGGGCCGGCCTCGGCGGTGGCCTGCGGTTCGCCGGCGTCGCGCGCGGCCTGCGCTGCGGAGGACAGGAGCGTGGCGGGGAGCCCTGCGGCGTCTCGGGGCTCACGCATCCAGAGGGAGTAGCCCTTCACGGCATCCAGCAGGTTGTTGCTGTAGCTCGTGGAGAGCCTGGCCAGCTCCTGCTGGATGGCGTTGAAGCGCTCGCGGGCGTCGCCGGAGAGCCCCACACCGGCCTGTTCGGCGCTGCGGATGGCGCTGGCGAGGATGCGCCGGCGCGGACCGGTGAGTGCTCCGGTGGCCTGGTCGACCGCGCGCAGGGCGAGGTAGGCGCGGTAGAAGGGCTGGCTTTGGGAGACGCGCAGGCTGAAGGTGACGATCTCCGGCTGGAGCGCGTCATGCGCCTGGCGCCAGCCGTCGCTGTTCATGACCGACAGCAGATGGCCCACGAGCCCCCAGGCGTCGAAGAGCGGCTCGCAGGCGCGGTACAGGGGGTCCATCAAGCCGTTCCAGTCGGGCTGGAGCTCGCGTTCCAGCCGGTCCACGGCGGCGCCGGCTTCCGCCAGCAGGACGCGCAGCGCGGGCTCGGCATGCTCCGGCTGCATGAGGTCAAACGCGGGGAGGTAGGGTATGCGGTAGAGCGGGTTGTTGTGCATGGATTCTTCTCTAGCAGCCTGTCGGACTTAGTACACACCGTCGTAAATAAAATGACGCATCGTTAGTTCGTCCTCGTCCGTCGTCCTCGAAATCCCCTCCGCCGAAGGGGTGCCCGCAGACCGCAGTGGGTTTGTTTCGAGGACGACGGAAGAGGACGATCATACGTCACCGAACTTTCCCCCGAGAGCACAGAGAGGAGCAGAGACCACAGAGAAATGCCTGATTGCGGCCGGCGAACCGGCCGGCGCAGCACGAATTTTTCTCTGCGCCCTCTTTCTTTTTCTGTGGCCTCTGTGTCCGTCCACTTGATGCTGCAAGAGGCGGCGCAACTGCATCGCATGTTATGACGGAACAAATTAACTGATCGGCAGAAAGTTTGTGATTCCCCAAGGCTACGGCCGACAGGCAGCGTTCGCAGCCGGTGGCAGGTCTCGCGGCGGCGAGAGCCGGGTGTAGTCCAGGATGCCCGCGGCGATGGCGTCGGCAAGATTCCGGCGGTAGGCAGGGTCGCCCAGGCGGGTGGTGTCATTGGTGTTGGTGAGGAATCCGCATTCAACCAGGACTGCGGGGCAGGGCGCCTCCTTCAGCACAAAATAGCGCGCGCGCTTAAGGCCGCGGTCCATGCCGGTCAGCGGCGCGCACCGGCGGTGGATGGAAAAGCCAAGCCGCGCGTTGGCCGCGTCGAAGCGGTTGCCCGCGCAGGCGTTGGTCAGGCCGTTGCCGGCATCCGTGCCGGCGAACCCGTGCGCCGGCAGGATGTAGGTTTCGGCGCCCATGGCCAGCTGGTTGGAGCGCGCGGAGTTGGCGTGGATGCTGACAAAAACCTGCGCCTGGTGCGCGGCGGCGAAGCGGGTGCGGTCCCCGAGCGTCTCAAAGGCGTCGCGGGGGCGCGACAGGAATACGTGCTGCCCGGCCGCCGTCAGTTGCGCGGCCACGAGGTGCGTGATGTCCAGCGCCACATCCTTCTCGCGGATCTCCGGCGCGGCGCTGCGCGCGCCGGTGTCGTCGCCGCCGTGGCCGGCATCAAGCACGATCCGCAGGCCCGCGGGCGGCCCGGACGTCGCGAGCAGGATCGGCTGCAGCAGCGTCTCGAAGTCCACGCGCGCCACGTCGCGCAGGTCGTTGGTGGTGGCATCCCGCGGCGGCAGGTGGAGCCAGGCCGTTGCGCCGTCAATCGTCATGCTGCGCCGGCCGGCAAAGAGGTGCACGCTGTGGGAGACATTGGAGAGCAGCAGGCCGTCGGCCAGGTGCTCGACCTGGGTCAGCCCCAGGGAGGTCATGATGTGGGTGACCGGCACCCAGGCAACGGTTTCCGGATTGGCGGCCGTCTCGACGCCGCGTGCACACGCCGCGCCGATCATCAGAAGGAGCAGCAGGGTGCGGATGAACGGCATGGCGGCGAGTATAGCGGAAACGCACGGTGCGCGGCAAATCAAGCCCGGCGCCCCGCCGCGGACAAACAATGCATTCAAGTGGAAGGACACACAGGTCACAGAGAAAGAAAGAGAGCACAGAGTGAAATTCATGCTGCTGCGGCCGGCCCGCAGGCCGCAGTCGGGCATTTCTCTGTGGTCTCTGTTCCTCTCTGTGCTCTCGGTGTCCTTGATTTGTTCATTCGTTGGGTTGCGGGCATAGCCCGCCCTAGGAACCTGTCGGATTTAGGCTTTGGATCGATCCGTCACCTTCTGCCGACAGTCTCCTAGTTGTGCAACCCGCTGCCCGCGGGTTGCGAAAACTCAATTACAGACAGAAAAATTGTTCCGGCTGCTCTTTTGGTTGCGTATTACACTGTTATCCGGCGCTTGGCGGTTGCGTCCCCCAAACTAGCAGCTTGGTCGGCACAAGGTTTGTGCAGGTACAGCGCTAAATCCGACAAGCTGCTAGGAACCTGCCGGCAGAAGGTTCCGGGCCGATCCAACGCCCAGGCCCGGCAGGTTCCTAGCCGTTGCGCGTCTCGAAATCCTTCATGAAGGCGACCAGCGCCTTGACGCCGTCCACGGGGAAGGCGTTGTAGATCGAGGCGCGGACCCCGCCGACCGAGCGGTGGCCCTTGAGCTGGCTCATGCCGGCCTTGGCGGCCTCGGCGCAGAAGCGCTCCTCCAGGTCGGCGGTGGGGAGCCGGAAGGTGATGTTCATGTCCGAGCGGCACTCCTTCCTGGCCGTGCCGCGGTAGAAGCCGGAGGCGTCCATGGCGTCGTACAGCAGCTGCGCCTTGTCGCGGTTGCGCTTGAACATGTTCTCCAGGCCGAAGTTCTTCAGCCAGCGCGTGGTCAGCGCCAGGATGTAGATGCTGTAGCAGGGCGGGGTATTGTAGAGCGAGTCGGCCTCGATGTGCGTCTGGTAGCGGAGCATGGCGGGGATGGTCTTGGCGGCCTTCTCGGCCAGGTCCTTGCGCACGGCCACGAGCGTCACGCCCGACGGCCCCAGGTTCTTCTGCGCGCCGGCGTAGACCAGCGCGAACTGCCGGTAATCCATGGGGCGGGAGAGGATGTCCGAGGACATGTCGCAGACCAGCGGGGCGGCAGGCTTCGGAAACGCCTTCCACTGCGCGCCGGAGATGGTTTCGTTGGAGGTGAGATGCAGGTAGGCGGCGCCGGGGGTGAGCGTGAGCTCGGAGGCGTCGGGCACGCGGGTGGGGATGTCCTTCTCGCAGTCGGCCGCGATGTTGATGTTGCCCAGCAGGCGTGCCTGCTTGACGGCGGCCGCGCCCCAGCTCCCGGCGTTCACATAGTCGGCCGTGGCGCCGGCCGCGAGGAAGTTCATGGGCGCCATGGCGAACTGCAGGCTGGCGCCGCCCTGCAGGAAGAGCACGGCGTAGTCGTCCGACAGGTTCATGAGCTCGCGGATGTTGGCGGTGGCCTCGTGATGGACCGCCTCGTAGTGCTTGCCGCGGTGCGACATCTCCATGATGGACATGCCCGATCCCTGATAATCCACCAGCTCGGCCTGGGCCTGCTGCAGGACCTCCAGCGGCAGAACGGCCGGACCTGCACAGAAATTGAATGCTCGCGCCATGACGGTTGCTCCTTTGTCGGGTTACGGTGGGACGGCGCAGACGCGGAACCTGCGCCGGAAACGGAAGAATACTCTCCTGCCCGCGCGGAAGTCAACAGGATGAGGATTGACAGTACGCCACGAGACGTGGAAACATCCGCCATCAGCAGGCTTTGGGATTGATTCGCAAAAACAGACATGAACGCCACCCCCACAACGGCCGGCACACGGCTGGCCATCATCGACTACAAGGCCGGCAACCTGACCAGCGTGAAGCTTGCCTTTGACGCGCTGGGGCAGGAGAGCGTCATCACCTCCGACCCGGCCGTGATCCGCGCCGCCGCGCGCGTGGTGTTCCCCGGCGTGGGCGCTGCCGGATCCGCCATGCGCAACCTGCAGGAGCTGAACCTCGTCGGCGTGCTGCGCGAGGTGATTGCCAGCGGCCGCCCCTTCCTCGGCATCTGCGTCGGCACCCAGATCCTGTTCGACTTCTCCGAGGAGGACGCCGGCACCACCTGCCTCGGCCTGCTGCCCGGCCGCGTCGCGCGCTTCCGTCCGCCGGATGGCCGCGACAAGGTGCCGCACATGGGGTGGAACCAGGTGCGCATCCGCCGCCCGCACCCGCTGCTGGCCGGGATCGCGGACGACAGCGAGTTCTATTTTGTGCACAGCTACTACCCGCAGCCCGCGCGCCCCGGGGACGTGATCGGCACCACGGACTATGCCGGCGTCATTTTTGCCGCCATGGTCGGCCGCGACAACGTGGCGGCCGTGCAGTTTCATGCCGAGAAGTCCGGTCCCGTGGGGCTGAAGCTGCTGGAGAATTTCAGCCGATGGGATGGCACGGAGGGAAAGTGAGCGGTGAGCAGGAATGCGGATGGAGCGAACCGCAGATTGACGATCGAAGAGGTTTGAATCATCAAGGAATCGTTCCGTGAATGCGGCATTGCCTTCAAAAATCGGCACTGGACATTCGTCAATCTGTGGTTCGCAGGTCGTCGATCTGTACCCCGTGCCGGGCCTCGCCAGGGACGGCTTCGGCCGACGGAGCATGGCCGCCTTCGCCTGTACATGAACTCATTTCTGTCGTTCGTATTGGGTCAGTAATAACCAACAATAAGTGTCAAACGGAAGTCAGGACGTGACAATCACCGGATCACCGGATCGCCGATCACCGATCACTGATCACAGGAAACCACATGCTGACTCGCCGCATCATACCGTGCCTGGACATTATCAAGCGCCGCGTCACCAAGGGCGTGAAGTTCCAGAACAACATCGACCTCGGCGATCCGGTCGAGATGGCCGAGCGCTATTACCACGACGGCTGCGATGAGCTGGTGTTCTATGACATCACGGCCTCGGCCGAGCGCCGCCCCATCGACATCCAGATGGTGCGCGACGTGGCGCGCGTGGTGCGCATCCCGTTTGCCGTGGGCGGCGGCATCTCCAGCCTCGAGGACATGTCGCGCGCGCTGCTGGCCGGTGCCGAGAAGGTTTCGGTCAACTCCCTGGCCGTGCTGAACCCGGAGATCATCGCCGAGGGCGCCCGCGCCTTCGGCTCGCAGTGCATCGTGCTGGGCATGGACCCGGTGGCAAACCCCGATGCCGCGCGCTTCCCCAGCGGCTACGAGGTGACCACCCGCGGCTTCCGCGAGCGCACCGGCCGGGATGCCGTGGCCTGGGCGAAGGAGGCCGAGGCACGCGGCGTGGGCGAGATCGTGGTGAACTCCGTGGATGCCGACGGCACGCGCCGCGGCTATCAGCTCGACATCACCCGCCTGATCGCCGACGCCGTGCGCGTGCCGGTCGTGGCCTCCGGCGGCGCCGGCTGCTCGCGCCACCTGCGTGACGCGTTTGTTGACGGTCACGCGGATGCGGCCATCATTGCCGGCATGATCCACTCCGGCGAGTTCACCATTGCCCAAATCAAGCAGGAGCTGGCTGCCGACGGCATCCCCGTGCGAAAGGAAAAAAGATGACCGTAGTACAATGCTGGGACGATGGCGTAACAACGGATGTGCGGCTGGCGGAGCTGTTTGCATGAACTACCGACTGATTGCCTGCAACATCTTCCAGCGCGAGGCCTGCGCCTGCGTGGCGCGCAGCCCGCATGTGGTGGATGTAGAGTTTCTGGAGCTGGGCGAGCATGCCCGGCCGGACAGCCTGCGCGCCCTGCTGCAGGCGCGGATCGACGCCGCGGCTGCCGCCGCGCGGAAGTACGACGCTGTGCTGCTGCTCTTCGGCCTCTGCGGCAACGCGGGCGTGGGGCTGGTGGCGCGCCGCACGCAGCTGGTGATGCCGCGCGCACACGACTGCGCCACGATCCTGCTCGGGAGCCGCGCGGCGTTCAAGCAGCATTTTGGCGACAACCCCAGCCAGGGGTTCAGCTCCAACGGCTACCTCGACCGCGGCGACTACTTTCTGCGGCAGCCGGACGAGGGCGGGTGGGTGGTGGCCGGAGGCGATGCCTATGCGGAGCTGGTCAGGCAGTACGGCGAGGAGAACGCCCGCTACGTCTGGGACACCCTGCACCCCGAGCGCCCCGGCAACGACGGCGCGGTTTTCATCCGCATGCCCGGGATTGATGACGCGCCGCACGCCGAGCGGTTTCGCGTCCAGGCCGAAGCCGCGGGCAAGCGCTGCGAGGAGCTGGCCGGCGACATGCGCCTGGTCGCGGCGCTGGTGGACGGCCGCTGGGACCCGGCCGAGTTTCTCGTCGTGCCGCCCGGGCAGCAGACGGCCGGCGTGTATGACTGGGACGAGGTCGTGCGCGCCAGGCCGGGCACAATGCGTTGACGGCTTTGGCAGCCGACTTAGAGCAAGTTAGATTGTTCCGGCATAACATGCGATGCAGTTGCGTCGCATTTTGCATGATCAAGTGGACGGACGCAGA
>SESD01001197.1_pt1 | contig 14645 bp, 11 predicted proteins | sample 3171411 | NCBI WGS metagenome assembly SESD01 (sample SAMN06051880, study PRJNA518727) | freshwater metagenome | biome: subpolar coniferous forest; feature: holomictic lake; material: water; isolation source: holomictic Lake 442, 16.5 m depth | place: Canada: near Kenora, Ontario | collected...
GGCATGCGGTATAATTCAGTTGGTTCGAGGAAGACGAACCGCAGGTTCGCTCCGGCGGGCACACCCGCCGGAGACGGATCGAATCAAAAGGAGAACACCCATGCACGCCCCACGCCTCGCCGCCTTGGTTGTCGTCGCCTTGTTCGTGCTGACCGGCTGCATTGTCCAGGAACGCCCGGTTGCCTATCGCACGTATCCACCCGCATATGCTCCGCCGCCGCCACCGCCCGGTGCGCCGCCGGCGGCCCAGCCGGACGTGTCGTCCGATACGTCCCCCGGCGTGCCGCCCGTGCCAGGCCAGGAGCAGCCGGAGGTGCTCACGCGCGGCCCGGTGCACGAGGCGTTTGCCCAGCCGGTGACCGTGCAAACTCCGTCCGGCCTGGTTGTGGCTGGCCAGCCACCGGCCACAATCGTGGAGACCCCGCCGTCTGACCGGCCCGCAGGCGGCAACTGCATGTGGGTTCCCGGCTACTGGAGCTGGGATTCCGAGAGCAGCCGGTTCATCTGGGTGAGCGGCTGCTGGCGGCTCACGCCCACCCGCATGACCTGGGTCCCGGGCTACTGGGCGCGCGTGTCCGGCGGCTGGCAGTGGATCTCCGGATTCTGGGCGCCGGCAGCCACGCAGGAGATCGCCTACCTCCCGGCGCCACCGGCCGTCACGGAAAACCCGCCAACCGTGATGGTGGCGGATCAGATCTGGATTCCGGGCTGCTGGTACTGGGCGCAGGGGCGCTACGTGCTCCGCTCCGGCTACTGGCTGCAGCCGCGGGCGGGATGGGTCTGGGCGCCGTCACACTACGTCTGGACGCCGCGCGGACATGTCTTTGTGGAAGGGTACTGGGACTTCCCGCTGGAGAGCCGCGGCGTGCTCTTTGCGCCGGTCTGCTTCGCGGGGCGCGCGGGCGGCGGCGTGGCCTTCGCCTTCTCGCCCAGCATCACGGTGAACCTCGGGGCCGTATCGGCCAGCCTGTTCGCCTGCCCGCGCTACACGCACTACTACTTCGGCGACTATTACGATGACGCCTGGGTGAGCATCGGCATCTACCCGTGGTTCGACTGCGTGCGCATCGGCACCTGGTATGACCCGCTCTTCGTCCATGCGCGCTGGGACCACGGCCGCCGGGATCCACGGTGGGAGGAGCGCGAGCGCCACGAGTACCGGCAGCGTCATGACGACCGCGACCGCCGGCCGCCGCGGACATACCGCGAGCAGGAGGAACGCGCCGCGCGCCTGCCGGAGCCGCAGCGCCGCGAACGCCAGGTGGCGCAGCCGCTGCGCACAGCCATCACCGCCCCGGCGACATCCATGAAATTCGAGCGCGTGGACCGGGACGCACGCCAGAAGGTGGTGAAGGAATCGGCGGATGCCCACACGTTCCGTGATGCGCGAGGGCGCTGGGAGGCGGCCACGCCGGCGCCGCAGGCGCCGGCAGTCCAGCCGCCGGCCGCAACCCGGCAGCCGGCCGGCCGGAAGACCACGGCACCCAAGACGTCCCTGCCGGCACGCGACACCCCGCCGACCGCGATCCAGCCGGACCGCGTGCGCTTCCGGCCGACAGGCGCCGTGGAGCAGCCGGCGGCGCCGCGGAACGGCGAGCGCAGCACGCCCGACAAGCCGTCCGACGAGCACAAGCGCGACCGCTCCTCCCGCGACGAGCGGTGAGCGCGTAAGGCGGGCATCAGCCCGCAACCCGACGAATGACCAAGTCAAGGACACCGAGAGCACAGAGAAAAATAGAGACCACAGAGAAATGCCTGTCTGCGGCTGGCGAGCCGGCCGCAGCAGCATGAATCTCTCTGTGCTCTCTTTTTTCCGCTGTGGCCTCTGTGTCCTGCTTACTTTCCAGGTTCAACGGCACCGGCTTGCCGGCCGCCGCTCCCCATCCGCACCACCAGCACCGGGATTGACAGGGCATGGCGCACGCCGTGCACGGTTTCGCCGAACACCAGGTCCTTGAGCCCCGTGTGCCCGTGCGCGCCCATCACCAGCAGGTCCAGCCCCAGCTCGCCCGTCAGATCCACGATCGTCTCGACCGGCGCGCCGCTGCGCACGACCACATCCACGGGCAGTTCGGGCGATTCGATCTCGCGCGCAATCCCCTCGACATAGGTCTGGTCCTGCCGCCCGTGCAGGCTGGCGGAGGCGGCGCCGTAGACCATGCCGCCCGGAGATTCCACCACGTGGATGAGCGCCAGGCGCGCGCCATGCGCCCGGGCCAGGGTCACGGCCATGGACAGCGCCTCGGCGTCGCCGGGGCCGTGGTCCAGCGCCACGCCCAGGTGGCGCAGGCGCGGCGGCCGCATGCGACGGGCCACCGCCTCGCCGCTGGCAATGATGCCGCTCTCCCACTCCTTGTGCCGCCCGAAAAACGCCCGGGCCAGCATGTACGCCAGCAGGCTGGCCAGCGCGCCTGCCACCAGGCTGGCCGCGCACCTCACCCACAGCGGCAGCGCGGACATGGCCCCGCCGATAGTCTGCACAATCAGCCAGCCGTTGAGGCAGATGATCAGCGCCGCCACGCACCACGCCAGCACCCGCACCCACGGCGGGTTGGCAAACGCCCCCATCTTCTCGCGCTGCGAAGTGAACTGGATCAGCGGAATCACGGCAAACGGCAACTGCAGGCTCAGGATCACCTGCGACAGGATCAGCAGCCGGTAGAGACCGCTGTTCCCCGCCAGGGCGATCACGGCCACGGCCGGCGCCAGCGCGACAAACCGCGTGATCATGCGGCGCACCCACGGCCGCAGGCGGATGTCGAGGAACCCCTCCATGACCACCTGCCCCGAGATGGTCCCGGTGAGCGTGGAGCTCTGCCCGGCCGCCAGCAGCGCAATGCCGAACGCCAGCGGCGCCACGGTGCCGCCCAGCAGCCGGTCGAGCATCTCGTGCGCCTGCTGGATCTCGGTGACGACGATTCCCCGGGTGTGAAAATTGGCCGCGCTCATGATCAGGATCGCCGCGTTGACCAGGAAGGCGCCGTTGAGCGCCACGATGGAATCGATCAGGTTGAAGCGGCAGGCCTCGGCGCGGCCGGTGTGCGTCCGGTCAATGGCGCGGGACTGCACCAGCGAGGAGTGCAGGAACAGGTTGTGCGGCATGACCGTGGCGCCGATGATGCCGATGGCAATGAAGAGCGCGCCGTGCGGCAGCGTCGGCCGCAGCCCGGCCGCCGCCGCGCCCCAGTCGGGCCGGGCGAGGCAGACCTCGATCAGGAAGCAGCCGGCAATGGTGCCGACCAGCATGAGAATGAAGGCCTCCATGCGCCGCACGCCCAGCCGCTGGATCGCCAGCAGCAGGAACGTGTCGCAGGCGGTCACCGCACACCCCCAGAGGAGCGGCAGGCCAAAGAGCAGGTTCAGGCCGATGACGGTGCCGATGATCTCGGCCAGGTCCGTGGCGGCAATCGCGATCTCGGTGAGGAACCAGAGCGCCAGGGTCACGGGGCGCGGGTATTCGCGCCGGCACCCCTGCGCCAGGTCGTAGCCGCTGACCACGCCGAGCCGCGCGGCCAGGGTCTGCAGCAGCAGGGCCATGGCGTTCGAGAGCAGCAGCACCCAGAGCAGCGCGTAGCCGAACTGCGCGCCGCCGGCAATGTCCGTGGCCCAGTTCCCCGGGTCCATGTAGCCGATGCTGACCAGGTAGGCCGGCCCCACAAAGGCCAGGAGCCTCCGGAACGAATTGCGGCGTTTGACTTCTACCGGTTTCATGGGGCGTGGGACAACGCACTCAGAATACCACAGGCCGGATCCGGTGCGGTAGGTCGTTCACGGACAGAAGGTAACGGGTTGGCGACAGGGGGAGGGCTCGCGGTGCTCGCTGAGGACGAGGACGATGGACGAGGACGAGGACGAGAATACGTTAGTGGACTTATGAAATCATGTACTTGGTCGGCACAAAGTTTGTGAAGGTGCAGCGCTACATCCGACAAGCTGCTAGCGCCCGGATGGCCGCCGCAGGATCGACTGCGCCATTGACTGCGCGAACCACCGCGAAGTTGACCGCACCATGCGCCAGAACCTGCGGCAGGTTGCCGGCATCGATGCCGCCAATGGCAACCGTGGTCAGCGGCGAGGCGCGCAGGATCGCGCCCATGGCCGCCAGTCCCACCACCGGATCGGGCATGGCCTTGGTCGGCGTCGCAAAGATCGGGCCAACCCCGATATAGTCCGGCGCCAGCGCCACGGCCGCGGCAGCCTGCGCGGCATTATGGGTCGACAGGCCGAACAGCTTGCCCGGCACCGGCCAGCGCCGCCGCGCCTCGACCAGCGACAGGTCGCCCTGCCCGAGATGCACGCCGTCGGCGTCCAGCTCGCGCGCCAGATCGACGTCGTCATTGACGATGAACCGCGTGGCCGTGCCGCGCGTACGCGCACGCAGACGCGCGCCGACCGCACGCACCTCCTCGCGCGCGGCCTGCTTCATCCGCAGCTGCAGATAGCGCACGCCGCAGGCCACCGCCGCCCCGGCACAGCAATCGTAGCCGGACACGGGGTCGGTGAGCACCAGGTAGAGGCCGAATGTTTCAGGCATGGCAGCAATCCAACAAAGGGGGTGCAGCCGCCACGAGCTCGGGCGGCCCGGGCGGCGGACAGCCCGCCGCGCGATATGCGGCATCCCAGTTTTTATAGACCGGGTCAAGACCGCGCAGGCGCAACGCCGCGCAGAACGTGGCGGTGTCGCGCTCGTCCGAGACGGCAAACTGCCGGCTCGCTTCCGGACGCGTGCCGCCATACCCGCCCACGGTGGTCCGGCTGGCGACACTCATGCGGGTGATCCCGGTGCCGGCAAGGCCATCGCGAAACGCCGCGGATTCGCGCGTGGACAACACCAGCGGCGTTTCGGGCAGACAGATGCGAAACGCAAAGATGATCTGCGCCAGCTGCACATCGCTCACCGGATGCGGCGGCCGGAAACCGCCGGCTTCCGGCCGCAGGCGCGGAAAGGAGACGGAGATGCCGGCGCGCCAATCGCGTGCCTGCAGGTCGCGCACATGCCGGTACAGCGCCGCAGCCTCCGTCATCGGATCTGCCAGGCCCAGCAGCGCGCCCACCCCCAGCGTGCGCATGCCGGCCTCCAGCGCGCGGACCGGCGCCTCCAGCCGCGCCGCAAAATCGCGCTTCGGCCCCCAGCGATGCCAGCGGGCGTAGGCCGCGGGATCGTACGTCTCCTGGTAGAGCGTCACACCCGTGCAGCCGGCGTCGGCCAGTTGCCGGTACTCCGCCACCGACATGGGAAAGGCCTCGATCGTGACTTCATGCACGACGCGCGCCGCCACGCGCACGCAGGAAAGCAGGTAGGCAAAGTCCGCCTGCGGCGCGCGCTCGCCGGTCAGCAGCAGGACCTGCTCAAACCCCATGCCCTTGAGCGCCGCGAGCTCGTCCGCCACATCCGGCAGTTCCAGGCGGCGGCGGGGCTGGTCGCGATCCGCGGCAAACCCGCAATAGGCGCACCCCCCCGTGCAGAAGTTAGACAGGTAAAGCGGCGCGTAGAGCGTGATGGCACGGCCGAAATGCTGCCGCGTGAGCTGCTGCGCGCGGCGGGCCAGCAGCTCCAGGTGCCGCGCCGGATCGGCGCGCACCAGGGTGACAAAGGTGGCCTCGTCGGGCGCGGCGCAGGCGAGAGCCGCGTACACGGAAGCGGCGGCCGGCACAGGCTGAGCGCGCCACGAAGCCGGATCGGGAGGGATTGGATGGGTGAACAACATATGTCCGTCGGCGAAAGCGTCATCCGTGCGCCGTGACGCGCGAACCTGGAACCGTGCACGGTGAGCACGGCTCACGGGTTGCCGGCCGCTGATTCGTGCGTCATGTTGAGAAAGCTCGTGATCGGACTCGTTCCGCTGGCTTCGCCCGCGGCCATGATCCCGGCACGAAAAGCCAGGCGGCCCGCCTGCACCGCCCGGGCAAAGGCAGCGGCCATGCCAACCGGATCGCCGGCCACGGCAATCGCGGTGTTGACCAGCACCGCCGCACACCCCATCTCCAGGGCGGCCGCTGCCTGTGCCGGCGAGCGCAGGCCGGCGTCCACAATCACCGGGATGCGCGCATCGCGCACAATCAGACGCAGCAGCTCCGCCGTCGCCAGCCCCTGCCCGCTGCCGATGGCGGAGCCCAGCGGCATGACCGACGCACAGCCGACCTCCTCCAGGCGCTTGGCCAGCACCGGATCCGCCGGCATGTAGGGCATGACCACAAACCCGTCACGAGCCAGGATGCGCGAAGCCTCGTAGGTCTCGATTGCATCCGGCATGAGGTGGTGCGGGTTCGGATGGATCTCCACCTTGATGAAGGGGCTGCCGCACAGATCGCGGGCAATATGTGCCGCGCGCACGGCCTCAGCCGCCGTGCGCGCGCCGGAAGTGTTGGGCATGAGCACCACCTCGCTCAGCGCCAGCAGCGGCTCGAGCAGGCTGTCGTGCGGCCGGTCGCGGTCGAAGCGCCGCAAGGCCACGGTAACCAGCTGCGCGCCCGCGGCCTGCACCGCGCGCACCAGGGTGCCGGCATCGGCGAACTTGCCCGTGCCGAGCAGCAGCCGCGAGGTGAATTCACGCCGGCCGAGGATGAGTGGATCGTTGTTCATTGCATGCCCCCCTGCGAATCGGTCCGCCGTGCACCGCGTGCCGCTCACGGCCCTCAACCCCCGGCGGCGAAGACCAGCAGCTCCACGCGATCGCCGGCCTCCAGACGCGCGGATGCCCGCGCGGCAGCCGGCACGACAACATCGTTCCGGACCACGGCCACACGCTCCGGGCTGGCGCCTTGCTCGCGCACCAGCTCCGCCACAAAGACCGCCTGCGTCTCGCAGGCTTCACCATTCACCATCACCTGCATGACCGCCTCCCGAAAAACAAAAAGGGAACGCTCCCAAGGCCGGGCGCGTTCCCCTTGTCAGCTCCCTTCGCCGGCATGATCCGGATCAGGTTCTACGGGTGTGATCTCAGCTCTTCCGCACGGAAGAACACCCCGGCCACTTGTTGAACATACCGATAACACGGGCAGACACAGATGTCAACCCGGCCGGTAGTCCCGTCATCCGCGAGCGACCCTTGCGCGCCTTGCCCGCGTGGCGTCGCGGAGCTCCGCCAAAATGCGTAAACAAGAAACACGTGAAGATGCATCCTGGAGGGCGGAGCTCCGCGACGCCACGCGGGCGTTGTGATCAAGGCAGGTTCGCGAAGAGGCCGGTCGTCCTTAGCCGTAGATTTGGGAGAGGCCCCAACCGCGAGAGTTGCGCGGGGGCGGGGCGGGATCAGGGCGCCGGGATCTCGTAGGCGAACGCAATTTCGCCATCCGGATGGGCTGGCGTGGCATCCTTCGGCAGCCGGGAGCGGACATACTCCACGCGCACCTTCTCCGGCGCGACGCGCACGCGCACGCGGCCGGAGCCCGGAAGGGTGTCGCCCGTGCGATAGGCGGAGCCCCACTCGGCCCGGACGTAGTTCGGGTCTGCCGGCTCGGACAGAGTCTGGTACACCACGCCGCCAAGCTGCTGCCGCGCAAATATGTGGTCGTGCCCCTGGAAAAAGATCGTCACGCCATTCGTGGCCATCAGCGGGTGGATGGGGAGCTCCCAGCCGGGGCGCTTCTGCGCAAACTCCCAGTCGCCGCGCCGGCTCCGGCCGCCCCATTCATAGAGGCCGGCGCCCTCGATGCCGCCGCGGCCGGTGCCCAGCACGTGATGCGTGAACACAAATTTAAACCTGGCCCTGCTGGACGCGAGCGTCTGTCCGAACCACCGGTACTGCGCCTCGCCCAGCGTCACGGACCACAGGTCGCCGTTCTTCGGGCCGCCATTGAAGACATTGTCCACCGGCACGGATGAATGCCAGTACGGATCAATCACCACAAAGAGCGCGTCGCCCCAGGTCCAGGCGTAGTAATCGCGCAACGCGCCGATAAACGGCATGTTTGTGGTGTCGCCCGTGTAGAAACCGTCCGGGGCTGGCTGGGGGAAGAAGCGATTCCTGGCTGTTTGCGCCCAGACCGCCACGTTGTTCGCCGTGCCGTCGAGATTGCACATGGCCGCCTGTTCATGATTGCCGTTGACCAGGAAGAGCGGCGCCGACTGCGCCACGAGCGCCAGGAACGGACGCTGGAAGCGGTAGCGCTGCGCCACGGTGTCGGCGTTGACCGTGCGCAGCGTGTCCACGCTGAAGTCGTCGCCCAGGAGCAGGTAGAAATCCGGGCGGTCGGCGGCCGCGGCGCGCAGGGTTTGCGCATACAGCGCGGCATCAAACTGCTGCGGCCGCTCCGGGTGCGAGTCCCCCTGAACCTCAAACATAAACGTGCTGCCGGGCGCGCGCTGCGTTCGGAAGGCGCCGGCCGCGCCTTCCGTGTAGCTGGCTTCGTTGGGCGCGCGACAGCGCAGCCGGTAATGGCATGTCGTGTCCGGCGGGAGATTGTCGAGCAGCACATCGACCGGCCGGGCAGCCGGAAAATTTGTGCTGGCCGTCCGGTGCGTGTACCGGCCTGCGACGCCGCCATATTCGCAGTACCCCTCCCGCGCGTCGGCCGAAAGGATGCTCACGGTCACGGACCGGTCGGTCGGACGCCCCAGCACCACGGACAACCTGTCCAGGGGCGCAAGGTCGGCAGGCAGCGCCGGCAGCGGGCGGTCGCTGCGCGGAGCACGATCCCCGCGTGGCGCTCTTCCATCCTGGGCAGCGCTCGCACGGACGCCCACCATTGTCACCAGCAGCAGAAGCACAACATGCCAGCTTGCACGCGCCGGACGCATCGAAAGGTGGCCCGGCCGCTCCGCGGGCGGGCCGTTCTGCCCTGAACCCTGTACACTGACCTGCATCTGAGCCCGCGCGGCGGAACGCGCGGGCCACCCTGGATTACACACATTCGCCAACTGCCTGCAGGCAACCCATCTCATGGCTTCTCTCCCGCCTTGCTGAAATTGCCGATCATGTATGTGTGCGCCACCGACCGGTCCGGGCGGACGTAATCCGCGGTCAGTTTGTCCGGCGCGATCCTGACCCGCATGTACCCGGAGCTGCCGAGAATGACGCCGTCGCGATAGCCGTATTCAGCGGCCGCGCGGGTGTTGCCGCGCGGGTCGCCGGGCTGCGGGACCTCCTGGTAGATGATGCCATCCAGATCCTGCCTGGCAAACAGATGGTCGTGACCATGGAAAACCATGGCCACCCGGTTGCGCACCAGCAGCGGATGGATCGGTTGCTCCCAGCCGGACCGGTGATCCATGAAGCCATCGGAGTTGTCGGCATTCTTCCCGCCCCATTCGCCAAAGGCCGCCCCTTCTGCCCCGCCGCGCCCCTGGCGGTCGTTCCCGCCGGCGAGCTGGTGAATGAACACCATCTTGAATCTGGCCCGGCTGGCTTCCAACGTCTGCTTCAGCCACGTGTATTGCGCTTCGCCAAGCGAAAGCCCCCAGCGCTCGTCCGCGCACGGATCCGCCGCGGTCCAGTACGGATTCAACACCACGAAGAGCGCATCGCCCCACTCCCAGGCGTAGTAGTCCTGGAGCAGGCCGGCCAGCGGATCCCTGGCCGCGTGGCGTTCTCGCGGCTCGCGTGCTTGCCAGTCATGAACGTGTCGCCCAGGTCGATGTGAAAGTCCGGCGCGTCGCTCCGCGCGCTGGCGAGCGTGCGCTGGTAGAGCGCGGGGTCCGTGTTCCCGTCCAGGTGCGAGTCCGCGGTGACGGTGAAGGTGTAGGCGCGACCCGGCAGACGGGCGGTATGGAACGTCCCCTCGCCCAGGAGTTTCTCCGCGCTCCCGTTCAGCAACTGGTAGCCGTAGGCGGTGTCAGGCATGAGCTTCTCCAGAAGGATTTCACACGGCTGCCCCTTCAGGAGCGCTACATTGCTGACCCGGCGGGAAAGGCTGGCCTTTGCCGTCCCATACGCAACGACCGCCGTCGTATCGATGTCGCCCAGCACGCTCAGCACCACGGACGTACCCGTGGGCCGGCCCAGGATGATGTCCACGGCGCGCGCCGGCACCTCCGGCGCAAGCTGCGGCGGCCCGGCGCAGAAACCGGCCAGCTGCAACAAGGCCAGAAGCACAAACAGCAGGATGGCGGTCTTCATGACGGATGCCTCTTGTAACCGGATGTGTTTCTGTATCCCATGCTTGCCAGAGGTGACCCGCGCGTTCCGCCGCGCGGGCAAACGGCAGGTTGCGCTACTCCCGCGGCTGCGGCGCCGGCGGCTCCGCCTGGCCGGTCGCTCCCGCCGGCCGTGTGTACGTTACCTTCATTTCCGCCGTGGCCAGGATCTTGTCCTTCATCGCCTCCAGCAGCACGGCGCGGTTGACCTTGGACGGCTCGACGCCGGGCGTGACCGACGCGGACAGGGCATAGACCGTGTAGATGTAGGTCTTGGCCCCCGGCCCCTTGGAGTGCGGCGGCGCGTATACGGTGCGGCCGTTGACGCTGTTGTTCCCCAGGGTGCCCACATTCTGCACATTCCTGGGCAAGCCCTTGGTCTCCGCCGGAATGTTGTAGAGAATCCAGTACCACTTCACGTCGCCCGGGCCGGGGGTGTGATGCATGATCACCGCGAAGCTCCGGGTCCCTGCGGGCGCCCCGCTCCACTCCAGCGGTAGCGTGGCGCTGGCACCATCGCCTGTGAACTCCCCGGGCAGCGCCCCGCCGTCAGTCACTACGGGGCTCGTCAGCGAAAAACCCTGACGTACGGCAGCCGGTGTCACTGCGGCGGCCGCCGCCTGTTTCGCGCCGCCAGCGGGCGGCGCGAACAGGAAGTCCGAGCTGGGGATGGCCGGCAGCGCCTTCATCGGCGTGGAGTAGAGATAGGCCGGGGCGCTGGTGTACCCCTCCAGGTTGCGCAGCTTCTTCAGCATCGTGCGCTGGGTATCGGTCAGGGTCCGGTTGGCCCTGGCAAAGGCCGTGGCATACATCCAGGACATCTCGCCGTCCAGTTCGCCGTAGCGCCGGCCCAGCGCCAGCACTTTCTGCTCGTCGGCCACCGCGCCCTTCAGGAACTTGCGCATCTCCGCGGATACGGCGCGCCGCACCTCGACAATCTCCTGCAGGTCCTTGCGCTGGCTGGCAATGATGCCCGTGACGGGCGCGCGCTGCTCCGCGGTCAACACCTGGAGGAACATCTCCCCGCTGTCGCCGGTGATGGACGTGCTGATGTCGTAATCCTTTTTTCCCATGGCCGGCATGTCCTTCATATAGAAGCTGCCGAAGTACGTGCCGTGCCGTTCCGGGCAGAAGTAGACATCCGCCTCGATGGAGCCGGCATACCAGCTGAAGAACTCGCTGGCATAGGTCATGTAGGCGATGTTGAGGGAGCGGTCCGTCCCCTTGGGAAGCTTGTACTGGTCCATGTCGACTTCCGGCCAGGTGTTGAAGTCGCCGAACTTCATGCCGGCCAGCGCCGCCTTCTGGTCTGCCGTGAGGGCGGAAGCGATCTGGCCGAAGACCCTGGCGCGCTTGTAGCTCACCTGCGCATCAAACGCGAAGATCTCGCCGACATACTTCATGACCGCCTCCCGGTTCAGCCCCGTACTCCCGGCCGGGATCTCGCCCTTGAGCTCGCGGCAGAACGCCTGAATCAGCGGGAAGCGCTTCACGGCCAGTTCATTAAACTGCGGCGCCTGCTGCTGCGCCAGCGCTACAAAGAGCTTCCGTTGGTCGTCCGTGAGAATTCTGAGGACATTGCCGGCCACGCGGTCCAGGAACTTCGGGTTGTGCCCCTTCTGGGCCGCGTCGATGTCGCGCATGTACTGGAACCCGAAGAAGTCGCACACCTTGCCCGGCGGGATGAAGGTGTCCGCGCCAAAGTCGCCCGTCAGGAACGCCAGCCCGCTGAAGGCGATGGTGCTGAGCTGGGCGCGGTCCGAGGTCGCCTGGGCCAGCGTATACTGCTGCCCCTGGCCGCGCGGCTCCGGGCGGTCTTCGGCGCCACCACCTGCCTGCTGTCCGCCCGCGGGCTGTGCGGCAGGTGCCTGGCCGCCCTCCCGGGCTGGTGGACGCTGCTCCCCTTGCCTGCCCTGCCCGCCTTCGCCATTCGCGCGTCCAGGCGGCGGCGCCAGGTCGCGCAGCTTGTCCGGATCGAAGCCGGCCGCCTTGATGGCCTCCCCCGTCGCCGGCCCGCCGCGGATGCCGGCCTGACGGAAAGCCTCGTGGATGGCCCTGGCCTGGTCAGCCGTGAGCGCGGCGGGGTCATGTTTCGCGAGGATGGCCTTCACCTGCGCCTGCTGCGCGGCGGTGAGGGTCTCTGTTTTGCCGCGCGCATCCTCTCGCGGCGCCGGGCGGTCGCCGGACGGCGCCTCGTCCCGCGGCTGTGCGCATAACCGGGTGGACGCGGCCAGCGCCAGCCCGAGGATCAGGATTGTGGTGCGTTTCATGGTCGTGCTCCTGTTGTTTCCGCGGGAGACAACCTTTGTCCCCCTGCCCATACAAGACGAAACCCAAATTACCGGCGGCACACAGGCAGATGACAAAACCGTAATGCGCGCCGCGCTTGGCTTTTGCGCACGTCCGTGCTAACACTGGTGCGCCATGAAGATCCTTGTCGTTGAGGATGAGAAAAAACTGGCCGGGTTCATCCGCAAGGGGCTCGAGGAGAACGGTTTTGCCGTGGCCGTGAGCCACGACGGCAGCGAGGCCTGCGCGCTGGCCGGCGCCGAGACCTTTGACCTGATCGTGCTGGACATCATGCTCCCCGGCCGCGACGGGCTCAGCATCCTCAAGAGTCTCCGCAGCAGAAAGAACACGGTCCCGGTCATCCTGGTCACCGCCCGCTCGGAGGCCAACGAGCGCGTCGAGGGGCTGCAGCTCGGCGCCGACGACTACATCGCCAAGCCGTTCTTCATGGACGAGCTGCTCGCGCGCGTGCAGGCGGTGCTGCGGCGCACGTCCGGCGAGCAGCTGAGCGTGCTGCGCGCCGGCGACCTGACCGTCAACCTAATCACCCGCGAGGTCCGGCGCGGCAGCGAGGATATCCTCCTGCCGCCGCGCGAGTTCGGCCTGCTGGAATACCTGATGCGCTCCCCGGGGCGCCTCTTCACGCGCTCCCAGATCCTGGAGCACGTCTGGGGGTACGGGTTCGACCCCGGCACCAACCTCGTGGATGTCTGCCTGCAGCGGCTGCGCGCCAAGATCGATCCGGCCGACGGCAAATCGCGGATCGAAACCGTGCGCGGCGTGGGGTACAGGTTCCGCAAGCCGGAGGCTGCCTGATGCTGCACTCCTTCCGGCTCAAGATCGGCCTGCTCAGCCTCTGCCTCTCCGGCGGCCTGCTGCTGGGGTTCGGCGTGTTTGCCGTCTCCGCGCTCAACCGGGTGGCGCGCGAGCGCATCGACCGCGAGCTGCGCGCACTGGTGGATTCCCAGATCCGCAAGCCGCAGCCCGACGACCACTGGCGGCGGTTTGACGAGTCGCTGCGCTCGGTGTACGGCGAGCAGGCGGCGCGGCAGTTCCTGGTCAGCGTGGCCCGCGACAGCGGCGCAACCGTGTACGCCACGGCCGGCTGGCCGGCGGGGCTTCCCGGCCATCCACTCCCGCTGCCACCCGAACCGGCGCCGGACGCCGGGCGCCGCGCCCGGCAGCCCGAGGCGGGGCCCCGCCTGCCGCCGCCGACCGGCGGGCCGCAGGACCGAGCCGAGCCGCCGCCGCGGATGACCGTGCGCGGCCCGGCATATACCACGGTGCGCGCCGCGCGCGGCGAGTGGCGCGTGATGACGCTGGCCAACGAGGAGGTGTCGGTCACCCTGGCCATGGACCTGGCCGGCCTGCATGCCGAGATCGGCCGCTTCCAGCGCGCGCTGCTCGTGGCTGCGCCGCTGGGGCTCCTGCTGCTCGTGGCCGGAGGCTGGCTGGTCGGGCACATGGCGCTGCGGCCGGTGAACCTGATCGCCCGCACGGCCGAGTCGGTGACCGCGCGCCGGCTCGATGCGCGCATCCCGGACGCGCGGGCCGACACGGAGTTCCGCCACCTGATCGTGCTGATCAACGGCATGCTCGAGCGCCTGGAGCGCAGCTTCCAGCAGGCCACACGTTTCAGCGCGGACGCCGCCCATGAGCTGAAGACCCCGCTGGCCATCCTGCAGGCGCAGGTGGAGCGCAGCCTGCAGCATGCAACGGACGGCTCCGCAGAGCAGCGCGAGTGCGCGGAGCAGCTGGATGAGGTGCAACGCCTCAAGGCGATCTTGCGCAAGCTGCTGCTCCTCTCCCAGGCGGACGCCGGGCAGCTGCCGCTCAGCCTCGAGACCGTCGACCTCGTCTCCCGGGTCCGGACCCTGCTCGAAGACATCCAGATGCTGGCCCCCGGCCGGAAAACGACACTTCGGGCGCCCGCGGACCTTTCCGTGACAGCCGACGCCGACCTGCTGAACCTGGCCATTGAGAACCTGATTTCCAACGCCATCAAGTTCGGCGACGCCGCAGGGCCGGTCGCCATCGACCTCGCGCGCCGCGATGGCCGCGTGGTGCTGTCGGTCTCCAACACCGGCACGCCGATCCCCGCCGCAGACCACGAGCGGATCTTTGCGCGCTTCTACCGCGCGGACAAGTCCCGCAGCCGCAAGATCGAAGGTGCAGGTCTGGGGCTGAGTCTGGCTCGCGAAATCGCCCGCGCCCACGGCGGTGACCTCGTTCTCACGCGCAGCGACGAAGGCGGCACGACCTTTGCATTATCGCTAGGAGA
>SESD01001198.1_pt1 | contig 14641 bp, 14 predicted proteins | sample 3171411 | NCBI WGS metagenome assembly SESD01 (sample SAMN06051880, study PRJNA518727) | freshwater metagenome | biome: subpolar coniferous forest; feature: holomictic lake; material: water; isolation source: holomictic Lake 442, 16.5 m depth | place: Canada: near Kenora, Ontario | collected...
AGTTCTAAATTATTGTGTGATAGTCACAGCCATTTGTTGAAGTTCATGCCTGAAGATTCACATTACGATGTTGCAATTGAACATTTGAGAAACGCTCTACAAGAGCTAGAAATTGATGGGGATTTGACGGCTGATATTGTATCCTTTGCAGAAAGTGGACGTAACAGTTTGCTAGGCAAGTAATGGTTTTCTTTCAACAAGGATATTTTTATGCAACTCAAGTTTCCGTTTGATTCTTCTAGTCCTATTTTGGGTGAAGCAACTGTGAGTATCGATAAAACGATAGATCGCGTTTTTCATTTTGTCGGTGAAAATTTTTTTGAGAACTACCCAAAATGGGCAGTTGAAGTCGTTCATTTTGAACCATTAGACGACAACAAAAACGTTTCTGTTGGCGCAAAAGCAAAACAAATTCGCAAAGATAATGGCGCAAAAGTTGAGTCTATTTTTGAAATTACAGATTATGAGCCACATACATTATTTGGTTTTCAAGGCATCAACGCACCTTATAAACATACTTATTTGTTTGAATGCGTTGAAAATACAACGCCAACAAAACTCACGTTCCGATTTGAATTGCTTGAGCTTGATGTTTTTATGCGTCCATTTCAAAAACTGATTCGCGTTGCTATCGAAGATGGCGCGGAAAACGTCGTTGAAAATATCAAAAATTTAGTTGTTGCTGAATGTCACTAATTTTTAAATTTATTTTGGAGTTGATGTTATGCCTTTTATTGTTGAAAAAGATTCAAGCGGTTTAATTCCCCAAGTGCTTTCGGCTATTTTGGACGAGTGTGTTAATGGTGTGACGTTGGCAGACCCCGATTTAGAAGGTGCGCCGATTGTTTATGCCAACAAAGCGTTTGAACATTTAACAGGTTACAGTCAAGAAGACATCATTGGACATAATTGCCGCTTCCTTCAAGGTGAAGACCGAGATCAGCCAGCGCGTTATGAAATTGCTGAAGCAATGAAAAAAAATGAAGCATTAGAAGTCACATTACGAAATTACAAAAAAGACGGCACGTTATTTCACAATCGTTTAAAAATTACGCCATTATTCGATAAGAAAAATCGAGTGCTTTACTATTTGGGTGTGCAGTACGACATCACCGAACAGGTAAATGCAACGAATGAAATAAAAGAATTGAACGGTTTATTGAACGCAATGTCGAAATAATTATAAATTTTAGAAGGTGTTGTGATGAATGAAGCAGAACTTGTTACCAGTAATGGCGGCGCGGTATTTACTCAAATTCTTTTTGGGCTTGCGATTGTAGCGTTTTTCTTTTTACTCGCTGTGGAAAAGAAAAAACCGTATCGCCAATTTTCCGCCGAAAACTACAAAACATCGTTCGTCACTAATACCACTGCATTTGTAGTCAATAATGTGATTTTGAGTTTGTTGCGTGCTTCATCATTATTTTTTGTCGCCCAACAATTTTCATCTTATGGTTTGTTATCGAGTTTAGATGAAGGCATCATCAAATGGTTGCTTGCCTTTGCTTTGTTTGATTTAGCGATTTATGTTTGGCATCGTGCAAGTCACAAATATGAATGGTTGTGGCGATTTCACAAAATCCATCATTGCGATAAAAGTTTCAATGTTTCGACAGGTTTTCGTTTTCATGTTTTTGATTTATTACTCGAAATTGTCTACAAATGTGCATTCGTAATTTTTATCGGCGTAAATGCTTACGTTGTTTTGTCGATTGAAATTATCGAATTATTTTTCATCTTTTTTCACCACGCAAATATCGAAGTCCCCAACGAAGAAAAAATTTCGCAATTTATCATTACCCCCGCATTGCATCGCACGCATCATTCTACTTTGCGCTCAGAACATGACAGTAATTACGGCATCGTTTTAGCTGTTTGGGACAAAATGTTTAATACCCGCAAGGAATTAGTACCTGAAAATTTAGGGCTTGATTTAGTTGAGGCGGAAAATTTTGTACAGTTGTTTTCGTTAGCGTTTATTACCGAACGAAAAATAATGCAGTTATTGAGCTGGATTCCCAAAGGCAAGAAATAGCAGGTTTTCACCATGATAATAAAAACAGAAAAAGACATTCCAAGCAGTGAAATTACGCCACCTGAAATTTTCAAAGACCGCCGTAAATTCATTCAAATGTTAGGCTTAACCTTAGCGGGCGCGAATATGCCGTCTGTTTTTGCGGGTGAAAATAAAGTTAATTTTGCAAATTTAGTTAAAAGTGCAACTACGGATGATTCATTAAAACCGACACCCGCTGAATTGGTTAAAAATTACACCAATTATTACGAATTTACGTTTAACAAAGATGATTCAACCAAACTCGCTCAATCAATGATTATTGACCCGTGGTCAGTTGAAATCAGCGGAGAAGTTGAAAAACCTGCGATTTACCATTTAGAAGATATTTTAAGTCAGCAAACGCTTGAGGAACGTATTTACCGTTTTCGCTGTGTTGAAGGTTGGTCAATGGTTGTGCCGTGGGTCGGTTTTTCTTTAGCGAATTTATTGAAAATGGCAAAACCACTTTCAACCGCGCAATTTGTAAAATTCACAACGATTCAACAACCCGAAACCATGCCAAATCAACGTGATAAAAAAATGTTGGATTTCCCTTATGTTGAAGGTTTGCGAATTGATGAAGCGATGCACCCTTTAACGATGCTAGCCGTGGGAATGTATGGCGAAAAATTACCAAAACAAAATGGCGCACCGTTACGTTTGGTTGTGCCTTGGAAATATGGATTTAAAAGCATTAAAGCGATTGTCAAAATTGAATTATTGAAAAAACCACCTTTGACAACGTGGAATAAATCTGCGCCGCAAGAATACGGTTTTTATGCCAATGTGAATCCCGCTGTGCCGCATCCACGCTGGAGTCAAAATAGTGAACGATTATTAGGCAGTGGGTTTTTTACGTCGCGTCGGCAAACTGAATTATTTAATGGTTACGGTGAGCAAGTAGCATCGTTGTATAAAGATATGGATTTACGGCATTTTTTCTGATGAACTGGTTAATCAAAAATTTGTGGGCATCAACAATAGCAACTTGTTTATTGCCTTTATTATTTTTAGGACTTGATGTTGTCTTTGATAATTTAGGCGCAAATCCTATTCAAGGCTTGCATATTCGATTAGGTGATTGGTCGTTACGATTTTTATGTATTACGTTAGCTATTTCACCGATTCAAACTATCACGCGCTGGCGAAGCACGGTGCAATATCGCCAATTATTTGGTTTATTTACTTTTTTTTATGCCTCGTTGCATTTGTTAGTTTATCTGCTTGTTGACCATAATTTTATGTGGTCGCTTATCATTACGGATATTATCGAAAGTCCTTATGTTTGGTTCGGTGTATTTGCTTACATTGTTGTGTTTTTGCTGGGCATTACTTCATCAAAATTTGCGATGAAAAAGCTCGGGAAAAATTGGAAAAAATTACATCGTTGGGTTTATTTAGCAGCGATTGCTTCGGTAATTCATTACTTTTGGCAACTTAAAGGTAATCTTGCCGAACCCTTGTTTTACGCGATTATTGTTTTTCTTTTATTAAGTTTTCGCATATTTATTTCGTTCACAAGCCGTCAACTTGGCAAAATGATGATTCCTAAAGGGCGTGGTGACGAATAAGTTATGCAAACCAAGCAGCTAAAGATTTAATTTAGAAGGCTATACGTTATGATTATCGACAACTTAACTGCTCGACACGTTCGGCAAACATTATTTGTATTTTGCAGCCTATTTTTGATGCTGTTTTTTTCTGATACTGTTTTAGCACATGAACGTTGGATTTTATCACCCGAGCAAATCCAAGAATGGAATTCAAAACCGCATCCCAATTTATTTTCACATTTTTCGCCGTTGAATTTGTCTATGATTTCGGCGTTTTCACTTTTCATTATTGGTTGGGTTTGGTTAGGATTCACAGGAGCGCGTGAATTATTCCCCGATTTACAAGCGCGATTAGCGTCTTATGGCGATAATGTTCCGCGCATTCTTCGTGTATGTCTTGCTTGGATTTTATTATCTTCTGCTTTTGGTGCCGAACCTCGTTTTGGTATTGAACCGTTCACATCACCAACATTTTTTGCCCCTGACCTTGATTTAAAACAACTGGGTTCTGATTGGGCATGGTTGCGTTGGGCTGAAATTGTTTTAGGACTGACGATTCTTTTTGGTTTTTATGTTCGGATATTTGCAGCTTTGCTGATTTTGCTGAGTATTCTTGGTGGTTATTTATACGGTGAAGCTATATTTGCTTATGCGGGCGCGTTAGTTGGTGCAAGTATTTATCTCGTTTTACAAGGGGCGGGCAGACATTATTTAACGTTGCCAATAATTCCAGTATTTCAAAATTTACAATCTTGGTTGGCAGATCAACCGCGTCAACGCGCTCAAGCGATAATGCGAATTTTAACGGGGACGACATTATTATATTTGGGCGTATTTTTTAAAGTGATGCAGCCGAATCTTTCCATCGGCATTATTACTTATTACGATTTGCCTATTTTGTCCGCCAATCCCGAAGCCTTTACGCTTGTGATGGCGTTGGTTGAAGTGAGTGCAGGTGTGTTGATGATTGCGGGTGTGTTATTGCGTCCGTTGTCATTTTTTTTACTGACAGCATTTTCTATCTTTGCCTTACTTTTACCTGAAACGCCAACCGAGCATATTTTGTTTTATGGTGTGGTGTTGTCGTGCCTTATCAATTCAGCAGGACATTTACAACGTCCAATTCCAAAGGATAAACCCGCGCATATTGTGATTGTAGGAGGCGGGCTTTCAGCGTTACACGCTGCGTTGAAAATTGAAAAACTAATTGGGCAATACTCAAACGTTAAAATCACTTTATTGCATGAACAAGCGAACTTTTTGTTTGTACCATTTTTACCCGAAGTGATTGGTGGAACGGTTCAACCAGGAAATGTGGTGAATCCGTTTCGACGCATTGTTCAGCAAACCAATATCGTTATCGGACAGCTAGAATCGATTGATGAAATCAACCAAAAAGTTTTCGCTAAACGTAAAAATAACGAAATTATCGAACTAAATTACGACAGTTTAATTCTTGCGTTTAATCCAAAATCGAGCGTTTTTAACATTTCAGGTATGAAAGCACATTCGTGTCCGATTGATTCGGTGGCTGATGCACTTCGTATTAGACAACGCGTGTTGGATTTGGTGGAAGAAGCCGAATTTTGTAGCGATTCATCAGAAAAAATTCGTTTATTGACCTTTGCAATTATTGGCGTGGGTGAATGTGCTTCAGCCATCGCGGTTGAAATTAGTCAAATTTTACGCGCCGCAGAATCGGCGTATTCGGTATTGCGTGATTTGGGTTGGCGTGTTCATCTTTTTGAAGAGCAAGGACAAATTCGTTCTGATTTTGAAAAACAAATTTCAAAAGCGCGTGATAAATATCTAAAAAAAGCGGGCGTGATTGACCATTTGGACGAACAAATCACCAGCATTACGCAACGCGATTTGTTTTTTTCAAGCGGACGAATTCAATCGGTAGGTCTTGTCGTCAATGCCGCATTGAAATTCCCCAGTATTCCGTTTGTTGGGCGTGGAAATTTGAGCGAACCCTTTTTAATTGACGATGAATTACGTCTTAAATCATTTGAAAATATCTGGATAACCGAAACCAGCCAAACGATGCGTGATGCTCAATTTATTTTCACCAATGACCAAGTCGATTTAGGTTTTTACGCGGGATTTAACGCTTGGGCGAGTTCTCAAGGTTATGCTTCACGGGCGTTCAAAGCGCGAAAACATTTGTTTAAACCTTACAACATGGGAATGTACTCTTTATGCCGTGTGGCTGGCATTGTTTTTAGTGGCGAACCTGCGTGGTTTGTTTCGCGATTGTTTGATTTGTTATCTGTTCCAGGCTTGGAAAGAAACCTACGCATTATTATTGATTGGTTTTTAGTTCTCGCGTTCCGCAATGATATTACTGTATTGGCGCAAGCTGCTACGGCACATTTACAAAAAATGCACTTCAAAGCGGGCGATGAAATTTTCCGTGAAGGCGATGCCGCTGAAATGGCTTATGCGGTTGATTCGGGTAATTTAAAAGTCGTTCAAAATGGACGCAAAATTAGAGAATTAGCAGCGGGTGATTATTTCGGTGAGATTTTACCGCTGCATCAAAATCGTCGGGTGGAAACGGTTCGTTGTTTGACTGATTGTGAATTGAAAATTATCACGCAAGAAGATTTAAAAGCCTTAATTCAAAGCGGCTGGTTGATGGGAAAAGCGATTCGTAATTTGATTAATCATCAATCTGAAACAGAAAATCCTACTGTTTCATTAGGCATGAAAAGATTGACTTACGTCAGTAAATTAAATGCCTTACTGAGTGAAGAAGACATTATTGAAATCGGACGACTTTCGAGTATTAACAATCAAAAACGCGATGTGACAGGAATTTTAATTTCGGTACACGATTATTTTTTCCAAATTTTGGAAGGTGAAGAAAAAATAGTCGATGAGTTAGTAGAAAAAATTAGTCGTGATTCGCGCCACAGTGACATCACTATTTTAAGTGCCGAAACAGGATGTGAAGAACGGCTTTTCACAGATTGGGGTATGAAAACGGTTGCGCTTAATGAAAGTAATGATTTGATGTTATTAGCAATTAGCATGATGCTACAAAACATTGCACAATCGTATAGCACCATTGGGCGTTATACGCAGCCAGCATTACTTAAATTTTTGATGGACGGCGTGAATCCGTTGACGATTCCCATAAAAAAGACAGGGAAAGTTCTTGTGTCGGGCAGCATCACTGATTTCACAACGCTTTCTAAAAATTTCTCTGCTGAAGAACTTATTAGTGTGGTTAATCAATATTTAGAAATTTGTTCAACCTCATTTGTGCAATATGGCGGACAAATAGCTAAATATGCAGGCGGTTGTATTGTGGCGCAGTTTGCACAAAACGAAGTCGATGCTGCCGTTGCGGCGTGTGTTGATGCGTTTGAAAAATTCACATTGTTAAAAAATAACGCGCCTGTTTTTAATACGATAACTTGCGGATTTGGACTTGCGGCGGGTGGTATTATTGAAGGTAATGTCGGTTCGTCCATTAAAATGGATTACACCGTTTTAGGCGATAGTGTTGATCAAGCTGTTTATTTGAGTATGTTTGCACGAGATGCAAATAAAATCGTGGCGATTGATGAATCCATCAAAACAATCGCGGCGGAATCTTGGGAATTTAAACATTTAGGCGAATTCACACTTAAAGAATCGACTCAAGTATATGGACTTGCAAATATTGAATACTCGAACACAAACCAATTCATTTCGGAAATAACATCATGAATAACAAAACATTATATTTATTTGCACTAGCACTTACTGGTTTAGCGTTGCCACTTTCAAATATGCTCGGATTTTCGGGCGAAAATAAGCCAATTCCTGTGGTATCGGGAAGCTCAGAACGCTTTGCGAAAGTGTCAGAAATTTTTCAAAATAAATGCGTCGATTGCCATTCGCCTGACATGACACGAATGCCAATTTACGCATCATTTCCCATCGCCAAACAACTTATGGCAAAAGATATTGAAAATGCGAGTGATAGATTGGTTTTATCTCAACAGCTTTATAGCGGCGAAAATACTTTTACGCCGTTGATGTTGGCGCGATTGGAAAGCGTTTTAAAAAACAACAGTATGCCGCCTGCGTTATATCTTTCGATGCACTGGACAGATAAATTAAGTGCTGATGAACAAAAACTAATTCTTGATTGGATTTCGGAAGAACGGGCAAAATTGCCGCTAAGTGCAGATTCTGCAAACGATTTAAAAGGCGAACCCGTACAACCATTGCCATTAAAAGTCGATTTAGATGTTGAAAAAGTCGCCGTCGGTCAAAAACTTTTTCACGACAAATTACTTTCGGGTGATAACACGTTGAGTTGTTCATCGTGCCATGATTTAAAAAAAGGCGGCACCGATCAAACCAAAGTAGCCACTGGAATTAAAGGTCAGCAAGGTCCTATCAATTCACCCACTGTTTATAACGCGATGTATAACATTGCTCAATTTTGGGATGGTCGAGCCAAAGATTTGCAAGAACAAGCCGCAGGTCCTGTGGCAAGTCCAGCAGAAATGGGCGCGAATTGGGATGATGTAGTCGAAAAACTAAAACAGGTTTCTGATTATCAAATTGCTTTCGATAAGCTGTATGCCGAGCAAGGATTGACCAAAACGACCGTGACGGATGCGATTGCGACATTTGAAAAATCATTAGTTACGCCAAATTCACGTTTTGATCAGTATTTGCGTGGAAATAACACCATTTTAACTGCCGATGAAAAAGCGGGTTATGCGTTATTCAAAGAGAATTGTACGTCTTGCCATTTTGGAGCTGCATTGGGTGGATTATCGTTTGAAAAAATGGGCGTAAAAAATGATTATTTCAAATTGCGCGGCGGACAATTATCAGAAGTGGATAACGGACGTTTCAACGTTACAAAACAAGAAAAAGACCGTCACTTTTTCAAAGTTCCCGTATTGAGAAATGTCGAACTCACACACCCTTATTTTCATGATGGTTCAGTGGCTAAACTAGAAGATGCTGTTCGCATCATGGCGAAAGTTCAGCGCGATAAAGATTTCACCAATGATGAAGTGAATAAAGTGGTCGCGTTCTTGAAAACATTAACAGGCAACCACGAATGAAAATTTTGATTACTGGCGGAACAGGTTTAATTGGAAAAAAGTTATGTTCCGCTTTACTTCAAAACGGTCATGATTTAACGGTTTTAAGTCGTAGACCTGCTTTTGTGCCGAATGGCTGCAAGGCAATGGCATCGTTAAGCGAATGGCAACCCGAAACAATTTATGATGCCGTAATAAATTTGGCAGGTGAACCGATTGTCGATAAACCGTGGACTGATGAGCGTAAAAAATGTTTATGGGATAGCCGTGTTACGTTGACTGAAGAGTTGGTGAAACATATTGAAATCGCCAATCAGAAGCCAAAAGTGTTAATTAGTGGTTCTGCCATTGGTTACTACGGTAATACGGGCGACGTGGTTATAAATGAATCCACATCGGCTGGCTCTGATTTTGGTGCAACGTTGTGTTCAACTTGGGAAAATACGGCATTAAAATCGAGCATTCGAGTTTGTATTTTACGAACAAGCTTAGTTTTGGATTCGTCGGGTGGATTTTTAAAAAAAATGTTGCTGCCATTCAAATTGGGATTGGGTGGGCGCATGGGTGATGGAAAACAATGGATGAGTTGGATTCACATCGATGATTACGTTGCGATTGTAATTAAGTTATTGGACAACGCAGAAGCCGAAGGCGCATATAACATGACGGCTCCAGAACCTGTGACCAACGACCAATTTACAAAAATACTCGCCACGATAATTTCTCGACCTGCATTTTTCAATATGCCTGATTGGTTTTTAAAATTGCTACTTGGTGAACGTACTGAGTTAATTCTTGGAGGACAACGTGTGTCATCGGTTAAAATTAACAAGTTAGGTTATGAGTTTGTTTACCCAAATTTGGAAAATGCCATTCAATCGTTATTACGATGAATTGATGCTCACATCGAACACATTTTTTGAAGCATTCTACTGGATTGTTCAATGTGTTAAAGTCTATCGCTGCCCAAAAAGATGTCGATGTTTTGCGTCATGGGTGTTTAATCTAAAAATAAAAATGATGTTTCATAAGATTTTAGGAGAGATAAAAATGTTTAAAATTCGTTCATTAGTCACCGCATTAGCATTAGTCGGTTCGATGTCAGTCGCCAATGCGTGGGAAGTTTTACCAACGCAAGCTCCCGAACCAGCGGACAATCCAAGTACGGTTGAAAAAATCGAATTGGGGCAAATGCTTTATCACGACCCACGTTTATCTTCAACGGGTACGGTGTCTTGTGCGTCTTGTCATAACACAATGTTGGGTGGTGAAGACAATCGTTCACATTCAATGGGTGTACAAGCACAATTGGGCGGAAGAAGTGCGCCAACCGTTTGGAATTCAGCATTTAACAAAGTGCAATTTTGGGATGGTCGTGCAGCAACGTTAGAAGCACAAGCCGCAGGTCCTGTAACAAGTCCAGTTGAAATGGGAATGAAAAGTTGGGACGACGTAGTGGCGCGTTTAAAAACAATTGATGGCTATCAAAAAGCATTTGAAAAAGCGTTTGGCAAAGATGCAATTTCTAAAGATACCGCTACAAAAGCGATTGCGGCTTATGAACGCACGTTAATTACACCAAATAGTCCTTATGATAAATTTGTTGGTGGCGATAAATCAGCCTTATCTGCCCAACAAATTCGCGGCATGGAAAAAGTCGCGGAACTCGGTTGTACCAGTTGCCATAGTGGCGCAGCGTTTAATGGTGCTGGCGTATTCCAAAAATTCCCAGTAAACGATGACGGTTATTTAGAAGCAAAATTCCATTTCACCAAAGACAAAGGCGTTGCTGATGTTTCTAAAAAATTGGAAGACGAACATTTCTGGAAAGTGCCTACGTTGCGAAATGTGGCTTTAACAGCACCTTATTTCCATAACGGTTCAGTGGCGACATTAACGGAAGCCGTCAACGTAATGGCAAAATTGCAGTTAAATAAAGAATTATCAAAAGACGAAACCGCTGACATTGTGGCGTTTTTAAATGGTTTAACGGGTGAATTCCCAAAACAAAAAATGCCAACATTACCTGCAACAGCAGGTAAAACGGTAAACTAAAATCAAACGGTAAGCGCGATAAATTCGCGCTTACCTAGACAATTTCCGACTTTTTTAGTGTAGAATTACACCGTCCGCCTTAAACGGCAGTTTTCAGTCATTTTTATTTTCATCATTGGAGTTTTACATGAGTGTTTTAGTTGGTAAACAAGCCCCAGATTTCACAGTTCCAGCCGTTTTAGGTACAGGTGAAATTGTCGATTCATTTAATTTTGCAGAAAACACAAAAGGCAAATACGCGATTGTCTTTTTCTATCCATTAGATTTCACTTTCGTTTGTCCAAGCGAATTGATTGCGTTAGATCACCGCATGGAAGAATTCACAAAACGTAATGTTGAAGTGGTTGCGGTATCTATTGATTCACATTTCACACACAACGCATGGCGTAACACACCAATCAATCAAGGTGGTATTGGTTCAGTGAAATATACGATGGCGGCAGATTTAAGTCATTCAATTGTAAACGCTTACGATGTTGCTGTTGAAGGCGTGGGCATTGCATATCGTGGTGCGTTTTTGATTGATACTACTGGCAAAGTTCGCGTTCAAATCGTGAATGATTTACCAATTGGTCGTAACATTGACGAGTTAATTCGTTTAGTTGACGCACTTCAATTCCACGAAGAACACGGCGAAGTTTGCCCAGCGGGTTGGAATAAAGGCGATGCAGGTATGAATGCAAATCCAGCAGGTGTTGCAGAATACTTAGCGAGCAACGCAACTAAATTATAATTTGAGTGATAAAACAAAAGGCGCGAGGCTCAACAGTCTTGCGCCTTTTGTGTTTTAGGCGTTTTCGTTTTTGGCATCGAGTAACAATTTTTGACGAATAAACCACGTTGCTGCGAAACCAATAATTGCGGGAACAGTCGCTGCAAATAATCGGTTGCTTGTCATTGAATCCGTAATTAAATGTGCAATTTCCCACGTTATTCCGAAACCGATTAAACCAATAATTGCCCATTTGAATGGTGCTTGCCCATTTTCTTTTGCTGTGTGAAAAAACCAAACTAAAACCGCTACAGCGGCAAATTTTGCTAATAACATTGTCGTTTCCTTTTTATTATTTTGACGAGTTTAAAATCATAGCATGACGCTAGAAAAAATCCCTGATGACTTTGATTTTGCCTCGACTTTATTGACGTGGTTCGACACGCATGGGCGAAAAGATTTACCGTGGCAACAAGATAAATCACCGTATCGCGTATGGTTGTCTGAAATTATGTTGCAACAAACACAAGTTGCCACTGTGATTCCGTATTTTGAAGCATTTGTTGAAAAATTCCCAACCGTTGAAACATTAGCCTCCGCGCCACTTGACGATGTTTTGTTACGTTGGGCGGGGTTGGGTTATTACGCTCGCGCTCGAAATTTACATAAAGCCGCGCAAACGATTATTCAACTCGGTTATTTTCCGAATACGTTGCCCGAATTATTGGCATTATCAGGCATTGGAAAATCAACGGCAGGTGCTATTTTGAGCATTGCGTTTCAACAATCACAACCGATTCTTGATGGAAATGTAAAACGAGTTTTAGCGCGATTTTATGCAGTTTCAGGTTGGACAGGGCAGGGCGTAATTGAAAAACAGTTGTGGGAATTGAGCGAAAAAATCACGCCGTCCGAACGCTGTGACGATTACACGCAAGCGATTATGGATTTGGGTGCAACGCTTTGTACGCGAAGCAAACCACATTGCTCTGATTGTCCGATGTCAAAAGTTTGTAGCGCGTTTTTGACACAAACAGTGGCAGATTATCCATCATCGAAACCCGCTAAAAAATCACCGATTAAACAAACGCTTTTTTTAGTGATTCGTAATGAACAGCAACACATTTGGCTCGAACAACGTCCGCCGAAAGGCATTTGGGGCGGATTGTGGAGTTTGCCTGAAATGGCAACACTCGAAGAAGCGCAAACTTGGTGTGATGAACGAAATTTGACGATTCAACATCAGCAATTTTTAACGACACAACGACATACGTTTTCACATTACCATTTGGATTTCACGCCGTTATGGCTTGAAGTTCAATCGAAAGAAAATCTTAATTTCCACACACGCCAACAATGGCAAAACCGCGCTTTACCTGCGCCTATCAATACACTTTTAACTCAAATCACAGAGGATTTTTTATGACTAGAATGATTCATTGCGTAAAACTCGGCACAGAAGCCGAAGGTTTAGACGCGCCACCGTTTCCAGGTGAACAAGGTTTAGAAATTTTTGAACACATTTCAAAAGGCGCGTGGACATCGTGGTTGGGTCAACAAACGATGTTAATTAACGAAAATCGTTTGGCGAGTTTTGATCCAAAAGCACGAACATTTTTAGCTGCTGAACGACGTAAATTTTTATTTGAAGGCAATAACACAATGCCTGAAGGTTATATTGCACCTACAACTTCATAAAGTACGACTGAATTACGAGGGTGGTAAAAATGTGCAAAACATTTAATTTTGTAAATTTTCACCACCATTAATCAGATTTGTTAAATATGATTAACTGTTATTTATGCGAATGTTTATGCTCGAATATGTCCGTCACCCAACACGATATATTTCAATGATGTTAAACCTTTTAATCCAACTGGACCGCGTGCATGTAATTTGTCGGTGCTGATGCCAATTTCTGCACCCAAACCGTATTCAAAACCGTCTGCAAAACGAGTTGACGCATTCACCATCACCGAACTGGAATCGACTTCGCGCAAAAACCGTCGCGCTAATGTGTAATCTTCCGTCACAATAGATTCGGTGTGTTGCGAGCTGTATTGATGAATGTGATTCATAGCTTCGTCGATGCCACTCACGATTTTTATCGATAAAATCGGCGCAAGATATTCTGTTTGCCAATCTTCTTCGGTGGCGCGAATGCAGTTTTTCAGTAACGAACACGTTTTCGCACAACCACGCAATTCCACGCCTTTTGAATGATAAATTTCTGCCAATTGCGGTAACACTTCTGGCGCGATATTTTCGGCAATCAACAAGGTTTCCATCGCATTGCACACGCCGTAACGATGTGTTTTAGAATTTACCGCCACTCGAATCGCTTTGTCGATGTCCGCTTTGTCGTCGATGTAAACATGACAAATACCGTCCAAATGTTTAATGACGGGAATCGTGGCTTCTTTGCTGATGCGTTCAATCAAACTTTTACCGCCGCGTGGCACAATCACATCGACAAATTCGTTCATCGTAATCAATTCGCCGACTGCCGCACGGTCGGTAGTTTCAACGATTTGCACCGCTGTAGCTGGCAATTCGGCTTCAATCAAACCTTGTGTGACACACGCCGCAATCGCACGATTTGAATGAATCGCCTCCGAACCGCCGCGCAAAATACACGCATTTCCTGATTTCAAACATAACGCCGCCGCGTCAATCGTTACATTTGGACGAGATTCGTAAATAATCCCAATCACGCCCAACGGCACGCGCATTTGTCCCACTTGAATGCCACTCGGACGATAACTTAAATCGGTGATTTCACCAATCGGGTCGGGCAATGACGCAACTTGAATCAGTCCATCAATCATGGCTTGAATGCCTTTTGGCGAGAGCGTCAATCTGTCCAACGCCGCGTCGTCTAACCCATTTTCTTTACCCGCAACTAAATCTTTTTGGTTTTCGGTAATCAAATTAGCTTTGCTTTCTAGGATCGCGTTCGCAATCGCAATCAACGCACGATTTTTTAAATTGGTGTCGGTATGACTTAGGATGCGTGCCGCTGCTTTGGCTTGTTGTCCTAAGGTTTGCATATAATTTTGGATATTCATATTTTCGGATAAATTCATTTTGTTAATTCCTGTTGTGGTTTAACCAAGTAACGTTTCTTTTTGTTGTTAATGATTAGCTAATTGTGTTTCTTGACTCTGTTGAATCCATGTTGAAGTATTCATGCTAATTTCGCAAA
>SESD01001203.1_pt1 | contig 14607 bp, 8 predicted proteins | sample 3171411 | NCBI WGS metagenome assembly SESD01 (sample SAMN06051880, study PRJNA518727) | freshwater metagenome | biome: subpolar coniferous forest; feature: holomictic lake; material: water; isolation source: holomictic Lake 442, 16.5 m depth | place: Canada: near Kenora, Ontario | collected...
TCGAATCCCTAAGTGTCGAAAATGGGAAGATAGACCGCGCTGGAGATCACGTATGCTGCAAACAAGGGCAACTGCGCTGCGCATCTTCCGCCTCGGTAACGATCCGGTGGTGGCGTTTGCCGCCACCGAAATTCAGCAATATCTGCGGCGCATGACCGGCCGGACGGTGCCGGTGTCACGCCGCGCGCGCTTCGACCCCGCGGCGCGCGGCATCTGGCTCGGCCTGGGTGTCGCGTGTGGCGACGCCGTGCCCGATGCCGTCCGGCAACCTGCGGACGGGGCGGATGACGCCATCTTTGTGCGGGCGCATGGTGGACGGGTGCTGCTCGCTGGCCGCAACCCGCGCAGTGTGCTCTTTGCCACCTACCGCTGGCTAGAGTCGCTGGGGTGCCGCTGGCTTCGCCCTGGCCGCGACGGCGAGCGTGTGCCTAAGATGAAAGATCCCCTGTCGGTTTCTGTCGAGTTGGAGGAAGTTCCGTCCACCCGCCACCGCTGCATCTGCCTCGAGGGGTCGGCCTCGATCGAACATGTTCTGGACTACATGGACTACGCGGCGAAGCGGGGGTGCAACGGATTCTTCCCGCAGTTTTTCGACTCGTTCCCGGTTTTCGACCGCTGGTACGGAGTCGAGCGCAACCGCGCGCCGCGCCGCACGCCGTTCTCCGCCAGGCGGGCCGCGGCCCTAACCCGGAGGATTCACCGCGAGACGTTCCGCCGCGGCCTGATGCTGCACACGGCCGGACACGGCTGGACCTGCCGCGTCCTGGGCTTGCCGGAAGCGCAGTGGCACGCACATGGTCAGGTTCCCGGCGATGCGGTTGGGCCGCTGCTGGCGCAGGTGAATGGCGAGCGGGGGTATTCCCACGGCGGGAAACCGCTCTTCACGCAGCTTTGCTACGGCAACCCCGCCGTGCAGCGCCGCCTGGTACAGGCCGTGGTCGAGCATGCGGACCGGCACCCGGATGAGGCTTACCTGCACGTCTGGCTGGGCGACGGCGGCAACAACCATTGCGAATGCCCGCTCTGCCGGCCGCACCGCCCGAGCGATCTGTACGTGCGCATCCTGAACGCCATCGACGCCGAAATGACGCGTCGTCGCCTCAAGCAGCGCCTCGTGTTCTGCGCCTACACGGACCTGCTCTGGGCGCCGGTCCGGGAACGAATCACGAACCCCGGGCGGTTCCTGCTGCTGTTCGCGCCGATCAGCCGGTCCTACCTCTCCTCCTTTGCGGAGCAGGCCGCGCGCAAGCCTGCGCCGGCCGCACCCTATCGTCGCAACCGCAATGCGCTGCCGTCGTCGCTTGCCGGCAACCTCGCGCTAGTGAATGGCTGGAGCCGCGCCTTTACAGGAGAGCGGATTATTTACGAGTACCATTTTTGGCGTCAGTACCACGATGATCCAGCCGGAATGCGCACCGCGCGCATTGTGCAGCAGGATGTGCAGGCGCTGCCTGCCCTGGACCTGGCCGGGTTCATTGGCGTCGGCGGGATGCGCGTGGCGTTCCCCACGGGCATCGGACTCGAGGTGCAGGGCCGGATGCTCTGGGACCGCACCCTGGGGTTCGATACGATGGCGGGGCGCTACTTCGATGATCTGTTTGGCACCGCCGGGGCAAAGGTGCATCGATACCTGGAGCAGCTAACCCGCCTGATGTCACAGGAGTTGATCAACCCCGCCGACGGCCGTAGCAGCGACAGGCCGGAACGCCAGCGCGCGCTGCGCAACTGGGCGCGTGTGGCCGCGGTTGTGGAGGCCTTCCAGCCCGAGATTCGGGCAGGGCAGCGTGGCAAAGATCGCGTGACTGTGGCAGCCTGGAAAATTCTCGCGCACCACGCCTGGTATGCCAAAGCCCAGTCTGAACTGTACGGGCTGATCTACCGGCAGGATGCGCAGGCGACCCCGGCCTATGCGGCCTTTGCCCGCGAACTGGCCCGCCGCCAGCCGGAACTCCAGCATGTGCTCGACGGCCACACCTGCCGCATGATGACCCAGCACGCCCTGGCCATGCAGGGGCTGCCGTTCGAGGAGTGGATCGTGGTGCCGGCAGGGGGCGCATGGTAGAGTTGACGGGGAATCCTGCGGACTCAACTGTGATTCAGACCTCTGACTCCTGAAGTCTAAATACCCCAAGGAAGAATGATCATGACACCACGCGAGAATCTTTTGCGTCTGATGCGGCGCCAGGGCGGGCATGAGCGGGCGCCGGTGATGTTCAGCCTCTGCCCCGCGCTGGAGGAGATCCGGACGAGCCGCCCCGGCGGCGAGCGGCCGGCTCATGAGCAGTTCGAGTTCCCCGGACGTGGCGTGAGCGGCCCGAAGCTGCCGCCGCGCGTGGTTGACTGGCACAAATTCTATCCGCAGCCGCTGCGCAACCTCGCCGGCATCGACTCCACGTGGGGGATTGCCCACGAGAAGGGGAGCGAAGCCGCCTGCCACATGACCCACATGCGGCATCCGCTGGAGCCTTTCGACAGCGTCGAGCAGGTGCTGGCTTACCCGTGGCCGGACTTCGCCCATGCCGACACCTCGCACATCCGGGGCCAGGCCGAGGCGATCAAGGCACAGGGGTTCTCCGCCGAGGGCTACATGGCCTGCACGGTCTGGGAGACGGCTTGGTATCTTCGCGGCATGGAGACCCTGATGGCCGACATGATGGACGACAGCCCCATGGCCACAACCATCCTCGACCAGGTGACGGACCGCGCCTGCCTGCAGATTGCCTCCTACGCCCGGGCCGGGGTGGACTACGTGTTTATTGGCGATGACATCGGCATGCAGTCCACCTTCATGATGAGCCCGGCGCTCTACCGCGAATGGCTCAAGCCGCGGCTGAAGCGGGTGATCGATGCGGCGCGGAAGGAGAAGCCGGACATCATCATCGATTATCATTCCTGCGGCTACGTGCTGCCCGGCATCCCCGATTTGATCGAGGTGGGCGTGGACGTCCTGAACCCGGTCCAGCCGGAATGCATGGACTTCGCTGAGATCCACCGGCAATTCGGCGACAAACTGTCGTTCCGCGGCACGATCGGCACCCAGACCACCATGCCGCACGGGACGCCGGCAGAGGTGAAGCGGGTCGTGTGGCGCAACCTCGAAATCGCCGGCAGCCGCGGCGGCCTCTGGTGCACGCCCACGCACATGCTCGAACCGGAGGTGCCGTGGGAGAACGTGCTCGCCTATGTCGAGGCGTGCGGGGAGTTCCGGGGCGCATAATAAGCAGCAGAGTAGCTGCGCAGTATTCAGAATTCAGGAGTCAGAAGTCAGGAGTCACTTTTTCAGGGTTTCATTCATTCAGAATTCAGAATTCAGACTCCTGACGACCTGCGGGCTAACGAAGCAGAGGAGAGCTCTTCCATGCTGTCATCGCGTCACCGTTTGCAAACTGCACTCGCGCACCAGGACGGCCCGGTGCCGGTGGATTTCGGCGCCACGCCCACGAGCGGAATTCACGTCTCCGTGGTCGCAGCTTTGCGTGAGCGTCTCGGCCTCAACCCCGGCCCGGTCAAGGTGGTGGAGCCCTATCAGATGCTCGGCGAGGTGGCCGACGACTTGAAGGTGGCGCTCGGCATCGATGTGGCGGGTGTGTCGCCGCCAGCCACGCTGTTTGGTTTTACGAACAAGGATTGGCAGTTGTGGCGCGCGCCCTGGGGGCAGGAAGTGCTGGTGCCGGGCGGTTTCGTCACCTCGACCGAGCCTAACGGCGACATTCTGATCTATCCGCAAAGCGACCGGCAGGCGCCGCCTTCGGGGCGCATTCCGGCCAGCGGCTACTTTGCGGATACGATCGTGCGCCAGCCGCCCATCGATGAATCCCGCATGAATCCGCAGGACAACCTTGAAGAGTTCGTGCCGCTTGGCGCGGACGTCATCGACTACTATAGACTCGAAGTTGAGCGCGTCGCGCGCTCCGGCCGCGGCGTCGTCGTCAACTTCGGCGGCACGGCCCTCGGCGATATTGCACTGGTGCCAGCGCCGTTTCTCAAGCATCCCAAGGGTATCCGCGACATCGAGGAGTGGTATGTCTCGACGGTGGCCCGGCCGGAATACGTACACGCCGTGTTCGCGCAACAGACCGTGATCGCGCTGGCCAATCTCGACCGCATACGCGCGGGACTCGGGCCGCTGGTCGGCGCCATCGATGCGGTCTTTGTCTGCGGCACCGATTTCGGCACGCAAACCGGAACGTTCTGCGCGCCCGACACGTTCCGCGCCCTGTGGCTGCCGTACTATCGCCAGATCACCGGATGGATTCACGCCCACACGCCATGGAAGTGCTTCAAGCATTCCTGCGGCGCGATTGCCGAATTCATGCCGCTGTTCATTGATGCGGGCATGGACATCGAAAACCCGGTCCAGTGCAGCGCCTCCGGCATGGAGGCGGCCGGTCTCAAGCGCCGCTTCGGGCAGCAGATCGTCTTCTGGGGTGGCGGTGTGGATACGCAGCGGGTACTGCCGTTCGGGACGCCCGACGAAGTGCGCGCCCAAGTGCTGGAGCGCTGCCGGATCTTTGCGCCCGGCGGCGGTTTTGTATTTAACGCCATCCATAACGTACAGGCCCGGACTCCGGCGGCGAATGTGCTGTCCATGTTCGATGCGGTCCGAGACTACAATCAGGAGAGAACATGAGAGCTTTGTTGTTTTTTGCCCATGCCGACGACGAAGTCATCGGCGCCGGGGCCACCATCCGGAAGCTGGCGGATGCCGGCGCAACCATCCGGCTGGTGACGTTCTCCGAGGGCGCCGAGGGGTACACGCAGCCCGGCGGGGAGAAGACCATCGTGGCGCAGCGTGCGGGCGAAGTGGCGACGGTCTGCCGGATCCTGGGCATTCAGGATCATTGCACGGAGCGCTGGCTCGACTGGGACTTTCGCGTCAGCAACGCCGGGTATCACACGGTCATCCGTCACATCCGCGACTTCCGGCCCGACGTGATCTTCACGCACAGTTTTGCGGACTACAACGACCACAAGGTCATGCACGACACCGTGGTGGATGGCTGGTTTCACGCCGCCGTTCCCTGCGCGATGCGCGACGGACCAATCTGGCAGCACGTGCCGCTGTACGAATGTGAGATTCTGCAGCCCCTGACAGATCCATCCATTGTGATGGATGTGAGCGACACGTATGCCGCCAAGGTGGCGGCGATGCAGGCGTATGGATCGCAACTTGAACTGGTGGGCGGCATCTTCCAGCTGATGGAAGGGCGCGCACTGCAGCGCGGCTATCAGATTGGCGCAAAGTACGGCGAGGCCTTCCGGCGGGTCACCACCCGGCCGTGCAAGGTGACGGACGTGACGCGATTGATGGATTAGCACGTGCTCACGCATTTGCCTTCATGATTCTGCGGTTCGAGATTCGTCAATCTGCGGTTCACGTGTCACCACCTTGCCGCCGGCAGGTGCCGCGCACGGGAGGGCCGGGCTCCATCCCGGCCGGTAAACTGGATGCTAGTATTTTGCAATCCTTTCCCGTTGTATGTTTCAGCCCTGCATGACAAATTCACGTTCATGAAAATGTTCAGGATGCGCGCGGCAATGGTGCAGGTCATGTCGGCCTTGTTGATCTCGGCGGCGTGTGCGCAGGCCGGCGTCGGCGTGACGTATGTCAAGACCCTGGGCCAGGCCAGTGCGGGCGGTGTTCCGCTGAAGGGCACCGGCTACCGGCAGGTGACCGTGGACGCCGCTGGCAACCTGTACCTGGCCGTGGTGCGCGGCTGGCCCTGGACCTCGCTGGCCAAGATCGCTCCCGATGGACGGGTGATCTGGGAGACGGAATTCGGAGGATATGCCGCCTCTATCTCCCTGGCCCTGGCGGATGGTCAATGTTACGCCCTTTGCGCGACCGCCAGCGGCTATTCGCAGTTGCGCCGTTTCGACGCCCCCTCGGGCACGCCCGACAGCGAGTGGGGGCACGCCTGGACACAGGAACGCCCGGTTTCCGACGGCAGTACGAACATTGCCAGCGCATCGGCCCTGGTGGCGGCCGGGAGTTATCTGTTCGTGGCCGACACGACGGCCAACGAGATCCGGCGTTTCGAACGTGCCACGGCCACCGAAAAGCCTTTCGCGGCGCGCGTCGAAGTGAAAGCTCCAATGGGGCTGGCCGTTTCTAAAAAGGGGTGCCTGCTTGTCTTGACTGCGAATGCCGTGCAGGCCATCGATCTGGATGGCAAGGCCATGCCAAGTCCGCGCCTGGAAGGGCTCAGCGGCGGCCAGGCGCTGCAAGTCGATGCCAGGAGCGGGTATATCTACGTCGCCCAAGGCGGAGCCCCGGGCGCGCTGATCAACCAGATCTGGCAATACGATGCCAGCGGCAAGCCCACTGGCGTAAAACTCGGCCGTGGAGGGGACTTCAATGGCAGGTGGACCCCCGAGGCGTTTGCATTTTCCAGCGGCCAGGCCGACTTCGCTCTCGATGCGCAGGGCGGCCTGTGGGTCAACAGCGGCCTGGGACAGTTGGTGCATTTCGCGGCGGCGGGACCAGCCTTCAAGCAAGACCAGGTGCTGCTGTCGCTGGATGCCAGTTCGATCGCCGTGGACAACCAGCTCAACGTCTATCTCGGCCTTGTGCAGGGCGGGCTGAAACTCTCCTGGGATAATCAAGTCTTGTGGACCTGCGGTGTGCGTCCGTCCGGTGATGCCCAGCGTTTTCCCGGTTCGCCGCTCAGCGGCTGGCCGGTCTACCTGGGGTATGCGGGTGTGAGAAAGCCGGTCTTTTATTCCCTGCATAATGGCATCGCCTACGCGCTGGCGCCGGACACGGGTGAACTCACGGGCAAGGCCGGCGGACCTGGTCAGAACGGCGGACTTCCCCGTCTGACATCAGCCGGCGATACGCTTTACATGGGCTTCGGTGCGAAAGGCAATTTTAATGTGACCCAGGGCACGCATGAGACCCTGGCGGATTGGAAGAACTGGAAGCCGTTCTTCACGCCGCCGGCAGAGCTGAAGGGTGTGCTCCTGGGTGTTAGTCCGGACCAGACCCGGGTCTATCTGTACAACGGCAAAGAGGCGATCTGCTTCGATACGGCCGGTAAACTGCTCTGGCGTCAGCCTTCAAGCGCCTTCTCCGGCGTCTATGTGCATCCGGTGGCGTTTCTGGGCGACCGCCTGATCTGCCTGGCCGGCGCGGACGGAAGGCTTGTGGCGCGCGATGCCGTGACCGGTGCGGAACTGGCTGTGATTGGCGACCAGAAGATTGGCCGCCGGCCAGCCCTGGCCGGGTTCAGCGGCCTGGCCGTCGCCTCCAGGGATGGCCGGGATTATCTCTTTGTGGCCGGCAACTGGCAGGTCCAGGTGTTTGAAATCGCGGCGGGAAAATAGATCGGTCATCTGAAAGGACACTGAGGCCGCAGAGGAATGAAGAGAGCACAGAGCAAAATTCATGCTGCGGCGGCCGGCTCGCCGGCCGCAGTCGGGCCTTTCTCTGTGGTCTCTGTACATCTCTGTGCGCTCGGCGTCCTAGACTTGTTCATCCGGTGGGTTGCGGGCTGAGGCCTGCCTTTTGGGAGAAGAGAAATGACAAGCCGATGGAATGTGTGTTTGCTGTCCCTGCTGTTTGGCGCAGGGCCTCTGTTTTCTGCGCCGACCGACATGGGCGTGACCTACGTCAAGACGCTCGGCCAGTCCGGCAGCGCCGGCCTGCCGCTGAAAGGGACAGGTTTGCGGCAGGTGGCTGTAGATGCCGAAGGGAATCTCTATTTTGCGGTGGTGAATGGTTGGCCGGCCCTGGCGCTGGTGAAGATTACTGCGGACGGAAAGGTGGCGTGGGAAAACGAATTCGGCGCTGGCGCCCGGACCATTCCGGTAACCCTGGCAGACAATCAGTTGTATGCCTGTAGAATAAACGCCAATGAATTCAATTTGAGCCGACTGGATACAACCTCTGGGAAGATCGATCCCGCGTGGGGGGTGACGTGGACCGAAGCCAAACCCGACGCAAAGCTGATGCGGAAAATTGAAAGCGCCTCCGCCCTGGTGGCGGCCGGGCCGTATCTGTTTATCGCGGACACGGCGGGCAACGAGATCCGGCGCCTGGACCGCGCCACCGCTGTTGAGAAACCGTTTGCCGCGCGCCTCATGGTGGTTGATCCGATCAGCCTGGCGGTCGCCCGCAACGGCAACCTGCTGGTCCTGACCGCGGAGTCGGTGCTGGAACTTGATCCCGACGGCAAGCCCGTGCACGTGCCGTTGATCGAAGGGCTCAACGCCAGCCAGACGATCCAGGTGGACCCCCGCAGCGGCAACATCTACATTGCGCAGGGAGGCGGTCCCGGTGGGATGGTGAATCAGATCCTGCAGTATGATGCCGCCGGCAAACCGACGGGCGTGGCGCTGGGACGGGGCGGCGAGTTCAACGGCAAATGGGCGCCGGACGTGTTTGCCTTTTCCAGCGGCTATGCCGACTTCACCCTCGACGCGCAGGGCGGCCTGTGGGTGAACAACGGCCTGGGCCAGCTGGTGCATTTCGCGGCCACGGGCCAGGCCTTCAAAAATGACCGGGTACTGCTGTCGCTGGAGGCCAGTGCCATTGCCGTGGACAACCAGCTTAACGTCTATCTCGGCCTCGTGCAGGGCGGGGTGAAACTCTCCTGGGACAACCAGGTCTTGTGGACCAGCGGCGTGCGCCCATCCGGTGACGGTCAGCGTTATCCAAGTTGTCCTGTCAACGGCTGGCCGGTCTACCTGGGGTATGCGGGCGCAAAGGCGCCGGTCTTTTACGCCACGCATAATGGCATCGCCTACGCGCTGGCGCCGGACACGGGTGAACTTGTGGGCAAGGCCGGCGGACCCGGGCAAACCGGCGGACTGCCCCGCCTGACATCAGCTGGCGATACGCTCTACATGGGCTTCGGCGCGAAGGACAATTGGGCAGTGACTCAGGGCACGCACGAGACCCTGGCCGACTGGAAAAACTGGAAGCCGTTCATGACTCCGCCGCCGGAGTTGAAGGCGACGTTGCTCGGCGTCAGTCCGGACAAGACCCGCGTCTATTTTTATGACGGCAAGGAGGCGCTCTGCCTCGATACGGCCGGCAAAGTTCTCTGGCGGCAGCCGTCGCCTGCGTTTTCCTATGTCCAGCCGGTTGCGTTTCTGGGTGACCGCGTAATCTTTTTGCCGGGCCTGGGCGGAAAACTTGTCGCACGTGATGCCAGAACCGGCGCGGAACTGGCCGTGATCGGCGGCCAGGCGGCGGATGGGCGGCCGGCCATTAACGGGTTTGCCGGACTGGCAGCGGCCTCCAGAGACGGCAAGGATTACCTCTTTGTGGCTGGCAACTGGCAGATTCAGGTTTTTGAAATCACGGCCACAGGAGGTGCGAAATGAGGAGCGCAGAACAAAGGTCAGAGGTCAGAGGTCAGAGGTCAGAAGTCAGAAGTCAGACCCGCTTCTGGCAGACAGGTCTTTTCGCTACCCTGCTGCTTCTGGCGGTCGGTGCGCGTGCAGAGGAGCGTTTCATGCGCTACCGGCTGCTGTCGCCGCAGACGCCTTCCATCGCCACGCTGCTTTCGCATTCGCATGTCTATGCCGAGTGCAGCTGGAGCGGCCTGCCGCTGCCCGGCGTGCTCTCCGACCACGGCCTCTACATTGCCCCTGGAACCTGGTCGCCGTGGCGGGAGCTGCCGGCCCCGCCGATGTGGGGCGACATCCGCATGGACCTGCGCGGCGCTGATCCCCTTCCGGCCTGCCAGGTTGAGATTCAGGTTGCCAGCTGGCCGGAGGAGAAGTTCATCGCCCGGACTTTGATCATTGAGAACAGTAATGGCAGCCGGGTCGGGTTCAACCTGCCGCCGAACATTCTCAAGGACCCGGACCTGATCGAATCGTTCGCGGAAGATTTTCAGCGCCGTCGCAAGGTGGCGGATGGCGTCGCGGTGACGGACAAGCAGCGCCCAAAATTGTTGAGCTTTTCCGGACACCTCATCAGCGGCGATCCGAGCGTCACCAACAGCGAGGCCTTCGAACTGGAAACAACGCGGCGGCTGGGGTTCAACACGTACGGCGGCAAATGGGCGGGCGCGCAGTACCTCTTCCAGAGCATTTACCGGCTGGGGCCGGACGATGCCGTGAAGTTCGCGATCCCGCCGGAGGATGTGGCCAGGACCGCGTTTATCAGCATTGCCGACGAACCCGGCTACAACGATGGTTTCCCCTATTTCTGGGCCAAGACCGGCGAGCAGGGGTTCCACGACTACCTCAAGACCAACAACGTCGCGCCGTCATTCTTCGGCAAGAAGGAGTGGTTGGAGGTACACCACATCCCGCGCGGCCAGCCCGTGGCCCTGACTGCGCCGCTCGAACAGCGCCGCCTCTGGTTCTGGTCGTGCCGCTACACCTATGCCATGAGCAGCGAGTACTGGGCGTCCAGCACGCGGATCCTGCGGCAGAAGTATCCCGATGTCCCGGTCACGCTGAACATCTCCGACCACGCCACCGGTCTGCTGGGGGGCGCGATGGGCTCGGCCATGGACATCTTTGAGGACGGCCGCCGCCAGGCCGTGACCATGTTCTGGTCCGAGGACTGGTTTGCGCCCGGCATCGACTGCTGGAGCGACGGCATGTACCAGAAGATCGCCTATTACGGCGACCTGCTGCGCGGCGCCTCCCGCTACCAGGGGTTCAATGCCAAGAGCATGGGGTTCCATGTGGTCGGCAGCGGCTGGGCGCCCAAGGCGACCGAAGTTGATGTGACCGTGGCGATGCGCGTCTGCCTGCTGCTCCAGCAGGGTTGCAAGACGTTCAGCTACTTCAACTATGGCCCCACGCTCAACTGCACCGTGGACTTCTGGGCCGATCACGCCGGTATCGCCCGCGGCGTGGCCGACACGGCCAGGCTCACGGGTGGCGAGAAGATCGAACCGTACCTCTACGAAGGCATGCCCGTGCCGCCGCAGGCCTGCCTCATCTACAGCACCGAGAACTTCTACTGGATGGAAACCAGGAAAACCCAGGACGACGAGTTCGAACGGCAGCATATCTACTGCATGCTGCAGCAGGGGCAGGTTCCGGTGGACATTATTGCCGGCGCCGATCTTCAGCGCTTTATCAAGGACTACAAGGCGGCCTATGTCGTCGATCATATCCTCGTCGAAGCGTCTGCCCAGGCGCTGAAAAAGTGGGTCGAGGCCGGTGGCGTGGCCGTGCTCGGGCCGGAGTCCGCCACCTGCAACGAGTTCAATGAGCCGATGACAGTCTTTCCCTCTCCGCCTGGTCAGCACCCGGTGGGCAAGGGGTGGGTGGTGCGCTTCAAGGAAAATGAAGGCAAACGCTGGCGCGAGGCCAGTGTGGCGCTCAACCGGGCCAATCCCAAGGCCGCGATTGGTCACCTATACTGGTATGCCGACTTCGACGCCGTGCACCGGGAGGCTGTCTGTCAGCCAGCGGTGGAGTTGGCGAAGGTTGCCCGACCGGTGCTGGTCAGCGCGCCGGCTGTCATTGCCGAGCCGTTGGTCAGTGCCAGGGGCGTGGCCGTGCCGCTGGTCAACATGCGCGCCATGTACAAGAAGGGCGGCACGACCTACGAAAAGTTGGAGGTTACGCTCGCGGAGGGCCGCGGCATCACCAAGGCCTGGTCCAGCCGCCAGGGAGCGCTGAAGCTCACGCGCCAGGGGGATGCGGTGTCGGTCACGTTGCCGCTGGAGTGTACGGACATTGTGGTCTTCGGGCGTAACGAGTAAGTGCGTTCGCGCGGGCGGTGCCACGGAGAACAGTTAGCAGTGACAATCGGCACGCTGACCTACGCGATCTACGACGGGTGCCTGCCGGCCGGGGCGCCGTTCTCCCTGGCGTACCTCGTCAATCACGACCTCTCCGGTCGGCCGGGTCGAACTGGATGGCCATCCCCTGGCGCTGGAGCATCGGAGCGAAGGAGATGCCGCGGTCTGCTGCCGGTTGACACACCGGCATACGCTGACGGTGCGCATCCCCGACGTCCGGTCTTGGCCTCATCAGGGGAAACAACAAATCTGCGCCAATCTGCGGAAGCTGCGGACAAATATGAAACGACTTCTGTTTGTCCGCAGATTCCGCAGATTAACGCAGATTGAGAACTTGAAGTTGGGTTGCGGGATGGTGCCCGCCTTGGTCGCCGCAACCACCTGACACGACTCACGGCTCAACCGCCCCGGGCAACCTCTTCCCATAGGCATTGGACCGCCTTGTCCTCGAATCCGCCCGCGCCGAGCAGGACGATGGGGCGCGGATCAACGAGGTAGGGCTCGTAGTAACGGCGCGCCTTGATTTGGGTCAGAGCATCGGAGGCGGTGCCGAGTTTGAACTCGACCACGTAGATGGCGTTGGGGGTCTTGATCACGGCATCCGCGCGGCCCTTGTCGGAGTGGGGTTCGGCGATGATTTCCCCGCCGGTTGCCTGCAGCGCGGCAAAGAAGACCGAGTGGTAGTAGGCTTCGCGGTTGACTTGGATGTCGTACGGGATGGCGGCAAAAAGGGCGATCAGCGCCTGTTCGAATTGCAGGCGGTCGCCGGTGCGCAGCGCGTCCAGCATCAGGGCGGCGGAGGTTTGTCCGGCGGACCGGTTGGCGCCACAGAAATGTCCCAGCATCATCCCGAACCAGGCCTCGCGCACCTCCGCGTTGGGAAAGCCCAGGGTATAGACCTGGCCGCTGAAGGACTTGACCGTGAGATAGCCGGATTGCCAGAGCAGCGGTTCGGCCGTCGGTTGGGCGAGATCAAAGAGCAAGGACATGTCCGTGGCCTTGATGCCATCCAGAGCGCCATCCGGGCGTTGCAACGTGGCCGCCAGATCGATCAGCATGCCCGGCGTGCCGCTGGCCCACCAGTAACTGCCAAATTCGCTGTCGGCCATGCAGTTGAGAATGGCCCAGGGGTTGTAAACTTTTTCGCCTTTTCCCCACCAGTACCCATTGTAGCGTTGCTGCAGGGTGTCCCAGGCCTTGGATTCCGTGATGGCGTTGGCCTGTGCCAGGCGGGAGATGAAGGGGGCAAAGGCGCGGCGCAATTCCGCTTCGGTATAGCCGCAGAGTTCTGCCGCCGTCGGGTGCAGGGTCACATCCTTCATCTGGTTCAGTTCGGAGAAGATGCTGGTGCGGACCATGCGGCCGATGCCGGTGATGAAGAGTTTTTCGAGATGCGCATCGCAGCCCTTGAGTGAGCCATAGAAGGAGGAGAGCACATCGCGCATCTTGCGGGCCATGGGCAGGTCGGCGATGTGGTCATGCACCGGCTTCTCGTATTCGTCCACAATCACCACCACGCGCCGGCCGGTCTGGGCATGAATGGCAGCCATGAGGGACGATAACTGGGAGGCCGGGGAGGCTCCCTGCAACGGCAGTCCGAAGGACTTCGCCACACCCGAGAGCGCAAACGTGATGTCGCTAATCAGGATGTCCGGCGTGGTTGAGCCAATATCCGTCAGGTTGAGATGCACGACCGGATTGGTTTTGCTCCAGTCCCAGAGGGGTTCGACGGCCAGGCCCGCGTAGAGTTCGCGGCGGCCTTCATACAGGTATTTGAGGGTGGAGCAGAGGAGGGACTTGCCGAACCGGCGCGGACGGGCGAGGAAGAGATACTTTCCGGCTTGAAGAAGATCAAGCAGCACGCGCGTCTTGTCCACGTAGAGATAGTTCATGCCCTCTTCGCGGAGCACCGCGAAGTCGCTGATCCCAAGCGGGAGTCTGGGCAGGGGTTGAGCCATGTCGGCAACCATAACGAATTGGCGACGCGATTGCAATTTGCAAGCAGTGGCTGCGGTTCAGACGGGGGCAGCGGCGTGGTGGCCGAAGGCCGATGCCGACCCCAACGCCGATGGGTTGCCGGGGGACGAATACGGCGACGATAACAATGCACGAGGAGCGAATGCAGAACAATCGTCGAGTAATTTTTGCGCCCCCGTCGCTCAATCATGCTGTCTGTCTTCGAGCCTTCGCAACCCGCGATCGCGGGTTGCTCACCTAGGAACCTGTCGGCAGAAGGCACCGGACAGATCCAAGACCTGCGTCCGACAGGTTCCTAGTGCTGGTGCAAAAATTGCATAAAATATTTCGTGCTCCTTTTCCGCCGTTCTGCTATCGTAGGTTTTGTTAAGCGGTGAAAGGCATCCTTTGCCAGCAAAAACCCGACAGCACCACGTTGCCAGGACCTGCGGGCTTTCCGTGGCCACGGTCTCACGCGCCCTGGCCGGCGATGCCTCCATCAGTGAGGCCACCCGCCGCAAAGTTCGCGAAGCGAGCCGCAAACTTCGCTATCGCAAAACTCGCGCCGGAGCCGCCCGCATCACGCTGGTCGCCGTGCAGCGAAGTTCTGCCAGTATCCTGGTTCCCGATGACCTGTTCGGCATCGCCCTGGCGCGGGCCGCTGCCAATCCCCGCATGGATCTCATGCTGCGCCTGGTGCAGGCGCCCGGGGATGCCGCAATCCTGGAAGCCGTACACACGATCGCGGATGAGTCGGACGGCCTTCTGCTGTATGGCTTTGTGAACCGCGCGATCCTGCAGAGCCTGTCCGACCGGCACATCCGCCATGTCGTCATCGGAAACCCTGTGGACGGCATTCAGAATCTGCCTGCCAACTGCGTGGTCGTGACCAGCGACATGGTCGAAATGGGGCGGGTGGCAACCGCGCGCC
>SESD01001204.1_pt1 | contig 14585 bp, 11 predicted proteins | sample 3171411 | NCBI WGS metagenome assembly SESD01 (sample SAMN06051880, study PRJNA518727) | freshwater metagenome | biome: subpolar coniferous forest; feature: holomictic lake; material: water; isolation source: holomictic Lake 442, 16.5 m depth | place: Canada: near Kenora, Ontario | collected...
AGAAGCCAGTACACAACGATTAAAAGCGTTAGGCATTAACGTTTTGGATTTAAACGACGTTGGCACATTGGACATTTATGTTGACGGCGCAGACGAAGTAAATCCGCACAAACAATTGATTAAAGGTGGCGGTGCGGCATTAACACGCGAAAAAATTATTGCGGCGGCAAGTAAAAAATTCGTTTGTATTGCTGATGAAACAAAATTGGTTGATGTATTAGGCAAATTCCCTTTGCCTGTTGAAGTCGTGCCAATGGCGCGAAGTTATGTGGCGCGTGAATTGGTGAAATTAGGCGGTCAACCGATTTACCGCGAAAACTGCATCACTGATAATCACAACGTGATTTTAGACGTGCATAACTTGAGCATTATTGACCCAACAAAATTAGAAAATTTGATTAACAACATTACTGGCGTGGTCATGGTCGGAATTTTCTCAGCGCGTCCAGCGGACGTGGTTTTGGTCAGCAAAGGCGACCAAATTATCACCATGTAATTCTCCTCTTTTCGGAGTTCAAATCTTGAACTCCGAAACTTTTTTATTTTAAAAATCAAAATCAATGACTCTCCAATTTTTTGCCACCACGCCCAAAGCTCTCGAAGGCATTTTAACCGACGAATTACGCGCTTTAGGCATCACAGAATTTAAAGCCACCACCGCTGGCGTTGCCTTTTCGGGCAATTTAGAAATGGCATATCGCGTCTGTTTATGGTCGCGCGTCGCCAATCGGGTTTTACTGGTTTTAAGTTCATTTGAAATCCGCAGCCAAGATGATTTATATCGCGCCATTCAGCAAATCAATTGGTTTGAACATTTCAATGCCGAAGACAGTTTTGCGGTGTCATTCAGTTCAAAAAATTCAACCGTGATTAACAACAGCCATTTTGGCGCGTTGAAAGTCAAAGACGCGATTGTTGACCAAATGCGGGACAAATTCGGCGTGCGTCCGAGCATTAACATTGAACGCCCGAATCTTCGCATTAACATTCATTTGAACGGCGAAAAAGCCGAATTGAGTTTAGATTTGTCGGGCGAAAGTTTACACAAGCGCGGTTATCGAGATGTCAGCATCGAAGCTCCAATGAAAGAAAATTTAGCGGCGGCGATGTTATTGCGTTGCGGTTGGGCAAAATTAGCGGCAGAAGGAAAATCACTTTTAGACCCAATGTGTGGTTCGGGAACGTTGCTTTTAGAAGGCGCAATGATTGCCGCAGATGTTGCGCCTGCATTGGGACGTGAGTATTTTGGTTTTCTGGGCTGGAAAAAACACGATGCAGAATGTTGGCAAAACCTGCGCCGTGATGCCGAATGGCGAAAAATCGTCGGCATGAAAAAATTGCCCATGATTGTCGGTTTCGATAAAAATAAAAATACCGTAAATACCGCATTAACGCACGTTGCAAACGCAGGTTTTCAAGGCAAAATTCACATTGAACGGCGAGATATTTCAGATGCAAAACCGCCCGAAAGTTGGGAAAAAGGCTTGGTTGTTTGTAATCCGCCTTACGGTGAACGATTGGGCGACGAAGCCGAAACGGCGATTTTATACGAACAATTTGGGCAAACCTTAAAAACGAATTTTGTCGGTTGGCAAGCTGCGTTAATTATCAGCAATCCAGAGTTAGGTTTTCGTTTGGGAATTCGTTCGCATAAACCGATTACATTGTTTAACGGCGCGTTAGAATGTCGATTGTTGCGTTTGACGATTGAAGAAAAAGCGTTTTTTATTCCGAAAGAAAAACTTTTTGAACCACGAATTGAACAACCTATTGAAGAGCCAATTAAGCCGCGAATCGAAAAAATTATCGAAATCGCGCAAGCTGAAATTATTGATGAAAATGCCGAAAAATTCACCGCGCCAATGTTTGCCAATCGGTTACAAAAAAATCTGAAAAAATTGTCGAAATGGGCAAAACAAAACAGCGTTTTCGCCTACCGTGTTTATGATGCTGATTTACCAGAATACGCGGCGGCGGTTGATATTTATCATTGCGAAAAAACGTGGGTAAATGTTCAAGAATATCAATCGCCAAAAAGCATTGACCAAGAAAAAGCTGATGCCCGTTTGGCGGGTTTGTTGGCAGAAATCCCCAGCGTTTTAAACGTCCCGAAATCGAGAGTTTTACTCAAAATTCGTCGCAAACAACGCAATACTGACCAATATGAAAAACAAGCAGAATCCGAAATTTTTCATGAAATTATCGAAGGTGATTGTAAATTGTTGGTGAATTTCGAGAATTATTTGGACACAGGTTTATTTTTAGATCACCGTCCGATTCGTTTGAGAATTCAAAAAGAAGCAAAAGGAAAACGCTTTTTAAATTTGTTTGCTTATACGGGAAGTGCCACGGTTCATGCGGCGGTCGGTGGCGCGACAATTACCACAACGGTTGATATGTCGAACACTTATTTGCAGTGGGCGAAAGATAATTTAGCGTTAAATTCAACGGTTGGAAGACACGAATTTATTCAAGCCGATTGTGTCGAATGGCTTGAAAAAGAAGCGAAATCTGCCGCGCGTCAATATGATTTAATTTTTTTAGATCCACCGACGTTTTCAAATTCTAAAAAAATGGACGATGTTTTTGATGTTCAGCGCGATTATATTCAGTTGATTCGGAATTCGGCAAAGCTACTCACAAAAGACGGGATTCTGTATTTTTCAACGAATTTTAGAAAATTTAAGTTTGATGTGAGTGAATTTAAAAATTTAAATATCAATGAAATAACCGCGCAAACCATCGCCGAAGATTTTGCACGGGATATGAAAATCCATTATTGCTGGAAAATCACCAAGATGTCACACGATTTTTAGTACGCTAATGTGCTACAATTCAACACTTTATAATTCACGAGAGAAAATCACATAATGGCAAAAGAAGATCAAATTGAAATGGAAGGCAAAGTCATCGACACCTTACCGAATACCATGTTTCGCGTTCAGCTCGAAAATGGTCACATTGTTACCGCCCATATTTCTGGCAAAATGCGTAAACATTACATTCGTATTTTGACGGGTGATAGCGTTAAAGTTGAAATGACACCTTACGATTTAACCAAAGGTCGTATCACTTTCCGAGTGCGTTAGTTTTTACTAACGCACTCGTTGTCAAATTGTTAATCTGTCAAAAGCATTTCAACAGCACTTTCAATCGTAAATGCTAATTCATTATTTTTTACACTGATTTTAACGTGTCCCCCGTGCGCGAGTTCTCCAAAAAGCAAATCATTAGCCAACGGTTTTTTAATGCTTTCTTGAATCAATCGCGCCATTGGGCGTGCGCCCATTTTGGCATCGCAACCGTTTTCTGCTAACCACAAACGCGCTTTTGGTGTGAGGTGCAATGTCACGTTTTTATCTGCCAACAATGATTCCAATTCAAAAATAAACTTATCCACAACATGACCCACAATGCTGATGTCTAGCGGTTTAAATTGAATAATTGCGTCTAAACGATTTCGGAATTCGGGCGAAAAGCCTTTTTCTACCATTTTCAAACTGTCACTGGCATGATTTTGTTCTGTGAATCCTATTGATGCACGACTTCCAGCTTCTGCTCCCGCATTTGTCGTCATCACCAAAATGATATTCCGAAAATCCGCTTTGCGCCCATTATTATCGGTCAACGTGCCGTGATCCATGACTTGTAACAACAAATTGAATACATCAGGATGTGCTTTTTCTAATTCATCTAATAACAAAACCGCGTGCGGATGTTTATTAACTTGTTCGGTCAATAAACCGCCTTGATCAAAACCCACATAACCAGGCGGCGCACCGATTAAACGTGAGACCGTGTGGCGTTCCATGTATTCCGACATATCAAAACGAATCAACTCGATTCCCAAAACTTTCGCTAATTGGCGCGTGACTTCCGTTTTTCCAACGCCTGTTGGTCCAGCAAATAAAAATGAACCAATCGTTTTTTGTGAATCGCGCAAACCTGCACGCGATAATTTAATCGCTGATGCCAAAACCGAAACCGCATCGTCTTGACCAAAAACCAACATTTTTAGATTTTTTTCTAAATTTGCCAGCCTGTCAATGTCATTACTCGAAACAGATTTTGCTGGAATTCGGGCAATTTTCGCTACAATTTCTTCGATTTCAGCCGCTTCAATAAGTTCTTTTTTATCTTCAACATTCGCCATTCGTTGTTTTGCGCCCGCTTCGTCAATTACATCAATTGCTTTGTCAGGCAAATGGCGGTCGGTAATATAACGATTCGATAATTCTGCCGCTAAACGTAAAGATTCTGGCGAATAACGCACGCCATGATGTTCTTCAAAACGTGATTTTAAGCCTTTCAAAATCAAAACCGTTTCATCTACCGATGGCTCTAAAATATCGACTTTCTGAAAACGTCGCGCTAATGAATGATCTTTTTCAAAAATACCGCGATATTCTTGATATGTTGTCGAACCGATACAGCGTAATTGTCCCGCTGCTAACATTGGTTTAATCAAATTCGCCGCATCCATCACGCCGCCTGAAGCCGAACCCGCACCAATAATCGTGTGAATTTCATCAATAAATAAAATAGCGTGAGGTTCTTTTTTCATTTGATTTAATAGCGACTTCAAACGTTTTTCAAAATCACCACGGTATTTTGTACCAGCGACCAACGCGCCTAAATCAAGCGAATAAATCACACAATCGAGCAAAACATCAGGCACATCTTCTTCAACGATACGTTTTGCCAAACCTTCGGCAATTGCAGTTTTACCTACGCCCGCTTCGCCCACCAATAACGGATTATTTTTACGACGACGACAAAGTGTTTGAATGGTTCGTTCAATTTCCGCAGCTCGTCCAATTAACGGATCAATTCGTCCACGCGCCGCTTCATCATTTAGATTCGTGGCATATTTTTCAAGCGGTTTGCTGGTGTCATTTTCGGAGTTTTTACGTCCATTGTCTGATTCTCGTTCTTCGTAAGGATCATCGAATTTAGAAATTCCGTGTGCGATAAAATTCACCACATCAAGGCGTGAAATATCTTGTTTGCTTAACAAATACACTGCTTGGGAGTCGGATTCACTAAAAATAGCCACTAATAAATTCGCGCCCGTCACTTCGATTTTTTCTGATGCTTGAACATTGTGGACAGAACGTTGCAATACTCTTTGAAAACCTAATGTTGGCTGTGTGTCGCGTGCGGTATTTTCGGGCAAGTACGAAATTGTATCGTCAATAAATCGCGCTAATTGTCCGCGCAACCATTTAATATCGGCATCACAAGCGTTCATAACAGGAATAACATCGGGATTTTCAAGTAATCCAAACAACAAATGTTCAACCGTTATAAATTCGTGTCGCCGTTCACGCGCCGATTTGAACGCAGTATTTAATGTGGCTTCTAAGGCTTTACCTAGCATAATAATTCCTCACAATTCTTCCATCGTGCATTTCAACGGATGGTTATTTTCAAACGCATGGGAATTGACGAGATACACTTTGGTTTCGGCAACATCTTTTGAATAAGTTCCGCAAATGCCTACGCCGCGTGTATGAACTTGTAACATAATCGCTGTTGCTTGCTCTTCGGACATTCCAAAAAAACTAACCAAAATTTCAATGACAAAATCCATTGGTGTAAAATCGTCATTAAGCAAAATCACTCGGTATAACGGCGGTTTTTTTAACTTTGGTTGAGCATCTAGGACGGATAAATCATCGTCATAATCGTGATGAAAAAAGGGATGAAAGTCAGACATAACCAATAATTTTTCTTAGCAAAATGGAGTAACAATAAAAAGTTTGTGCGGTTTTTAATCCTGCACTTTAAAGCAATGCACCCACGCAGAAGCATCGTCGTTCCATTCCATGCCACCGTGCATTTTCAAAATCAAATCACGATACATTTCTAAACTCGGATAACCTTCTGCTTGTGCATCGGCATCGGTCATTTCACCTAATTTTTGTTGATATAAATCAGTGATGACAAACGTTTTATTTTCTAGTTCAAAGGTTTCATTTGGATAACCATAAACACCATTGCGGCGTTGTTGGGTTTTACGTCCCGCAATAGTCGCGGCAACTAATTTTTCGTGGGTGACTAAACGTTCAATAGAACAGGTTTTTTCAGGATAATCCATGATTTCAAACTCAACATTGGTGAAAAAAATAACATTGTGACTGAAAATGGTCTTAAACAAAAGCCGACACGCGATGAAAATTGTGATTACTGTCCCGCTGTTTTCAAATGCCGCCACGAAGCATCGTCTTCAATCGGTTCAAGATGTGTGTCAATATCGATGTTATTAAAAATAGCCATAATTTCTTGTTCAATCAATTCCACCAAATCATGACCTTGTTGCACCGTCCAATTACCTTGAACCAGAATATGCACCGACATAAAACGTCTTGCTCCCGAATAACGAGTTCGCAATGCGTGATAAGCAATGTTATCTGAACACACAAATTGATCTAACACTTCGATAATTTTGATTTGTTCATCGTTGGATAATGCCGCATCTAATAACCCAGAAACGGTGCGACGAATTAACTGTAATCCTGCCCATACAATGTTAATCGCTACCAAAATTGCAATAATCGGATCAAGAATCGCCCAATCGTTTAAACCTAATTGCTTCGCTATTGCCAAACTACTTTCAAAATAATTAGCGACAAAAATAACGCCAATGCCCACTAAAATTCCAACGGTTGTCCAAACATCTGTCATTAAATGTTTACCATCTGATTCTAATGTAATCGAACGTTGCTGCTTGCCGACTTTAATGAGAATTCTTGCCACCACTAAATTGATGAGTGATGCAATTATTGAAATCCCAATACCAATATCCAACTGCTGCAACGTGTGTGGATTCCACAATCTCTCCCACGCAGTCATGCCAATACCAATTGCCGCTAATAAAATCATGACTCCTTCGGCACCACTTGAAAAGTATTCGATTTTTTCATGCCCATAAGGATGCCCTTCATCAGGCGGTAACGCAGCAATGTGTAAAACAATGAGCATAATAACTGCTGCTACTAAATTGATGACTGATTCCAACGCATCGGACAATAATCCAACGGAATCGGTCAGCAAGTAAGCATAAGTTTTTAAAACAATGGTTGAAATAGCAGCAGCAATCGACAACCAACCGTAAAAAGTAAGGGATTTTTGTTCTGTATTCATATTCGGATATATCTGCTTGTGTTTTTTAATTTTTACAAGGTGATGGCATAGTTAAAAAATAAGCCTATAAAAACAACTAATCCAAACCAATTGTTATTTAAAAATGCTTTAAAGCACGCGCTTTTTTCACGATGAAAAATAAGTTTTTGCTGATAAATCGAAAAAAGTGCAGCGAAAATTAAACTCAAATAATAAATTTCGCCCAACGCTTTCATTTGCCCAACTAAAATGAGTAATGCCAAAATTACAATTTGTAATCCGCCCATAATATGGCGGTCGTAATCACCAAATAAAATCGCGGTCGATTTCACGCCAATTTTTAAATCATCATCTTTATCAACCATCGCGTACATCGTGTCATAAACTAACGCCCATAAAATTACTGCTAAATATAACACCCATGCTACAGCAGGAATTTCGTTTAATTGCGCTGCAAATGCCATCGGAACTGCCCAACCAAAAGCCACGCCTAAATAGGCTTGAGGTAAATGGGTGTAGCGTTTCATAAATGGATAACTTGCGGCTAAAAATGCACCGACAAATGATAATAAAATCGTAAATTTATTTAGTAGTAAAACTAAACCAAAGGCTAATAAACATAAAGCAGTGAAAAAAATTAGCGCAGTTTTTGGTGTGACATTTCCAGCAGCAATGGGGCGTTGTTTTGTGCGTTCGACGTGAGGATCAAAATCGCGGTCGGCGTAATCGTTAATCACACAGCCCGCTGCTCGCATAATTATTACACCTAATGAAATTACCGTTAGAACGAGTAAATTAGGTTTTCCATTACTGGCAATCCACAATGCCCAAAGTGCGGGATACAAAAGAATTAAAGTACCGATTGGTTTGTCGAAACGCGCCAGAAGCCAATAGTGTTTAAACATGTAATTTATGTAGAAAAGAATAAAAGATGAACATTATACAGATTAAAAACAAATTACTACTTGTTGAGGAAACGTTATTACGGCTATAATCTTAACCTCATTAACGTGCGAATGTGGCGAAATTGGTATACGCGCTGGATTTAGGTTCCTGTGGGTCACCCCGTGAGAGTTCGAGTCTCTCCATTCGCACCACTAATATCCGAATAAAAGTTGTTTCAAACTTTCAAATCATTGAGTCAAATTGGCACTCAAAAAATCTAACTTCAATCTTTAACTAAAAAACGGGTGGGGAAAATAAATGCAAGTTTCTGTTGAACAGACATCAGAATTAGGTCGTAAAATGACCGTTACTTTGCCAGAATCGGCAGTCCAAGCGCAAATAATTCCTCGCTTACAAAAAATAGCCAAAGAAGCGCGTATTGATGGTTTCCGTCGTGGAAAAGTTCCATCTTCAGTGGTTGCTAAAATGTATGGCACACAAGTTCGTGAAGAAATCACATCTGATTTAATTCAATCAAGTTACTTTGACGCATTGAAAGAACAAGGTCTGAATCCTGCTGGTTATCCGCACATTGACGGTCTTAATAACACTGACGGTTTTAGTTACATCGCAAATTTTGAAATTTATCCTGTCGTTTCTTTAGGGGGTATTGATTCGTTAGCGGTAACACAACAATCTTCATCCGTTCATGAAAGTGATGTTGACGACATGATTGCTAAATTACGCGAACAACGTAAAACATGGGAAGTAATTGAAAATGCCGTTGAAGAAAAAAATCGCGTCACGATTGATTTTTTAGGTAATGTGGAAGGCGAAAGCATTACTAACGACAAAGTGTCTGATTACGCTGTTGAATTAGGTGAAAACCAAATGATTCCAGGTTTTGAAGAAAATTTAATTGGCTTGAAAGCAGGCGACACAAAAAACTTCAGTATCACCTTCCCAGAAGATTATCCTAACGAAAAATTGGCAAGCAAAGTCGCTGATTTTGAAGTTGAAGTGAAACTTGTTGAAACAGGTGTTTTGCCTGAAATCGACGAAGAATTTGTGCAAGCCTACGGCACAACAAGCGGGACAGTTGAAGGATTCCGTAACGATGTTAAAGAAAACATGGAGCGCGAATTAGCTAATAAATTGAAAGCCAATTTGAAAAATTCTGTGTTAACCGCTGTTTATGAAAAAATCGAATTGACCGTGCCGAATGCTTTAATCGATGAAGAAGTTGAAGAACTTTTGAAGCCCTACAAAGAAATGGCGAAGAAAAACAAAGTCGATTTGAGTGCATTGCAATTGCCGCGTGAACCGTTTGAAATCGAAGCAAAAAAACGTATTGCATTGGGCTTAATTATTGGCGAAATCATTCATCAAAATGAATTGAAAGTAGACGAAGGCAAAGTTCGCGCTCGCATCGAAGATATGGCGAAAAGCTACGAAAATCCAACGCAAGTTGTCGAATGGTATTACAAAGATGAAAATCGTTTGAAAGACGTGCGTCAAATGACAATGGAAGAACAAGTCACTGATTTTTTACTTGAGAAAGCGACTGTGACGACTGAAAACGCCGATTTCAATACTGTCATGAACGCTTAATCTAGCTGGATATAAAAATGTACTCACAACAACTCGCACAAATGATGGCAACGCAAGCGGCTGGTGGTTTAGTTCCAATGGTTGTGGAACAAACGGCTCGTGGCGAACGTGCATTCGATATTTATTCACGCTTGCTCAAAGAGCGTGTGATTTTTTTGGTAGGTCAAGTCGAAGATTACATGGCGAATCTTGTCGTGGCGCAGTTGTTGTTTTTGGAATCTGAAAATCCAGACAAAGATATTCATTTGTATATCAATTCGCCAGGCGGTTCGGTGACAGCAGGTATGTCGATTTACGATACCATGCAATTTATTAAACCTGATGTTAGTACCATGTGTATCGGTCAAGCAGCAAGTATGGGTGCGATTTTATTAACTGGTGGAGCGAAAGGTAAACGTTATTGTTTGCCGCACTCACGCATGATGATTCACCAACCATTGGGTGGTTTTTCGGGGCAAGCATCGGATTTCGATATTCATGCGAAAGAAATTTTATTGATCCGTGAAAAATTAAACAAAGTATTAGCACATCACACAGGGCAAACTTTGAAAAAGGTTCAAGCCGACACCGATCGTGATAATTTTTTAAGTGCGAATGACGCAGTGACTTACGGATTGATTGATCAGGTATTAACTGATCGTGCGACTGCGGTTGATAAAGCAGAAAAATAATCGACGACTTAGGCGAAAAAGACAGTTATGAGCAGCAAAGACAAAAATAAAGACGATGAAAAACTAGCTTATTGTTCGTTTTGCAACAAAAGTCAGCATGAAATACGAAAAATGATCGCTGGTCCGTCAGTGTATATCTGTGACGAATGTGTTGAGCTTTGTGATGATATTTTATTAGAAGAGTTGAGTGAGTTAACACCACTGAACGAAGGCAAACTGCCAAAACCTAAAGAAATAAAAGAAGAATTAGACGGTTATGTCATCGGTCAGGAACGTGCTAAAAAAATTCTAGCTGTTGCCGTTTATAATCATTACAAGCGTTTACGCAATAAAAATAACAAGTCTAAAAAGAATCAAATTGAACTTGCTAAAAGTAACATTCTACTTATTGGACCAACAGGTTCAGGTAAAACATTACTAGCGGAAACATTAGCGCGTTTATTAGATGTACCTTTTGCTATTGCTGACGCAACCACACTAACCGAATCAGGTTATGTGGGGGAAGACGTGGAAAATATCATTCAAAAGATTCTACAGAAATGTGAATTCGATGTTGAAAAAGCTGAATCAGCGATTGTTTACATTGATGAAATCGATAAAATTTCCAAAAAGTCAGAAAACACTTCGCTAACTCGAGATGTATCTGGTGAAGGTGTTCAACAGGCATTATTAAAATTGATTGAAGGCACCGTTGCTTCGATTGCTCCGCAAGGAGGACGCAAACATCCGAATCAAGAGTTTATTCAAGTAAACACAAAGAATATGTTATTCATTGTTGGTGGAGCTTTTGCTGGTTTGGATAAAGTAATTCAAGCGCGTTCGGAAACAGGTGGTATTGGTTTTTCAGCAGAAGTAAAAACTAAAGATCAAAGTAAAAATATCGGACAATTATTTGCTGAAGTTGAAGCCGAAGATTTAATTAAATATGGCTTGATTCCAGAGTTTGTCGGACGTTTACCAGTTGTCGCAACATTAGAAGAATTGGACGAATCTGCATTAATTCAAATTCTAACCGAGCCAAAAAATGCTTTAATCAAGCAATATAAGCATTTGTTTGAAATGGAAGGTGCGGAACTCGAATTTAGCGATGAATCATTATCTGCGATTGCTAAAAAATCAATGGAGCGAAAAACAGGCGCACGCGGACTTCGTACAATTGTTGAAAATGTATTGTTAAATACCATGTATGAACTTCCTTCAGCGGATAACATTTGTAAGGTGACTGTCGATAAAGATGTTATTTTAGGTAGTGCAGAACCGACGTTAATCTACAAAAACGAAAAACTCGAACGTAAAATGACTAAAAAAGTCGCAGCAGAAAGTTAGTTTTTAGCTGCTATTTGTGTTAAAAAAGGGATGCCTGATTGCAAGCATCCCTTTTTTTGTAGATAAAATTTAGATACCTTGTTTTTTAACGCAATCACCCCCATAACTCAAACATCTTCACTTCACTTCACTTTCCATTGAAAAATTATGACTGAAATCATGCCTGATTACACACTCATTCCAGTGTTACCCCTCCGCGATGTTGTGGTTTATCCCAACATGGTGATTCCTTTGTTTGTCGGACGCGATAAATCGATTGACGCGCTTAACAATGCGATTAAAGAAAATCATCAAGTTTTATTAGTCGCCCAAAAAGAAGCTGAAATTGATTCGCCCGAAATCAGTGATTTGTACGAATTCGGCACGCTTGCAAATGTGTTACAAATGTTGAAGTTACCAGACGGTACGGTAAAAGTTCTCATGGAAGGCGAACAACGTTGTCTAGTGTCGAAATATCAAAAGCAAGACGGTTTTTTATGTGCGCGAATCGAAGAGGTTGAAGAAACCTATGACGCGCCTGACTCAGAAAAAGAAATTTTAGAACGCACATCGTTCAGTTATTTTGAAAATTACGTCAAACTGAATAATAAAATTCCACCAGAAGTGCTAAATGCACTTATTGAAATTGATGATGCTAGTCGGCTTGCGGATACGATGGCAGCACACATGAATTTGAAAGTATCTGATAAACAACGAATTTTAGAAACGTTAGATATTGGCAAACGTTTAGAAGCGTTGATGGCTTTCATGGAAGGCGAAGTCGATTTGCTTGAAACTGAAAAGCGAATTCGAGTTCGCGTTAAAGAACAAATGGAAAAAAATCAACGTGAATACTATTTGAATGAACAAATCAAAGCCATTCACAAAGAATTAGGTGAAATGGATGAAGCAGCGACTGAAATTGATTTGTTAACCAAAAAAATCGACGAAGCCGAATTGCCTGAAGAGGCAAAAACGAAAGCATTGGACGAGTTGAAGAAATTAAAACAGATGTCGCCAATGTCAGCAGAATCGGCTGTTGTTCGTAATTATATTGAATGGCTCGTCAATGTACCGTGGAACAAAAAAACGGACGTTCAAAAAGAACTTGCGGCTGCAGAAGCGATTTTGAACGAAGAACATTATGGTTTAGAGAAAGTAAAAGAACGTATTTTGGAATATCTCGCCGTTCAACAGCGTGTTGATAAATTAAAAGGACCAATTTTATGTTTAGTTGGACCTCCAGGTGTTGGTAAAACATCGTTAGGCGAATCGATTGCGCGTGCTACGAATCGAACTTATGTTCGCATGGCGTTAGGTGGTGTGCGGGATGAAGCCGAAATTCGTGGACATCGCCGTACTTATATTGGCGCAATGCCAGGTAAAATTATTCAAAATTTATCGAAAGTGAAAGTGAGAAACCCACTATTTTTACTCGATGAAATTGACAAAATGGCAACTGATTTGCGAGGCGATCCCGCTTCAGCATTGTTGGAAGTATTAGATCCTGAACAAAACAATGCGTTTGTTGATCATTATTTAGACGTTGATTTTGATTTGTCTGACGTGATGTTTGTAGCGACGGCAAATAGCATGAATATCCCACCTGCGTTGTTGGATAGAATGGAAGTCATTCGCTTGGCGGGTTATACCGAAGACGAAAAAATCAACATTGCGTTGCGTTATTTGATCCCAAAACAAATCAAGGAAAACGGTTTAAAAGCCAAAGAAATCGATATTGCTGACGATACTGTGCGCGATATGATTCGCTATTATTCACGAGAAGCGGGTGTGCGAAATTTGGAACGCGATATTTCTAAAATTTGCCGTAAAGTCGTAAAAGATTTGTTGTTAAAACCGCGTAAAACGAAAGTGAAAATCACCACTAAGAATTTGAACGATTATTTAGGGGTACAGCGTTATAGCTACGGTTCAGCAGAAGAAAAAGATCAAATTGGTTGCGTGACTGGCTTGGCGTGGACTTCGGTCGGTGGTGAGTTATTAACGATTGAAACTGCGGTCATCAACGGCAAAGGCAAGTCTTCAACGACGGGAACTTTGGGTGATGTGATGAAGGAATCGATTGCAGCTGCAATGACGGTCGTGCGTAGTCGTGCAGAAACATTGGGTATTCCAGATGACGTGTTTCAGACTCGTGATATTCATATTCATGTTCCTGAAGGCGCAACGCCTAAAGATGGTCCAAGTGCGGGCATTGGAATGTGTACAGCGATTATTTCCGCATTGACTAAAATTCCAGTGCGAGCAAATGTAGCCATGACAGGTGAAATTACATTACGCGGTGAAGTATTACCAATTGGAGGCTTAAAAGAGAAGCTACTCGCGGCGCATCGTGGAGGTATTACAACAGTGATTATCCCGAAAGAAAATGAAAAAGATTTGGTTGAAATACCCGATAACATTAAGCAAAATCTTATAATTAAACCTGTGCGATGGATTGATGAAGTTTTGGAAATTGCGTTGCAATATCAACCCGTTCCACGCGAGCCGATTGTAATTGATTTGCAAGACGCGACTAAAATTGAATCGGTGAAAAAAAATCCGTCGCGCATAACGGCACATTAAAAAGCTGTGTAAGCCACAGAATTCAAAGTCTGTAACGGTTTATTGCTTGACACTGTAGAAGTGCATTGATATAAATACAGGCGTTTCTTGGCTTACCGCGCCATGTGTGTGAATGAGCGAACAGCATTTTTTGTTAAACATAATTTTAAAATAACTTTCTTAGGGGAAAATAATGAATAAATCAGAATTGATTAGTGCAATGGCGGAATCAGCTAATTTGACTAAAGCAGATGCAGGTAGAGCATTAGATGGTTTTATTTCTGCAGTTACAAAAGCGTTGAGCGCAGGCGATGCGGTTGCTTTAGTTGGATTTGGTACCTATTCAGTAAAAGAAAGAGCAGAGCGTAAGGGGCGTAATCCACAGTCTGGCGAAGAAATTACAATTAAAGCTGCAAAAACTCC
>SESD01001205.1_pt1 | contig 14583 bp, 14 predicted proteins | sample 3171411 | NCBI WGS metagenome assembly SESD01 (sample SAMN06051880, study PRJNA518727) | freshwater metagenome | biome: subpolar coniferous forest; feature: holomictic lake; material: water; isolation source: holomictic Lake 442, 16.5 m depth | place: Canada: near Kenora, Ontario | collected...
TGAACAATATTACTCATAAGCTTCATATTATCTGAATAATCGATTGGAATGTGTATCAAAACGGGCGCATCTGATTTCAGACCTTCGATTAAGGCTGGCAACAGTTCATCTGGATGATTAATCTTATAACCCTTACATCCAAAAGCTTCTGCATAGGTCTTGATATCATAGTAACCTAATTTAACACCATTTGTCTTACCGTCATAATGCGCTGCTTCTTGAAAAGACACCATATCATACGAGCCACTATCCCAAATTAAATGCACAAAGCGAGAGCCTATTCTCTTAGCTGTTTCTAATTCCATTGCACTAAATAAAAAGCCACCATCACCAGAAATTGAAATAACCGGATACCCGGGACGAGCTAAATTAGCCGCTATTGCCCAAGGCAGAGCAACACCTAAAGTCTGCTGGCCATTACTTACTAAAACTTGACGAGCAAATTGAGATCGAAAATAACGATTCATCCATATATAGTGTGATCCCACATCAAGCGCAATGGTCGTGTCAGTTGTTATAACTTTTTCTAATTCACTGATTACACGTAATGGATGCACTGGCGTACCTGACATGGTAGCCCCTTTTGCAACAATCACTTTCAATAAATCAATTTCATCTTCAACCTTAACCCGATAAGACGTCTCTATTTCTACTTCAATTAATGGTGAAAGCACAGAAAGGGATGCGCCAATATCACCTATAACTTCAGCTATTGGAATGAATGAACGATCTTGATCACATTTAAGGAAATCAATTGTAATAATAGGGCGGCTGTTATTAGTATTCCAAATACTAGGATCATACTCTATTGGGTTAAAACCGACTGTCATCACACAATCGGCAGAATCAAGCAATTGATCACTGGGTTGATTTCTAAATAATCCAACTCTTCCTGCAAAGGTTGGGTTATTGGCTGGTTCAGCCCAAGCTCCAGGGCCCTGAAAAGTTGATATATAAGGTATACCGGTTTTGGATAAAAACGCTTTCAATACTTCAGCGTATTCAGGTCGTGAGGCTTGATCACCCAAAATTAAAATAGGTTTCTTAGATTGATTAATTGTTGAGGCGGCTAAATTAATTTCATCCATTGAGCCAGCACCTAATTTCACACGTCGCCCAAAGCTTTCATTAATTGAAACGGGCATTTCAGCAAAACCAATATCTTTTGGAAATCCAATAAAAACGGCACCCTGCCTACCTTCTTCTGCAGTACGAATAGCGTTACCAAGAATTTCACCTAATTGATTAATTGATGACACTTCTTCCGAATATTTGGTCACCGGCCGCATCAAATTAATCGCATCAATAGATTGATGCGTGCGTTTGAGTCGATCATCAATTGAAACTTCACCACCAATGGCTAAAACAGGATCCCCCTCCGCTGTGGCGGTAGCAAGTCCTGTAACAAGATTAGTAACGCCCGGACCAGAGGTCGCTATACAGACGCCAACCTTCCCCGTCATTCTTCCCATTGCGGCAGCCATAAATGCAGCATTTTGCTCATGTCTGCAAATTACCAGCTTTATAGTTGAATTGAGAAGTGCAATAAATAAACTGTCTATCTTTGCACCGGGGATGCCAAATATATGAGTTACGCCATGTTTCTCAAGCAATTGAATCAACGCAACTGCACCAGTAGGTATTACTTTATTTAATTGTGCTTTACTCATTTTCAAATCCTTTGGTAAACCTTTACGAGATATTAATACTAATCTTCATTTTATTCATTGATACCCAAGTCAGCATAAACAATATCTAAATTGGAAAGTACAATTCGATAGGAGGTGGCAGTTAAGGTTGGGGGTTCTTGATTGCTGAGGTTAACGGTAGTAACAATTTGAAAAATTGGTCAATTAAAACAGGTTGATGAGACGGTATTTATGCTTTGCTAAAAATCAAATCCCAAACGCCGTGTCCCAGTCTTATGCCTCGTTGCTCAAATTTGGTTAACGGGCGGTATTCCGGGCATGGGCAATAATCTTGGGTCGGGCTGGTGTTCTTTAAAACATTGCCTTCCGATAAAACGGCCAACATAGCTTCGGCGTAATTTTCCCAATCGGTTGCGGCATGAAAATAACCAGCCGGTTTTAATTTTTTGACCAACAAATCAACAAAACTGGCCCTAACGATACGTCTTTTATGATGTTTCTTTTTATGCCAAGGGTCAGGAAAAAACAAATGAACGCCCGACAGGCTATTATCGGTAATTTTTTGTTCCAAGATTTCGATGGCATCGTGAGAATAAATTCTAACGTTATTAATACCTTGCTCATGCAGTAATATGAGCAAATGGCCAACGCCCGGTGTATGGACTTCAATGCCAATATAATCCTTATCAGGATTGGCCGCTGCCATTTTGGCCAAGCTATCGCCATTACCAAAACCTATTTCTACAAATAGCGGCGCGTCACGACCAAACACCTGCGCAAAATCATAATCGTTTTTAGGATCCAGGCAATAAGTCGCCCAATGATTATCTAAAGCCATTTGCTGGCCAGGCGTAAGTCGACCTTGCCTGCGAATAAAGCTTCGAATTCTTTGCGGGAGGGTTGGATCAGAAACGGTCATCATTATTAAAAGAACAATCCGTCTATAGGCGATGACGCAGAGGCAAAGCGTTTTCTGGGCATACGACCGGCCAAAAAGGCTTCCCTACCAGCTTCAATGCCTTTACGCATTGCCGAAGCCATGAGTATCGGATTTTTGGCTTCAGCAATGGCCGTGTTCATTAGCACGCCGGCACAGCCTAATTCCATAGCAATAGCGGCATCTGAAGCAGTACCTACACCCGCATCCACTAAAATGGGTACTTTGGCATTTTCAATAATAGTTAAAATATTATAAGGATTACGGATACCCAAACCGGAACCGATAGGTGCAGCCAAAGGCATAACGGCAATACAGCCGATATCTTCCAGTCTTTTGGCGGCAATCGGGTCATCATTGGTATAGACCATGACATCAAAACCGTCTTTAACCAGTAATTCAGCGGCAATATAGGTTTCCGCCACATCCGGAAATAACGTTCTCTGGTCGGCCAATACTTCCAGTTTAACCAGATTATGACCACCGAGTAATTCTCGACCTAAGCGACAGGTTCTTACGGCGTCTTCGGCCGTATAACAACCGGCTGTGTTTGGCAAAATGGTGTATTTGTCAGGAGAAATAACATCCAGTAAATTCGGTTCACCGGGGTTCTGGCCAATATTGGTACGGCGAATGGCGACGGTAACAATTTGGGCACCACTGGCTTCAATAGCCAGACGCGTTTCTTCCAGATCTTTGTATTTACCGGTGCCGACCAGTAGTCGTGAATGATAAGTCACCCCGGCTAACTGAAATGAATCGTCTTGACCACCACCAATAGCGTGCACAATTTCCAAGCGATCTTCAGCTTTTAGCAATTGGGTAGGGTATTGCTGAAAAGGCAAGATTTCTTTGTTCAATTCAATCGCTATTTTTTTGCCGGTTAAGCCCATCGCAGCAATGACATCAGTAACATGAGTGTTTTCAGGATATTCATGGGTTTCACCATTAATAATAACCTTCATGCGTTTAAATCCTTATTGATACTTGTTGCTCTGCGTTTTTTTACCGCTGTAGCCAGATTTCGTAATAGTGGTGCAGTGTCGTCCCAAGATAGGCAAGCATCGGTAATACTTTGTCCGTATGTTAATTCTTCTCCATCAATAACGTTCTGACTACCGGCAACGAGATGGCTTTCTAGCATAACCCCCATAACCCGGTGGTCGCCATTGGCAATTTGCCCACAAACATCCTGCCCGACAATAAGTTGACGCTGGCATTGTTTTAAACTATTGGCATGGCTAAAATCAATCATGATATTGGGTTTTAAATCCGCACTTACCAAGCCTTCTGCAACTTGTTCGACACTGACCGCATCATAATTGGGACGGCCATTACCGCCTCTTAAAATGATATGCACGTCTTCGTTGCCGGTGGTTGAGAAAATAGCAGAATGTCCGGCTTTAGTCAGCGATAAAAAATGATGCGGGCTCATTGCAGCCCTTATCGCATCAATGGCAATTTTAATCGTACCATCGGTTGAGTTTTTAAAACCGATGGGGCAGGATACTCCTGATGCTAATTCACGATGGCCTTGGCTTTCTGTTGTTCTGGCGCCAATGGCTCCCCAGGCAATCAAGTCAGAAACGTATTGTGGTGTAATTAAATCCAAATATTCTGTTGCCGCCGGAACACCTAATGTATTTACGTCCAGTAATATCTGTCTGGCAATGCGTAAACCTTTATTGATGTTAAAGCTTGAATCAAGATCGGGGTCGTTAATTAGGCCTTTCCAGCCAACTGTTGTACGAGGCTTCTCAAAATATACCCGCATAACAATCACTAAATCTTCTTTTAGTTCATCTTTGATGGCTTTTAAGAGCCCTGCATATTCTAAAGCGGCCTTGGGATCATGAATAGAGCAAGGACCTACCACAACCAATAGTCGGTCATCTTGACCAATTAAAATATTATGAATCTCTGTCCGTGCTTGGAGAGTGGTTTGTGCCGCCTTTTCGCTAAGCGGCATTTCATCGTGAACCTGAGCAGGCGGGATCACTTCTCTAATTCCGCAAATTCTCAAGTCATCAGTGTTATATTTAGTTTGCATGCTGGCTACCAAGCTCTTGCTTTCACAAAATGATCGTTAAATTTAAGCATTTTAACTGTTTTCATCATTTTCTTGTGAGTTTTTACTAATGCGCGTTTAAGGTTGCTTTTTCAAGCTTTAAAAAACTGTAATTAAAGTAGACACTTGGATCATCTTTTATGTCTTCTCGGGTCACTTCAGACCACTCATTAAAATCAATTTCAGGAAAAAATGTGTCGCCCTGAAAGTCTTTGTTTATAAGCGTAAGATAAAGTACATTGGCCAATGGCAAAATTGCTTTATAAAGATCAGAGCCACCAATAATAAAAACTTCTTTAGTGCTTTGAGAAGCCGTTTCTAGTGCGGTGTTAAGATCGTTAAAAACCAGACAGCCCTCTTGTTGATAATCGAGGTTTCTACTGATAATCATATTAGTGCGCCCCGGTAAGGGTCTACCTATGGATTCATAGGTTTTTCTACCCATTAAAATAGGCGAACCCATCGTGATTGATTTAAACTTTTTAAGATCTGCTGATAAATGCCAAGGCATTTTATTGTCCAGACCAATAACCCGATTATTCGCCATCGCGACGATAAGTGATATTTTCATTTTCTTGAGCAGTGTGCTTTGATATTCTTTAACGATTAATAAACTTTCTTATCATACTATGAAAAATATTCTGGTTGTATTTACTGGCGGAACTATTGGCTCAACGGTAACGGAAGGAACCATTAATACCGCCAGTTCAATGCCGTATAAATTGCTTAATCTGTTTCAACAGCAAGACGATAGACACCAACTAATTCAGTTTAAGACTATCCAGCCATTACAGATTTTAAGCGAAAATCTTGTGCCTTGTGTTTGGCAAACCCTGATTGCTGCCATTGAAGCCGAGCAACCCGATCGCTATGACGGCATAATTGTTACTCATGGTACTGATACGCTGGCTTATACTGCAGCCGCTTTAAGTTTTTATTTTAACGCCATCAAAATACCTCTACTTCTGGTGGCCAGCGATTATCCATTGGGTCACTCAAAAGCCAACGGACTGGATAATTTTAGATGTGCTGTTGAGTTTATAAGGCAAAAACTTCACGCGGGTGTTTTTGTGCCTTACCGCAATCAACAGCAAATCACACAAATTCATAAAGGCTCTCGCCTGACCTGTTCATTACAATTAAGTGGCGATTTTTTTAGTGTTCAGGGAAAAAGTTTTATGGGGTTTCAAGAGTCGGTCTTTTGGCTTTTGGCTCCAGCCATAAAACCAATTCTTGGCGAAAGCAGTGCTTTGTTAATGGAGAAAATAGTTTCTTTAAAAGCTAAATTTTCGGACCGCATCTTAATGATAAAGCCCTATCCAGGCTTAAATTATGATTATTTTAATCTTGAAAACATCGATGTGGTTTTGCATGATTTATATCATTCCGGTACTGCATGTGCCTCGAGTCAGTGGGGTGAAAACCATTCTTTAGTTGAATTTATTAAACGTTGCACGCAGAAAAATATCACGGTTTATTTGGCTCCGGCTATTAAATCCACTGATGCTTACCAAAGTACCCGCGCATTAATAGAGCAGGGTGCCGAAATGATCTGGAATATGTCGATTGAAGCGGCTTATGTAAAACTCATATTGGCTTATGGAAATTTTACGGATAAGCAGAAAATAAGAGAATTTATTGATGCAGACATTGCCGAAGAGCATGTGTGAGTTATAAAGAGTTTGCTTGCACCTGTTGGTTTTAATATTGAGTCATACATCAAGATATTTAAGAAGGATTGCTGTAGTACTTTGGAGTGCGACAATTTGACGCGTGACGATTTGCCACATTCCAATTAATAAAAATTATCGTTACTATAGCTGCAACTCTTGAGATGCAAACTTCCTTTTTGGAAATTCAGAGCGTTATATCCTCCTTTTAATGCGGCTTAATTGGCCGCATTTTTTTGTCTAAAATTTTAAAAATAAAAAAACATCATTCAATAATCAAGAAACAATCTTTTTTCCAAGCGCTGTTATTCTCTGTTCGACAGTAGTTTTTAGCTGGGTAACATTTAGGCATAGAAGAATTTAACAGACCTTGCCATAATAACGGTTTTTATACGTTTCTGGTTATGACGATTAACAAGCACATTTTATTAGGCGTTAGCGGTGGAATTGCTGCATACAAGTCCGCCGAATTAGTTAGGCTGTTCAAAAAGCAGGGCGCAGAAGTGCAAGTGGTGATGACAAAGTCTGCCATGCAGTTTGTCAGCCCGTTAACTTTTCAGGCGCTTTCCGGTAATCCGGTGCATAGCGAATTGCTGGATGCTGATGTAGAAAATGCGATGGGGCATATCAGTTTGGCACGCTGGGCTGATTGTTTGATTATTGCGCCAGCCACTGCCAATATTATTGCAAAATTAAGTCATGGTATGGCGGATGATCTACTGTCAACGCTCTATCTGGCGGCAACCTGTCCGGTTTATGTGGCTCCGGCAATGAATCAGGCGATGTGGAACAAAGCCGTTACTCGTGAAAATGTTGAAACACTCCAACGTCATGGCGTTAAACTTATCGGGCCAGAACAAGGCGATCAAGCGTGTGGAGAAACCGGCTTTGGTCGAATGTCCGAGCCCGTTGTTATTTGCAAACATCTAACTGACGCGCTGGAATATCAGAATCACTCGCCAGTTCAATGCCTGCAAGGCCTTAAAGTGTTAATCAGTGCAGGCCCAACTCGTGAGCCTTTAGATCCGGTACGTTATCTCACCAATCGTAGTTCCGGAAAAATGGGTTATGCGCTGGCGAATGCTGCTTTAAAAGCAGGTGCAGAAGTCACCTTGGTTAGTGGTCCAGTATCCTTAACAGCGCCAAACAATGTCCAATTAATCAAAGTAGAAACAGCTGGTCAAATGTATGACGCAGTTATGTCCAAAGCCTCAGAGCATGCTATATACATTGGTGCAGCAGCGGTGGCTGATTACACCCCTGTCATTATGCAGCCGGAAAAAATAAAAAAGCAGGATGCACAGGCGACCATCATTTTGCAAAAAACCAAAGATATACTGGCAGACGTCGCGAGGCTGGATAAGCGGCCTTTTACAGTAGGTTTTGCGGCGGAAACACATAACCTTGAAGGCTATGCCCGAGATAAGCTAACACGAAAAAAACTGGATATGATTGCAGCGAACTGGGTAGGCCAAGAGCAGGGTGGTTTTGATAGCGAGCAAAACGCCTTGCACGTTTTCTGGAAAAGTGGCGATAAAACCTTTGCAATGATGGATAAAACTCAATTGGCCGAACAGTTAATTAGTTTAATTGCCGAACGATTAAAAGTATCTTGAAGCTATCAATTATAAAACGGATTGCCCTGTGGTGAATAATTTTAACCATAAATTGGTTATTTTCTCGCCTCAATCAGCTTGATAATATCGCTACTCCGCTCGTCAACACGAACTGAGACAAAGCCACAGGCTTTTATATTTTTAACCGTGTTTCTGTTAATATTTGCTCCAACTAGCGCTAAAATTACAGGGTTAAAAAAATTCATTACCTTTGCCATGATGAGGTTTGAGCTTAAAACGTGCTCAAGTAATAAAACCTGACCGCCTGGTTTACAAACACGGTATAACTCTTTCAGGCCTTTGATGGGTAAAGGAACTGAACAAAAAACAAAAGAACCAATAACGGTATCAAAGCTGTTGTCAGCAAAAGATAGAGATTGAACGTCCATTAGGTCAAGATCAACTGAAATCGATTTTCTGTCTTTTTTATGGGTTGCTTGCTTAAGCATGGCTTCACTAAAATCAATCGCGGTAATTCTTGCATTATTAGGGTAAAAATCAAAGTTCTTACCGGTACCAACGCCTACTTCAAGAATATGATGCCCATCAACTTTTGCCCATAATTTCTTGCGCCGGTTTTTAAAAAACAAGCCTTCCATTATGGCTTCAAGCCCCTCAAAATAGGGTGCAATTCGATCATATTTTTTTTTAATTGCTGCGCTATCTGATTTCATAATGATTTTATGACTTAAATTAAGTTGTTGAATATTACAGCGTCAACTAAAGCTTCATCAACATTATTCTTGTTGGTCGTGTAAAATAGGCTCTGCTCTATTTTTTTTTGACAGGCTTTGGGCAAACGGTCACGCACCGTTTATTTTCCCGCCATAAATGGAAAACCGTATTTTGGATTTGTTATAGACGTGAAAGCACAATTAGAAGATTTGGTACAGACACGACTACCGACAGAGAATGGCGAGTTTGTTCTGCATTACTACAGTAATACTATTGACGATAAAGAGCATATGGCTCTGGTAAAGGGTGATGTTGGCAATAAGGAAAATGTCCCCGTTCGTATTCATTCCGAGTGTTTTACCGGTGATGTTTTGGGCTCTAGGCGTTGCGATTGTGGCGAGCAATTAGCAATGGCTATGCGGCTTATTAACGACCTGGGTTACGGTGTATTAATTTATCTTCGTCAGGAAGGGCGTGGCATAGGATTGTTAAAAAAATTACAGGCTTATAACTTACAAGATAATGGTATGGATACCGTTGATGCCAATATTCACTTAGGTCATCTTGCTGACGAGAGAGAATACAATATCGCTGCTTTAATGCTGGAAAATCTGCAGGTAAAATCAATAAAGTTGATGACCAATAATCCAGAGAAAATAGACGCTTTGAAAAAACTGGCCATTAACGTAACAGGTCGTATTCCCTTAGAGTCAGTGGCGCATGATGATAATGTCGGCTATTTAAAAACCAAAGCGAAAAAAATGGCGCACATACTGTTCCAACCCAAAACGTAGGGGCAACACTTGCGGTTGCCCTAATATTTTGTGTGATTATTCTTATACCAGATTTAATTCCACCAGCTTAATCCAATAAGCCGCACCAATCGGTAATATCTCATCATTAAAATCATAATGCGGATTATGAAGCAGACAGCTGTTTGCAGAAGAACCATTACCTATCCAGATATAGCACCCCGGTTTTTCTTGGAGCATGAAAGAAAAATCTTCTGCCCCCATGCTGGGTGTTGGTTGTTCGTTGACACAATTTACCCCGGCGATTGCTTGTGCAGCTCTTAACGCCATAACTGTTTCTGCTTCGGTGTTAAAGGTGACGGGATAACCTTCATTTTCAGGATTAAACTGAACGTTGGTACTTACATCAAATGCTTCGCAAATACTATTAACCAATTGTGTTATTTTATGGACAATCAGTGCTTTGACATTTTTATTAAAAGACCTAAACGTGCCCCTTAATACCACCGACTCCGGTATGGCGTTCCAGGTGTTTCCGGCATGAATTTGAGTAATACTCACCACTGCGCAGTCAGCTGGATCAATTGTTCTACTGACAATAGTTTGTAAAGCATTTATCAGTTGAGCAGTAACAACAATAGGATCATTGCCTAAATGAGGTATTGCGGCATGAGTGCCTTTACCGGTGATAGTAATTTCAAAACAATCCGATGAAGCCATCATTGCACCTGCTTTAACGGCAAAATGGCCTGCAGGAATATCCGGAAAATTGTGCATGCCAAAAACACAATCGGCCGGGAATTGTTCAAATAATCCGTCATCTATCATTTGCTTCGCGCCCGCACGCCCTTCCTCGGCAGGCTGAAAAATAAAATAAACGGTTCCGTTAAAGTTGCGGTGTTCAGATAAATAACGGGCAGCACCCAACAACATCGCCGAATGGCCATCATGACCACAAGCATGCATTTTTCCATCGTGACTTGAGCGATAAGAAAATGTGTTTTGCTCCTGTATGAATAAAGCATCCATGTCGGCACGTAACGCTATTTTTTTGTTACCGTTACCAACCGAAAGCGTTGCAACAACACCGGTTTTTCCAAGGCCTTGATGAACCTCCAAACCAAAACTTGCCAGTTTATCAGCGATAAATTTTGCTGTTTTGGTTTCTTCAAAAGCGGTTTCAGGAAACTGATGCAAATGTTGTCGCCAGTTGCGCATGTCGATACTTAATTGCTTTATATTGTCTACTAACGTCATCTTGGTTTACCTAAACATTCTTTAAATGATCATCATACGCTCTCTCAAAAACAAAAAAAGCCTCAATGATCAATACGACCAAAGAGGCTTTGTTAGGGTTGAAAATAGCGGTGAATGTTTTTTTAAGTCATAAAAATTAAATTTTAGTTCAAAGAGTGTCATATAACACTTTATTCCCCCATATATTTTAAGGGCAACAGCTTCGCTTTATATTTAGGCAAGTAGTAATATTTACTGATGGTAGTTATCCTTGATAAGATATAAAAATATCATAAGTTCAAACTGATGAGATGAGTGTCTTAAAGATTTTATTTCGCTTGGTTTCAGCAGTTAACTACACAGGAAATCATGTCAAATACTCGTAAAGCTATCATTTTTCTACTTTTAGGCGGGATTGTTGCTGTAGTTCTAAATAACCTGAAGCAAGAGTCTTCAAAAACTAATAGTGTTGGCGAGATAGGTTCACTGGGGCAATCCAATAGTTCCGTAAAAACAGACGAAAGTCCCTCCAAGCAGCCATTGGCTGAGCCTGAAGCCAGCGCCAGTGAAGAAGTGTTTCCAGAGGAAATAACAGAGGATGATGTACAGACCGAAAAGGAATTAGTTGATGAGGCTATGAGATTACTTAATAGCACTAAGGACGAAGAACGCGTTGAGGGTGCCGAGCTATTGGCAACTTATCCAAATTCCGAATCAGAAATGATGCTGGCACAGTTACTCATTACGGATAATGATCCAGATGTGCGAAACGCAGCTGCCCAAGGCTTGGGCGCTTTTGATATGCCTTTGGATTCAACAATTGCTGATTTAGTGAATGCACTTGAAGATGAGGCTGAGGAGGTGCGACTTAGTGCATTATCGACGCTTCAAGGTTATTTGCTGAGCCAGGAAAAAGACACTGAAAGCTATAAGAAAATTGATTTAGCGCTTAAGAATAAAGCTTCGAGCAATAATACCCCTGCAGATATAAGAGAAGCTATTGATGCTTTTCTTAAAGAGCAGTAGCGTCGGTTGCAACGATAAGCGATTCGTAAATTTGATATATATAATAGCGTAAGTTTTTCAGGAAGCTATTAGATAACAGTTGTTTTGTCTTCACGGAAAAAAATTACGATAACCTGTGCAAAGCCGCCGCCAGGGGTACGAAAATTGGTGGTTTGTCCTTGGTATAAGCGGGCGCTGATCAACTGCGTTTGACCTTTATAAACGTAATGACGAAGATCAAACTTGAAATCGACAATTTTATTTTCTACTTCAAGTTGTCGTTTGCCGGGTTGCGCCAGTGTCTGCGCGACATAATCATTTTGTAAAATTTCCGAGAATACCCGCTTGGTTAGTTTGTCACCACGATAAGCCGCTTTACTGCCATAGCCCTTGGCCGGTTTGAAAAAAAATTGTTTACGAGATTTCCACAATGTTTCAGAGTCATTCGGATTTACTGAAATGGTATGAGCGATGCCGTTAAGCAGTATCGCTCTGGTTTTAACATCAACACCTAGTTCAATTAATGCCGCTTCATCAGTCAGTATGGTGAGATTCCTTTTGTCAGCATAAAGCGCATGGGCTCTTGGATGAGGCGTCACAACCACCGAATTTTCCAGATACGCTGCCAGTAAAGGTTTATTTGCGGTGGCGTCAAGGCAGAAATCTGTCAGTCGGTTGTAAACAAAATCAACACGTTGGTTTCCATGCCAAAGCGCTTGGTTGTAATGCCTAAGTTCAGAAGGGTCACAAATAACAACCTTGATATTTTTTTGCTCAAATAATTTTTTGAATAATAAAAACTCTGGGAGCATATATTGCGCTTGTGGATTTTCATCGACAATTGCAATCGAATTTAAAGGCTGTTGGCCACGTTCTGCTTGCCACTCTGCAAAAAACATTTCAATAAATGCATCTTCTGGCGCTTGTATAAAGGTGTCGGTTGGTAAATTTGGTAATGCTTCGTCCTCTGTGTGCTCAAAACAGATTTTTTGCATACGCGCCACCATGGCATTAAGTAAAGCGCCACCAGCATTCGTATTTATCTCGATTAATTTAGGCCCCTCTGGTGTCAGATGAAAGTCATAGCCAAAAAAAACGCTGTGTGCCTGAGGTATAAATTTTGCTGAAGCAGGTGCGTAAGCAAGAACACGCTGTTGATAAGCGGGTAAAGCTATAACCGTTTCTACTGCAGTAATAATGTCGCGTTGTTTTTGAATAGATTTATCCGTGACAAATACGACAGAGCCAGAAAAAAGGTGTGGGCGATCTACAAAGATCGTTTGGAACAAATTAATATCATCGTTAAGCCGCCACAATTCAGAAAGATCGGCTTCCTGATTAAGTGGTAGGGAGTGAGATTGAGCATTGAGTCGGTTTGCCGTTTGTTCGCAAGGATTAATACGTTCTATCATTAACGAACTTGTATGAGAAGGGAGTGTCATTTTTAGTTAATGGGTTACTGCTGAAGACTTGAGGTATTGCGGATTCAAGAAATGGGGTAAATCTGTCATTGTAAATTGATATTTATTAATAATCCCAAGTTGACTAATAATAGAGCAAATTACAAATTAAAACCCATTATTTGTTTGGGTCAATAATTGGTGAATGGAACTGATGAATAAAATAGGTCATTTCACATACTAATTTTAAAAAGTGTGTCATATGACACACTTTTTAAAATTAGTTATTTAATATTTTAAAGAAAGACACATAAAATCAGAGTGTTACAATCTTGGCATTAATGATGCATTATAGTTCTGTATATTTTGTTACTAAATTGTAGAGCAGGGGTTAAAAATGAATCAACAAATAGCAGTGGCCACAGAAAAAAAGAATAATAATGGTGCTTTGTTGTTAGGAACAGGCTTGGTTGTCGCATCCATGATTTTAGTGCCGGCCTTGGCAGTAAGAATGGGATTGGGTGCTAGTTTGACAGGTGCATTAAGAATTGCCCTTATGAAGGCATCAAGTCGAGCAGTTTCCAGTTCTTGTTCTACTGATTCGTCTGAAACGGCCTAAGTGAAGTTGCTAAAACTGATAATAAGCAGTGCAAAAATAGTGTTGAGCAATTAAAGGCTTATATCAGGTGGGAAATTTTTAACAGGACACCAATAATCAAGATCGTTTGTAAGAAACCGGCGCCAATAATCCAGCGCGTCAAGTCGGCTTTGCTTTCTGCAATCAACCGTCCAGTATCGGCTCTAAGTAGTTCTATGTCATGCTTTAGCGTTGTTTCAAGATCTTTCATGTCACGCTTTGTTGCAACAACATCCAAATGATAATCATGCCTTGCATGTGCTAAGGTGCTGTCTATTGCATTAAGTTGGAGTTCGGTTATAACTTGATCTTTCACTTATTAAATAAACTTATCAAGCCTCTAGCTGAATCTCGAATTCATCTGATATTAATTCATTAAATTCAGTGAGTTGATATTTTGACTTCAAATAATTTTGAAGCCACACAGTAATATCATTATTTCTAAATATCAGCGCATCATCGGTTATTAGTAAACGTTGGCGCAGTAAATGCTGGGGCAGTACCAATAACTCAATATCGGCCATGCCGACAAATTTTTCCGGGTCAGCATTTCCGGTATTTATAATCTTAAACAGTTGTTGTTTTTTTATTCCCAGGCTCTCGTTAAAGGCTTCCCTAAATTCAATAAACAAAGGTAATAAATCACTGCCGGTACAACCCTCATCATGAAGTATTGTCATGCGGTTTAAAAGATTATTGATGGCAAAACGATAAAGTTCGGATTCTCTGACAAAAAGACGCGAAGCCACAGCCTGCACGCCGTTTCGGTCCTTATTATTTAAGCGCATTGAAACAATCAACTTTTTATCGTTCGCCAATGATTCTTCTAAAGACATAATTCAATTTTAATTATAAGCGTGACAGCTTATTAGACTTAGTTTGATCAAATATAAGCTAACAATGTTACAGCTTTATAACAGAGCATACATTTTTCAAAT
>SESD01001208.1_pt1 | contig 14553 bp, 21 predicted proteins | sample 3171411 | NCBI WGS metagenome assembly SESD01 (sample SAMN06051880, study PRJNA518727) | freshwater metagenome | biome: subpolar coniferous forest; feature: holomictic lake; material: water; isolation source: holomictic Lake 442, 16.5 m depth | place: Canada: near Kenora, Ontario | collected...
TTTTGCGTGAAGTTTCGGAATCACATAAAGAATTTAAAGAAGCGCAAAAAGAAGCGCGAATAGAAACGGACCGAATTATTAAAGAGCTGCAAGCGGGTCAAAAAGAGCTACAAGCGGGTCAAAAAGAGCTGCAAGCGTTACAAAAAGAAACTTCTCGAGAAATCAGAGAAGTAAGCAAAAGTGTTGGGCGTTTAACAAACCGTTTAGGCGAGTTTGTCGAAGAAGCCGTGCGTCCATCGGCAGTGCGATTATTTAGGGAACGAGGAATTGATATTCACGAAGTTCAGCAGAATGTCACCGCAAAACGTGACGGTGAAGCCTTGGAAATTGATTTGCTCGTCGTGAATAATGAGGATGTCGTGGTGATTGAATGTAAAAGTAATTTAAGCATCGATGACGTGAACGAACAGCTTGAGCGATTAGAAAAAGTGAAACGTCTTTTACCACGCTATAAAGATTGTCGAATTTTAGGGGCTGTCGCAGGCATGGTAATTCCTGACAATGTGGCAACGTATGCGATTCGTAAAGGACTGTATGTGATTGGTCAAAATGGCGAGCATTTAGAATTGCGAAATGATAGGAGTTTTGCGGCAAAAGTTTGGTAAAACAAAAAGCCCCATTCAACCACTATCGGCACAGGCGGGTAGTGGTTGAGTTGTTTTTGAAGGAGTGATTTATGTCTGCGGTTTATCTTGAACAACTAACGCCTGTTTGGAATGATTTTTCAAAGTTTATTCATGTTTTACATAACGAACGCGACTATAAAAAAGCGGTTTCGTTATTGGATAGTTTGATTGATATAGTTGGCGAAAATGAAAAGCACCCGTTAGCGTCATTGATGGAATTGGTAGGCGTGTTGATTACGCAATACGAAGATATTTATGTTTCAGAATTATGAGTAAAACGCGCGAAAGCCCCGCCCCTTGTGAAAAAGGCGCGGGGCTTTTTTGTGGTAAAATTTGGGCTGGTGATTTAAAGGGAGATAATTTTGAAAGTCTTGGGACGCGATAAGCTAATTAGCTTCAGCAAAAAACACACAAACGTTAAAGCCGCGCTAGACGTGTGGTTCGATGAGGTTTCAAATGCTGATTGGCGTGTGCCGCAGGATATTAAAAATCGTTATTCCAGTGCCGATTTTTTACCTGATAATCGCGTCATTTTTAACATCAAAGGCAATCATTATCGGCTCGTTGTTAAAGTGCGTTATCAAGGTGGCATTGTAGTGGTTGAATGGGTTGGCACGCACGCCGACTATGACAAAAGGAGTTTTTAAAATGCAGGTTATTAAAACGCAAGACCAACATGAACGGGCATTGCAGCGGCTTTTGATGTTGATGGATGAAAATCCGATGGATGGCAGTGATGAAGCGGACGAAATTGAACTGTTAGCGTTGCTGATTGAAAGTTATGAAGTAAAAAATTTCCCCATTGATCCGCCAGATCCAATTGAAGCGATTAAGTTCCGAATGGAACAACAAGGCTTGAAACAAAAGGATTTAACGCCTTATTTGGGTTCGGCTTCAAAAGTAACCGAAGTGTTAAATGGCACGCGGCAATTAAGCATTAACATGATTAGAAAGTTAAACGCTGGCTTGGGAATTTCAGCCAATATCTTAAATTAGAAAACCTACCGTTATGTCTGAATTTGCTAATTGACGGTAAAATTTAAACTAATTCAACCACTATCGGCGAAGCAGGAAATGAAAGACAGCGACAGATATTTAAAAGTGGTGGAATGGTCTGAGGAAGATGGTTGTTATTTAGGGTCGGCGTTGGGGTTGGTTGAACACTGCTGTCATGGTGACAATCAGGCAAAAGTTTTTAAACAGTTATGCAAAATTGTGGATGAATGGATTGAAATATATAAACGCGGCAATATGGAATTGCCAAAGCCCATATCATCAATAGAAGAATTACATCAAATAGGCGCGTAAAACACGGAAAGCCACGCCCCTTGTGAAAAAGGCGCGGGGCTTTTTTGTGGTAAAATTTGGGTTGAAATTTAATTTATTTTTGTGAGGATTTATGATTTCTGTTCAAACCATTGAAAACGCGATTCAACAATTACCCGAACCTGATTTAGCAGAATTACAGCGTTGGTTTTCTGAGTTTTATGGCAGCATTTGGGATAAACAAATTGAGCGTGATGTGGCAGCGGGAAAATTAGATGCGTTGGCTGACGAAGCCCTTGCTGAATACTACAGCGGTACGGTCACGGAATTATGAAGCACTTTGCGTCGTCTAAATTTTGGGTGTGTTTCGATCAGTTGCCTACCAACATTCAAAAACAAGCACGCAACAGTTACGAATTGCTAAAACAAAATCCACAGCATCCGTCATTGCAATTTAAATTCATTAAAAATGGCAAGTTTCGGAGTGTTCGGGTCAGTTTGAATTATCGTGCATTGGGTGTTCCGATTCCAGAAGGTGTGCAATGGTTTTGGATTGGAAGCCATGCCGCTTACGACAAATTGACGTGTGATTGATTCGATTTAAAACCCGCTTAATGTGATTTTAAAACGCGAAAGCTCCGCCCCTTGTGAAAAAGGCGCGGGGCTTTTTTGTGGTAGGATTTGAGTCACAGCCAATTGATATTGTGGAGTTAGAAAATGCAAAAAACGATGACGATTACTTTAGACGAATCAGTTTATGACGGACTAATGAGTATGATTGGACGTGAAAAAATCAGTCAATTTCTTGAAAATTTAGCGCGTCCTTATGTGACAAAAGATAATTTAACCGATGCTTATCGCACAATGGCAACAGATACGGAGCGTGAACGCGAGGCGTTGGAATGGTGTAATGGGCTAATTGGAGATGTTGCCGATGAAACGCGGTGAAATCTGGTGGGTAGATTTTGAACCCGCTTTAGGTGCTGAAATTCGTAAAAAACGCCCTGCTGTAATCGTCAGTAATGATGCAGCAAATGCTGTCATGAATCGTGTTCAAGTGGTACCGCTCACAAGCAAATCCCCCTGCGCTATCGCGCTCCCCCTTCAAAAAGGGGGAAAACCATTAAAAAGCCAAAACGGTTGCTTTTTAATCTTTAACCCCCTTTTTAAAGGGGGCAGCCTGAAAGGCTGGGGGAGAGCGATAGCGAGGGGGATTGCTTTTGATTTTGCTTTGAAAGCCGCGTTGGGAAAAAATAAACGCAGCTTAACAACCGATTAAAAATAGGTGATTTTGAGCGACTAAAAAATTCAGCGAATCGCTTTAAATCCAATATCTGTGCGGTAATAAATACCATTCCAACTGATTTTTTTCGCTAATTCATAAGCGTTTGTTTGAGCATCTAAAATTGAATCACCCAACGCACACGCACACAAAACACGTCCGCCATTCGTCACAACATCATCAGCAACCTGCGCTGTTCCCGCATGAAAGACTTTTGAATCGCCATTTTCATCTGTGGGCAAACCCGAAATAATTTGTCCTTTTGCATAACTATCAGGATAACCACTTGCGGCTAAAACGACTCCTAATGCGGGACGCTCATCCCATTCGGTCGTTGTTTTATTCAATTCACCCGCCAAAGCCGCTTGGCACAATTCAACTAAATCACTTTTCAAACGCATCATAATTGGTTGCGTTTCTGGATCGCCAAAACGGCAGTTATATTCCAAAACTTTAATATCCCCATTCGGCGAAATCATCAAGCCCGCATATAAAAAACCCGAATACGGATGACCCTCAGAAGCCATGCCTGCAAGCGTTGGATTGATGACATCACGCATTACTTTTGCATGAATTTCATCGGTAACAATTGGTGCAGGCGAATATGCCCCCATGCCGCCTGTATTCACGCCTTTATCACCATTTTGCAACGCTTTGTGATCTTGCGATGTTGCCATTGGCAAAGCTGTTTTTCCGTCCGCAATGACAATAAAACTTGCTTCTTCACCTGCCAAAAACTCTTCGATAACGACGCGATGACCCGCTTCACCAAAAGCATTACCAGCCAACATATCGTTCACAGCGGCAATTGCTTCTTCATTAGTTTGCGCGACAATTACGCCTTTTCCAGCTGCCAAACCATCGGCTTTAACCACAATTGGTGCGCCGTGTTTTTCAATATAAGCAATCGCTTTTGTCGCATCGGTGAAACTTTCATAAGTCGCTGTCGGTATGCCGTAACGCATCATAAAATCTTTGCAAAATGTTTTCGAGCCTTCCAATTGTGATGTGTACGCTGATGCGCCAAAACACGCTAAACCTGCTGTTTGAAATTTATCGACAATGCCTAACGTCAAAGGTACCTCAGGGCCAACGATGGTTAATTCAATCGCATTTTTTTGAGCGAATGCTAACAATTCATCCAATTTTTCAACCGCAATTTCGATGTTTTCAATGCCAGATTCCAAAGCTGTTCCTGCATTTCCAGGCGCAACAAAAACACTACTGACTTTCGGCGATTGCTTCACTTTCCAAGCCAAAGCGTGTTCACGTCCGCCACTTCCAATAATTAAAACTTTCATGATTTTTATCCCAAAAATTAGTGACGGAAATGACGCATTCCAGTGAATAACATCGCCATGTTGTATTCATTTGCTGCGTCAATCACTTCTTGATCGCGCATTGAACCGCCAGGATGAATTACCGCTGTAATTCCTGCTTCCGCTGCGGCATCAATTCCGTCACGGAAAGGGAAAAACGCATCCGAGGCCATTGCTGAACCAGGTACTTCCAAACCCGCATCATTTGCTTTAATGCCCGCAATTTTTGCAGAATAAATTCGGCTCATTTGTCCCGCGCCAACGCCAATTAACTGTCCATTTTTACAATAAACAATCGCGTTTGACTTCACAAATTTGGCGATTTTCCACGCAAATAATAAATCTGCCCATTCTTGTTCTGTCGGTGTGCGTTTTGTCACAACTTTCATGTCGCTAGGGAATACAATTCCCGTGTCACGGTCTTGAACTAATAAACCACCCGCCACTCGTTTGTAATCAAATTCGGTGCTTGTATTTGTTTGAATTGTCCAATCGCCCGTCGCTAATACACGCACATTTTGTTTTGTGGCTAAAATTGTTTGCGCCGCTTCACTTACGCTTGGGGCAATAATCACTTCAACAAATTGTCGCGCCACAATTTCACTTGCTGTTTGTTCGTCAAGTTCTCGATTAAACGCAATAATTCCACCAAATGCTGATGTTGAATCAGTTTTGTAAGCTAAATCATAAGCGGTTAAAAGATTATCAGATTGCGCGACACCACAAGGATTTGCGTGTTTTACGATGACGCAAGTTGGTTTTTCAGAAAACGATTTAACACATTCTAATGCGGCATCCGCATCGGCAATGTTGTTATAAGAAAGTTCTTTTCCTTGCAATTGTGTTGCGATGGCAATCGTGCCGATAGCAGGATTTTTCTCAACATAAAACGCGGCATTTTGATGTGGGTTTTCGCCGTAACGCAACGTTTGTTGTTGGTAAAATTGTAGATTTAATGTTTCTGGGAATTGCGCGTTATTTATTTTGCTCAAATAGGTTGCAATTGCGGTGTCGTAACGTGCGGTGTGTTCAAAACTTTTTAATGCCAAATTAAAACGGGTCGCGCCTGATAACGCAACATTTGCATTATTTAACTCTTTCAAAATTTCGGAGTAATCGCTTGGATTTACAATAATCGCCACGTCAGCATGATTTTTTGCTGCTGCACGAATCATTGTTGGACCACCGATGTCGATGTTTTCAATGGCGGTTTCAAAATCACAATCGGGTTTCGCAATCGTCGCTTCAAACGGATATAAATTCACCACCACCATGTCAATCGCACGAATATCATTTGCTGCCATAACAGCATCGTCAATGCCGCGACGCGCCAAAATGCCTCCGTGAATTTTTGGATGTAGCGTTTTTACACGTCCGTCCATCATTTCAGGAAAACCCGTGTAATCCGCTACTTCAATTGCCGTGATATTGTTTTCGGTTAAGGTTTTAAACGTGCCGCCCGTTGATAAAATTTCGATACCGAGTTGATTTAGTGAGCGGCAAAAATCAACAACACCCGTTTTGTCAGATACGCTCACAAGAGCGCGAGAGATTTTTTTATTCATGTATAAATTTAAAAAAGTTAAAAAATGGGATAGTTTTTACCACATCAAATCATCTGGGATTTCAAATGCAGCGTAAGGATCGTCGGCGACTTCAACATCTGATTTTGGTTCATTCCACGCCAAAACTCGTTTATCATCACGCTCTTTAATTTTTTGCGCGATTTCACTGCTAACGAGTGCGTAACCTGATTCTGCTTTCACAATCGCCAATTTTCCTTTAGCTAATTGGTCACGCAATATTTCGGTCACATAAAGTGTTTTTACTTTTGGCGCGTCGGTAAAATGGTAAGCAATTTCAGCATTTCGTGTGTCAATTGGCACCTGATTTTGCTCAATCATTTGTTTAATTTGCGCGTAAATTTCTTTTTGTTTTGCTTGTTCTTGTTGTTGTAAATTTAACAGTCTGTCACGCTCAACTTTTTCCGCTTGAGTTTTTTGTGCTAATAATTTCGCTTCGTCAACAATTTCGACGTTGTGATGACGCTGTGCTTGTTGCTGTTTATGTTTTTCAGTTTTGATGGTTTTGGCTTTCGCGCTACTAACTAAACCTGATTTGAGCAGCTGTTCTTGCAGCGATAATTTTTTATTCATACCCAAATCGCTCCAACTCAATCGCATCAAAATCACACACTTGCCAATGTGACGCTTCCGATTGCGGTGCGTCGTCACGCATTAGCCAAATCGTTTGTAATCCTGCGGTTTGGGCGGCATTTAATTCAGCTTCAATATCGGATAAAAATAATAATTGCTCGGCTGGCAAACCGATATGCGCGACGATGTTTTCATACGAACTGCTATCTTGTTTTCCACCGATATGCGTGTCGAAATAACCCGAAAATAAAGGCGTTAAATCACCGACTTCGGTGTGAGAAAATAATAATTTTTGCGCGTACACTGAACCAGAAGAATAAACATATAAATCAAAACCTTCGGCTTTCCACATTTGTAAATTACGAATTGCGTCTGCGTATAAATGCCCTGTAAGTTCGCCCCGCTGATAACCTGATTCCCAAATCAATCCCTGTAATGATTTTAGTGGTGTGATTTTTTTATCATCATCAATCCATTGAATTAACTGCGTGATGGCTTGTTCTAAATCCAATTCTGAACCGACTTCGGCATTTACGTCAGCGAGTAGTTTCTGCACCGTTTCATTCGTGGCATTTTCGCGCAAAAATTCGCCAATGTGAGCGCGGGCATAAGGAAATAGGCTATCTTTTACGAATGATAATGACGACGTTGTACCTTCAATATCAGTAATAATCGCTTTAATCATGCCGTCAATTCTCCTTGTAATTTATCCAATGTGGGAAACAATTTTGAAATGTCGTTGCCAGTGAAATTTGCCACCCAACCGTCAGGATTTGTAAATAATCGAATACACGCTAAATGCGGATTTTCGCCCATATCAAACCAATGTGTGACATTTGCAGGGACACTAATTAAATCGCCTTTTTCACATAAAACACTAAAAATCTCTTCACCAACGTGCAAATAAAATAAGCCACAGCCTTGAACAAAAAAACGTACTTCAAATTCACTGTGCGTGTGTTCATTTAAAAATTTTTCACGCATCGCCACTTTGTCAGGATGTGTTGAATCGAGTTTGATGACATCTGCGGTTTGAAAGCCGTATTGATTTTTTAGGCGGTCGATTGAATCGGCATACGCATTAAGAACATCGTCGTTGCTTGCATCGTTATTTAAAATTTGTGACGCTGTCCAGCGTTCAAACTGTACACCGATGGCTTTTAATTTTGTTTCAATATCATCGAATTTGCTAAAACGTTCGCCTTGAGTTGGCGTTTTTTCAGAATAAATCGTTAATACACTCATGCGTTTTTAACTCCGTTGTAATTCACAAGCAAATAGAAAATCTAGGGCTTCTAAGTGACGTAAAGTTTCAATTACTGAGCCGCCCCAAGTGTACAATCCATGACCAGCCAACAAATAAGCGTGAATTTCATCATTTGCGTCCATGTAATTTTCAACTTGTTCTGCTAATCGTGCAATATTTTGACTGTTAGCAAAAATCGGCACAGTGATTCGGCTTTCATGCGTACTAATGCCGCTAAATGCTTTGAGTAATTCATAATTTTTTAACACCACTTTTTTCTTTTCACTCATTGAAATTACGGTGCTATTCAATGAATGTGGATGCAGCACAGAATTCACATCAGGAAAGCGTTGATAAAGTTGAACGTGTAATAGAGTTTCAGCCGACGGTACTTTTCCATCGAGCGGATTTCCGAGCGCGTCGATAAGCATAATGTCACTGGGTTGCAAGTCACCTTTATGTTTGCCTGAAACCGTAATGGCAATAGTACCGTCAGATAAACGCGCTGAAACATTACCACTTGTAGCAGGACACCAACCTTTAGCGTCAATAATTTTTCCTGCATGAATGAGCGAATCGGCGTGATGATAAAATTCTTCAGGATAGTGATAATTGGTCATAGATTACTCAAAAATAGTGATAAAAATTAACTCAGTTTTTACATACTTCGGGAGTTTGCGAATTCTCCACTCAAATTGTTAAATCATTCAAGACTTCATTTTCTAATTGTTTAAAAATCAAATTGTAAAAATAGAGGTTTCCAAAGCTCAATTTTAGCATTTTTAAACGGTTGTACTATTGATTTAAACCTAAATCGACTTATAGTGGCGCGATTCAAAACTAACTTTAGGAATTTTTATGCAACATTTTAGAGCATCTTTTATTATCGCTATATTGTGTTTGAGTGGCGCGTTTTATTGGGGATTTTCGTCAGGTGGTATGAATGCTGGGATGACTGCTGCATCAATCGCGTTAATTCTGGGTGTACTCGAAGTCAGTTTGTCATTTGACAACGCGGTGGTTAATGCGTCGATTTTGAAACGCATGGACGAGAAATGGCAACAGTATTTCTTAACATGGGGTATTTTAGTTGCGGTTTTTGGAATGCGTTTGGTTTTCCCGATTGCCATTGTTCAATTCGCGACAGGCATTGATTTTATAGCGGTTGCGGATATGGCGTTACACGATTCGGCAAAATATGCCGAACATTTAACAAGCGCACACGTTCAAATTGCTTCGTTTGGCGGTATGTTTTTGTTGATGGTGTTTTTCGGATTTTTATTTGATGAAAAACGTGAAATTCATTGGTTAGGTTATTTAGAACGTAAATTTGCAAGCTTTGGAAAACTAGAATCTATCGCCATTATTTTATCGTTGTCAGTTTTGTTAGGAATGCAAAGTTTTGTAAATCCTGATGACCGTTTAACTGCTTTAGTAGCGGGGGTTTCAGGCGTTGTTTTATTTGTTATTGTTGATAGTATGTCAGCGTTATTTGAAAACGAAGAAGAAGGCGAAGAAGTATCAGAAGCGATTAAACGCGGTAGCATGATGAGTTTTGTATATTTGGAAATTTTAGACGCTTCATTTTCATTCGACGGCGTAATTGGTGCGTTTGCGATTACCCAAGATGTGGTCATCATTATGTTAGGTTTAACGATTGGCGCAATGTTCGTGCGGAGTTTAACGGTATATTTAGTGCGTAAAGGGACACTCGATGAATATGTGTTTTTAGAACACGGCGCACATTATGCGATTGGCGCGTTGGCGGGCATTATGTTGGTTAGCATGAAACACGAAATTCCTGAAGTCGTGACAGGTTTAGTTGGTGCAACGTTCATTGGCTTGTCAGTTCTTTCGTCTATTTTTTACAAACGCAAACACGCAACGGTTTAAGTTTTTATGTCAGAGATTCAAAACGCGTTAATCGCTTTAAAAAATCACATTTCCGAAGAAATTATTGGGCAAAATGTGTTGGTTGAACGAATGTTAATTGGCTTATTAGCTGATGGACATATTCTTGTTGAAGGCGCACCAGGTTTGGCGAAAACACGGGCAATTAACGTGTTAAGTCATGGTATTGAAGGTGATTTTCATCGTGTTCAATTCACGCCAGATTTGTTGCCAGCGGATTTAACAGGAACGGAAATTTATCGACCACAACAAGGCACGTTCGAGTTTCAGAAAGGACCTTTGTTTCACAATTTGATTTTGGCAGATGAAATCAATCGTTCACCAGCAAAAGTCCAAGCAGCATTGCTTGAAGCAATGGCAGAGCGACAAATCACCGTGGGGCAAGCGACGTATAAATTACCCGCGTTATTTATGGTAATGGCAACGCAAAACCCAATTGAACAAGAAGGTACTTATCCGTTGCCCGAAGCGCAATTAGATCGTTTTTTATTGCAAGTGAAAGTCGATTATCCGAATGCCGAACATGAAAAAGCAATTTTGCGTTTGGTGCGAGCGGAAGCACGGCAAATTGGTCAAAAAAGTGTGAAAAAAGCTTTTACACCACTTACACAAGCGACGTTATTTGAAGCGCGAAATGCCGTGTTAGATTTATATTTGGCTGAACCGCTGGAAGATTATTTGTTGCAAATTATTTTGGCGACCCGAAAGCCCGAAGTTTATGGCGATGATTTAGCAAATTGGTTGCAATACGGCGCAAGTCCGCGTGCAAGTATTGCTTTAGATCGTTGTGCGAGAGCAAAAGCGTGGCTTTCAGAACGTGATTATGTTGTGCCAGAAGATATTCAAGAAATGGCATTTGATGTGTTGCGTCATCGGTTGATTTTATCTTATGAAGCAGAAGCCGAAGGTATGACGACAGACGATGTGATTAAAGAATTGATTGCGCGAGTTCCTGTTCCATAAAACTGAAAACGGCACGAAAAACAACTTTTTATCGTGCCGTGTTTTTAGCTTAATGTGCGAGTTTTTCTTTCGCTTTTTCTGCCAAATCATCAATGATGGAATGACCATGCGCTTCGGGATGTTCAAAATCACCAAATGGATTACCGTCTTTTTTGGTGTAGTTGTAGATAAAATAAGCCAATGGCGCAAATGCGATTGATGCTGCAATTAGCATGAAAACTGATATTTCAATAATAGTACCCATGATGCTCTCCTCTAAGATGTTTCTAATTTTTTTGAATGAGCGTAAATAGTACACCGTTTTTTTTCGTCAATAAATGAAACTTATGCCCGCACCTTTTGTACATTCTGAATACACCACTGTTTCACTAAAAATGCTTGTTGATTTAGCGCGTCCAGCGGCAGGTTTAACGTTTCACAAACGTGCAATTCGTGCCAAACAAAGTGGCGGTTATATTTCACGTTTCAAAGGACGAGGAATGGAATTTGATGAAGCACGTTTATATCAAGCGGGCGACGATATTCGCAGCATTGATTGGCGTGTAACGGCTAGAACAGGAAAAACGCACACCAAAATTTTTCGGGAAGAACGCGAACGCCCTGTTTTTATTTCGGTAGATTGTCGAACTACGATGCAATTTGCAACACGCGGCGTTTTCAAATCGGTATTGGCGGCAAAAATTGCGGCATTGCTCGCGTGGACAGCACATCATCACGGTGATCGAATTGGTGGACAATTATTTTTTGACGAAAATTGCCATGAATTAAAACCCCAAAATGGTAAACAAGCGGTTTTGCATTTTCTCAATGCGTTAATAATTAAAACACATCCCCCAACCCCCTTCAAAAAGGGGGCTTTTTTCTCCCCCCTTGAAAAGGGGGGCGGGGGGGATTTTCTTTATAATGACTTAGAACCCGTATTGAATCGTTTATTGCACCACGTTCGTCCAAGTAGTTTGGTTTATATCATCAGTGATTTTCGTGGTTTAACTGCCGAAGCAGAAACACTTTTAGCCAAACTTGCCAAACATTGCGATGTCGTTTTAATGTTTATTTATGACGAATTAGAAGCGACTTTGCCAAACGCAGGGCAATATCGTTTTACGCAAAATGATCAGGATGTGATTTTTGATGCAAATGTAAAAAAATCACTCGATTATCAACAACACTTTTTAGCGAAACAAACGCATTTGCAAGACTTAGCCAAACAACGCAATATGATTTTTATTCCCGTCAATACGCAAGCTGATCCGTTGGCTTGTTTGAAAATTTAACCTTTTACCATGCCGCCCATTCAAGATTTACCGATTCGAGATATTCATTTACCCGAAGCTATTGGCTGGTTTCCACCTGCGGTTGGTTGGTGGTTCATCGCTATTTTTGTGCCGATTTTTACTTATTTTTTGATTGCGTTGATTCAAAAATTATTTCAAAAAACCGCGATTAAAGAGGCTAAAAAATTACTCAAACAATTACAAACTAACGAGGCACTAACGCCATTGGAAAAAGTTTGTGAATTATCGATATTGTTGCGCCGTGTGGCAGTGAATCATAAACCCGAAGCTGGCGGTTTAACGGGGCGGGCGTGGTTAGATTATTTAGATACTTCGCTTAAAGATTCGCCGTTTAAAAATGGAATTGGACGTTGTTTAATCGATGTGCCTTATCAAAAAAAATTGCCTGAAAATATGGATTTGCCCGCGTTATTTCAACTCGCACAAACGTGGCTGAATGCTCAAAATTCAAATGCTCACCGACCTAAAAAAACAGCATGATTCAATTACTCACCCCATGGTTACTCGTTGCATTACCTTTTCCATTGTTGGTTTATTGGGTTGCGCCTGCGAAACTCAACGCAAATCAAAGCGCGTTGCGCGTGCCTTTTTTAGCAGATTTTGTGTATGACTCACCTGTAAAAATCGCCGCGCCAAAACGCACACGATTATATTTAGCTATATTTGCGTGGATATTTTTAGTTTTCGCGGCAGCACGTCCACAATGGTTGGGCGAACCGATTGAACAAGCGATAAATGGACGCGATTTAATGTTAGCGGTTGATTTATCAGCCAGTATGCAAGAGAAAGATTTTATTTTAGACAAAGATTATGTTGACCGTTTAACCGCAATTAAATCGATTGCGACTGATTTTATCGAGCGGCGTGTTGGCGATAGAGTTGGTTTGATTTTGTTTGGTTCAGAAGCCTATTTGCAAACGCCATTAACATTTGATCGAAAAACTGTGGCGACACTTTTAGACGAATCTGCGCTTGGTTTAGCGGGTGATAATACCGCGATTGGTGATGCGATTGGTTTGGCAGTGAAACGCTTGCGAAATGAATCTGCAAATAGTCGTGTATTGATTTTACTGACGGATGGAGCAAATACGGCGGGCGAAATTTCACCGTTAAAAGCCGCCGAACTTGCCGCCGCTAATCATTTGAAAATTTACACAATTGGCATTGGCGCAGATGAAATGTTGGTGGGTGGATTTTTTGGTTATCGAAAAGTGAATCCATCAGCAGATTTAGACGAAAAAATGTTAATCAAGATTGCAGAAAGTACAGGTGGTTATTATTACCGTGCGAAAAATTTGGATGATTTGAATAACATTTATATGCGCCTTGATGAACTTGAACCCGTTGAAAAAGATAAACAGTATTTCCGCCCCAAACGTGAAGTGTATTTTGTGCCGTTAGCCATTGCGTTGGCGTTAGCGGGTTTATTAAATTGGAAACGAAAACTTAGTTGAATGGCATTATTCATGCTCGATAGATTTAGCGACATTAACACGCCAAATGTATGGCATAGACCGTCACTAAATCCTCATTAACTAAAGGACACAATATGACTACTTCAAAAAAAATCGTGGCACCTGATGCAATCACTAACGTCGAAATGATGTTGAATTTAAATGGCAATGACAAACCTATCACTAAAGCGTTTTCGTTTTTGAAACACACCGATGATGCTGCGCCGTATGTACCAAATCCAGCAACATATAACAGTGTTGTTTCAATGAACATTGCCGATGCACAAGGTAATGACCACATTTTTTCGACATATTTTGCGAAAACGGCTACAGCGAATGAATGGAATGCGTATGTGTTTGTTGATGGCAGAAATATCGATACCGTCACAACCTTTCCAATTGTGAATAATGATGTATTGCCGCCCATTAATGTGGATAATTTCTTTCCAATCGGAGCCGTCGATATGACGGATATGAATCTTGAAACTTTTGGAACGTCATTATTATCGCCGTTAAAAGCGTTGGTTTACCAAGGCTCAGTTCAAGTGCCTGAAACCATCAATAATGATTCATTTCCACCCCTTGATTTGTCGGCGTTGTCTCGTGATTTATCCTCGGTGTCTGGCGCAACTGGTTTATATTTTCCAAATGAGTTTTCTCCTGCATCGGGTGAATTGATTTTTCAAGGATCAGCACCTGCGGCTGGAGAACGGTCAATGTATTTTTCATTAAGCGGAGGCGTTATATCATCAGTAGCTTTAGGGGAAGGCGAAATCACGGCTAATCCATTAAAAATGTCTTTTGATAACAAAGGACAATTAGTTAATGTTGATGACGTTGATATGGTAAAAGGGTTCCAAACGAAAACACCAAGCTCAGAAGAACTCGCAAAATATGCGATTACACATGAACCCATTTCTACCAGTTTTGAACTCATGACAACCACAAGCGTGTTCTTTGATCATCTCGATTTATCTTCAATCAATCCTGCTTTGACATCTGTATCGTTAAACATTGGAGTTGATTTCGCAAACT
>SESD01001210.1_pt1 | contig 14548 bp, 35 predicted proteins | sample 3171411 | NCBI WGS metagenome assembly SESD01 (sample SAMN06051880, study PRJNA518727) | freshwater metagenome | biome: subpolar coniferous forest; feature: holomictic lake; material: water; isolation source: holomictic Lake 442, 16.5 m depth | place: Canada: near Kenora, Ontario | collected...
CCAGCTCAGGCGTCGGGGCCAGCTCAGGCGCCGGAGCCAGTCTGCCCAGAAACGTTTTTCTATTGTTTCTGTTGTAAATCTTTCGCCCCAACAGTCCCGCTCACTCACATCGGCTCCGGTGGCAAAAACTTCAGAGCCGTCCTCATTAGAAATGAATAGTGAAAGGTGATCGTCCGTATCCCTGACGATCATCACCTTCCAAGAGCCGAGTGATACAGTCTCAGATTCATGGTTAATCGTCGTCATCGTCGCACAATATCCCTTCATTACTGGACGATATTTCTTCCCAAAGCTCCTCATCGCTGGCGGCTTCTAGTCTTTCAACAATATCGTTGAAAACGTGCATACTAATATCTTTCTGAGACATCCCTTCCAGTATTGACTCAGCATGGCGATACACAAGATCACTACGATTTGCGTCTGTAATTTCTGTAATCATGATTACTCCTATTTTCTTCCTTGATGAGCTGGAAATCGAGAGTACAATTCCTCTCGTAGATCAGTGAGATCAACATTAAGATAAATTGGGCCTTTGTCCCCGTGGATAAAATTTTCGTGATAAAAGAAGTCCAAACTAGAAGAGGCAATTAGCTCTTTACCGTGGTATAAAAGAATGTTGAAGAAATCACCTTCTTTTTCGATGACGATTTTGCCGTCGTGCAGTACGCTGTTTCTGACTGCTCTCAACAAGCCACTGGAAACTGGCTCGTCACGGGTGTATTGAACATCCACTTCAATAGTGCGGTATTTTTCGGCCATTGTGATTCTCTTTCTTGAAATCGCCTACAAGCCCATACCCTATAAGGTACAATTAAACTTCATTTATGTTTTTGCCGTTTTTCAGAATAACCGTCAGGCATCACTAAAACAGCGTGGTTTAAAACAATCTAGTATTTCAAGTTTCTTTAAGTTAGCCCCCAGAACAACTTCCATGTTAAGCTCTTTTGCGACACTAATGCCGAAATCAAAAACGCATTCAACGCCGCCTCGGGGATTCTTCTTTCGGTTGTCAGACAGTTCAAACCTCACAGCCAGACCGTCATTGGTGAAATCGGATGTGACTACTGTTGCCACTCCATAACCTAACCAAACCACGCCATCATCTGTACAATGTGGCCTATCGCCAGATTGATCTTTGAGTGAGTACCTTTTACTGAGGCGATCAAACCATAAGCTGTGACCATTTGTTCCATCTGTGAAGCACAGCTTCCAATCGTAATCATTGCTATCTCTAATCATTTTTCTCTCCTTGTCATCTGGGAAACGTATAGTAGTCCATACCCTATAAGGTACAATTAAACTTCATTTATATTTTTGCCGTTTTTCAGAACAACCGTTTTTATATCACTATAATACTGGCGGGCGTATTCGTTTGCGGCAAGATCATTTATTGTGCGAATACTTTCTAGTATTTTCCATCCATCACCGTCTTTCACTGCGATCTCGTAGCTTATCGCCCATGTTTCGTTCATAAGATCATTGCATACACCAGCAGCGTGGGATATTTCCCCTTCGTTATAGTGAGGGAATATATTTATTAGATCGGATATATTCGCATTTGCACCGTTGTCATCCCATGAAATTTTTACCTCATGACCGTCTACATTCACGCTATCTCGGCTTGTTGTTGTATTATTCATTATATTTTCCTGGGATGTTCCATGCCTTGCTATCCTTATTGTATCTTTCTTTTGGTGTCTTTTTCATCACTCCGTGTCCTCAGTGATTTCGCCAACAACAATATCCCCTATCTGATGCAAGTTCGACAGTTCGTCTACTCTTTGCTGCATTGCATCTTCTCCAGAAACCACTTCCCAGAAACGATGAGGCACAGCATTACCCCAAACCCAACAAACAACATAGTCGCTCATCGCTAAAATCCTTTGGTGTCTTAACTATAAGATAAGGTACAATTAAATAATATCAACGGCAGAAAGTCTGTATTCTCTGGCTTTTTCTTCCAACCGAGAGGCTACCTCGTTGTATGCATCGGCTTTGGACTTGCGACTCAGCATCCGGTGGTAACCAGAACCCCGTCCTTGTTCTCCTTTGCGTCTGGCATAAACGAAGTGGTCATCTTCTCGTAATAGTTCAAGTTCCACTACGGATAAATCCCACGTGATGATCCAGATTGTTTCCCTAGGAGATTTCATGACTCCCAATCGTTAGAATAAATATCGTAGATGCCAACATCGTCATATTCGGTATCCATCGTATTCTCCGTTAACGTGTCTTAACTCTACACTATAAGGTACAAATATTTATTCTATGCTGGAATTAAGGAAGATTGTACTTTCCCCGTATTTTGCGATGATCTTAGCCATGAGTTCTGGCGAAAACGCTCCAATTGCTGTATCATACTCACCATCGGAGTATTTTACATTTGGTTTTCTGAAAAGCACTTTATTTTTACAAAGTTTTTTCAAATATTTATTCTCCAAAATATCTTGAAGTAGTGTTTCAACGACTGTTTCGCCGGTTTGCGGAGAATATCGGTTTTTATGACCGATAAAACTCTCACAAACTTCTGCTAAGTCTACAGGTGGTAGGGTTGCAGCATATTCATCCAAAGTTATTCGGAATGAGTTTGGGAAGATGCTTGTGTTGCCGCCCCTTCCATCGTTCGATGCGACACCCAGTTTTACACCGTCAACGTAAATGCTGCACTCGAAGCACTCTGTTTCTTGGCTTGCCATTGCAGAGTGTTTAACATTTTTAAGTACGATATTCATTTTTTATCCTTATGCTCTATAAGGTACAATTGATTATAGCCCTGCCCTTGTTCGTGCCATACTAGCATGTGCTGCTGCCACACCATCTCGGCTCTCTGCTGCCAGACTTTTCGCCCATTTCAACTTTTGCTGATGAGTCATCGTCGGCAAATCGACTCTTGCCGCCATCCATTCCCTTGTGGTCGTGTGTACAAATCCGTCGAGATCGCTTTTCATGTTCTCTCCGTAATCCCCAAGATTCGTTTTGTGAAAACTGCTCATGGTTAATCATGTTCCATCATGTCATAGAGCCTGTCGTGCGTGTTCGACCAGTCCATGTTGTCATCGATTGTGTCGCAGTCACTACCCCATGCATCGTTGTCCCGCCGGGCAAACTCCTGCGATTTCCACCACGCAAAAATGATGTTTTTTGTTCCCTCTTTTTTTGCATTCTGGAGTTGTTCAATAGCATCATCAATTTTCATGCTTAATTCCTTATGAAAGGTATCCCGTCATCCTTACATACTATAAGGTACAATACTTTAATATGTTTTACTCGCTCATCCTAGCAAAAAAAAGGCATATATCCGGTGCGACCGCCAGCACTGATTTCGACCATTCCGGCGACGTAGCCGCCGCTGATACGAACCACTCCAGCCCGCTTTGCCGCACGGCGTATGGACGCTGCCGATGCCCCTGAAGCAGCGGCAGCGTCAGAGACAGTATGCCAGCAGGGGCAATCAAGCGGAGGTTGGTACATCCCGTCGTGCTTTGTGGCTTCGGTCTTGGTATTCATCGTCCTGGTCTCCTATATGGTTTTCACGTTCGTCTCTACACACTATAAGGTACAATTAATCATCTCTTTCGTATCCTTCGGCAACTGGTCGCCTGCATTTCCTGTGCCTCATTGTCCGTGCTCCGACATGAAGTCAGTGGGGTGCAGTCTTCAAATCCTGCTGCATAAACATCTACACCAACGCCTTCATCCGTACGAATGATATGGATGGAGAACATCTTGACTTCTATCCAAGTGTCCTCGGCTTCAGGTGCAAGCAATGCATCGCTATCTTCGTCTAAAATGGGATGACTGGCTGGCAAGTTATTCGACATCATATAGTCTCCTTTGTTTCCTTACACACTATAAGGTACAATTAATTTACTTTAATATCTTTGGTGTGTGTTTCACTAACTCCGAAGGCATTTTTGCATGAGAATTTTAGCGTTACCGTATTCCCGCTAACTTTTGTGCTAAATTCATGGAATACCAATGAGTCTGGAAAATTCACTGAGGCTCGGACAATCTCCTTTGCCTTTAGAATCTTGTCAATATCATCGCTCGTAGTCCTGACTGTGGCGAAACCAGATTTTCTGCACATTCGACAGGGTGGCGCCGCTTCTTCCATGAGCTTTGCAGCGTCTGGGTTTACTACAATTTTTCTCGCCTCTTTTACTCCTACGGCATTGCTAATGCCTTGGAAAATACAAAATGCAAATAGCATAACAAAAATTATCGTTTTCATATCAGTCCTTTAGTTTAGTGTAACAAGTCCCATAAGTAGCAATTCTTCTAATCCGTAAACTTTTGATCTTTCACAAACATCGCAGTTGTACTCTTGTGCATCTGGTTCTACGCCTTCGGAGAACGATCCGCAACCCGTACATGCACCAGTGTAGTTTTCGCTGCCTTCTATGTACTCATATTCTTTCATTTCAAAACAATATGTACTGCCATTTTCTTTTGCTAACATAATTTCTCCTCACCCCTTAAGGTACAATTATTTTGAGGTTTATTCAATATCCCGAAAAGAGCCGCCATCCATGCCTATGCGTCTATCCACTGCTTTCATTAAATCTTTTATCCACACCGTGCGACGTCTAGGATTAACATTAAGTTTTAATCCGATACAGGAATTCAGATGATCTTTACTTATGTAGAAACTCTCGTCGAGCCTCACCTTGAAAGCCTCACGATCCAAAGCTCTGGCGAATTGCATACGGAACAGCCATTCATCCATATTTTCTGAGTTTAGTACGTCTAGTCCGATTACATATCGGGAAGACAGCAGCACCTCGACTACAGCCTGCTTTACTTCTGTTGTCATTTAAAGCAACTTTCTTCGTCCTTCATAGACCGTCTCAATGTATAACTTTCCAGAATCATCTTCATGAATCGTCTCTTTATTACTTTGCTCGGAATAGTCATAATTCCTAACAATAAGGTTAACCGTAGATGGTACAAACACAGGTACAATAACCCCTTCATCTAACAAAATAACTACGTCATCAGTTTTGATAGGTCTGCCTAGTATCTGCTTCGGGATATTATTCATGTTGCACCGCCACGCAATAGCTGTGCCCCAGTTGGATCACCCTTAACGATCTTCACAGTCCAGCCTGCACGACCTGCCAGTGACTCTACGGACTTTTTATCAAGGATTTCCCCAATGCTGTATGCGACGGAATTTACCATCTCCTTCACCGTAAATGTTCGCACTCCACCGACATTGCTTTCGCCTAAAATCATCTTTTTCATTTTATTCTCCTTTATCCTATAAGGTACAATTAAAAACTGAATAACTCTCTATTCAAACCAGTTCTTCTCGCTTCCGTCCATACTGACTGTATCGTCCGGTGACACTATCTTCATTGGCGGGTTCGATGCGGTATGAGGACGAAGAAGAAACCATACTACTGGAATTGTTAGAAATCCACTCCCGCATCGAGGTGCAATTTGCTTCGCTAGCCATCTCTGCTGCAGCATCCTCATTTGGAGCCTCGAAAACCACTTGTGCTTCAAACGACTTAACCACGGTATAACTGGCTGTGTACTTCGGCATGATTGTCTTGTCTCTTATTAAAAAGTTAATCGAACTAAACACTACACCATATAAGGTACAATTAAAAACTGAACGACTCTCTCATCCTAATACTGTCCACCTCTGAAATCCTACCAGATTATTGAATTTCAAGCCTGCTGGGCTAAGGGTAGTCATGCCCTCAACACTCCAGTTTGCCCCATCTTTCAATTCATCGTAGCGACCACCGTCCTCAGAATTATAGTGGAAGATACCCAGCTCTAAACCCGTGCCGTTCACTTCTGTAATTTTTTCAAATTCTTCCAGCAGGGCGGAGTAGCAAATATCAACCGCTCCCTCGCCGTCTGGATTCGGTTCTTCGTCAGCATACTCGTCTAGGCTGATGCCCTCGAAGCCGCATGCGAAGGCGAGCCGTTCCGCCTGAATAGGACACAATTCTTTAATTTTGTCCCAAGAAATAACATAACCAGACGCAGGATACGGTTCCATTCCCATTGTTTTATTCCGTTATTTGTATGTAAAATTCACTATACCATATAAGGTACAATTAAAAACTGTTTAAGGTCGCCCATTTTTATCGACCCATCCATATCGTACTGGATCAAAAGACTCCTCTTCTTCATCCGCTTGAACTTCTGACTCGGCATTTTCTGCGTAGCATTTGTCCAGCAGTATACATTCTTCTAATAGTGCCGCAGAATCTTCTTCACTGTTATTGTCTCGGTATCGAATCATATTTAACTACCCCTGCAACTGGTGTGGTTTGATAGAGTAGACTTTTTTGAACTTTCTATCTTCATTGCATTTCAAAGTGAGGCTGTTCTCTTCTGCTGTGAGTACATAATTGTACTCTTGTTCATCATCCTCCGTAGTGGCATACAAGCCGCCAGGACCGTCCTTAAAATGACAAACTAACTGTAGGGCAAAACATTCTACACCATTAAAAATACGCAGATCAGAAGCAGCACCGGAAATTCCATTAACGAATTTACCCGATTCAATAAAACTCTTCAAATCCTGTCCCCATGCTTCTGGGCTTCCGTCGAATTGTTTGTATAGAGACAGTATACAATTCTTGTCGCTATAAATCTTCGTTGTGCTTCTGGTTCCCATGATATTTTATCCTGTTAGTTTTTGTCGTTACACCCTATAAGGTACAATTAAATTCACGCTGCACCCAGTACCAATTCTTTCTGTTTTGCAAGCGAATCGAGATGCCCGCGATATTCATCGAGGAATAATGCTTCCTCTTCGGTAGTGTCCCTGTTGTTTTGTCCACGGCACTGCAAAACACGACCGTCTTTCACTTGGACTGTTACCATGCTTTTCGCCTTTTCCTCAACGAGTCGCATAAACATGATTGCCCACTCGCCGTTTACTACACCTTCGATGTAACTCTTGACGCAGTGATTGAGGCTTGCTCCTTCTTGGACGATACTACCCAAACTTTCTGGTGATACTATAGCAAACTTTTTGTTCTCGAACTCCAAGGGACGATTACTTTCTTTAACCTGCTCATATTTGTTGTTGAGAACGATGCTTTTTTTGACCTCGTAATTTTTTGTAGCAACGTCATGGAATGTTTTCAAATATTTTGGATACTTTTCGTAGTCGCAATTCATTTCTACGCTCATTTTAACGTAGTCGTGAAGGCAGTCCAGTCCGGTATGATCGGTCATGGACGGGCAAATGCCTTGTGCTGGCAAATCTCGGAATATGTAATCCATTAAGCGTTTCTGATCGTATCCCCATTTGACAACGGCATTTAGTTTTTCTGCCCATTGCCGAAAATAGTAGTCATCGACGCTCAGGACGAACTTGTATTTTTCCCATACATATCGGAATACGTCGCCGTGCCCCTTTGCTACAAACATCCTATATGCTGGGATATAGTTGCCTAATATGTATTCTCGTGTTACATCGTCAGCGTAGGCATCCACGGCATCGCCATATCTGTTACGAGTGCGAACGTATTGCGGGTGAACTCCCTCGGCAACATGGCTCATAAACCAAGCATCGAGTCCGTCGCTTTTCATCTCAGTGTATGATAAAACTCGTCCATTTTTTAACACCTGATCGCAGAGCCGATCAATGTTCATTTGCCCGACAAAATTGTTTTTTGCCAGGCTCTCAATAGGAGCGACGATGGCTCCATCTGTCATTGTAACAAGGCTGTTAATCTTCTTCTCAAATCGTTTTGTATGTGGTTCCGCACCGTGATTTGATACTCTGTGCTTCTCATTCTTAATGGCATTTTGGATATACTTTTTCAAAATCGTGAAATAAGTCTGAATCCATCCGGTCTTTGCTCGGCTACCCAAAATATCGAAAAACTTTGGGTGGCCTGGCTTGAGGAACTGTTTAAGGTCGCCCATTTTTATCGAATCTTCTTCGCACACCCACAGTATGTTCTTGAAATGGGAGGCAGCAAATTCGTTGCCATTTTCGTGATAAAACTTGTAGTCAAAGACACACCAAGTGAAAAGTGTGCCGTTGCTGAAACGGAAGGTCATCCGCTTGTTGTCTCCGGTTGGCTCGATAAGTTCCAAACCTTTGTATTCTGTCTTGTTTCGTAGGCTCATTTTAATTCCTTTTAATTGTGGGTTACACTCTATAAGGTACAATTAAATTTATTCATAGTGTCTACATCCTACACTACTAAGGCTACCTGCTCTGATCTCTCGTGCAACAAAATACGATTCTTCGCCGTCTACCTCCGGCAGGTAATCGGAGTCCAGTCCTCTTGCGTCGAGCCATTTGCACTGTGACAAGCAAGCGTTGCCGAAACTCTTAGCTGCATCACGGGTAAGGCTTTCGGCTAATTCGCAAACCTTAGCCTGAACAACATCTGCCTCTTCATCGTTGGCACAGATTTGATATGCGACGAGCTTACAGTCCTCACCCCACCACCCACCTTCCTCTGGGCCTCCGTAATATGGGCTGTTTACATAAAGACTTACATAGCTTGCCCTCCCTGGCTTCGCATCCCTGCATACGGCGAAAAACGCTTCTTTAATGCTCATTGTTTATTCCTTAGAGGGGTTGTTCTACACTATAAGGTACAATTAAATGCTGGTTTACTCAAAACCTCGTTCTAGACTAGCCAGAATGTCTTTTTCCCATTGGGGTAGTGGTCGAACCTCGTGGTCTGATTCCATCAACAATGCCCGTGCAGCATCATCTGCTGCGAGTTCGTTTGCCTTCTTCCGCTCTGCATCATCACCTGCGAGTTCGTTTGACATGCGTGGATAATCCTCATTGCTGCTCATCGTATTCTCCTTTGGCTTTTGGGCTACACCCTATAAGGTACAATTAAAACTACTTGACGTTATTGTACTAATCATTGACGGAGAATTCAGCATGATCATAAATCAAGCCGTCTAAGCCCAACTCCGCCATTTCCTTCTCACTGACGATCCACTTTTCGTCTCCTTTTTTGTCTTCGCATCGCAAGCAAATAGCAAGATCACACTCTCGTCCGTCCGGAAGTGTGAATCCGTAGATGTTTCCGCTTGCGTCGAGCAACGGCCTCAATTTGTCATCAATGTTTGCGAATTCACCACTAATTACAAAAACATATTGGCTAGTAGTCGGTTCCGGAGTCCCACGCTGAAGCCGCATCGCTTTGTGTGAAGACCCAAGTTCGCTCTGATTTTTTTTCATCTTAATAAAACCTTTCTTTTGAGTAAATTCAAACCATCTGGACTTGTTTTTTATCTGAACTCTACCCACCCGCCCCATACTATCTGGTATCCTTTGGGTTGCTCTTACCGAGTGTCCAGACTCAGCAGCGGAACGTATTGCTGTCAAATGGGTAGAGTTCAAATTGTCGTTGGGCAACACCCTATAAGGTACAATTATTCTTCATCATTGTTTTGTTTGTAGACGAGTTGCTCGATTCTACAATCTCTGCTCTCGATGTCGTTTCTTACGCCCAAAAATGTTGGCTGGAAAAGCGATCCTCCCACAAAAGCGTAAAGATAACGAACCTCCACAATGTCATTTATTTTTGGAACATCAAAGTTTGCTGGGATCGATACATTCCCAACAGGCTCATACTCAGTTCCTCCTGCATACAAACCAATTCCTACGCTTCTTTTTTGATTCGTTACCGTCACGATACAACTACAAGTCTTGTAAAACTTGTGCTTGAGATAGTTGCCACCGCTTGCTGGTCTTCCAACCGTATAGAATGCACTGCGGTGTTTCAGTACAATTCCCTCTCCGTTGTCTCGCTTGATTTCTTCCCACAGTTTCTTTTTCTGTTCAGTGGACGCAGCAACGTCAACAAAAATGACATTCTCAGAAAGTCCGAACACCTCTTCATCTTTTCCGATGCTGATAATAGCATGGTTCACAAACATCTTTTTGAGAATGGCGATTCTGTTCTTGACACTTTTATCTTGTACGCTTTCGTCTTGGTATGACAATATGTCGAAAACGTAGTACGTTTCACCGATCAATTCCCCATCTACTGTGCAATTATCTAGGGGTGCAAACCCTTTCTGAATAACGTGCGGCACAGATACAACATTTCCTTTGCGGTTGTATCCTGTGATTTTGTTCTCGTTCTTTTTTAGTGTTAATCGTGTGCCGTCGAACTTTTCTTGAGCGTACCAATTGTCATTGGAAAGCAAGATATATGCTGCTTCTTCCTCGATTGCGTTTAGCAGTACGCACATAGCATCAGTTTTGGTATTTGGCAGTACCGTTGGGATACCTTCTTCGTTATCATCAAAAACTTGGTATCCCTTTTTCTTTTTTTCGTTTACGAGTTTTTCATGAACGATTTCAGCCTTTTTTAGCTCTACAGGGGAACTTGTTTTTGTGCCAGTATTCATACTGGCTCCTCTTCGACCGTATGCGAAGTTCACACTGTATCCCGATGCCTCATCGCCTTCGATGGTTGCTTTGTATACTTTATCACTGCTTCCCTCTTTGAAATAGAGTGAAACGCTTTTAATAGTTTTCATGTTTATCTCCTACACAATAAGGTACAATTATAATTTAGAATCGAGCAAATTATCATTCCGAATAATGGACCACCCCCTGCTCTAGATGCTTACGCATGTTCTCCGCACCGTACAATCCCCGTGCATGGTTGGCAAACCACCGAACGATTGCGGGGAGTGCGGCGAGGTTTTGCTCGTCGGCACGTCCGGTCGCGTTTCTGAGGTCGTTTGACAGGACAGCGGTGAGAAAACCGCCCGGCTTGATGCCCTGTTCAACATACCGTGTGATGCTGGCTTGGGTAGTCGAGGGGATGATCTCGTATTCGCCTTGGAAGTTCATAGTTGGGTTCCTTTCAATGAGTTAACACACAATAAGGTACAATTATTCGGTCATTGGCTTTAGAACCGACACACTTCCAGTTGGAGCGTCGTGATGTGATAGAGAATATACTACTCGGTCATCGAATACGGTGTATTTGATGTGCCATTCTGTATTCACTGTCATTCCCCGAATTATCTCGGAAATGTTTTTTGCGTGGAAAGTCCCGCCTGTAGTTCTGTTCCACAACGGGATGCCAGACACATCCCACATACCGGATGGATTATTAGCTACCAGTTCTTTAATATCCTCTGCGAACATTTCTTGCTTCTCATCCCAACAATCTCCATCACAGATGCCTTCTTCGCAATCGCATACATTTGAAAGTTCCATCGATACACTCCTTGTTATTTGGGATACTGCTCTATAAGGTACAATTAAACCTCTTCATCGTCACGCATTCGGTCAAAAACCAAGTCTTGGGTGGCGACACAAGCCGATATTCCTAGAACAAATCCTGCCAGAAGGATAGACCAATCGAGACAGTCCATATTTATCATTGCTTATTACTCCTTTTATAAAAAGCACCACCCGCCCCGTGCTGACCTTCACTGTTATACAGTACCTAATGCACAAGGGGCGAGCGGTGTTATTTTAGCAACTACGAGGCGACACATCCTATTAGGTACAATTATTGACTACGCCACGCTGCTCCACTTTCAGTAACTTTCTTCCTTGCAGCGACTTTCCTTACAAGTTTCTTATTCTTTCGCAGCCCAATAAGAGCGTCAAACAACATGCGCTCCTTATAGTCCTTTCCGTATTCATCTTGGAATGTTTTTACAAGTTTCCTGAACTCTGGTGTATAAGGGAGTTTGTCTGTAGCCAATGTTTGCATGTGATATAGTCGAATAAGCAGTGCTGTTTGTGCTGAACTTAGAGCTTCCACACATGCTTTGAGAGAGCCTGTGGGCGACGGACACTTGGAAAATTCCTTTTCATTATTCATAAATGATCCTTTGGGGGTTAGTGCAACTTCTGTTTCGATTTCTTTTGTCATTATTTTACTCTTCTAGGAATAGTTCTGCAAGCACATCTTTTCGCCATTGAGTCAGTCCTGCTTCGGCAACAGCAGTCTTTTCAATCGCCACTTTTTGTAGTTCTTCCGCACGTTCTACGGTCATTCCGTCTAAACCAGAGGTTAGCCAGCCTGTTGCGGTAAGGTAGACGTATCCGTCATCATCGGAAGGAAGATTTTTCCCAAACCTCCCAAATTTGCTTTTGTGGTATACTATCATTTTCTTCTCTTGCCCTAATAAGGTACAATTAAAACCATTTTTCTGTCACACAGCAGCAACAGAGCATTCTTTATTCTCTAAAATATCCTCTAATTTAACCGGCGGTTCTCCCATCCATTTTTGTGGTCGAATGTGGGAGAACCAATCTTGGATGCTGGGGATAAATCCGCAATCTTCTTTAACGTGTTGTTCCCCGATCCATCTTGTAGGGATAATCCGTCCTGTACTAAGAGTGATTGTATGTCCAAACAGACGTTCACACATAAAAATACCTTCGGCATGATGCCGCAAGGCTCTATGTCTGAAATCTGCCCACATTTCCTTACTACCATCAAACCAATCGTGAATGGACTGATAATCCTCAGTCACTCCACCCCATTTTTTGACGCTGCTGAGACTATGATGATAAGGGTTTGCCATTTTTTTATCCTTGTGCTAGATAAGGTACAATTATAATTTAACCGTAAATCACTTCTCCAAAAATCACAAGTTGAATGTACGCATCAAAGTCGGTCGCATCGGCTTGACAAAGCCAATCATCACAGACTTCCTTATTCAGCAGGAGTCCCTGCGGCACTGGAGTTAGTCCCTTGCTCCATTTGTCTGTAAAGAGGCTAGGAACTGCCGCCAGCAGCTTTTTCTTGCCTAATTTATAAACAACTTCATCTTCATCCTCGAAAATATACTTCCACTTATCATAGTGCCACCCAAGGCAGCGCAGGCTAGAGCCAGAGCTTGCTTCGGGAAAGTTTTCCATGATGTTTTTCACAAGATATTCGTTTAGCATAGTTTAAACCCTTACGTATCAATAACCTGCCACACACTATAAGGTACAATTAAAAGATATAATTACATTTTAAGAATATAAAGGCGTTTACCACCACTCACCACAGTATTTACTCGGATCATCTCGTAGTTGTCAGAATCTCCATCAATCTTCCAATACGGGTTGATTTTGGGATCGTAAACCACTTCCGGCAATTCTTGAACAGAAATATTTGCTTCGTGAGTAAAGCTCTGGCACTCTACCCAACCACACACATCACGAACTTGCTCCTTCAGTACCTTTTTAGCGATACGGGTATTGCTTCGTAGAGTACAATCCACTAATTCTAGCTGAACAATTGCTGGATCAAAATACTCTACCTTGTCACGTTGTCCCTTGACAACCGTGCGAATCTGCCAATGCTTGAAGTGAACTCCTGCCCCACGATGAAATCTTACTTTATACATTACATACTCCTTTTTGGATTGGATTACCTATCACATAAGGTACAATTAAAAACGCTGGATTACTTGGTGCAAGTTCTCATATACTCCACCAACTCTACATTTTTTGGATCAGCAATAGCTTCTACTAGTAGCCGAGTGTGCAGTGCTTTTGGCATAGGTTTACCCTTACAGTGGAGCAGTAGGAAATGGCAGTCGAACACATTCCGCTCACTGTCAGAGCATTCTTCGTCATTTTCGTACAGCATATCGCTCCATGATTCCTCGATCTGTTCTCGCTCTCCATCTTCATTTTCATCCTCACCATCTTCAACATCTGTGTAGTCTACGCCAGAAAGCTCAACAGTTCCATTTATTGCATTCCATTCTACTGATCCAGAAACAAAGTACCCACCACCATCAGCAAAACTGCCATGTTTATCCCAGATTGGTTCACTCAGGTTTTCCTCGCTGTCAATCCATTCTGGATTACAACCGTCTATCATCTTTCCGTCGCCATCGTAGACCCATATTTCGTCCACGCACCCACTGTCTCCACCCCCGCTGTAGCTGACGGTGATCTTGCCAATCCCAGATGCTGCCATGTATGCAAACAACCTTCTTTCATAACATCCGTATGATAGTTGATTGTACAAAGTTTCTTCATTTTCGTTAGACATTTTATATTCCTTCTTGAACTGTTAATAGTACATCCTATAAGATACAATTATTACTCCTCCTTGAATTATCGAATCTGCGAACACCCTATAAGGTACAATTATTCCTTATCCGGTAATGTCGCCCACTTAGAGTTGCATTCTTCTCTTAGATTAGCCACTGGAGTGTGGAGCGACCTTGTGAGGTTGAGATAAATTGGGCCTTTGTCCCCGTCAAGATAATTTTCTTGATAAAAGAAGTCTAAACTAGAAGTGGCAAGCAACTCATCGAAAGCGTCATATAAAAGAACGATGTACTCACATTCTTTTTCTATTACAAGTTTGCCTTGCAGGCATGGTATATACAAAAAATGCGGGTGAACGTGGGGGTCACTCCTCTTGAGCATCGGGATCGAGTCACTCGGTGGCTTTGTATAGGTGTATAGAACATTCAATTCAATAGTGCGGTATTTTTCGGCCATTTTGATTCCCTTTCTTGAAGTTACTTGCAATAGTCCATACCCTATAAGGTACAATTATTCCTGTGTGCCCTCTAGGTCAATTAGTGTTGTAATTTTCATCTTCTT
>SESD01001212.1_pt1 | contig 14541 bp, 16 predicted proteins | sample 3171411 | NCBI WGS metagenome assembly SESD01 (sample SAMN06051880, study PRJNA518727) | freshwater metagenome | biome: subpolar coniferous forest; feature: holomictic lake; material: water; isolation source: holomictic Lake 442, 16.5 m depth | place: Canada: near Kenora, Ontario | collected...
GAGTCAACTGCCTTCCTGCCACCGGTTGTGTGTCTGGCGGCGACGACGACAATTACCACGGCACCCATGTCGCAGGCATTATCGGCGCCATCGACAACAACGTCGGGGTCGTTGGTGTTGCGCCGGGTGTTCGTCTTTGGGCTGTGAAGGTCATGGACAGCACAGGCGTGGGCTCGCTGTCGTCCATCCTCAGCGGTCTTGATTGGGTCACGGCAAATGCAGCGACAATCGAAGTGGCAAACATGAGTTTTGGTGCGCCGGGATTCAGCCAGGCATTGTTCGATGCAACTCAAAGTGCCGTGAACGCCGGAGTAGCGATCGCTGTCGCTGCGGGTAACTCTCATGTGAGCGCCGCGGGTATCAGTCCGGCATCGTTCAACAACGTCCTCACCGTGAGCGCACTCGCAGATTTCGACGGGGCGCCAGGTGGTGTCGGCAGGCCAACCTGCGCTACCGATCAAGACGACACGCTCGCCGACTTTTCAAACTTCGGACCGGTCGATATCGCCGCACCAGGACTGTGTATTACCTCTACCGTGCCCATCGAGCTTGGTAGCTATGGTGTATTGAGCGGCACAAGCATGGCGAGTCCGGCGGTTGCGGGGGCACTTGCGCTGCTTGCCCGCGTGAGCAATCCAGCGAACGCGGCGCAGGTTCGAGGCCTCTACGCCCAAGTGCTCGCATCAGGAAATTTCAACTGGACGGATGATTCTGGCGATGGCGTCAGAGAGCCGCTGCTCGACCTCAGTAACCCCAGTGTGTTTGCGGCTGCAGCGCAGCCGCCATGTGTGACTCTCTCGTCTACGGGCCTGATCGGCTCGTGGAGAGGCGAGAACAATCTTGTTGCTCGGGTTGGTCCGGCTCTCGCTGGATCAGCGACATTTTCTTCATCGTTGGTTGGCCAGGGTTTTACGTTCGCGCAGACCGACAAACTGACGATCGACCAGTTCCCAACGGTCGCCACGGCCATGAGCGTTGAGATGTGGATTCGACCGCTCAACACGGGGTCGAATCAGGTCCTCGCAAGCAGGTGGAGCTTCCCGAATACCGACGATGCGGCGCGTAGCTTTGAACTCGCCCTCAGCCCGAGCGCGGAGCTGATTTGGACCACCGACGAGACATCGTCACGTCGTCCTGAAGAACTTCGCGTGAGCGCTCCGCAGATCTTCGACGGCAGTTTTCATCACGTTGCAGCTACGTGGGATCAAACCGCAATCCGGGTCTATTTCGATGGGCAGCCCATTGCCTCGAAGTCGTCGCAAGGTGGCACGCTGAACCCGGCGGCCACTACGCCATTTCGTGTAGGTGGCACGTCGGGACTCGGTGCCGCATTCACCTTCTCTGGCGTTATCGACGAGCCAAGCGTGTGGAGTCGTGTGCTGAGCGCATCCGAGATTGCGGGGATCCGCGCAGCCGGCATCAGCGGCAAGTGTTAGCGACGCAGTGTGCAGTCGTGCCCCACGAAGCGCGCTTGACGTCGTTAGCGGCTGATCGAGGTCACGGCGAGTTCGAACTCGCCAGCCTGTTTGTCGAGTAGGTACACGGCCACTTGGCGAATGTTGGCGAGCTCGATTGGTGCTGCGTTCGCAACGGGGTTAAGGAAGGAAGTGACGGCCTCGAACTTGTCGATTGGTAACACGTACTTTTGCGGTGTGCCGGCGGCGGTCTCGAAGCGTTGAATGAATCGAGTTTCGTCATTGCCTCGTAACTGCAGCACATAGGTCTTGCCGTCGCCGAGAGCGCCGATAACGATCGCCGAAGCACCGGCGGCGCGTTGTCCGAGTTGGTTGTCGATGGGGCTGACCAACGAAGTGAAGCCGCCGTTGTTCTCGAGCGACAGGGTGCCTTGAAACACGAGTTGTCCGTTTCTCCAAGTGCCTGTGCTCTGCGAGACGCCACCCATGACCGTGTCGTTCTGGGTGGTCCAGCCGGTGGCTGCTGCAGCATCTGCGAAGTCGAACAGAGCGGGTGAGGCCGCCGCCGCCGTGGTGGTGGTGGTTGAGGCAGCCGTAGTGGTCGTGGTGGCCAACGTAGCTACCGGTTCCGTGACGGTGCTGGCGGTATCGCTCGAGGACGAACTGGACGAACCGGTGGAACTACATGCGCCAAGCAGCGACATTGCGACGAATCCGATGACTGTCTTGCTATCCATACGGAAGTTCTAGTCGTGCTCGGGAAGCGATGCCAAGGAGTGCTCGTCGGCAAGGCGAGCGAATTCGCCAGCCACCGGTCGAGCTATGCGAGCAGCATCGAATAGGCCCACTTCGGTGACCTCGCCAATGGGACGCAGCAACATGGTGTGCCAATCGAACTGATCGCCTCGGCTGTACCAGCAGATGCCGCGTGCGGGAAGTCCATCCGCGCGGAGTCGTTCGAGCACTGCGGTGAGTCCATGTAGCCAACGACTGCCGTCATCTACCGGCAAGCCCAAGTTCGATGTTTCGGCAACCCAAAAGGGTCGGCCATATCGCTTGAACCACAGGCGCGCCTCGCGCTCGTACGCAGCGAGGCGGTCGTCGATGGTGAGGCGCTCTGCGAGCCGACCGTGCACGGTGACGCTGACGGGATAAAAGTCGTGGCCTGCAACCACGCGTTCGCTGCGCCCGGCGAGCGCTCGAATGCGGCTCAGCACAGAGGGGTCTACAAGTTGCTCAACGTCGGCGACTTCGGGGCGGGGCTCCACGCCGAAATGGAGATCCCACACGAGCTGTTCGAGTGCTCGCGCTGCGTCGGCGGCGGGCTGGTCGGCGGGTGATGCAGCGATGTGGCATCCGAAGCCTTCGGCTCCGATCCACCACCCGTTGCGGTCGGCGTCGACCAACGCCATTGCCTCAAGGTTCGCAAGGGTCACGTGGGCAAGCGCATTCATGTAGTCGCCGCGCGACGAGCGTCGGTCGTTCCATGCGCCAAGAAAGCCAGAGCTCATTGCGGTGATCATTGGTTCGTTCACCGGCGTGAACAAGATTGGGTCGCGGTATCTGGCGAGAAACGCAGCGACGTATTTCGCGAACCCTTCGACCCACGATGGTTCACAGAAACCTGGGTAGTGATCGGGGAGGCCGAAGTGGCAGAGATCGATCACCGGAGTAAGGCCATGGCGGCTGCACGCCTCAAGTGCCTGGTCCCAAAGTGTCCAGTCGTACACACCTGGCGCAGGCTCGGTGAGCCGCCACGGCATGCCGTATCGCCACAGTGTTACGCCGAGCCCCGCGACGGCGGCGAGGTCTTCATCTTGATGGGTGAGGTGTTCACTTGCGGTCAGTTCGTCTACCCGAACGACCACGCCTTCGTGCAGCACGGTGGGGTCAGAGGCCTCTTCGCCGCAAGCCACCGCGAAGTCAGGAAAACCGACTGCATGTTTCGACATGGATTCATCCTGCTCGCTCATTTATCGAACGGCGGCGATGACTTCGCCGATGAGGTCGTGTCGGCCCGCAACATCGGCACCAAACAGAGCAGTCGCAATTGCCTCAGCACCATCAACAAGTCGTGGCCCGGGGCGCACCACAACGGCGTCGGCATCGATGGCCCACACCTTGGCCCGCGATGGCAGCAGGTCGAGAATGTCGCGAGTCTGAGCACTGGCGCCATCGAGGCCGTAACCGCATGGCGACACGATGATGTGATCCGGGTCGGCCGCTGCGATCTCATCCCACGTTGTGGGCACCGATCGTCCGCCAGGAATGGCAAGCACCGGCTCGCCGCCGCCAGCCGTCACGATGTCGGGCACCCAATGACCACCTACGAATGGGGGATCGACCCACTCGAGCATGAACACCGTTGGTCGAGGCGCGCCCTGCAGATGCGTCGCTACCCGTTGCGCAAGTTGGTCGAGTCGGTCGTGGAGCGCCTTGGTCAATGCGTGGCCGCGCTCGGGCACACCAGCCGCATCGGCAACGGTCTGCACCGACGCAATGACCTCGAGCAGAGTGTGCGGATCGATCTGCAACACGGTGGCGCTGCAGTTCAAGCGAGCAACAGCAGCATCTACTTCGCCACTCGGAACAGCGCACACGCGACACAGGTCTTGGCTCAAAATGAGATCGGGATTGCAGCGAGCGAGTGCTGCGTCGTCGAGCGAATACAGCTCGTCGCCACGAGCCAGACGCTCACGAACCAATGTGTCGATCTCGATCGGCGTGAGATGTTTGGTGTCCATTCCGCCGACGACAATCTCGCGCCCCGCACGCGCTTCGGCCGGAAAGTTACATTCGAACGTAACGCCCAACAATTGATCTGCGAGCCCGAGATCGAACACGATTTCAGTCGTTGAGGGAAGCAAACTCACGATGCGCATCGCCGAAGAGTAGACCTGAGTTGCGGCCGTCGCGTGGTCTGGCGTCGATGTATTACGGTCAGCGCGATGAACACCATCGACGGCATGTGTCCCTCTTGTAACGAGTACGTCGGCGATGGTCCGAGCTCGCGCACGTATTGCCCCAATTGCGGGCAAACGTTTACCAACGATGATGACGACGAATAGGCAGCGATCCGTAGATGCACGTTGACGAGAGTGACGGCGACGACAACGACAACGACAGCTTCGATCTCGATGCTGCTTACGCGGTAGAGACCCCCGATGACAATCGCCAGCTCTACAAGAGTTGGGCTGCCACCTACGACACCGGTTTCGTCGACAAGAACAAATACAGCTATCCAAAGCGCATCACCGAGATTTGCGCGGCGTCGGTTTCGGCAACCGATGTGCTCCGGGTCATCGACATCGGATGCGGCACTGGCGTCGTGGGTGTGCGGCTCAGCGAGCTACTGCCACACGCTGTGATCGATGGTGCCGATATCTCGGCCGAGATGTTGCACATCGCCTTGAGCAAATTGCGATCGGATGGCAGCCCCGTCTACGGCGAACTGGGCGAGGTCGACCTCACGCTGCCGATCACGTTCGCTCGGTCGCGCTACGACATACTCATCAGCGCAGGCACGTTCACACATGGCCATCTCGGCCCCGATGCGCTCATCGCGGTGGTGTCAACACTCAAGCCGGGCGGTCAAGCGTTTGTGGGCATCAACAAACAGCACTTCGTCGCCAACGATTTCGAGCGAGCGCTGCAGCGCGCTGTCGCAGCCCAGCTCATCACCGAACCCACATTCATCGAGATCCAGATGTATGACGAAGGCAGTGCGCATTTCGGCGATGTCGCCATGGTCGCTCTGTTTCGCCGCTCGGTGAGCGGCAGCTGAACTTTCGTAAAGCGTGAGCGCACGGTAAACGTGCGCTCACGCTTTATGGAGAAAACGGCAGGGGCTGAGACGACGGGTGGGGCGGGCTGACGAACTCAGGCGCCGATTGCGTGGAACCCGCCATCAACATGGATGATCTCGCCCGTGGTGGCTGGGAACCAGTCGCTGAGCAACGCAACCACTGCTTTGGCGACAGCGCTGGAGTCGAAGACGTCCCAGCCCAAAGGAGCGCGTTCGTCCCAAATGTCTTCGAACTTTTTGAACCCGGGGATGCTCTTTGCGGCCATGGTCTTAATGGGGCCAGCGGCGACCAAGTTGCTGCGGATGCCTAGTGGCCCGAGTTCTTTGGCGAGGTAACGGTTCACGGATTCGAGCGCTGACTTCGCGACGCCCATCCAGTTGTACGCGGGCCACGCAACGGTGTTGTCGAAGTCGAGTCCGACGATGCTTGCGCCACTGGACATCAACGGTACGAATGCGTCGGCCAAGGTCTTGAGCGAGTAGGCCGAGATGTTCATCGCAACCGACACGTCTTCCCATGTGGCGGCCATGAAGTCGTCGCCCAAACACACCGCGGGTGCGAATCCAATTGCGTGCAGCACACCATCGACGTGATCCCATATCTCGCTGACTGAGTTACGAACCGACACGAGATGCTCGGGCACGGTGACATCGAGTTCGAACACCGGGGCTGGATGAGGCAGCTTGCGAGCCACACGCTCAGTAAGGCTTAACGCCCGACCTGCGCCAGTAAGCACCACGTTGGCGCCCTCTTCTTGAGCGAGTTTGGCGACACCAAATGCCAGCGAAGCATCGGTGAGAACGCCGGTGACGACGATGTTTTTTCCGGTGAGTAGACCCATGAGAATCGACCCTAGCGGTCATCAGGTGTGGCAATCAGCGATCGATGTGGCAGGCTACGGGTCATGCGAATCGGAATTTTGGGTGGCACCGGGCCAGCGGGCAGCGCACTCGCAGCTCGTCTGGCTTCAGTTGGATATACGTGCATCATCGGCTCACGGTCGAAGTACCGCTCAATGGAAATTCGCGATGGGCTCATCGCTAAGTGGCCAGAGCTCGCCGATCGCCTTGAGTGCGGCGATAACCCCGACGCCGCCGCAGGTGACCTCGTGGTCATTGCTACGCCGTGGGACTCTGCTGCAACCACCGCTCAAGAGTACGAAGAGCTCCTTGCTGGCAAGGTAGTCATCAGCATGGCCAACGCGTTGGTGCGGGTAGGCCACGAGTTTCAGCCGCTGGTTCCGCCACGTGGCAGCGTTGCCGCTCACGTGCAAGCCGCAGTTCCGCGTTGTCGCGTAGTTGCCGCGTTCCATCATCTTCCTGCCACCGAGTTGGGTCACCTCGGTTCGCCCATCGATTCAGACGTGCTCATCTGCAGCGACGATCCAGAAGCCACGCTCATCGTCGCCGAAATCGTTGCGCAGATCCCTGGCTGTCGTCCTCTCGACGCTGGCGAGTTGTCGAACGCAACCGCCATTGAGGCATTTACCGCGGTGTTGTTGCAGCTCAACGTTCGCTACAAGACCCGTGTTGCGCCCAAGCTCACCGGCATCCGTAGCGACCCGCGTGACACAAAAAAGGCTGAAGGTAAATAGTCTTGAGCATGAGGTTGTTCGACACGGCGCGCCAAGCCGTGGTGCCATTTGAGCCAGGTCCGCAGGTGTTGATGTACACGTGCGGCATCACGCCCTACGACGCCACTCACCTTGGTCATGCAGCCACGTTCGTTACGTATGACATCTTGCAGCGACGCCTCATTGATCTCGGTCACGAGGTCAAGTGCGTGCGCAATGTCACCGACGTAGACGATCCGCTGTTCGCAAAGGCTCGCCAACTCGGCGTGCATTATCTCGATCTCGCCGCAGGCGAAGAGGCTCGCTTCGAACGTGACATGACAGCGCTCAACATGCTGCCGATGTACAGCACGCCTCGGGCATCGTCAGCCATCAGCGACATCCGCGGGTTTATCGGCATCGTGCTCGACAGGGGATTCGCGTATCAGGCTGGCGGCTCGGTGTACTTCGATGTCTCGAAGTTTCCAAGCTTTGGTTCGGTGTCGCACTACAGCACCGAGCAGATGATCGCGTTTGCCGCCGAGCGCGGCGGCAACGTTGCAGACCCCAACAAGCGCAACCCACTCGACTTCGTGTTGTGGCATCCATCGGCCGCCGACGAGCCGTCGTGGGACACGATGTGGGGCCCCGGCCGACCGGGTTGGCACATCGAGTGCAGCGCACTGGCGCTACGCGAACTCGGTGAGACCATCGACCTTCACGGCGGCGGCTCAGATCTGATCTTCCCGCATCACGAGTGCGAGCGAGCGCAGAGCGAAGCAGCCACAGGCAAGCAGTTCGTGAAGCATTGGATGCATGGACCAATGGTTTATATGCACGGGCAAAAGATGTCGAAGAGCCTTGGCAACTTGGTGTTCATCGACAAACTGCGTGAAACGTGGGATCCGCGGGCCATCCGCCTCAGCATCATCGAGCATCACTACCGCCACGACTGGAGCTGGGACGACGAGCTCATGCCGCGTGCGGCAGCTCGTCTCGTGGCCTGGCAGGCAACAGTTGGTGGAGCCCCAACTGGCGTCATCGATAAGGTTCGTGCAGCGCTCGATAACGATCTCGATTCGGCCATGGCAGTGCTCGCAATCGACACCGCGGCTGCGGCCGGCTGCGATGTGAGCGACGCCGCTGCGTTGCTCGGCGTGATTCTTTAGCAGCATTGGCTGATAGGCACAGCCTCGTGGCTGTGTATTTTGTTCAACATCGCAAAGTATTTCCCGTTGCCACTGCGTTTGTCGCCTACTGTGTGGGCATGTTCCGTGCAGGTGAGAGCGGGTGACCCCCGATGAGCGCTAGCAGTTCCGTGCACACAACCAACAAGGTGCAATTTCGGGCGCGCAAGGTGGCGCTTCCGGTCGCCAAGCGCTTGTGGCATTTCGACCTTCAGGGCCTTGAAAACTTGCCCGCCGAAGGCGCAGCGATTTTGTGCCCCAACCACATCAGCTTTCTCGACAGCGCATTCTTGATGCTGCTCGCCGGCCGCGACATCAGCTTCGTGGGCAAAGCCGAATACATGGACTCATGGAAGACCAAGTTCTTGTTTCCGGCGATGGGCATGATCCCCATTGACCGCAGCGGCGGTGAGAAGAGTTCTTCTGCGCTCGATACGGCCGAAGCGGTGCTGCGCAGAGGCGAGCTCTTCGGCATCTTCCCCGAGGGCACTCGCAGCCGCGATGGCGCGTTGTATAAGGGCCACACCGGGGCCGCTCGCTTAGCGCTCAAGGTTGGGTGTCCGATCCTGCCTGTGGGCATCATCGGCACCGATCTCATTCAGCCTCCCGATGCGAAGATGCCCAAGGTCAACAAGTCGTGCACGATCAAGATCGGCCGACCAATCAAGGTCGAGCGATACCGCTCACGCAGCGATGATCATCTGGTCTTGCGACAGATCACCGACGAATTGATGTACGAAATTCGTGAACTCACCGGCCAGGAGTATCGCAACACGTATGCCACCAAAAAGGCGGCCGGCTTGCCAACCGACAAGGCCGTGATTGCGCACGTACACGACGATCCGCAGGCTGCTGAGGCCCGCGAGTTGAGCTCGGCTGGCACCCACTAACCGCTCGCTCCGTTAAATCACCCGTTGTCGTAACGGGCTCACCGTAGAATGCATCTCGTTATGACCGAGATACTTATCACCCTTCCTGACGGCTCGCAACGCTCCTTCGCCGAGGGCTCTACTGCGGGAGATGTCGCCGCGTCGATTGGTTCTCGCCTCGCCAAAGCGGCTGTGGCCGCTGTTGTGAACGGCGACGAAGCCGACCTCACGACACCTCTTCTCAATGGCGCCACCGTTGCAATTATCACCGGCGACTCCGACGAGGGTCGCCATGTGCTTCGTCACTCCACCTCTCACGTGATGGCCCAAGCGGTGCTGCAACTGTTTCCTGGCGCCAAGTACTCCATCGGGCCTGCAATCACCGATGGCTTCTATTACGACTTCGAGCTGCCCGCTAACAAGACCTTCAGCGAAGACGATCTGGTCTTGGTCGAGGCACGAATGCGCCAGATCATGTCGGCGAACCAGCCGTTCATCCGCTCGGAGATGTCTATCGATGATGCGCTCGCGCTGTTCGCCGATCAGCCATACAAGTGCGAGATCATCGAACGCGTCCGTGCCCTTGCCGGTGTTGTCATCGATCCCGACGACGAAGAAGTCAGCGTTGATGCGGGCGAAGTAGACCCCGACGGCACGGTCAGCGTGTACCGCAATACCGACGACTTCGTCGATATGTGTCGGGGCCCTCACGTTCCAACCACATCGCGACTCGGCCACTTCAAGTTGATGAAGGTCGCTGGCGCATATTGGCGCGGCAACGAAAAGGGTCCCATGCTGCAGCGCATTTACGGCACGGCGTGGGATACCAAAGCAGCGCTCGAAGAGCACTTGCACCGTCTCGAAGAAGCCGAGAAGCGCGACCACCGCAAGTTGGCGACCGAGCTCGATCTGCTCAGCTTTCCGTCAGAGCTTGGCGGCGGCTTGGCGGTATGGCATCCCAAGGGTGCCATCGTGCGCAAGCACATGGAGGACTACAGCCGCGACCGTCACGAAAACGGTGGCTATCAGTTCGTGTTCACGCCGCACCTCGCCAACGCGAACCTGTTCCAGACCAGCGGCCATCTCGATTTCTACAAAGACGGCATGTATCCGCCGATGGAGATGGACAACGGCACGTACTACATGAAGCCGATGAACTGCCCGATGCACTGCCTGATCTTCAGGTCGCGTCAGCGTTCGTATCGTGAGCTTCCGTTGCGTCTGTTCGAACTCGGCACCGTGTATCGCTACGAGCGCGCCGGCACCTTGCACGGCCTTATGCGCATCCGTGGTTTTACCCAAGACGACAGCCACATCTATTGCACCGAAGAGCAGTTGCAAGACGAAATCGCGTCGCTGCTCGACTTCGTGTTGTCGGTGCTGCGCGCCTTTGGCTTCCACGATTTCACCGCAAACCTGAGCACCCGCGATCCCAAGAAGTCGGTTGGCTCCGACGAGATCTGGGACAAGGCAACCGAAGCACTGCGCGAGGGTCTGCATCGCCACGGTCTGCAATACAAGGTGAAGCATGGCGACGCTGCGTTCTACGGCCCCAAGATCGACATCGACGTGAAAGATGCCATCGGCCGCACCTGGCAGCTCAGCACCATTCAGTGCGACTTCAACTTGCCCGATCGGTTCAACCTTGAATACGTGGGCGCCGACAACAACCGGCATCAGCCGATCATGTTGCACCGCGCTCTGTTCGGTTCGGTAGAACGCTTCTTCGGCGTGCTGCTCGAGCATTACGCCGGGGCATTCCCAACATGGCTCGCACCCGTGCAGGTGCGCATTTTGCCGGTGGCAACCGCTCACGAGGAATACGCCCAGGCGCAAGTCGCAGCATTGCGTGCGGCGGGGTTCCGGGTCGATGTCATCGAGGCCAACGATCAACTCGGCAAGCGCATTCGTGCGGCCAAGCTCGACAAGATTCCGTACGTGCTTGTGGTGGGCGACGACGACGTCGCCGACAACACCTTTGGTGTGAACCCGCGTGGCGGCGAAGTTGAGCGCGGCGTTTCGGTCGCCACATTCATCGAGCGTCTCACTGCCGACGTCGAGCATGGCAGCGCTGGACTCACGCCCGCCGTATGACCCCGCTCGAACAACTCTGGAACGGTTGGCGTGCCACGTATGTGCACAGCGCCGGAGCCGTTGGGGGAGTCTTCGCGGACGATTCGATCAGCGTGTTCACGCGCCTGTTGCAGTCGGGGCTCGCCGACGAAGAAACTCACATCGTGTTTCGAGGCGAGTTCACGTTCGCGATCATGAACGCATTTCCATACAGCGTTGGTCATGTGTTGGTGCTGCCGTATCGCGAGGTCGCAGAGCTCGATCAGCTGGACCCCGAAGAGTTCACCGAGTTGTGGGCGACGGTTGCGGTCGCAGTACAGGCTGTGAAATTGGCGATGGCGCCGGGCGGCATCAACGTCGGTATCAACCTCGGCGAGCCTGCCGGGGGCAGCGTTCGTCAGCATCTGCATGTGCACGTTGTGCCCCGATGGAACGGCGACGCCAACTTCATGACGGTCACAGCCAACACCCGCACATTGCCCGAAGCGTTACCTGCCACGGCTGACAAACTTCGCGCGGCGTGGCGCAGCGCCGTAGCCTGAGCAGCAATGTCAGAAACCTCAAGCCCTTCAAGCAGCAGCGAAGAGATTCGCGACTCGCTTCCTGACGATCTCAACGCAAGCGAGTTCGTCGGCCCCTACCAGTTTCCCGACAACAGTCGGCGACGTACGCCGGGCTACATCTACGTTGCGTTCGCAGCAGTGTGCTTCGCGCTGTGGATCACCCATCGCGACGGCGACCAGGTGCTGGTCAACAACGGCCTCGGCTTTGCCGCTTTGCTGCTCGGAGCCTTTGGCCTGTTCTGCCTCACCTCGGGTTGGCGGATGAAGATCGACGAGAAGCAAGCACTCGTGGCGGCCACGGGTGCCGTTGGCTTCGCTGTGGGTCATGCTTCGGCTCAGCAGGTGTGGCGCGGCCTTCGTAGCCGACCAACGTGGCGAGTGCTGTGCTACTCAAGTGAGAACCCGCCCCAACAGCGCGGTCTCGTGCTTGTCGACGCCGTCGACGGTTCGGTCATCGAGCACATGGTGCAAGAGAATCCCGAGACCGACTGGCGCGAACCAACCGAATAGCGGTTAGTGCAGGCCGTCGGCCTTGTCGTGCAGCAACCTGATAGCGGTGCCCGCAGCAGTGGCGTAACCCTGCACCGTGGCGAGCTGCGCATCAGTCCACTCGTTCAGTGGTCGTTGCTCAAGAGTTGTAGCGAGCGACTCAATAGTGGGGGAGCACCCCACAATGAGCGCCGCACCGGCAACTGCTTCGTCGACCAACTTGGATGCATGGTCCGCCTCAAGCGGATCAACGTCGCCGATGGAGGCCTCGCGTAGGCGCCGCGGCAGGGATCGAAATGAAATAGCGAGATCGTCAGGCGTCGATTGGCTCATGCCACAGTGTCGCGCAACAACATGGCCTCCTTGTTTGACACTGTTGTGGGGTAGCCTTGCTTTCGATGTTTGACGGCAAACTCCGGGCTCCTGTCGATAAGGCAGTTCGGCCTATCGGCGCACTGTTGCGGCGAACAGGTTTGTCTCCTGATCACCTCACCATTCTTGGCGTTGTTGTTGCTATCGGTGCGGGCGTTGCCATCGGCTCGGGGCATCTGCTGCTGGGTTTCGTGCTCGTGATCCTTGCCGCTCTACCCGACCTGTTCGATGGTGCGCTCGCCAAAGCGTCGAATCAGGTGAGCCAGCGAGGCGCCTTCTTCGACTCGGTCATCGATCGGGTCACCGACGCGATCTTGTTCTCTGGCGTCGCGTACTTCTACGCCGCTGGCAAGCACCCGCTCAACAGCATGTTGCCCTTCGGCATCATGGCCGTCTCTGCCGTTATCTCGTACGAGCGCGCCAAAGCCGAATCGCTCGGCCTCGAAGCCAAGGGCGGCATCATGGAGCGCGCCGAGCGCATCATCTTGTTGCTGCTCGGATTGCTCATCCCGCGGTTGTTGTTGCCCATCTTGTGGGTGATGTTGGTGTTGTGCGTCGTTACTGCGGTGCAGCGCTTCATCAAGGTCTGGAAGCAGGCTGGGGTCACGCCACGCACGGCGGCAAAGATGGAGATTCGCCGCAGCCGTCGCGAGCTCCGACGAGGCGTGCGCTCCCGGCGTCTCACCACGAGGGTGCCGCGTCGGCGCCCAAATCCTTAGATCGTGACTGAGTCCCACACCCCGCGCACTTGGCTCAGCGACGCCTTCACGGTGAACAGCTACAAGCTGGGCTCACTTGCGGCTCGCGCAATGCCAGGGCCCGTCGCCGGTGTGGCGGCGTCGATGATCGGCCTCACGCTGTCGGGCAGCATGCGCGACAAGCGGGTGATGATCGAACGAAACCTCAAGCGGGCCAACCCAGCGCTGCGCGGCCTCGAGCTTCGCCAGGCCGTGCAAGGCGCGTTCGACTCATATGCCAAGTACTACGTAGAGAGCTTTCGTTTGCCATCGATGTCGAAGCGGGCGGTGAGGGCCGGCTTCACCATCGAAGGCTTCGAACACATCCCTGCAGCCGCCGAGCGAGGCAATGGTGTCATCCTTGCGCTGCCACACCTTGGCGGATGGGAGTGGGCGGGCCGTTGGCTTATCGAGCAGGGCTACAAGATGACGGTGGTGGTCGAAGCAATTGAGCCTCCCGAGCTCTTCGAGTGGTTCGTAGAACTCCGCCAGAACCTGGGCATGACGGTTGTACCGCTTGGTCCGTCGGTTGCCAGCACGGTGATGAAGGCCCTCCGTCGCAACGAGGTTGTGTGTCTGCTCAGCGATCGCGATATCGATCGCACCGGGGTACCGGTCGAGTTCTTTGGTGAGCAAACCACGCTGCCCGCTGGCCCCGCAATGCTCAGCCTGCGCACCGGTGCTGCAGTACTGCCGTGTGCGTGCTACTTCACAGAGCGCCACAACGGCCATCACGCTGTCGTGCGACCTGCGTTACAGATCGATCGTTTAGGTGGCCTCCGCGAAGACGTGGCGAGGGGCACTCAAATGCTGGCGCGCGAATTGGAAATACTCATACGCAAAGCGCCAGAGCAGTGGCATCTCATGCAACCCAACTGGCCCAGCGACCCCGGGTACTAGACCCTGCTCTGAACGTGGCCGAAAAAGACTCCGGTTCGCCACCGTTTTCACGATGACGAACCGGGCTTCTGGCCAGATGGTGAGGGACCAGATCCTGCGGAGTGGGTCGTGGTTAGCTCACGCCCCTCCTCATCAACTGATCTTGCGTGGCGTACGTGAAGCAAGCAACACGGTGCCAGCCGAGATCAGGATGGAGCCAACAACCACCAAGATGACGTTCGATCCACCGGTTGCGGGAATCGGGCCCTGCTCGGCAACGAGCGGCACCGACGTGTGATTCAACGGGTCATCGGTGCTGGTGAAAGCCGTGGTGGTCGGTACCCCTGAAGCGACTGACGTTGTCGTAGCGCCACTGGTTGTTGTGGTTGCAGCGGCCGTTGTTGTGGTGGCAGCGACGGTCGTTGTGGTTGCAGCGGCCGTTGTTGTGGTTGCAGCGGCCGTTGTTGTGGTGGCAACGCCGGTCGTTGTTGTGGCAGCGATGGTCGTTGTGGTCGTCGGGTTGGTTGAGTAGCACAAGAACCAATGGCTGATGTCCGGCAGGTTTGTGCTGGCGCTGGCAACGTCAGAGTGGCCGACGT
>SESD01001213.1_pt1 | contig 14530 bp, 11 predicted proteins | sample 3171411 | NCBI WGS metagenome assembly SESD01 (sample SAMN06051880, study PRJNA518727) | freshwater metagenome | biome: subpolar coniferous forest; feature: holomictic lake; material: water; isolation source: holomictic Lake 442, 16.5 m depth | place: Canada: near Kenora, Ontario | collected...
ATGCTGGGCTGGTCTTGCGATATCAAAAGATATTCACGCAGGCTGGCGATTTTACGATAATGTGCAAACTTGCCGCCCCGGTCATAAGCTTCGGTGGAAGGCGACAGCACTTCAATCAGCAGCGTTGGGTTAAGTAGCGTATCTAAATAGGTGTCCTCAAATTGCGGCGCACCACATACAACCGCGATATCTGGATAGTGGTAACTGTGTGCTTCGACTGCCTTGACCCGCATATCATTGATGTAGGCTTCGCAGGGACGTTTTTTGAGTTGACTTCGTAACTCTCCGGCTATATTAACTGTTATCAGATTATGCTTGCGACTAGCGCCGGTCATGGCATAAATTTCACCATTATGAAACTCGCTTTTAGAAGACGCGCTACGTTCCAATGTTAAGTAGTCTTCAGCAGTATAACGCGGCTGTTCAAGTACGGAAGACATAAATTACCTTTAAGAAGTCTCTTTTTAAGATTAAGCTTATCATAGCGTTTACTATCAGTGTGAACACTATATTTAGCTGATTCCAGACTATTGGTGACGCTGGATTATCAAAAATACAATACCAACTTACCTGTCACAGTTTTTTTAAACTTACAGTTGCAAGCCCTCCCCTCTTTTTTAAAGAGAGGAGCAAGAATTACCCGGGGAATCAGTGGTAGGGTGTCGCATCGCGCACCTAAAATTACATCCACTAAACGGTTTTATTTGCACCAAAATCTATTATTGTTTTCTATCGGGTGCCTATTAAATTTCTACTCTGCCATGGTTGTGGTGCGCGATGCGCACCCTACTAAACTTCTTTATCAGCGGTCAATCAGCAGACAACCGTGTCTGGAAATCAGCGCTTAAAACTCGGCATCATGATAAATATTCTGCACGTCATCCAGATCATTCAACATGTCCAAGAATTTTTCGAACAATTCCAGATCCTCGCCGCTGATAGTTGTGACTGTTCTTGGCAAAAATTGAATTTCGTCCACATCAAAATCAACCTTGCCCAACGCATCCGTTAGGGCTTGCTTGGCTTTAAAGTAGTCGGCATGTGGCGTGAAGACGGTGACTTTTCCCTTGTCACTTTCAATATCGGTCACATCCACATCGGCCGTTAGCAAGGCGTCAAGAACGGAATCTTCGTCATCATTTTCAAAGGCTAAAATAGCGGCATGATCAAACATGTGACTGACTACACCTTGGGTACCAATTTTACATTTTGTTTTGGTAAAGCACTGGCGCACATCACCAAAAGTACGGTTAGGGTTGTCGGTCAAGCAATCAATAATCACCATACAACCACCGGGACCAAAGCCTTCGTAGCGAGCCGGCGAGAAATCTTCACCACCGCCGCCTCTGGCTTTTTCGATGGCTTTTTCAATAACATGCGTAGGCACCTGGTCTTTCTTGGCGCGATCAATCAGCCCCCGTAAGGCTAAATTTCCATCGGGGTCGACACCACCCGCTTTAGCACACACATATATTTCACGGCCATATTTACTGTAGACCTTTGCCTTGGTGTCAGACGTTTTGGCCATGGACACTTTACGATTTTGGTAAGCTCTTCCCATTTGATTGTTGCTCCATTGGCAAATAAAAATCAGTCGATTTTACAGATAAGTCCTTCCATTAGGAATCTTTAAATCATTTCATCAAGACACAAAGCCGGACGCTATATGCCTATACAGATAATATCCCTTGAAGGGATGGTATCAGTCGACAAAGAAATTAGGTATAAATAACACCGGTTAGTTTGCATCCGTAACAGTCGTCAACCCAGTCGCTCAAACAAATGATAGCCCACTTCGCCGGCCACTTTACTTTTCAGTAGTCGCCAGTTTTCAGGCAGCCCATCAAGTTTAAGCGTGCTTTCCGTTTCAACATAGATTTTGGCATGTTTGCTTAACCAGCCTTTTTCTTCAAGCCATTGACAGGTCTGGACGGCTAGAGACAGTGCAAAAGGCGGATCAATAAAAACCACATCAAAAACATTGGCATCACCCGCCAGATAACGAAACACATCCGCTTGAATAATTTTAATCTGATCGGCATCAAGTTTGAGGGTATTTTCTTTTAATGATCGACAGGCCAAGGTATTATTTTCAATTTGAATGACCGACTTCGCACCTCTGGAAGCGGCTTCAAAACCCAACGCGCCGCTGCCTGCATATAAATCCAGACAACGGCTGCCTATAATGTCATTGCGCAACCAATTAAATACCGTTTCTCGTACTCTTGCCGGTGTCGGCCTTAAACCTGGCGCATCGACAAACGTAATGCAGCGACTGCGCCAGTCTCCACCGATTATTCTAAGTTTATTTGACACTTTTTTCTTCTGGTTTAACAACGGCTTCTGATTTAGCTTCTGCTTTTCCCACGGTTATGGTTTGCAGTAGCTGCGGATTAACATGACGTTTAAGAGCATCGGTTATCGATGCAACGGTCACTTGCTCTATGTTTTGTTGAAAAGTATCCAGGTAATCCAAAGGCATTTCATAAAAACCGATCATGGCGACATAGCTGGCCAGTTCTTTATTGGTATCAAAACGCATGGCAAAACCACCGGTAATATTTTTCTTTGCTGCAACAAGCTCAGCTTCGGTCGGGCCTTGGCTAATAAAATCGGCAAGGGTTTGATTGAGCACTTGCAACGCTTGCGTGGTTTGATCGTTACGGGTTTGTAAGCTAACCAAAAACGGCCCTGGTTTTAACAAAGGTATAAAAGCACTGGATGCGCTGTAAGCCAAGCCGCGCTTTTCGCGGACTTCATTAAAAAGTTTTGAAACCAGACCGCTACCACCCAAGATATGGTTACCCACATACAGATTAAAATAATCGGGATCTTTACGATAAGTGCCGGGTAATCCTACTAAAACATGGGTTTGTGTTGACGGAAACTCGATGTGTTGCAGGCTGGCTTTAAGCGGCATGGCAACATCAGGTAGAGCGTCCGGTTTTTTCCCTAGTGGCAGTCCTGTCAGCAACTTTTCGGCGGTTTGTTCCGCTTGCTGTTTGGATAAATCTCCGACAATAACAACCATCGCATTTGCAGCGACGTAATATTTTTGATAAAAATGTTGTAGATCAGCGACCTTAAAAGCGGATACGGTTTTAATCTCGCCGGCTTCCGGATGGGCATAAGGATGCTGTCCGTAAAGCGCATTATAAAAAGCAATACTCGCCAATGCCGCAGGGGATTCTTCCTGTTGTTTTAAACCGGCCAAGGTACGGTTTTTTTCGCGTTTAAAGTCAGCCTCATTAAAAACCGGTTGGGTCAAGATGACCTGCATGGTATCAAGTGCTTTATCGAACAAGGGTTTGTCCGTCAAGGTGCGTAACGAGACCGTCGCCGTATCAAGTGAACTACTGACGCTAAAATTTGCACCCACGCTTTCAAAGCGTTGCGCAATATCATCGGCATTCCACTTTCCGGCTCCTGTATCCAGTAAACCAGCCGTTAATGACGCCAAGCCAAACTGCTGTCCATCATTGGCACTACCGGCATCAAAAACAACCTGTATATCCACCATCGGCAGACCTTCGGTATGCACATAATAAACCCGGCTACCTTGCGATGTTTGCCAGTGCTCAATTTTTGCAGCGGCACTGGTTAACGTGCTTGTTGACAACAAGATAAGTCCAAGCCAATAAAAAGGCCTGGCTCCGGTTGATATTTTTTGCAAGTCACTGTTTTTTTGTTGGATTACGCTATCGCTAACGCAAGCTACACATTTTAAGAAATGAATACGCATTACTTAACTCCCTTTTTTTCAGCCGTTGAATTGATGGTTTGTGGTTCCAGATAAGCAATACTTAAATGATCGTCAATCAAGTATTTTTTCGCCACATCACGCACTTGTTCAGCGGTTACCTGATTGATTTTAGAAACATATTCATCCGCTTTTTGCCAGCCTAAGCCCACGGTTTCCAGCGTTCCTATTTCCATGGCCTGATAAAAATTGGAATCCTTCTGATAAATATCGCTGGCTAAAACCTGCGCTTTGATACGTTGTAATTCTTCCGTGCTGATCAAGTTTTGTTGGAGTTTTTTTATTTCATCTTTTAACGCAACTTCCAGTTGATCAACTGTTTTACCTTCAGCAGGTGTCGCTTGCAGTTCAAATAAATCGGACATTCTTGACGTCAAACCATAGCCGGCACCCGCAGAAACCGCTATTTGTTTACCGCGTACCAATACTGAGGATAATCGGGCGCTACTACCGCCATCCAAAACGCCAGCCAATACTTCCAGCGCGTAGGCTTCCCATTCATTTTCCGCTGTTTTTAATACCGGCACCTTATAACCCATTAACAAGGAAGGTAGTTTTGCAGGCACCTTGACAGTCATTTTACGAACACCCAGTTGTTCGATTTCAGTTTGTGGTTTTAATGGTTTGATATCACTGGGTTTAAGAGCGCCAAAATATTTCTCCGCCAAGTCAAAAACCGCTTGGGGCTGGACATCACCCACCACCACCAAGGTCGCGTTATTGGGTGCGTACCAACGTTGATACCAGGCTTGCAAATCTTCAACCGTGTAATTTGCAATATCCGCAGGCCAACCAATAACCGGATGTTTATAGGGGCTATTGGAATAAGCGATCGTCATAAACTGTTCCTGCATTTTGGCTTGTGGATTATCATCCGTCCGCATTCGGCGTTCTTCGGTCACTACTTGCAGCTCTTTTTTTAATTCTTCGGGTAATAGATGCAGATTACGCATTCTATCCGCTTCCAGTTCAAAACTGACTGCCAGCCTTGATGCCTCCATGGTTTGAAAATAAGCAGTGTAATCTTGGCCGGTAAAAGCGTTTTCATCACCGCCATTTTCGGAAATAATACGCGAAAATTCGCCTGCCGGATGCTTGTCCGTACCCTTAAACATCATGTGTTCCAGCATGTGTGATATGCCGGTAATGCCGCCAGGTTCGTAACTGGAGCCCACTTTGTACCAGACTTGAGATACGGCAACCGGTGAGCGATGATCTTCCTTTACCAACACTTTTAGACCATTCGCCAACGTATGTTCAAATACTTTGGTTTCTGCGCTACTGGTAAACACGGGCAGACACATTAAAACTGTATACAGTAATCGTTTATTCATAACTCCCTCTTTAAAATATGATTGCAAGCGCGTCGGACTATTTCAATAATCAATAGTTCACGGTATTCTATACAATAAACTACAAGTTGGAACTTATTAAATAATGCCTAGCAAATCCTCAGTGCTTTCCTGGAAAAACTACTACACACTCTGTAAACCCAATGTGGTTGCAGAAATGCTCTTTACCGCTGTTGTCGGTATGTTATTGGCGGTACCTGGAATGCCGGCCCTACAACCTTTTATTTTCGGTACGATAGGTATTGCCCTGGCGGCTTCCTCCGCAGCAGCTGTTAATCATTTTATTGACCGAAAAGCGGATGCACTGATGGCCCGCACCGAAAAACGCCCGTTACCTTCAGGTGAATTAACAACGACCAATGTAGTTACTTTTGCGGTGGTTTTGGGTATTGGTTCCATGCTTATTTTAGTATTATTGGTCAATACCTTAACGGCTATTTTGACGTTTCTGTCGTTATTTGGTTACGCTATTATTTATACACTTTATCTTAAAAGAGCAACGCCCCAGAATATTGTTATCGGTGGTATTTTTGGCGCGACACCACCGCTACTCGGTTGGTGCGCAATGACGGGAGAAGTACATCCTTTTGCGTTGCTTCTGGCCTTAATTATTTTCGTTTGGACACCACCGCATTTCTGGGCATTGGCTATCGCCCGGCGCGAAGAATACGCCAAAGTAAACATTCCCATGTTACCCGTTACCCACGGGGTTGAATTTACCCGCCTGCAAATATTGCTCTATACCATTTTATTGCTGTGTGTGACATTGCTGCCTTATTTAACCGGCATGAGCGGTTTAATTTATCTAGTGTCGACGGTGCTGTTGGATTTTGTTTTTATTTTTTACGCCGTGTTGATGATGCGCAATAAAGATAACAAAACCGCCATGAAAACATTTGTTTACTCCATCGTTTATATAACGCTTCTGTTTGCAGCGTTGTTAGTTGATCATTATTTACGATTTACTTTATGAACTTCACCCATCACGAGCAATCCCCGCGTCCGGAACACCCGTTCGCACAGTACATTCGCATACTGGGTAAAGGCAAAAAAGGCTCAAGACCCCTTACGCAAGATGAAGCCTATCAGTCCATGAAAATGATTCTGGCGGATGAAGTGCTGCCTGTCCAACTGGGCGCTTTTTTAATGTTAATGCGCGTTAAGGAAGAAACCCCGGAAGAGCTGGCCGGTTTTGTGTTGGCGGCCCGAGAGTCCTGCAATCTATCAAACGATAAAGCGATAGTTAATCTGGATTGGTCATCTTATGCCGGAAAACGTCGCCATTTACCCTGGTTTTTGTTGTCAGCCTTGTTGTTGGCAGAAAACGGCACTCATGTTTTTATGCACGGTGCCAGCGGCCCCAGTTCAGACCGGCTTTATACGCAAGATATGTTGAAATATCTGGGACTGAAATACTCAAGCTCAATTGAGCAAACCCGACAACAACTTGAGCAGCAGCATTTCAGTTATTTGTCGTTGGAACATATTTGTCCAAAACTGCATGAAATTATAGAACTGCGTCCCTTGTTGGGTTTACGTTCACCGGTTCATACGCTGGTGCGCCTGTTAAATCCGTTTAATGCGCAATACAGTATTCAGGGTATATTTCATCCGGGTTATCGCCCGGTACATCAACAAGCAGCGGCTTTATTGCACCAGCCTCATGCCGCCGTGTTAAAAGGTGAAGGCGGTGAAACCGAACGTAATCCCGACATGGATTGCTTGGTGCAAAGCGTTCATAACGGTGAGTTATTGGATGAAAACTGGCCGGCTTTATTTGCCCGCCGCCACGTCAAATCTGAAGAACTTGACCCAAAGCAACTGCCTTTAATTTGGCAGGGTAGTATTAACAACGAGTTTGCCGAAAGCTCCATTATTGGTACGGCAGCGATTGCGCTTAAATTATTGGGCAAAGCAAACACTCAACAAGAAGCACATCAATTAGCGACTGATTACTGGTTAAACAGAGATAAGCAAAGGCACGCAGGATTTTGATCCGGGCTTAAGTCTAAAAAAGGTAACGACTCAGCCGTTAAAAAATAGAACACCTAAGACACGGATAAGGGGGGTTTATCAATGCCGTTAAGTTAAGCAGTCAACGGGAGTAAATCTGCTTTAGCTGTTTTTACAGGCAATAGCTGAAGCTATTGCACTGCAGCTTTTTAAACAACTGGCGCTCAAGTTTACGGCATTGGGGTTTTTAATCTCATAACAATTATGACCTACAAACCGTTAATGTTTTTTTTCGACTAGCAATAAAATCAGTTGAAATCCGTATAATCAGAATTATCCGTAATCTATAATTTAAGCCAACACCGACTGATGATGCTACAACGCGGAGCGAATTTTCGGCACTCAAGACTTTCGCTATTTCGTCAGCGAGTTTCCCGAATGTAAAATTATGTAGTTAATTGCTGAGAAAAACGGGGTATTTTTTTAAGGGCATTTCTCTCCAAATGCACATACTGCAAGCCAATCAATGTTCGACCATCGGAAATAAGATCAACCCATATCACTTTTACATCACCCTCCAATTCCAGTCGTTTAAACTCAAACCGAGTTATCGTGCCCACTTCTAACTCTATTGCCTCAAGAAGACAAATCATTAAACCGTCGACTGAAACATTGACCGACGCAAAATTACAATAATGACCGTTTAATAAAATTTTTCCAGAATCGGGAATATTTTTCCTATAGGCTTTTCTCTTGTTCAAGTCTTTATCTATTTCAAAGGCAATATTTTTAAATTCAAGCGCCAGTAAAATATGCCCTTCTTCCATATCCCCCCTGACCACCTCAACATCACCCACCAGGCGCATTTCAGGAAGATATAAATCAATGACGGTTGAAACCAATAATTGATCAAAAACATATTTAATATCAATATCTTCCCTATCGGTATTTAACTGGGCAAGTACACCGTTTATAGACAGATTTTTAACGGTAATTTTATGTTCTTCTTCACCCATATAAATAAAGCCCTCTGACACCAGGTTTGTGCGCCGAGGCCGATCTAACGTTGAATACATCACTATCTCCTGATTGACTATCGGCTTATATTTCCTATCAATTTAACGCAGTCGGTAAGCAATTAACCTGCACAGTCTTAAGTTGATGATCTTTATATTCAAGCTCACACTTTATGAGTTTATCAAGTACAATTGTAGCCCTGTTTATTTTTTCTTACAAAACCAACTCAAATTATACCGCTATCACTATTTTGCTCAACACCTTGCACCACCTTATGAAACACCCGCTCTTACTGCCTTTTTTATTCTCTTTAGTGGCCTGCACAGCGACTCCGCCTAGAAACAGTGACAATCTATGCGCCACTTTTCAAGAAAAAGATGATTGGTATGCAGATGCCAAACAATCGTATGAAAAATGGGGCGTGCCTATTCCTGTACAAATGGCGATTATGCACCAGGAATCGCATTTTGTCGCCGATGCACAGCCGCCTCGCATCTGGCTGCTAGGTATTATTCCTTGGTTTAGACCGACCAGTGCTTATGGCTATGCACAAGCCCTTGATGAAACGTGGGATCTTTATCTTGACGATGCAGGCGGCTGGACTTCTGATCGTGATGATTTTGCTGATGCCGCCGACTTTATTGGCTGGTACAGCAACCAAAGTCATTCCAAGCTGGGTATATCCAAAGGCGATGCAAAAAATTTATACCTCGCCTACCATGAAGGACATAAGGGCTATTTGCACAAAAGCTATTTAAATAAAGCCGAGTTAAGACAAATCGCTGACAAAGTCGCTTACCGGGCCAAATTATTTCAGAGTCAATTAGGCACTTGCAAAATGAATTAAAAAAACCGACTGTTTTTTGGTAAACTATCGTTTTTACGTTAACTAAAAGGCGCAACCGTGAGAAAAATTCAAATTAAAATTATTTCAATTGTCACCGTTATACTTATAGGAATTACTATGTTTTCAATGGCCAATGCCACCACACCAGCAGAAAATAAAGCAGCCGGCGTTGCTTTTCTGGCAGAAAATACTAAAAAAGCCAATATTGTAACCACTGCAAGTGGTTTGCAATACGAAATTTTAACACCAGGAACCGGCACTGCAACACCTTTAGCTACGGATACCGTAAAGGTGCATTACAAAGGCACAACCTTGGATGGCAAAGAATTTGATAGCTCTTACAGTCGTGGCGAACCTATTTCATTCCCTTTAAACAGAGTGATTCCAGGCTGGACTGAAGGCGTACAATTAATGACCGAAGGTTCTAAATACCGCTTTTACATCCCTTCAGAACTCGCTTATGGCGAGCAAGGCGCTGGCGGCTCAATTGGCCCCAACTCAACGCTGATATTTGACGTTGAACTGATCAAAATTCAATAAAAAAAACAGGCGAAAGGCACAAGGCAAAAGGCGCAAGAAAAAGCCGGTGCCTCGTGCCTTTCACCTTTAGCCTTTCGCCTTTAACCTTGTCCTTATGCCCATTTACCAACTGTTTGCCACCACGCCCAAGGCGATGGAAACAATTCTTACCGAAGAGCTTCAAAGTCTCGGGATCAGCAATATCAAAGCCACCATGGCCGGTGTCGCCTTTCAAGGTGACCTGGAAACCGCCTATCGGGCGTGCTTATGGTCCAGAACCGCCAACCGGATTTTACTGGTATTAAGCTCATTTGAGGTAAAAACACAGGATGATCTGTATAACGGTGTGCAACAAATCAATTGGTTTGAACATATTAACGCAGATGATACTTTTGCCGTTTCGTTCAGCGCAAAAAACTCGGAGGCTATTAACAATACCCATTTTGGCGCATTAAAAGTTAAAGATGCCATTGTTGACCAGATGCGGGACAAGTTTCAACAGCGCCCCAGCATCAATACCGAACAACCTAATATTCGTATTAACGTTTATTTAAACGGCGAAATCGCCCAGCTTAGTTTGGATTTATCCGGTGAAAGTCTGCATCGTCGCGGCTATCGGGATGTCAATATACAAGCCCCCATGAAAGAAAACCTTGCTGCTGCGATGTTATTACGTTGCGGTTGGCCCGAAATCGCTAAACAAAACGGCTCATTACTGGATCCGATGTGCGGTTCAGGAACACTATTACTGGAAGGCGCAATGATCGCCGCAGATTATGCCCCCGGCCTGTTACGTGATTATTTTGGTTTTATCGGCTGGAAAAAACACGATGCCACCTGCTGGAAAAAATTACGCACTGAAGCCCTGCAACGCAGAAAAGCGGGTATGGAAAAACTTCCCGTTATTGTCGGCTTTGATCAAAATCGTCATACCGTCAACGCGGCTTTAACGCACATAGCCAATGCCGGACTGCAAAATAAAATTCATGTTGAACGTCGTGACATTGAGTATGCAGAACCTGCTGAAAGCTGGACACCCGGCTTATTAATCTGTAATCCGCCTTACGGTGAACGTTTGGGTGATGAGCAAGAAACCGCCGAACTGTATAAAAAATTTGGCGAATCACTAAAAGCACATTTTATCGGCTGGAAAGCCGCGATGATTATCAGTAACCCTGAGTTGGGTTTTCGTTTGGGAGTACGCTCACAAAAACCGATTACGCTTTATAACGGTGCGCTGGAGTGTAAATTACTACGTTTTAATATCGAAGAAAGCAGTTTTTTTATTCCTAAAGCAAAAACACAGGAAGAACGCATTGCTCAGGTCATTGCGATTAGCAAAACCGAACCGCCTATTGTTGACACTGAAAAAGTTGCGCGAGTAGAAAAAGCACTCAAACCGGAAGCTGAAGGCTCTACTGACAAAGAGTCCGGCAAAGCGAATGCGCCAATAGTGGAAGCCATTGCCGATAAAGAAGACAGCAAGGTTGGAGCGATAGAATTTGCCAATCGGTTAAAAAAGAATTTTAAAAAACTGTCCAAATGGGCCAGGCAAAACGAGATTACCTGCTATCGTGTTTACGATGCCGATTTACCGGAATACGCTGCTGCGGTTGATATTTATCAGGGCTCGGAAACCTGGATTAATGTTCAAGAATACGAACCGCCTAAAACCATTGATCAACACAAAGCCGATCAGCGATTAGCCGGATTACTCGCAGAAATACCTCACGTATTGGGTGTTAACAGTGATCATATTTTCTTAAAAATACGCAGAAAACAAAGAAGCACCGACCAATACGAAAAACACGGCGAATTGGGACGCTTCCACACCATTGAAGAAGGTGGCTGTAAGTTATTGATTAATATCGAAGATTATCTGGACACCGGTTTATTTCTGGATCATCGCCCCATTCGGATGCTGATTCAGCAACACGCTAAAAACAAACGCTTTTTAAATTTGTTTGCTTACACCGGCAGTGCCACCGTCCATGCCGCAATGGGGGGAGCAACGTCAACCACCACGGTCGACATGTCCAATACCTATACGGAATGGGCCAAAAACAACATGGCTCTGAATAAAAATACCGGAGAGCATGAGTTTATTCAAACTGACTGTCTGGAATGGCTGGCAAATGAAGCCAAAAAAGCAGATGTCAGACAATATGATTTAATTTTTCTTGATCCGCCTACATTTTCAAATTCAAAGCGGATGGATGATGTATTTGATATACAAAATGATCATGTACAACTCATTAAAAATGCCGTGACACTGCTGGCACCTGAAGGCATATTATATTTTTCTACCAATTTCAGACGTTTTAAAATTGATAGTCTTGGACTGTCCGAATTAACCGTTGAAGATATTAGTGCTGCCACCATTCCGGAAGATTTTTCCCGCAATCCAAGAATCCATTATTGCTGGAAAATTACAAAGTGACACGTAACGTAAGGTTGCTGGTATCCGGTCGCGTGCAAGGCGTTTATTTTAGAGTGTTCACCCAAAAAAAAGCCAAACAACTTGATATAAAAGGCTGTGTCAAAAACATGCTTGATGGTCGGGTCGAAATAATGGCTCAAGCGGATAATAATGCGCTTGAGCCATTCATAAAATGGTGCCAAAAAGGGCCCATCACCGCCCGAGTCGATCATGTAGAAATGTTTGAATTGGAATCAACAGAGATTTTTACGTCTTTTGAAATAAGATAAGCTTAAAGCTCTTCACCACGAAGACACGAAGAGCACGAAGATATAAAATCTCATGATTTTCGCGTTTTATGATTATTCAATCCCCTCAGCCTCCTTTGAAAAAGAGGGCTGAGGGGGATTTATTTAAAAAACCTCCCCCTACCCAAAATCCATTAAGTTAACCGCAAGTTGTTTAAAAACTGGAGTGCTATCGCTTCTGCTATTGCCTGTAAAAACAGCTTGTTAATTTTAAGCGCATTAACAAACTATTTTTTCATCGTGTTATCAGTGTCTTCGTGGTATTTTTATCCGTCTTGCGTAACATCCGTTACTCCATAAAAATCCAGGCAGATGCTTTTGGGTAATAGCTTTATCGTAGCCATGCTCGAATCAACAGGGAACGCCCCATGAAAGTATCAAAAACGTTGTTATTAGTGGTTATTGCCGTTTTTCTGGCGGCTTTTTTTATGTTCGATCTCCAGCATTACCTGACATTAGAGGCCTTAAAATCGAAGCAGGCCGTTATTGAATCCTACCGCATTACCCATCCTCGCCTGACTATTTTTATTTATAGCCTGATCTATATTACCGTCACCGGCTTGTCGCTACCGGGCGCTACCGTGTTAACACTGGCGGGTGGTGCGGTGTTTGGATTATTTTGGGGTACAGTGATCGTATCTTTTGCCTCTACCATCGGTGCAACATTAGCGTTTCTGGCTGCGCGTTTTTTGTTTAGGGATGCCGTTACATCACGTTTTGGGTCGCGTTTGCAAGAAATTGATGAAGGCGTTAACCGTGAGGGTGCCTTTTACTTATTTACGCTACGTTTGATCCCCCTGTTTCCCTTTTTTCTCATTAACCTGGCAATGGGGTTAACGGCGTTAAAAACGCAGACATTTTATTGGGTCAGTCAGATTGGGATGCTGGCGGGCACGCTGGTCTACGTAAATGCCGGCACTCAGTTGGCTAAACTTGAATCACTGTCCGGCATCGTGTCGCCAGGGTTACTGGGATCCTTTGTGTTACTGGGACTGTTTCCGTTGGTAGCTCAAAAAATGGTGCAAGCCTTGAAAAATAGAAAAATCTACGATCCGTGGTTAAAACCGAAACGTTTCGATAATAATATCATTGTGATAGGGGCAGGTTCCGGCGGCCTAGTTACCGCTTATATCGCAGCGGCGGTCAAAGCCAAAGTGACCTTGATTGAAAAAAATAAAATGGGCGGCGATTGTCTTAATACCGGTTGCGTCCCGTCAAAAGCCCTGATTCGTTCGGCCAGATGGCTGGCACAGCTCAAACGCTCGCAAGAATTTGGCATCAAACAGGCACAGGCAGAATTTGATTTTGCCGATGTGATGACGCGAGTGCAGTCCATTATCAAAACCGTAGCACCACACGATTCGGTTGAGCGTTACACACAACTGGGGGTTGATATTATACTTGGCGAAGCCCGGATAATCTCGCCCTGGGAAGTTCAGGTTACAACGGCTACCGGTGTGCAAACGTTAACGACCCGCTCAATCGTTATCGCCGCCGGTGCCAGCCCATTACTACCGCCTATACCCGGTATTGATAAAATCAATCCGCTCACTTCGGATACGATTTGGAATCTTAAATCATTACCCAAACGCCTGCTGGTTCTTGGCGGTGGCCCGATTGGGTGCGAACTGGCACAATGCTTCGCCCGCTTTGGCAGTGAAGTAACTATCGTAGAACAAGCAGCACAACTATTAGGACGCGAAGACCCCGAAGTATCCGAAGCGGTTATGAACCGTTTTAAACAAGAAGGTATCGATTTGCGCCTTGAACATACCGCAAAAGAATTTGTCCTTGAAAACGGTGAACAATTTCTGATAACCGACCATCACGGAGCGCCGGTCAACATTCCGTTTGATCAGGTTCTGATTGCTTTAGGTCGGGTTGCCAATATTAAAGGTTATGGTATTGACGAGCTAAACATCACCTTGTCACCGCTCAACACGATAGCGACCAACGCTTTTCAGGAAACCAACTTCCCCAACATTTACGCGTGTGGTGATGTCGCAGGTCCTTATCAATTCACCCATATAGCAGCGCACCAAGCGTGGTATGCCGCAGTTAATGCATTGTTCGGGCAGTTTAAAAAGTTTCGCACTGATTATTCAGTGATACCGTGGGCGACTTTTACGGATCCTGAAGTGGCGCGGGTTGGCTTAAATGAACGGGATGCAAATTTGCAGGGCATTACTTATGACGTTTCAATTTATAATCTCGATGATCTTGACAGGGCGATTGCTGATGGCGAAGCGCACGGTTTTGTTAAAGTATTAACGCAACCGGGCCATGACAAAATCCTGGGTGTCACACTCGTTGGCGAACATGCCGGAGACTTGATCGCCGAGTTTGTTTTGGCCA
>SESD01001215.1_pt1 | contig 14510 bp, 9 predicted proteins | sample 3171411 | NCBI WGS metagenome assembly SESD01 (sample SAMN06051880, study PRJNA518727) | freshwater metagenome | biome: subpolar coniferous forest; feature: holomictic lake; material: water; isolation source: holomictic Lake 442, 16.5 m depth | place: Canada: near Kenora, Ontario | collected...
CCTGTGGTTATTGGACATATCCACACCATGGGCGATACAAGGCGCATAAGCGATAATAATAGACGGGCCATCGTGGGCTTCTGCCTCCAAAAACGCATTCAGGGTTTGGATATCTTTACCCGCATAGGCAACATGGGCGACATACACATTACTGTAATCCATCGCCAACAAAGCCAAATCTTTTTTGGCCGTTGCCTTGCCGCCCGCAGAGAATTTTGCCACAGCACCTAAGGGCGTTGATTTTGAAGTCTGTCCACCGGTATTGGAATAAACCTCCGTATCAAGAACCAGAATATTGACGTTACGGCCACTGGCCAACACATGATCGACCCCGCCAAAACCAATATCATAAGCCCAGCCATCACCGCCGATAATCCAGACACTTTTTTTGCTCAGACTGTCCGCTAATTGAAGCAAGGTTTCGGCAGCTTGACCGATCAAGGTCGGCAACTTTTGTTTAAGACTGGCAACTCGTTCGCGCTGCTCGTAAATCCCCACTTCATCGGACTGGTCGGCGTTTAGAAGGGCATCAACCACTTCATCGCCTAACTGATCACGCAGTGAAGCCACCAACTCTTTGGCGTAGTCATTTTGTTTATCCAGGGCAATGCGCATTCCCAAGCCAAATTCGGCATTATCTTCAAACAAGGAATTACTCCATGCTGGCCCTCGACCTTCGGCAGTTTTAGTCCACGGTGTCGTAGGCAAATTGCCTCCATAAATTGAAGAACAACCCGTCGCATTGGCAATCACCATGCGGTCACCAAACAACTGCGAAGCCAGTTTAATATAAGGCGTTTCACCACAACCAACGCAAGCGCCGGAAAATTCAAACAGCGGTTGCAGAACCATGGCACCTTTAATGGTATTGGTTTTTAACAAGCGTCGATCATATTCAGGAATACCTAAAAAGAAATCCCAATTGTCGCGTTCTGCTTCCCTTAGCGGCGGTTGTGGCTGCATATTTAAGGCTTTACGACTGGCGTTGGATTTATCCCGAATCGGACAAATATCAACACACAACGTACAGCCCGTGCAATCTTCCGGTGCGACCTGATAACTGATTGCCAAGCCCTCCGGAAAATCTTTACCCAGCATCGGTGCAGATTTGAAGGTTTCGGGCGTATCAGCCAAAATATCAGTCGAAAAAATCTTGCTGCGAATAACCGAATGCGGACACACCATCACACATTTTCCGCATTGGGTACATAAATCAGTTTCCCAAACCGGAATTTCCAAGGCTAAATTGCGTTTCTCAAAAGCGGCCGTGCCGGTTGGAAAAGTACCATCAATCGGCATAACACTCACCGGCAAGGCATCACCTCGACCGGCAATAATTTCACCGGTTACCCGTTTAACAAAATCAGGCGCTGCATCGGTAATCGTTGAAGTAATATCGAACAGACTGCTAACCATTGTGGGCAGAGGAACGGGATGCAAACTGGCCAGTGTTTCGTCAATGGCCTTGAAGTTAAGCTCAACAACACGCTGACCTTTTTTGCCATAGGTTTTTTCGACGGCATGTTTAATCGCGGTAATGGCATCGGTCTGAGGTAACACCCCGGAAATCGCAAAAAAGCAGGTCTGCATGATAGTGTTGATACGCTTGCCCATACCGCTTTTTTCAGCAACGGTATAACCGTCAATGACATAAAAGCGGATTTTTTTTGCTATCATCTGCTGTTGCATTTTAGCGGGTAGCGATGCCCAAACCTGCTCGACCGGTTCTGGTGAGTTTAATAAAAACACGGCATTATCGGCGGCATTAACCAGCATATCATACCGTTCCAGAAAAATCGTCTGATGACAGCCGATAAAATTGGCATCGTTTTCGGCAATCAGATAAGTGGAACGTATCGGCTTGGGGCCAAAGCGCAAATGCGAGACGGTAATAGCACCGGATTTTTTTGAGTCATAAACGAAATAACCTTGCGCGTTTAAATCAGTCGCTTCACCAATAATTTTAATGGTGTTTTTATTGGCGCTAACCGTACCATCACTGCCCAAGCCATAAAACATGGCCTGAAAAGTATCGCTAAGGGCATCTGTGCGATAACTCGCATCCCACTCCAGACTCGTATGCGTGACATCATCATGGATACCAATGGTAAAATTATTTTTCGGATGCGCCTGTTTCAATTCATCAAAAATCGCCTTAATCATACCCGGCGTAAATTCCTTGGAAGACAGACCATAACGCCCGCCCACCACTTTCGGCAATTCCGAAAACCGGGACGTACCGCTGATAAAATCTTGGGCAAGCGCACTCAAAACATCCTTATACAACGGTTCGCCATCCGCACCCGGTTCTTTGGTACGATCCAGCACGGCGATTTTTCGGCAGGTATCCGGCAGTGCCGCGAGTAAACTTGTTGGGTCAAAAGGTCGGTATAAACGAACTTTAAGCAAGCCCACCGCTTCGCCCTGACGAATGAGATAATCCAGCGTTTCCGCTACAGCCTCCGCGCCTGATCCCATAATGACGATAACACGTTCAGCCTGTGGCGACCCTGAATAGTCAAACAGTTGATATGAGCGGCCTGTTAGTTCGGCAAAGTGATTCATTGCCTTCTGAACAATCGCAGGCATCGCCTGATAATAAGCATTAACCGATTCCCGCGCCTGAAAATACACATCAGGATTTTGGGCGGTGCCCCGCAGTACGGGCTTATCAGGCGTTAACGCCCGGCTTCGATGGGCGGTAACCCATTCCTCCTTAATCATGGCTCGCAACACCGAATCATCCAGTATCTTGATTTTGGCGACTTCATGCGAGGTTCTAAAACCGTCAAAAAAATGCATCAACGGAATACGACTTTCCAGCGCCACGGCATGAGCGATCAACGCAAAATCCATCACTTCCTGCGGCGAATTGGAACACAGCATCCCAAAACCGGTCATCCTTGCCGACATGACATCGCTATGATCACCAAAAATAGACAAACCCTGACAAGCCAGCGAACGGGCGGCAATATGAAATACCGTCGGCGTTAACTCGCCGGCAATTTTGTACATATTGGGCAGCATCAGCAGCAGACCTTGAGAGGCGGTAAAGGTCGTCGCCATCGATCCCGCCTGCAAAGCCCCATGAATGGCTCCGGCGGCACCGGCTTCACTTTGCATTTCGGTCACTTGCGGCACTGTCCCCCACAAATTGACCTGTCCGCGCGATGACCATTCATCAGCCCATTCCCCCATATTAGACGAGGGGGTTATCGGATAAATGGCGATGACTTCGTTGAGTTTATGCGCTACCGTAGCGGCAGCCTGATTCCCATCAATTGTAAGTGTTTCCTGATTTTGCATTAGACAGTCCTGTGATGAACAAAAGAAGTATAACTAGCGTATTCTGGGTAAGTTAAAAGAATAGTCGATTTTACGCTTAATCTCAAACACTGACATAACCATTTGTATTACAGGGTTATAAGAGACTACTTCAGCAGGAGTAAAGCTTTTTAAATGGAAACAAGAACAACTCTTTCCTGCATCGTTTTTATCATGCCGGATGGAACGGAATAACATAACCGAGTAATGCGCGCGATACGCACCAACCTTTAAACCTCACCCCAACATCTCCAAAGCCAGTTGCGACATATTCTTTGATCCACCGCCCTCCCCTAACTGTTGCTTTACCAGAATCAAATTGGCTCGCATTTGATCGGCATAAGCCTTATCCGTCAATATTTTGTTAACTTCTTCAGCCAAGTTATCGGCGGTCGCTTCATGCTGAATAAGTTCTTTGACAAAGCCTTTGCCCAAGACAATATTTGGCAAACCTATAAAAGGCGTATTAACCAGCCAACGCCCCAACCAGTAGGTGATCGTAGACAGCTTGTAAGCAATAACCATAGGCACAGTCAATAAGGCAATTTCCAGGGTTGCGGTTCCTGAAGTTGTCATCACCACATCACAGCATTGAATAACGTCATAAGGCTGGTTTTTTATCACGGCTATTTTAAGCGGTGACAGACTCAAGTAATGCTCAAGCAAGTCATCACTGATTGAATCCGCTTGGGGCAATATAAATTGGCTATCAGGCAAACGGGTCTGTATCTTTTCAGCCGCCGCCAACATAACCGGTAACATTCGGTTAATTTCATTGGCGCGACTACCGGGCAGTAAACCGACCACTGGTTTATTTTCATCCAAGCCAAAATGTACCAGATCTTCAGATCGGCTATGCTGAGGATGAACTTTATCAACCGAAGGATGCCCCACATAACGTACCGGCACATTCTCGGCATCATAATAAGCAGTTTCAAAGGGAAATATCACCGCCATCATATCAATCGCCTTGCCATAGGTTTTTACCCTGCCCGGTCGCCATGCCCACACTTGTGGACTCACATAAAACAAGACTTTGATACCACGTTGCTTGGCGAAACGCGCCAATTTTAGGTTGAACTCTTTATAATCCACACACACCAGTAAATCAGGCCGTTCAGTTGAAACCAACTGCTGCATCAGTGTTAACGCCCTGCGAATTTCACCATAATGCTTGAGCACTTCAACCACTCCGATAACGCCGATAGCACCTGAGTCATAGCGAATATCGATACCCGCCTGCGCCATTTTTGCGCCACCCATGCCAAAGCCTTTAAGGTCTGGCTGATGTTTTTTCAGCTCCAGAAACATATTGGCGGCGTGTTGTTCACCGGAGGATTCTCCGGCACTGAATAGGATGGTTAAAGGGGGTTGTTTAAACATGGATATGTTTCTCTGGGCTATAAACTAATTAATAGCCAATTCATTAGCAATCATTCCGGCCTGCTTAAGCACGGTTTCAGTGGCAAGTAATTGCATGTCTGGCGGATAATGGTCGTATTACCTAATGTTAAATTGACGATGCATAATATTTATCTTCTTGCCATCGTAATGGGTTATTTTGGATATATTTAGCGATTTTTAAATAGGCTTTTTCGTTACGAATAACATGTTCATGAAAACGTGGCTGCCAGGAAAATTTTGTATTAATTTTTCTCATTTCAAAAGTGCATCTACCCTTATACCAGTTCATAAAACGAGACAACTTTTCATACAACATTGGGTTATTATTTCCCGTAACTCCTCCAATATTCCTGACCGTAGAGACGCGATTTATCGCGTCTGGATTGTCAGCAGTATTTGAGACGCGATAAATCGCGTCTCTACTATGATAACCAACTATTCCGTCAACACCCCCCGAATAATAGCAACAATCTCCCTGATGGTATCATCGTCAAGAAACGGGCAAATCGGCAAGGAAAAACAAGTCGCCGAAACCGCTTCGGTAACGGGCAGACTTAAGCCCGCACATTCTTCTTTAAACACATTTTGTTGATGCAAAGGCACCGGATAATAAACCGCACAGCCAATTTGCTTGTCTTGCAAGGCTTTTAAAATGTCATCGCGACGATCTGATAATAAAGTGTATTGATGATAAACATGCTCGCCCAAACCATCTTCATACGGGGTCACCAGCGGTAAATCCGCCATCAATTCTGAATACAGATGCGCAACATGTCGACGCGCCTGATTGTATTGGTCGATGCGTTTTAATTTGGCTCGCAAGATGACCGCCTGCATTTCATCAAGACGACTGTTATAACCAATCACATCATGATAATAACGCACATCTGAACCATGATTACGCAGCTGCTTAATTTTTGCAGCGGTTTCGTCCGAGTTGGTAACGACCAACCCGCCATCCCCGAAAGCGCCCAGGTTTTTACTGGGAAAAAAGCTGTAGCCCCCCGCATGACCTATCGCACCGGTTTGTTTGCCATTGATGCGCGCGCCAAAGGACTGGCAAGCATCTTCAATCAGCTTTAAATTATTTTCCTGACAGATTTGTAAAATTTCAGTCATTTCCGCCGGTTGCCCAAACAAATGCACAGGCATGATGGCTTTGGTTTTTGGGGTAATGGCTTGTTCTATAGCGAACGTTGAAATATTAAAAGTTCTGGGATCTATATCCACAAAAACAGGAATGGCACCGACATATTTAATGGCTTCGGCTGTCGCAATAAAAGTAAAGGCGGTGGTAATCACTTCATCACCGGCACCTATACCTTCGGCAATGAGTGCCAAATGCAAGGCATCAGTTCCTGAAGCCACACCGATAGCATGTTTAACGCCCAAATACTCTGCCGTTTCCTTTTCAAATGCCTGTACATTAGGGCCTAGAATAAAAGAGCAGTTTTCTATTGTTTCAGCCAGTCCCCGCTCAACTTCTTCTTTGATTTCTGCATATTGAGCTTTCAGATTTACCATCGGTATCATGTTGTTGCCTTATTATTTATGTGTGTAGAAACTTGTTTCTAAGAGTGAAAATTGTATAACCATACCTTGTACCTTTAACATTAATACCTATTTATCGCCTAGTAACCGGGTAATTTGTATGGCGGTTGCCAGTGCCCGTCGTCCTGCTTCACCGGAAACCAAAGGATTCTCACCGGTTTGGATGCAGTTAACGAAATGTTTTATTTCTTCAAGCAGTGCATCGCCACTCTCAAAAACGGATTCTTCCGTAATGATTTCAGGAATACCGGGAAACATTTCTTTTTCACCGGTGCGGTATTTGGTCAAAACCCGATTTTGAAAATCAACAGAAATGTAAGAACTCGGTCTAAACAACCGCATTTTGCGTTCCATCTTCATGCTAATCCGGCTGGCTGTTACATTGGCCACGCAACCATTTTTAAATAACAGCCGGGCATTGGCAATGTCCGTACCTTGTGTCAGAACGGCGGTACCACTGGCATCAATACGCTCTACTTCTGAATCGACCAAAGCCAAAATAATATCGATATCATGAATCATGAGATCCAGCACAACACTCACATCATTGGCACGGGGATTAAAAGGCGATAAACGATGCGATTCAATAAACAAGGGTTTTTCATCTTTATCCAAACCTAACACGGCCGGATTAAAACGCTCTAAATGTCCAACCTGTAAAATCAAACAGTTCGCCTTGGCAATAGCTATTAACTCATCCGCCTCGGCAACCGTCACCGTAATCGGCTTTTCAACCAAAACATGAACACCCGCATTAAGAAAATCTTTTGAAACCCTGTGATGTAAGGTAGTCGGTACAACAATACTGACAGCATCAACTTCACCCAGCAAGGCTTGATAATCCGTTAAAGCTTTTGCGCCATGCTTGTCCGCTACCGCTTTTGCCGCCGCCTCATTAATATCAACCACAGCCACCAATTCACAATCAGGCAAGGAGGCGTATTTTTCAGCATGAAATTTACCTAAATAACCGGTTCCGATAACAGCACATCTTAATTTTTTCATTTGCTTAAATTTGGTTTAATTCAACGTAACCCGAAGCGGGTTTGATAAAAACAGTGTATCAGCCTGATATCTGTCCGGTAATAGGATAATCTCTGACATTGTAATCTATCAACATGGTTTCATAAAATTTTGTGGCGTTGGCGGTTGAAATCACTACTTACCCGGTATTATTTTTAAAAGATTATCACCACGAAGACACGAAGAAAGAAAACTTCGTTTCTTCGTGATGAATTAAAAACTAATTGCCAATAGCTAATTTCTCGGATACCATGAACCTACTGAACGTTTGTTAGGTATTTACTTTGAGCTCAAAAGAAAAAATTTTAAGTGCAGCGATTGTTTTGTTCGCGAAAAAAGGCTATTCGGGTTTATCCATGAGGCAGTTGGCTTTGGCGGTTGATTTAAGCGTTGCGGCAATTTACCATCATTTTCCCGATAAAAACACGCTGTATCTCGAAGCGGTTCGCTTTGCTTTTTCAGACAAAGAACAGGTTTTTGACCAAGTTTGGAAATCTGACTGCTCCGCTGAAGAAAAATTGGCCCGGTTTATTCGCTCATTCATTGATGTGATGATTAAAGACCGTGACTTCCATCGTCTGATGCAACGTGAAATTTTGGAAGCCGATCCGGAAAGAATGCAGTTACTGGCGCAAGGTGTTTTTACCAGTCAGTTTTGTTTACTCATGCAACTGGCGACGGAGTTGGCACCTGAACAAGATGCCCACCTGCTGGCAACTTCTGTCATAGGGTTGGCCAAATATTATATTGAGTATCAACCCTTACTCAAATATTTTCCCGGTTGGAAACCCGAACACGAAATGCCTGAAGTGATTGCCGCGCATATCACTACTTTATTATTAAACAGTTTCAAGGCAAAGACAGCATGAAAAAAATCGTCAGTCTGTCACCCTTCGCTTTATCAATAAACAAACTTAACCTCCGGACAACAGCCCTTTCAATTGCGGCAATACCGTTATTAATTTCCGGCTGCATGCTGGGGCCTGATTTTACCAGTCCGCCAAGCCCCAACACCCAAAGCTACACGACTGACAAACCGTCAGACCGTATAACCACAACCTCGTCAGAGACAGGTGCGGCGCAATCGTTGGCACTGGGAAAAGATATTCAGGGACAATGGTGGACCTTATTCCGTTCCCCACCCTTAACCAAGCTCATTGAAAAAGCAATGAAGCATAATCCTGATTTACAGGCCGCGTCATCTGCATTAATTGAAGCTCAGGAGAAGGCTTCTGTTCAGCAAAGCTCATTATTCCCGGCCTTGGATGCTGGATTTTCAACCAAACGTCAAAAAATTTCCGGAGCACAATTTGGCGCTCCTGGTTTTGAGGCACCTGCTTACAATCTCTCAACCGCATCGGTTCAGGTTGCCTACTCGCTGGACGCTTTCGGTGCCATTCGAAGGCAGATCGAAGGCTTCGAAGCCCAAGCAGACTATCAACGTTTCCAACTTGAGGGAACTTTCCTGACACTGGCGTCAAACGTCGTTACCACCGCGATACAAGAAGCATCTTTAAGAGCACAGATTAGTGCGACACAGGAAATCATCATCGCTCAAACCAAGGGACTTGAACTGGTTAAGCAACAGTTTGAATTGGGAGGCGCATCAAAAGTAGATGTCTTGTTACAGCAAACTACACTAGAACAAACGCGAACAACCTTGCCGCCGTTAGAGCGACAACTGGCTCAAAACCGTCATCGTTTGACGGTGTTAACCGGTGAATTGCCCAATACTGAACTGGCCGCTCAATTCAATCTCTCCGATCTGCATCTGCCCGAGGAGTTGCCTCTCAGCCTGCCCTCCAAACTGGTACAACAACGCCCCGATGTGCGAGCACAAGAAGCCCTGTTACATGTCGCCAGCGCACAAATCGGTGTCGCTACCGCCAAACTGTTTCCTGATTTTACCATCAATGCCAATGTCGGCAGCATCGCCACCCGGGTAGGTGATTTATTTGTTCCCGGCAGCGCCATCTGGAGTGTTGGCGGCAATCTGTTGCAGCCTGTTTTTCATGGTGGCGGACTTATCCACCAACGACGTGCGGCGCTAGCGGCTTACGAACAGTCCGCATCTCAATACCGGAGCACGGTATTACTGGCCTTCCAAAACGTCGCCGATACCATGAGTGCACTGGAGTTTGACGCCACCGGATTGAAAACACAAGACGCTGCCGTAAAGGCGGCGTTCGATACTCTGGAACTGACTCAAATGCAATACAAAATCGGTGCTGTCAGTTATCTGCCGCTACTTATTTCGGAGCGCAATTACCACCAAACGCGTATTACCCAGATAACCGCGCAAACCAGACGCTATGCCGACACAGCCGCCTTGTTTCAGGCGCTGGGTGGCGGCTGGTGGAACCGTCCGAATTTATCGGCCGGTTTATTGGCTGAGCAACAGAAAAAAATCAACAGTGACAAGGCTCAAGGTATCAAGGCAAACGAGCCAGACCTTTTCCGCCTTCAATCTTGGATATTTAACCTTTAACTTTTTTTAAAAATTTATGTTTGAACAAAATCCTGGCAGGAACAAAACATGATTAAACGTATGATCATTATGCTCATCGTCGTCGGCCTCATACTTGGCGGTATTTTTGGTTTTATTAGCTTCAAGGGGCGAATGATCAAAGAATATATGACGTCTCAAGGCGTACCGCTGCAAACCGTATCCACCATCACCGCCAACTCTCTGGAATGGTTGCCAAAACTGGAAGCGGTCGGAAGCCTGCAAGCCGTTCAAGGTGCCAACATGAGCGCCGAGGTAGCGGGCATTGTAGAAAAAATCTACTTCAAACAAGGTGATAATGTAAAAGTCGGAACGCCTTTATTGCAACTACGCGCCTATGACGAGATCGCCAAACTGGAATCGCTAAAAGCTAGCGCACAACTGGCCCGAATCACTTACAATCGTAACCAGGCACAATTTAGCGTCAATGCCATCAGCAAGCAAACGCTGGACATAGACAAAGCGAACCTTGATGTGGCTATTGCCAATGTTGGCCAACAACAGGCCCAGGTCGACAAAAAGCTTATTCTTGCGCCCTTTACCGGTCGCTTGGGTATTCGACTGGTGGATGTGGGTCAATATCTTGAGGCCGGCACCGCAATCAGCACCTTGCAAGCTCTGGATACTGTATTTGTGGACTTTTTTCTGCCACAGCAAGCCTTGGAATCACTAAAAATCAGCCAAAAACTAACTCTCAAAACGGACGCTTATCCGGCGCAAACCTTTACTGGCGACATTACCGTCATCAATCCCAAAGTTGATATCGACACCCGCAATGTTCAGGTTAGAGCCACGCTAATTAACCCTGATCACAAACTACTGCCGGGCATGTATGCCAACGTTACTATTGCAACCGGATTGGCACATCGCTATATCACGCTCCCGCGGACAACCATCACCTTTAACGCCTTCGGTTCTACAGTCTATCGGGTAGACGCCAACGGCCAGGACGAAACAGGCAAACCCAAGCTGGTTGCCAAACAAAGCTTTGTAACCACCGGTGATACGCGCGGTGACCAAATCGCCATCCTGACCGGTGTTAAGGAAAGCGAAACTATAGTGACTACCGGACAGCTTAAGCTACGCAACGGTTCACCTGTAATTGTTGACAATTCAATTCAACCCAGCAACGACGCTACTCCACAACCCAAAGACCAATAATCAGCCATGAATTTTACCGATATTTTCATCCGCCGGCCCATCCTGGCAACGGTAGTCAGCATGATGCTGTTGGTATTGGGTTTACGAGCACTTAGTGAATTGCCCGTATTGCAATATCCACGTACCGAGAATGCCATAGTCACCGTATCCACCGCTTACTACGGTGCTGATCCGGACATTATCGCGGGTTTTATCACCACGCCTTTGGAAAACAACATAGCGCAGGCTAACGGCATCGACTACATAACGTCAACCAGCCAAAACAGTGTCAGTACGATAACCGCCAATCTGCGACTTAATTATGACCCCAACAAGGCCTTGACAGAAATCAATGCCAAGGTCAATGCCGTACTCAATCAGTTACCGCCAGAATCGCAAACGCCGGTTCTGAGTGTAAAAATCGGTGAAACGATTGATGCCATGTATATCGGCTTTTCCAGCGAAACCTTGCCTGCCAATAACATCACCGATTATTTAATCCGTTCGGTACAGCCCCGGTTACAGGCCGTCGAAGGTATCCAGACTGCCGAGTTACTGGGTGGTAAAAACTTTTCCCTGCGCGCCTGGTTAGACCCCAACAAACTGGCGGCTTACGGACTCAACGCCTCCGACGTCAGCGCCGCATTGACCAAAAACAACTTTATCGCCGGACTGGGCACCACCAAAGGTCAAATGGTACAAGTCAATCTGACAGCATCAACCAGCCTGCATTCCGTCGCAGAATTTGAGCAGTTAATCATCAAGCAAAAAGATGGCGCAATCATTCGGTTAAAAGATGTCGCCAACGTCTCGTTGGGCGCTGATGATTACGAAGCCAGCGTTTCCTTCGATGGCAACAAGGCCGTTTATGTTGGGCTACAGGTGGCCTCAAGCGCCAATCTGCTTGAAGTTATCGAACGGGTGCGTAAAGTTTTTCCTGATATTCAGGCTCAATTGCCGGAAGGAATCAGTGCCAAAATCGTTTACGACTCAACAAAATTTGTTGATAGCTCTATCCATGAAGTTATCCATACCCTGCTCGAAGCGTTAGTGATTGTGACCTTGGTTGTGTTCGCCTTTTTGGGTTCACCCCGTTCAGTGCTGATACCTGTGATAGCGATACCGCTGTCTTTGATCGGCACTTTTACCATCATGTTGATGCTGGGGTTTTCCATTAATTTATTAACACTGCTGGCCTTGGTTCTTGCCATTGGACTGGTCGTTGATGATGCCATCATTGTCGTTGAAAACGTCAACCGACATATTGAAGACGGCATGCAACCGATTCCGGCTTCCCTGCTGGCAGCGCGAGAACTGACCGGCCCCATTATCGCCATGACCATCGTGTTAATTGCCGTTTATGTCCCTGTCGGCTTTCAAGGCGGACTGACCGGTGCCTTGTTCTCGGAATTTGCTTTTACGGTGGTCGCTGCGGTAACTGTTTCTGCCATTGTGGCACTGACTTTATCGCCAATGATGTGCTCCCGTTTACTTAAATCTCATAGCCATAACCGCAACGGCTGGGAAGAGCGCATCGTCGACTTTATCGACCATCAAGTTTTTGCAATACAACGTGTTTATTCACGCACATTGCACGGATCACTTAATTTTTTACCCGTGACAGCTACTTTTGCAGTCATCATACTCGCCAGCATTTACTTTCTTTATACCAGCTCCAATAGAGAACTCGCGCCACAGGAAGATCAAGGCGTCATTATCACCATGTCAACATCAGCACCGGATGCAACACTTCAACAACGACTGGTTTATGCGGAACAGGTTTTTAAGAAATTTATTACCCACACGGAAACCGATCACGTTTTTCAGCTCAATGTCCCTGGTCAATCCATCGCAGGTACTGTTTTAAAACCCTGGGATGAGCGCACACAAACGGCCACTGAACTGCAACCCATCATTCAGAAAGAAATGAATGAAATTGCCGGCGTTCGTGTCGCTGCCTTCCAGCCACCGCCACTGCCAGGCAGTAGCGGTCTGCCTATGCAATTTGTAATCGGAACGACTGAATCGTTTGACCAATTAAACACCGTAACCCAGCAATTTATGCAGGAAGCGCAAAAAAGCGGCATGTTTATCTTTCTCGACACGGATCTAAAAGTTGATAAACCGCAATCACAAGTAGAAATTGACCGCAATAAAACCGCTCTACTGGGACTGAGTATGCAGGATGTCGGTTCGTCGCTGGCGTCCATTCTGGGCGGTGGTTATGTTAACTATTTTAGTATGACCGGAAGATCGTATAAAGTTATTCCCCAGATCCAGCAAACCTCGCGGCTTAATGCGGATCAGTTACTTAACTACTATATTCGTGCGGCTAACGGCGCTTCCATTCCCCTATCCACCATTGCGACCATCAGCACCAAAACGGTACCACAATCATTGAATCACTTTCAGCAATTAAACGCTGCGATTGTTTCCGGCGTGCCTTTTCCGGGCGTCACGCTGGGAGATTCAATTAATTCATTAAAAGAAATCGCAGCAAAAACATTACCGCCGGGCTACTCAATAGACTACGCGGGACAGTCACGCCAACTGGTTAATGAGTCCAGCGGTTTTATTTTTACATTTGGCTTTGCTTTAATCATTATTTTTCTGGCGTTATCTGCGCAATTTGAAAGCTTCCGTGACCCGCTGATTATTTTGGTCTCCGTCCCCATGTCCATCGCCGGAGCGCTTATATTTATTGCCTTGGGTATCGGCGGCGCAACGCTTAACATCTATACCGAAGTCGGCTTGGTTACCCTGATGGGATTAATCAGTAAACATGGCATCCTGATTGTCGAGTTTGCCAATATCAAACAAAAAGAAGGCATGTCCAAACGTGAAGCGATTGAGACGGCTGCCGGTATCCGGTTACGCCCCATTTTAATGACGACCGCCGCCATGGTGCTGGGTGTATTGCCGCTTATTTTCGCAACCGGCGCGGGTGCCGTATCGCGTTTTAATATAGGTCTGGTGATAGCGACCGGCATCGCCATCGGCACCTTGTTTACACTATTTGTAGTCCCTGCGGTCTATCTGCTGATTGCACAGAACCACTCCAAATTGGCAGCAAATACCCCCTAATCGTGTTGAATATAAGATACAATGCACTTAAAATTCAGGCAATTCAATCGCCTTACCAATAATTAAAGAGTACCCAATCAATGAAAACTGCACTGTTTTATACTAAATACCCGGTTAACTTAATGCGCACAACCGGCCTGTGCCTGTCGGCATCCATGCTTCTTTTAACTTCAGGGTGTGCAACGGTAGGCCATGAATTTCCAGCAGGTCAAATATCGACTATTAACATCGGGAAAACTACCCAGAACGATATTTATTCAACCTTCGGCACGCCTTGGAGAACCGGTATAGAAGATGGCAAGAAAACCTGGACCTATGGAAACTATGAATACAGCCTGTTTAGTGACCACAGCGCCGAAGACTTGGTGATTAAATTTGATAATCGCAAAGTCGTTTCTGCCTTTGTGTTTAATACCACCAAGCGCTCTAAATAAGCCTCCGCACTGTGCAGGTTGTAGGATGGGTAGAGCAGCCTGAA
>SESD01001218.1_pt1 | contig 14486 bp, 9 predicted proteins | sample 3171411 | NCBI WGS metagenome assembly SESD01 (sample SAMN06051880, study PRJNA518727) | freshwater metagenome | biome: subpolar coniferous forest; feature: holomictic lake; material: water; isolation source: holomictic Lake 442, 16.5 m depth | place: Canada: near Kenora, Ontario | collected...
GGAAGTTGGCCTTGATCGTGCCGGTGATCACATTCACGGACGGCCGCTGCGTGGCGAGGATCATGTGGATGCCGACGGCACGCGACAGCTGTGCCAGCCGCGTGATGCTCTGCTCAATCTCCTGCCCAACCGTGATCATCAGGTCCGCCACTTCGTCAATCACCACCACGATGTAGGGGAGCTTGGCGGGCAGCGACGTGTCGCTGGTTGAACCGGCCACACCGTCGAGCGCCAATTCTGCCTGCTGGGCGGCGGAGGTGCGCGTGTTAAAGCCCACGATGTTGCGCACCTTGGCGGCCTGCAACATCTTATAGCGGCGGTCCATCTCCACGATGGCCCAGCGCAGGGCAAACGCAACTTTCTTGGCGTCGGTCACCACCGGCACGAGCAGATGCGGCAGGTTATTATAGGCCGGAAATTCCACCCGCTTGGGATCCACCAGCAGTAACCTCAATTCATCCGGCCGCCGCGACATCAACAACCCCGCCAGAATGGCGTTGAGGCAGACGCTCTTGCCGGAACCTGTCGCGCCGGCCACCAGCAGATGCGGCGCGCCGGCGAGGTCGAAGATCATGTCCGTGCCGCCCACATCCTTGCCCAGCGCCAGCGGAATTTCCATCTTGTTCGTGGCCCAGGCGCTGCCCTGCAGAATTTCGCGCAGCGTCACCATGCGCGCCTTGGGGTTCGGCACCTCGACACCCACGACGTTCTTGCCCGGCACGGGCGCCTGGATGCGCAGGCTGGTGGCCTTGAGGACCATCTGCAGTGTGTTGGCCAGCTGCGCGATGCGCTCGACCTTGATGCCAGGCGCCGGCAGCAGCTCGTAGCGCGTCACCACCGGACCAGGCTCGACATGCGTCACCTCCACCATCAGGTTAAACTGCGCCAGCGTGTCCACCAGCTGCTTCGCCATCAGGGCGGTGTCACCGTGCACGGCCTCACCCGACGGAATCGAATCCAGCATGGCGATTTCAGGCAAACGATAGTTGACAACGGCGGAAGGCGTAGGCGTGGCGACAACGGCTTGAACCGCAGAACGGCTGGGCGGCTTGGCGACACTGGCGGAAGGCTGTCGGACAGCCGGCGCGTCTTCTGCCGCAGGGGCCTCGGCTGCCGCCTGCTGTGCGGCCGCACGGGCCTCCTCTGCGCGCCGGCGCAGCTCGGTGCGACGATCCTCCTCGGTTGTCCGTGCCGGCGTGGCGACGGGCTCCGGTTCCCGGGGTGCGGCTTCCGCAGTTCGTGATCCGCGGTCCGCACGCTGCCGCCCGCCACTGCCGGTAAAACCGCGCTCCGCCGCCTTGCGCTCCTCCTGCTCGGCGAGCAAATGCGCCTGTGCGTTGCGCGTGGTCGCCTTCTTCTCCGCCGCGGCAGCGCATTGCTGCCGCCAGGCACGCCAGCGCACCACCGCGCCGCGCACCAGTGCCACGATGCGGGACGGCCCGACCGCCATCACGCCGGCGAACACCAGAATTGTTGTCGCCAGCACCCCGCCCCCCACCGGGCTCAACCACCGTTCCAGCGTGCAGGTCATCAGCCAGTTTCCGACAGCGCCGCCGGCGTTCGGCGTAATATTCAGCTCATCCAGCACGCCATCCAGAACGCCGCCTGCCAGCTGGATCAGCGCACATAACGCCAGCAAAAAGACCACACTCCATCCGGTCCTTCGTCCGAGCCCATCCGAGCGGTTGAAAATCAGCATGCCGGCCATGGCAGCCACCCAGACCGGCACAGCCCAGACGCCCACCCCGAGCAGGTTATAGCTGAAAAAGGCCACCCAGGCGCCGGCCACACCAATCAGATTCGCCGGCGGTTTGTTCGGCGGCGATTGCAGCCAGGAAATATCCCGCCAATCGTATGTCAGCAAGCCCAACAACGCAAAAATCAGGACCGGCACCAGTGCCAGGCCAATCAAGCGGTGTACGCTCGCGGATAACTCTTTTTTTTTCGTATCATCCATATGCGTCGCCCTGCAACTGCTCGCCACACCCAAAAACAGGCCCTGACACCGTACGCAATCAGGATAGAACGTACCTTCATCCGCCCATGGCGTCAAGAACGCGTAATGGTGTATGATCACCACATCAGCCGCCATGACTTCAAAAACAAGCACCCGGATAGTTTGCGCCACGCCAGAAGAACAACCCCTTCCAGGCGCGCGCACGGCCTTGCTCCTGCTGCTGGGCATCAACCTGTTCAACTACATTGACCGGCAGGTGCTGGCTGCCGTGGTTCCGGACATCCGTCGTGAGTTTCTCACCCATGAAGCGACAGGGCCCGGCCCCCTGGCCGCGATCATGAACTGGTTCCAGCAGTCCTTCGGCTTCCGGCCTGAAAATGCGCTGATCGGTCTGCTCTCCATGGCTTTCATGGTCGTCTATATGACGTGTGCGCCGATCTTTGCGCGCCTGTCCGAGCGCTGGTCACGCTGGATGATCGTCGGCGCTGCCGTAATTGCCTGGAGCCTGGCGACCGGCGCGTCGGGGCTGGCTTTTTCATTTGGCATGCTGTTGCTGACGCGCTGCTGCGTTGGCGTAGGTGAAGCCGCCTACGCGCCGGTCGCGCAGGCCATGCTATCCGACCTGTATCCGGTAAGCCGGCGCGGGCGCATACTGGCCTGGTTCAACATGGCGATCCCGGTGGGGAGCGCGCTCGGATTTATACTGGGGGGGTGCATGACCCGGATGTGGCCGGAGGACGGTTGGCGCTGGGCCTTCGGCCTGGTCGTGCTTCCCGGACTGTGTCTCGGCGCGCTCGCCCTGCGGCGCGGCCGCACCGAGAACCTGCATCCGCTGCTCGCGCCGGACCCGTCCGCACGCTCTGTGGCGCGACCGCGCCTGCGCGACTATCTCAACCTGCTGCGCACCCCGTCCTATCTTTTTTGCACGGCCGGAATGTGCTGTTCGACGTTCGCCATCGGCGGCATCGGGTTCTGGATGGTGGACTATGTGCAAACCTATCGCGGGGCCGGCCAGCACGCCGCCGAAATTTTCGGCCTGGTCCTGGTGGTCTCCGGCCTTTCGGCCACCCTCCTGGGTGGCATCGTCGGCGACCGACTGCGGCGACGCTGGTCTGGTGCCTATTTCATCGTGTCCGGCCTGGGCATGCTGGCCGGATTTCCGGTCTTCCTGCTCATTCTCAGCCCCGCCATCGCTTTCCCGCTGGCCTGGGTCTTCATCTTCCTCGCCTGTTTCTGCCTCTTCTTCAACACCGGGCCCACCAACGCCATCCTGGCAAATGTTACCCAACCGGCGCTGCGCCCCATGGCCTTCGCCTTGAATATTCTCCTGATTCATGCGCTCGGCGATGTCCCCTCGCCGCTCCTCATCGGGCTAATCACGGACCGGTTCGGCGGCGACATGAACGTCGCCTTCCGGGTTGTAGCCGCCCTGTTTGTGCTCAGCGGCCTGTTTTGGCTGCTGGGAGCACGCTTTCTGGCACGTGACACAAAGCTGGCAGAAGAAAACCCGCCGGCCAACTAACCCCGCAGATTTTTTTTTTTCGTATTGCGTTCCACTGTACATTGTTCTACGCTGCTCCACACACATTCGGTGCGGAGTCGCCGATGGTTAATACCGACAAAACACGGCCTGCTGCGTAACAAACGAAGGAATCCGCCATGGGCACGGTTCTACGAGTCCTTGTCGTCTTTATACTCATCCTGAGTGGTACGGCCTTGTTTCTGGCCATTATGCTCTACGGCAGGCGTGAGCTCCTGATCAACCGAACGCATCTGCTTGAGGAGCAGTTCCGCAAGGTGGTCAAGACCATCGAAGCCGAACCGGCTCCGGAAGTTCAGCAGAATTATGTCTCGAAAGACATCTCACCTGTAACCAGCAAGGAAATGGAAAACCCGGAGCGCTCGACGTTCTGGAACACCTATCAGCACAAACTGGAAACGCCCAACCTGCCCACAATGACCTGGGACTCAAACGAAAAGCAGCTCCAGATCCGGCAGTACTATCAGCTGAAACTTAACCCGGTCAACAACAAGATGGAGAAGGTCAAGCATCCGGTCAACCAGGGCGAGTTCTCGACCGAAGGCGAAGGGACCATGCGCGAGATTCTGGATGTGCTGCTTGATCGCGCCACCAAGCAACTGGCCACGCTGAACAAGACGCGCGTCGAACTCCAGAAGGTCCGCGAGGAGCTTGCCACGACCATTGAGGAGCACAACAAGCTCAAACAGGAAGGGCGCGCGGACAAGAAAACCATTGACGAACTTCGCAAGGAGATCGACAACCTCAAGGAACAGATTCGCGGCCTTGAACGCAAGGTTGCCGGACTGGAAGAGGAGAAGAAAAACCTTACCGCCGAGCTAACCGAGGTCAAAACCGATCTCGAAGCCAAGAAAACCATGATTGAAGAAATGACTAAGAAGATCAAGGAACAGGAAGCGACCATCAAGCGACTGATGAAACCCACTATCGTCAACGCCGGCAATACCCAACAGGCGGAGGCCTTCCAGGGCACCCCAGGCGTCAAGGGCAAGGTTGTCGCGGTTGACGAGACCCTCAAGTTTGTGGTGGTTGAACTAAGCGAGCTGGCCATGACGGAGTTGCTTGGCGAGCAGCGCGACCGCCCCATGCCGCAGGTCGAGCTGATGATCCGGCGCGCAGGCTTCAAGTCCACCTCAGGTGAATTCATCACGCGCATCAAGTTCCGTCAGGTCCTGCGCCAGAAGAATCTGGTCGTAGCCGACATCCTGATCGACTGGCAGCAGTCACCCGTGGCAAAAGATGACATTGTCTTCTTCTAAACTACTGGCGCTGGCGACGGTGGCACTTCTTGCGATCGTTGCCAGCGGCTGCATGTCAGATCCAGCCGCCGGCGATCTACCGTGGGCCAAACCACAGTCGTGGGAAGGCTCCCCTGCCCTGCCGCCCAGCATGAGCCAGCCGCGGTAGTCCTAGGAGACTGTCGGACTTAGGCCTTGGGTCGCTCTGAAGCCTCTTGCCGACAGTCTCCTAGTTAGCAACCCGCGGATAGCGGGTTGCGATACCTCAAAAAACGACCAGAATGCCAACTGCTAGTGGTATGTCCCCGAAATAGATGGACCGGCAATGGACATCCGCGATTCGTTGACCTCGCTTTGATTCACCACCCGCTGCGCTGGCTTTCTATTACCCACATCTCACCTCAGTAGCCAAGCTGCACCCGCTATCCGCGGGTTGCCAACTAGCAGCCTGGTCGGCAGACGGTTTGTACTTCCAGAAGGCTAAGCCCGACAGGCTGCTAGCGAACCACAGTCTCTATAATCTTACTTTTGTTCAATTTTGTATTTGACCCGCAGACACGCATGTGTTTAGCTTCACAGCGTTTTCTGCTTCACAGTTCCCGTTGTGCACATTGCCTGCGAATGTAGGGCCCATCAGGCACCTTCCAACAGCCGCAACACGAGTAGTTGGCATGACATCCAAACGCATGATCGAACGCTTGAGCCTGTACCGCAGGCTGCTGACTGGACTCATGGCGGAGAAGGCGCAGAGTGCCTTCTCACATCAGCTATCCACGGCCACCGATGTTACACCTGCGCAGGTGCGACGCGACATGATGGGGATCGGATTTTCCGGTAATCCGTCGCGTGGTTATGACGTGCACGATCTCCATGATGCGATCACACAGGTGTTGGATGCACCAACTGTGCAGGAGGTCGCCCTGATTGGAATTGGCAATCTCGGCCGCGCCATCCTCTCCTATTTCTCCGGACGCCACGATCGGCTCGCTATCACGGCAGCCTTCGATACCGACCCGGAAAAGGCCGGCCGTGTGATTCACGGATGTCGCTGTTATCCGATTGACACCATGGCCTCGCAAATCCGGGAGCGCGACATCCACGTCGCCATCCTCGCTGTTCCGGCGGACAGTGCCCAGTCCGCGACGGACATCCTGGTCGGCTCCGGCATTCACGGCATTCTGAATTTTGCGCCTCTGCGCCTGCGCACACCGGGTTCAATTTTTGTGGAAGACATGGATTTGACGACGTCACTCGAAAAAGTGGCCTTTTTCGCGAGACGGCGGACGCAACCGTGAGGGCCTGAACGTGATTAAACCGGATATTGCACACATACTCGAAAAGCATGCTAAGGCTGGGCGTGATGCGCTGATCCCGATCCTGCAGGAAGTGCAGGAAGCCGTCGGATATCTCTCGCCGGAAGCTGTGATCGAGGTTGGACGGCACCTGAAACTCCCGGCAAGCAAGGTGTATGGCGTAGCGACCTTTTACAACCAGTTCCGCTTTCAACCCAAGGGCAAGTACCACTTCATGGTCTGCCGCGGCACGGCTTGCCACGTGAAGGGCTCCGCAAAAATCTTGGAGACGCTGGTTAAACATCTCAAGATTGAACCTGGCAAAACGTCGCGGGACCAGCTCTTCAGTCTGGAAGTTGTGGCCTGCATGGGCGCCTGTGCGCTTTCACCGGTGATCTGCCTGAACAATGAATTTCACGCCAAGGTTTCCCCCGCCAAAGTGGTCAAACTGCTAGATGCCTGCCGGTCCCGTGAAAACCACAAGCCTTAACCTTCGCGTCTATACGCCACACGTCCAAGGAGTCGCAACATGAAACGCTTTCGCAACGCAACGGAGCTGGAGCAACATCGCGAAGCTCTGGTCGCAGCCTTCGACCCACAGCGCGTCCGCATCACCGTCTGTGGTGGTACGGGCTGCAACGCCCAGGGATCGATTGCGCTGGTGGATGCATTGCATCAGGCCGTCGCACGCCATCAACTCGCGTCGACCGTCGACGTCAAGGTTACCGGGTGTCACGGATTCTGCGAGAAAGGTCCGATCGTTGTCATACGTCCCGCCAACCTCTTCTACGTTCAAGTCAAGGCGGAAGACGCCGACGAACTGGTACGCGTGTCGCTGAAAGAGAACGGCATTGTTGAGCGCTTGCTGTATACCGACCCCACCACGGGCAAACGCATCGTGCATGAGCAGGAAGTGCCCTTCTATGCCAAGCAGACACGCATCATCCTGGCTGAGAACGGGCACCTGGACCCGACAACCATCGACGATTACATACTGCGAGGCGGATACGCGGCACTGGGCAAGGCTCTCAGCTCCATGACCAGCGCAGAAGTTGTCGAGACGATTAAAAAAGCCGGCCTGCGCGGCCGTGGCGGCGCCGGTTTTCCGACCGGTGCAAAATGGGAGATCTGCGCCAAGCAACCGGGCAAGACCAAGTACGTCATCTGCAATGCCGACGAAGGCGACCCGGGCGCATATATGAACCGCTCGGAAATCGAAGGCAACCCGCACTTGATTCTGGAGGGGATCATTATTGGCGCCTACGCCATTGGTGCCAGCAAGGCCTACATCTACTGCCGGGCCGAGTACCCCCTGGCCATCGAGCACTTGAACAAGGGGATCGCGCAAGCCAAGGCGATGGGACTGCTGGGACAAAACATTCTGGACAGCGGATTTGACTTCAACATCGTCGTAAAGCAGGGCGCCGGCGCCTTTGTCTGCGGCGAAGAAACCGCGCTGATGCACTCAATTGAGGGCAAGCGCGGCATGCCGCGGCCTCGTCCGCCCTATCCACCAGTATCCGGGCTTTTCGGCAAACCAACCGTCATCAACAATGTTGAAACCTGGGCTAACGTCCCGCTGATTATCAACCGCGGAGCGCAGTGGTTCAATGGCATCGGCAGCGAGAAATCCAAGGGGACAAAAGTTTTTTCGCTGGTCGGCTGTGTCAACAACACGGGCCTGGTGGAAGTGCCATTCGGCACGCCGCTGCGCCGGATTATTGAAGACATCGGCGGCGGCGTGTCCAGCGGTCGCACGTTCAAGGCCGCCCAGATGGGTGGACCTTCGGGCGGATGCATCCCCGCGTCGCACATCGACACCCCTGTGGATTATGAATCCTTGCAGGCGCTGGGCGCGATCGTCGGGTCCGGCGGCATGGTGGTCATGGACAATTCGACCTGCATGGTGGACCTTGCAAAGTTTTTCATGGGATTCATTCAGAACGAGAGCTGCGGAAAGTGCATCCCCTGCCGGGAGGGCACGCGCCGCATGCTGGAGATTCTGCAGGCAATCACCCGTCCGAGCCGTAAAGAGAAGGACATGGATGCCATTCTGCGGTTTCAAGGCGTGATGTACCTCAAAGAGCTCGCCGAGTCCATCCGCCGCTCCTCGCTCTGCGGACTTGGACAGACGGCGCCCAACCCCGTGCTCTCGACCCTGCGCTGGTTCCGCGATGAATACGAGGCGCACATTTACGAACGACGCTGTCCGGCAGGCGCCTGCCGGGAAATGGTCGGCGCGCCCTGCCAGAGCGGCTGCCCTGTGGGTACCGAGGTCTGGCGCTATGTGGCGCACATCGGCCGCGGCGAGTACGAGGAGGCCTATCGCGTCATCCGCCAGGCCAACCCCTTCCCGTCCGCCTGCGCACGGGTATGCAACCACCCGTGCGAAGTCATGTGCCGCTGCGGCACGACCGGTGGCGAACCGATCGCGGTCCGCACGCTGAAGCGGTTTGTGACGGATCGTGTTGACCCGTTTAAGTACCGGCCGGCACCCATCGCCAGGGCTAACGCTCCCCGGGTGGCCGTGATCGGCTCCGGGCCTTCAGGTCTGACCGCTGCACATGCACTTTCACTGCAAGGTTACCGCGTGACCGTGTTCGAGCGGGAAAGCCGCGCCGGCGGCATGCTGCTGTCTGGCATTCCGGAATACCGCCTGCCCCGCGAAATTCTGCAGCGGGAAATCGACTCTCTCGTAAACGCAAACCTGGAGCTTGTCTACAGCAAGGCGCTCGGTCGCGACTTCACCATCGAGAGCCTCAAGAAAGACGGCTACGACGCCATTTATGTCGCGATCGGTTCACACCAGTCGAAAAAACTGGGGTTGCCGAACGAAGATGCAACCGGCATCATTCCCGGCGTGCAGTTTCTGAAGGCCTACAATCTGGAAGGCCAGGCACTGGCCCGCGGCCGTGTTGGCGTCATCGGCGGTGGCAATTCTGCGCTCGACGCCGCGCGCGTTGCCATCCGGCAGCAACACGTGACGGCTGTCACGATCTACTACCGCCGGTCACGCGACGAGATGCCTGCGTATGCGGAAGAGATCCAGGCCGCGCTTGAAGAGGGTGTCCTGCTGGAAACACTGGTTGCCCCAATCGGCGTCCTGTCCGCGAACGGCAATTTACGTGCCATGCGCTTCATTCGCAACGAACTCGGCGCCCGCGATGCCAGCGGACGAGCCAAACCCGTGCCCGTGCCAGGCTCGGAGATGGAAGTGCCGCTGGACACCCTCGTGGTCGCCATCAGCGAGGAACCGGAGACCGCCGCCATCGCCGAGATGAAGACATCTCGCAGTGGCTCGCTGATTGTCAACGAAGAGTCTCATGTCACATCCCTGCCCGGCGTGTTTGGCGGCGGCGACGTGGTCACCGGCCCCAACACCGTCATCGATTCCATTGCCGCTGGCAAGCAGACAGCCATCATGATTGACCGTTACCTCTCCGGCAAACAGTTAAAGACCTTGCGCAAGGTCCGGCTACCGGGCACGTATATCGAGCCGCTTCCGTCCGACGAAGAAGCCAGCGGCGAAACAACCACCGGGCGGGTGACCGCGCCGCATCTACCGGCGAAACTGCGGCACAAGAGTGTTTGCGAAGTCGAGCGATGTGTGAGCGAAAGCGAAGCGGTTGGCGAGGCGCGTCGCTGCCTGCGATGTGATCTGGAATTCACCGAACCGGCCTAAGGAACCATCCGGCATAAGGAATCATCATGAATACCATCGATATCGAAGTCAACGGCAAGCCGGTGAAAGCCAAAAAGGGAGAAACGATTTTGTCGGCTCTCCGCCGCGCCGGCATACAGGTGCCTACCCTCTGCCATCTGGAAGATCTGCCGCCTTCCGGCGCCTGCCGTATGTGCGTGGTCGAAATCGCAGGGTTCCAGAATCTGGTCCCTTCCTGTTCGTACCCCGCAGCGGCAGGAATGAAAATCTTCACACATTCGCCCGTGGTGCTGCGTACGCGGCAGATGATTATTGAACTCCTGCTGGCCAACCATCCTGACGACTGCCTCTACTGCGTGCGACAGGGCAACTGCACGCTGTCAAAACTCGCCCGCGATCATGGCGTGCGCACCCGCCGCTTCCGTGGCGCGCGCAACCAGCGCGAGATGGACGTTTCCGGCCCCTCCATCCAGCGCGACCCGGACAAATGCATCCTGTGCGGCAAGTGCGTACGGGTGTGCGAGGAGATCCAGGGCGTCTCCGCCATCGACTTCATTCAGCGCGGATCCAAGGCCATGGTGGGCACGGCCTTCAACAAGGGCCTGAATGTCTCCTCCTGCATCAACTGCGGCCAGTGCATTCTCGTCTGCCCCACCGGCGCGCTGCACGAGCACTCGCATGTGCAGGAGGTGCTCAAGGCGCTGCATGACCCTGATAAATTCCTGGTGGTACAGCACGCGCCAGCCGTATCGGTCTCCCTGGCCGAGGCCCTGGGTATGCGCCCCGGAACCGATGTGGACGGCATCATGGTGGCGGCCCTGCGCCGCATCGGATTTGATCGCGTGTTCGACACGTCCTTCACCGCCGACCTGACCATCATGGAAGAGGCGTCCGAGCTGGCCCATCGTGTCCAGAACAACGGCGTTCTCCCCATGATGACCTCCTGTTCGCCGGGCTGGATTAAATATGTTGAACAATTCTACCCCGAATTTATCCCCAATCTGTCCACCTGCAAGTCGCCGCAGCAGATGATGGGCGCCATTATCAAGACCCACTTTGCCCAGCGCGAAAAGATCGATCCCGCAAAGATCGTCTCCGTCTCCATCATGCCCTGCACGGCCAAAAAGTTCGAGTGCGAGCGCCCCGAAATGGGCCGGACATTTGCACCCGATGTGGATTTTGTACTGACAACCCGCGAGCTGGCCGAACTTTTCCGGGTGGTCGGGATCAATCCGGAGGCGCTTGAGCCCGAGACCGCCGACACCCCCTTCGGCGAGCGGACCAGCGCCGGCAAGATCTTTGGGGCCTCCGGCGGCGTCATGGAGGCTGCCGTACGCACGGCCCACTGGATGCTGACCGGACAGGAACTGGAAAACCTGAACGTCAAGGAGCTGCGCGGCATGAAAGGTGCCAAGGAACTGCGCGTCAACATCGGCGGCCTGGAAGTCGGCGCGGCGGTCGTTTCCAGCCTGGGCCAGGCGCGCCAGCTACTGGAAGAAATCAAGGCCGGCCGCAAGGATCTGCATTTCATCGAGGTCATGACCTGCCCGGGCGGATGTATCAACGGCGGTGGACAGCCCATCGGCGCCGACCTCGCTGCCGTGCGGGCACGCATGAAGGCGCTCTACCGAATCGACGGCGATGCGCCGGTCCGGGTAAGCCACAAAAACCAACAGGTACAACGGCTCTATGCGGAATTTCTCGGCAAGCCGCTGGGCCACAAGAGTCATGAATTGCTGCACACGTCCTACGCCAAGCGGGACGTGGCAATCTGAGGATCATCCCCATGAGTGACGCCAAGCGTATTCTGATTGTTGACGACGATACCGACCACCTCGAACAAGTCAGCCTGATTCTACGGAACGCCGGCTATGAAGTCTGCGTGGCCCAGAGCCGGCAGGAAGGCGAGGAGCAGATGCTCGCAAAAGCTCCGGACCTTGCCATACTCGACATCATGATGGAAGAGAAGGATGCCGGCTTTGTCCTCGCCCATTACATCAAAAAGCTGTATCCCGACACGCCCGTCATCCTGCTCTCGGCCGTCCGGGCCACCACCGGTCTGGACATTTCAACCCGCGCCATGGATGCGGAGTCCTGGATCAAGGCTGACGCCATCCTGGACAAGCCGATCAGGCCCGACCAATTGAAAACGGAGATCCAGCGCCTGTTATCCACGCCCGCCAAGGCGAACTAGATGATTCTCCTTTCAGGATCGCTGCCGCAAAAGGCTGCTGATTTATGACTCCAGCAAATGCGTTGCCTGCCCCACCCCAGCCCGGCGCCGCAATCACGAACCCCAGCGTCATGCTCGTGCTGGTTGTGGACGGCGACTCTGGCACACGGCAGGACATCCAGCGGGCGCTGCAGGATTTCTCCGTTTCTCTTCCGGACGCCGAAGGCGAAATACGCTTCCGCGTCGCTGAGGCGGACACCGGCGAGCAGGCCCTTGAACGCATGCGCGCCGAACGGCCTGCAATTCTGCTGCTTGATCACAAGCTGCCCGGCATGAGCGGGCTGGAGGTGCTTGATCAGATGGCCAGGCCTTTCACGCCCGGCGAACTCCGCAGTGCCATTCGAAAAGCCGCCTTACACCTCATGTTGCAGCGCCAGGCCAGGCATCTGACCACCGAGCGGCGCCAGGTCCGCTATCAGTTTATCTCCATACTGGCGCATGAGCTCAAATCGCCGCTCTATGCGATACAGACCTACCTGCAGTTCATGCGCGACCGAACGGCCGGCAATGATCCCCAGGCCTACGACCACATGATCGACCGCAGTCTGGTCCGCGTGGATGGCATGGAAAAACTGATCAATGACCTGCTTGACCTCACCCGCATCGAGTCCGGCAATCGCATACGCGCGCTGGACCCACTCGATTTGCGTGCCGTGGCCGCAGATGTCATTCAGGGGTTTGCGCCGGCCGCCGCGCGGCAGAACATAACCGTCACACTGCACCCCGGCAACCCCGTCAACCTGATCGCCGACCGCACCGAGATTGAGATCATGCTCAACAACTTGATCTCCAACGCGATCAAGTATAACCGCGACAATGGCCGCGTGGATGTCACGCTCACCGCGGACGACGCTTCGGCCACACTGGTCGTCGCCGACACCGGCATCGGCATGGCACCCAAAGACCTGCCGCAACTTTTTGCCGAGTTTGTCCGGATCAAGACGCCCCTGACGCGCAACATTCAGGGCAGCGGGCTGGGACTTTCGATTGTCAAACGGCTCGTCACCCTGTACAACGGAGACGTGACCGTGCATAGCGCGCCCGAGGCTGGCACAACCTTTACCGTAACTCTCCGGAAATAACTGCCATGAACCCGCTCCCCCCCCTCACGTACAGCGCGGGCGCCACGGACTTCATACAGGACGCGCACATCACGTCCCTGCTGTCCGGCCCCGCACCTGAAGCCGCACACGTGCGCGCCATCATCGCCCGCAGCCTGGCCAAGCAGCCCCTGACCGTCGAGGAAACAGCCGTCCTGCTCCGGGCGGAGGCACCTGATCTCGTGGAGAAAATTTTCGAGGCGGCGCGCGAACTGAAGCGCAACGTCTACGGCAACCGCATCGTGCTCTTCGCCCCCCTTTACATCGGGAACCTGTGTGTCAATGACTGCCAATACTGTGCGTTCCGCCGCTCCAACCCGGCCGCTGTCCGCCGCGTCCTCACCGACGCCGACATCCGCCAGCAAGTCACGGCACTGGAAAACGTCGGTCACAAACGCCTGATCCTTGTGTACGGCGAACATCCGCAATTCGACGCCGATTTCATCGCCAACAGCGTTCGCCTCGTCTACTCCGTCCGCGAAGGTCACGGCTGCATCCGGCGCGTAAACGTCAATGCCGCGCCGCTGAACGTGGACGGGTTTCGCACGGTCAAGGCTGCAGGCATCGGCACCTACCAGGTGTTTCAGGAGACCTACCACCACGAAACCTATGCGCAGCTCCACGCGGCCGACACGCGAAAAGGCAACTACCTCTACCGCCTCGACGCCCTCAGCCGTGCGCAGGAAGCTGGATGTGACGACGTCGGCATCGGCGCGCTTTTCGGGCTGCACGACTGGCGTTTCGAAGTGCTCGGCCTGGTCAGCCACGCGCTGCATCTGCAGGCGCGCTACGGCGTGGGCCCGCACACCATCAGCTTTCCGCGCATACAGCCCGCCTCCGGCGTTAACCCCGATACGCGCCATGCCGTGTCGGACCGCGACTTTATGCGTCTCATTGCCATCCTGCGCCTGGCCGTGCCATACACCGGGCTGATCCTCACCGCCCGCGAGCGCGCCGGGTTGCGGCGCGAGGCCCTGCGCTTCGGCGTCTCGCAGATTGACGCCGGCAGCCGCATCGAGCTTGGTGGTTACACCGAATCCGGCGACGCCCAGGTTCTGGAGCGCGAGCAGTTCGCACTCGGCGACCTGCGTCCACTCGACGCCGTGGTCCGCGAACTTCTTGCAGACGGCTACGTTCCAAGCTGGTGCACCGCGTGTTACCGCCTCGGGCGCACCGGCGAACACTTTATGGAGTTCGCCATCCCGGGCTTCATCAAGCGCTATTGTACGCCCAATGCCCTGACCACACTGGCGGAGTATCTGGCTGACTACGCCTCACCGGAAACACGTGCCGCCGGCGAACGCGTGCTGCGCGAAGAGCTGGCCCACCTGCCCGAGGGCACACAGAAGACGGAATTACTTGCACGACTGGCGAAGATTGCCGGAACCGAGGAACGCGATTTTTGCGTTTGAGTAGTCAGAAACGCTACAGCAGTTTTCATTATGGCACGCCCCCTGCCGCCTCG